>JAABUX010009984.1_pt1 | contig 10673 bp, 12 predicted proteins | sample 5561851 | NCBI WGS metagenome assembly JAABUX01 (sample SAMN10711883, study PRJNA513361) | rock metagenome | isolation source: Antarctica rocks | place: Antarctica: Victoria Land, Richard Nunatak red sandstone | collected 2016-01-03 | reverse complement strand
ACTCAACATCACCCGCGACCCGTTCCATGGCGAGTGGAACTACACCGTCCATCCGCATAAACCAGAAAACGATGCAGTTATTTTATGACGGGTCCTTACGGCTCGCCCACGGGTTAGTAATGTAAACTCGGCAAGTGTCCTTGTCTCTGCAATCTTACATGGAGATCGTCGGTTAGAGGCATCGACATACCTTACGGATGGCTATGGCATTGCTGAGGCGTTAAGAGTCGCAGTCGGTTCGGTGCCGCTGTTTAAGCTGGCGCATACGTGGCAGCCGAACCGACTAAAAGGAGTTCAGGTCGAGGAGAACCACGGAGTTGCGTTCCTTGCAGCGACGCAAGTCTTCGACGTAAAACCAATCTCTCGCAAGTGGTTGGCATTGGCGCGCACGAGAGGGGTGAAGAATCTTGTTGTAACTGGTGGAGCAATCTTGGTCACACGATCAGGGAGCGTCGGACGTGCGACTTTGGCATTTGATATCCACGAAAACCGAATAATCTCGGACGATTTGCTGCGTGTCGAACCATATGATCCGGAGTGGCGTGGGTGGATCTATGCCTATCTCCGCGCTCCGAAAGTACGTTCTATGATGCGCTCGGCGCATTATGGTCATATGATAAAACACCTTGAGCCTTCGCACCTTAACAAGCTTCCCGTGCCTATAGTCGAGGAAGCCATTCGCAAGCAATGTGATATCAACTTCAATAATATCCTCAAAGGTAGGAACGAAGCATACAAACTTACTAAGCAAGCGGAGCAGCTTTACGCTGACGCAGTTGGTGCTAAGCCAGAGTGTCTCTACGATGTCGGCTATGCAATAAGTAGTTCATACCTTGAACATGAGCGGAGGCGCTTCGATGCAGCATATAACACCCCAGAAGTCCGTCGGTTGCGTGATCGCCTAGCTCACGCTGGCAACAGCAGCGGTAGTCTGAGAGAGTTTGGTTTTGAGGCGTGGCTTCCAAATCGTTTCCTGCGCGTGCCAGCTTCGAGCGGAGTTGAACTTATATCAAGCTCTGCTCTTTTTGAGATCAACCCAGATTCTGGCGATCGGATTGCAGACCGGGGATTTGGAGATAAGTTCAAAGGTCGTGTGAGGCGTGGCTGGCTTCTTGTCGCCCGGTCAGGACAAAACTATGGTTTGGTAGGATCGGTTGCAATGGCGACTGAGGCCATGAAAACAAAGTTGTTTCAGATCATGTTATCCGTCTTGCTTTGAAAAAGGACTCTATAATCCGGGCAGGTTATGTCATGACGGCTCTGTCCCATCCGACGCTGGGACGGCCCTTGGTGAAGGCACTTCCAACTGGATCAAGTATACCAAGCATCGATTTTGAAGACCTTCTGGAACTGAGGCTTCCTCGGTTCGATGATCGCGTCGAGGAGGAAATTTCTGATCTAGTGGTTAAGGCGGCAAATCTACAAATGCAGGCAAATGCGCTGGAGACCGCAACGGGTGAGATTGCCGAAGCTGTGATTATTGGAGCAATTAAGTGAAACTTGTCCCTGATAGCTGCATTCGCTGATGTTGTAGAGACAGAAGAGGATGCACAGGCGGCCTTGCAAACATTGATTTTAACAAAAGCAGGGCCGCCCGGCTACTTCAGCGCAACTTGCCTTCATCACCATACATGTCCTCGCGATGAAGAGAAATGCTTCCATCCCAAGGCACGTTGTGGCTAGGAAAGCCTTCCATCATGAACGTCTTGCTTCCTGGTGGCGTTAATGCTGCTGTTTCCACGGTAATGGTTGCATCGTGCTCGCCAAGCAATAAGTGACCTGGAGGTGGCCAGCTAGAAGCGGTGCCGTCAAGGGCAACAGTGATGCGCAGAGTGACGACAGCCATGAGCACCTCTCCAGAGTAGGTTGCGGCGTATTATTCAATCTTCTTACCACAGCCTTTCAGTCGGACCTGCCGGGGACTGTACCATATTTTCTGGAGAGACCGGAAAGAGGGTCTGATCTGTTCCCTCCCTTCTCCATTCAAGCGGTGGTGACCGCTTTGCGGGACTTGGCGGCCGAACGCGGGCCTACTGCCTTGGCAGGGCGTCCCGTCATGGGGACGGGCATCGCTAGCTTGTAGCTCACCAGGCGGTTCAGGCTGACCCCGGCCTCAGCCGCCTCAATGGCCAGGGTCCGATGAAGCTGCTCAGGAACCCGTGTGACGAACTTGCCGGAATAGCTGCGGTCGCTCATCGCCTCAGGCAGGGCCTCGCCCGACGCAACTATGTCGTCCACCACCACGCCGACCAGGGCCGCGATGCCCTGCATGGCCTCGACCTGGGTCGCGGCGAGATGGGAGAGGCTGGGGAACTCGGTGCATAGCCCGACCCACTCGCCGTCCTCTTGCGAGAACACGACCCGGTATGAGTAGTGCTGCGTCATCTCCCTCTCTCCTTCTTTCCTAGCGCCGCCGCCTTCTTCACCTCGGCAGCCTGGGCCGCCTTGATCGCCTTTAGCTTGTCGATGGCCTCGATCATCTGCACGACCTGATACCGTTTGGCTTTGGGACCGTCCTTCTGAATGTTGATCCTGGGATCGCCCGGCCAGGGCGTCTTGTAGATGCGGTGGCTGCCCACGGTCCTTACCTTGCCGAACTCGCTGAAGAAGTGGTCTCCGACCTTGCACGCCTCGCTGAACGTCACGCCCGCTGGATTGGCACGCATCTCGCTGAGGACGGTTTCAACGTCGCGGGCCATGTAGGGACTAATATGATACTACTGATGATATCGTCAAGCTGTACATGGACCCTCCCCGTTTCGTGCCCGGACATCCCCGGTCACGCCGCCAGGTGAGTCGGCTGACGGAGGCTGCCTGCGAGGGGCTTCGAGGTTCGACAGAGCGATACCTCCTACCGTCCCAGCGCAGCATTTCCGTGCAACCGACGACTCGCTGATGCCTGCCCAGCCGCCGAGCAGGCCCTGACGGGACTAAACGGCGGGTTCCATGGAAAGCCCGCACCAGTCCACCCACCGCAACTCCAGCATCAACCCCCATCAAACCCCTACCCTTGCCCCCCAGCCCCACCCCCCATACAACCCCCTCCCACCCCCGCACGGCCCCCAGCCGTGCCAACCGGAGGCCCGATGCCCGGCGCGCCCACCGCCTCCCTCGACCACGCCGCATACCACGAGGCCCCCGCCCTGCTCGCCCAGGCGGTTATCCTCGCGCGCCCGGCCACCATCGAGCGGCGCATGGCCGACGCCATCCGTGCCCTCGCCATCGACGCCACCCAGGCTGCCGGCTCCGGCCACCCCGGCATGCCCCTGGGCATGGCCGACGCCGCCGCCGCCCTGTGGTCCCGCACCCTGCGCTTCGACGCCACCGACCCGCGCTGGCCAGACCGCGACCGCTTCGTGCTCTCCGCCGGGCATGGCTCCATGCTGCTCTATGCCCTGCTGCACCTCACCGGCCACGCCGGCATGGACCTCGGCCACCTGCAGCGCCACCGCCAGCTCGGCTGCCCCGCCGCCGGCCACCCCGAGCACGGCGAGCATCCCGCCATCGAGGCCACCACCGGCCCGCTCGGCCAGGGCCTGGCTACCGCCGTCGGCATGGCGCTCGGCGAGCGCATGATGGCCGCGCGGTTCGGCAAAAGTCTGGTCGATCACCGCACCTGGGTCGTGGCCAGCGACGGCGACCTGATGGCGGGCGTCAGCCACGAGGCCGCCGCGCTGGCCGGCCACCTGCGGCTGGACCGGCTGACGGTGCTGTGGGACGACAACAGCGCCGCCCCGGACGGCGATGCCGGGCAGTCGGGGTCCGCCGATCAATTGCGCCATCTCGCCGCCCTGGGCTGGGCCACCAAGCGCGTCGATGGGCACGACTCGGCGCAGGTTGCCGCCGCCCTCTCGCTCGCGCTGCGCTCCAAGAAGCCGACGCTGATCGCCTGCCAGACCGTCATCGGCTCTGCCGCCCCCACCCCCGACAGCCGCCCGTTGGAGGAGACAGAGGCCGAGGCCGCCAAGCACGCCCTGGACTGGCCGCACCCGCCCTTCACCGTTCCTCCCGACCTGCGAGACCGCTGGGCCGCTGCCGGCGTCCGCGGCACCGCCGCCCGCCGCGCCTGGCTGAAGCGTCTGACCAAGCATCCCCTGCGCGCCGAGTTCGAGCGCGTCACCGCCGGCCGCCTGCCCGACACCTGGCACGAGTCGATGGCGGAGCTGAAGGCCGACCTCGCCGACACCCGCCCCGGCATGGCCACCCGCCAGGCCAGCCAGCGCGTCCTGCACGCCCTGGCGCCGGCCATCCAGGAGCTGACCGGCGGATCGGCGGACTTGACGGAGAGCAATCTGACCCTGGCCCGCGGCATGTCGGCGGTGGCGCCGGGCAGCTATGCCGGGCGGTATGTGCAGTACGGCGTGCGCGAGCACGGCATGGCCGCCTGCCTGAACGGCCTGGCGCTGCATGGAGGACTGCTGCCGTATGCCGGCACTTACCTGGTGTTCAGCGACCAGATGCGCCCTGCCCTGCGCCTGGCCGCGCTGATGCGGCAGCGGGTGATCTACGTGCTGACGCATGACAGCATCGGCCTGGGGGAGGACGGCCCGACGCACCAGCCGGTCGAGCAGCTCGCCAGCCTGCGCGCCATGCCCGGCGTCCACGTCATGCGCCCGGCCGACGCGATGGAGACAGCGGAGTGCTGGGAACTGGCGATCCGCCGGGCCGATGGGCCGACGCTGCTGGTGCTGTCCCGCCAATCTGTCCCGGCGCTGCGGACTGACGTTGCGGAGAACCGCTGCGCCCGCGGCGGGTATGTGCTGCAGGAGGCCGACGGGGCGCGCCAGGCCACGCTGATCGCCACCGGGTCCGAGGTCGCCGTCGCGGTCGAGGCCCGGCGGATGCTGGCCGCCGAGGGCATTGCCGTCGCCGTGGTGTCGCTGCCGTGCTGGGAGCTGTTCGCGCAACAGGACGAGGCCGCCCGCAACGCCGTGCTGGGCACCGCGCCGCGCTGGGGCGTCGAGGCCGCGTGCAGCTTTGGCTGGGAGCGGTGGCTGGGGGCGGAGGGCGCGTTCGTCGGCATGGACGGGTATGGTGCCAGCGCGCCGGCCGCGGACCTGTTCCGGCACTTCGGCATCACGCCGGAGGCCATCACCACGGCTGTGAAAAAGCGGCTGCTGCCACTGCTGCAAGAAGGGGAAGAGTATGGCCGTTAAGGTCGCCATCAACGGATTTGGACGCATCGGCCGCCTGGTGCTGCGCGCGATCATCGAGAGCGGGCGGACGGACGTGGAGCCGGTGGCGATCAACGACCTCGGCAGCGTGGAGGCCAACGCCCACCTGTTCCGCTTCGACAGCGTTCATGGCCGCTTCCCGGGCGAGGTCGAGGTGCAGGGGCAAGCCATTACCATCCGTTATCAGGGCCGTACCTATGGACCCATCACGGTGTCGGCGGAGCGGGAGCCGGGCAAGGTGCCCTATCAGGGCGTCGATGTCGCGATGGAGTGCACGGGGCGCTTCACGACGAAGGAGGCGGCTTCGGCGCTCATCACCGGGGCGGGGGCGCGCAAGGTTCTCATTAGCGCGCCCGCGGACGGGGTGGACGCGACGGTGGTGTATGGGGTGAACCAGGGCGTCATCACCAAGGACATGACCGTCATCAGCAACGCCTCGTGCACCACTAACTGCCTGGTGCCACTGGTGAAGGTGCTACACGACAATTTCGGTATCCTGCGCGGCTACATGCTGACCATCCATGCCTACACGGGGGACCAGAACACGGTGGACACCCTGCACAAGGACCTGCACCGCGCCCGCGCCGCCGCCGTCAGCGCCATACCCACCAGCACCGGTGCGGCGAAGGCCGTGGGGCTGGTGATGCCGGAGCTGAAGGGCAAGCTGGACGGCACCTCTATTCGGGTGCCGGTGCCGAACGTGTCCCTGGTCAGCCTGGACGTGAACCTGCGGGACCATGCGACGGTGCAGCAGATCAACGATGCAATGCACGCCGCGGCCACTGGGGCGATGAAGGGCATCCTGGATTACAATATCCACAAGCTCGTCAGCACGGACTTCAATCACCAGGCGGCGAGCTGCACGTTCGATGCAACGCAGACGGCTGTGGTGGACCAGGAGCTGGCCCGGGTGGTGGGCTGGTATGACAACGAGTGGGGATTCAGCAACCGCATGGCCGATACCGCCGCGCTGTTCGGGTCGCTATAAGTGGCGGCGCTGACGCTCGATGGCGTGGCGGTCGCGGGCAAGCGCGTGCTGCTGCGCGCCGACCTGAACGTGCCGGTGCGCGATGGGCGGATCACCGACCTGACGCGGATCCATCGGTTGTCGCCCACCATACGCGAACTGTCGGACGGGGGGGCGCGCGTGGTGGTGTGCAGCCACTTCGACCGGCCTGAGGGCAAGCACGTGCCGAGCATGACGCTCGCGCCGATGGCGGCGGCGCTGCAGGAGGCGCTGGGGCGGGCGGTCGCCTTTGCCAGCGACACCGTTGGTCCCGTTGCCAGGGCGGCCGTCGCGGCGCTGGGGGATGGGGACGTGCTGGTGCTGGAGAATACCCGGTTCCATCCTGGGGAGGAGACGAACGAGGCGGGGTTTTCTCGTGAGCTTGCCGGGCTGGCGGACTTGTATGTGAACGATGCGTTCTCGGCCGCGCACCGGGCTCATGCCAGCACGCACGGGGTGGCGCAGCACCTGCCTTCGCACGCCGGGCGGATGATGCAGGCGGAGCTGGCGGCGCTGGATGCGGCGCTCGGCAACCCGGCGCGGCCGGTGATGGCGGTGGTGGGGGGCAGCAAGGTCTCGACCAAGCTGGCGCTGCTGGGCAACCTGAGCCGAAAGGTGGACGTGCTGGTGATCGGCGGGGCGATGGCCAATACGTTCCTGGCGGCACAGGGGACGGATGTGGGGCGCAGCCTGCAAGAGGCGGAGATGCATGGCACGGCGCGGGAGATCATGGCGGAGGCGCACCGGGCGGGGTGCCAGATCGTGCTGCCACGGGATGCGGTGGTGGCGCGGGAGTTCCGTGCCAATGCGCCGACGGAGACGGTTGGCGTGCACTCGATCCCGGCCGACGCGATGATGCTGGACGTGGGGCCGAACACGGTGCAGGGGCTGCGCGACCTGTTGCCCGAGATGCGCACGGTGGTTTGGAACGGGCCGCTGGGGGCGTTTGAGACCGAGCCGTTCGATGCTGGCACCACTGCGCTGGCGCGGACGGTGGCGGAGATGACCGAGCAAGGGGCGCTGGTGAGCGTGGCCGGCGGAGGGGATACGGTGTCGGCGCTGCGCCATGCGGGGGTGTTGGACCGGCTGACCTACGTCAGCACGGCGGGGGGGGCGTTTCTTGAGTGGCTGGAGGGCAAGACCCTGCCTGGCGTCGCTGCGCTGGAGCCTCGGGTTTAGGCACGGTTAGTCCGCGGTTGGGAGCAGGGCTGACGCTGCGGCCTTTTCTTCCTCCGCCTCCGGGAAGGGGCCGGGGTTAGGAGGACTTGCTTGCGGCGCACCCCGGGCCTGTTGGGCGTTCATCTGTGCGGACCTTCGGAGGCTTGCTTCGGCCCGGGCGGCGGATGCCATTCGCCGCGGCGATGCATGAGGTGGTGCGGGATCGTGGCGATCTCAGCAGGCGGCTCAGCCGGGTCGTCCGGTGGACCGCTGCCGGCATGTGCGGGGCCGGCCGCACGGGGGATGGCGGTCGGCCCGGGTGGGACGGGGTTGGCCGGCGCGTGATGAAGGCTGGTGGGCATGCATTGCGGTCCGGCGCCGGGCTGGCGGGTGCTGCTTGGTGCGGCGGCGCGGGCGCGGTGCTGTTCGAGGTCCGCCGGGGTGCGGCGCTTCCAGGGAGTGGTGCCGGGTAGGGCGGCTAGGCCGAGGTCGCGGCAGATCTCGGTGATGATGTCGGCGACGGGGCGGCTGCTGATGTCGTCGTCGAGGTCGGGGGCGTCGAGGCGGTCGTGTAGCTCGGCGGTCAGGGCCTCAGCGCCGGACTCCTCGGAGGCGGCATGATCGAAGCCGGGGGTGGTGCGCCCAATCACGTCCTCGACCTCGCGGAGGATGCGACTGCGGGTGGCGGCGCGGTGCTGGGCCGGGTCCCTGGCGGGCTGAACAGCGTTGAGGCTGCGCGTGAGGGCGATGCTGCGGCGGACGGCTCGGGCGATGCGGTCGAAGGCGGCTGCAAGGCTAATCAGGGTGTCTGGGATGGGAACGGCTGGCGCGGGGGCCGGCGCGGGCTGCGGCAGGGGGTCTTGCTGCGTGGCCGGGGTGGTCTGCTGTGCAGCCTGGGCGGACGCCTGCTGATGCAGGAGGCGGGCGAAGCCAGTGCCCATGTCGATCAAGTCGTGCAGGATATGGCGGTAGTAGTGCGCGTCCGCGGCGTGCTGGCCGGGGGCGTGCGGCTCGGGTTCGGTTGGGGGGGTGGCCGGGGCTGGCTGGGTAGACATGGACAAAACAAGAACATTGTTGGGTTAGGGGTGTCAAGGCCTGAGGTGTCATCGGCCAGCAACTGGTTTTGTGACGAGGATCGTCCTCCTGGAGGTGGAGTGGGTACTGGGCGGCGTTTACGACCCGCTGCCGGAGGGGATCGTCCTAGCGCTACGTGCCTCCGCCGAGCTTACGGGCATCCTGATCGGGGACACCGGGCTGGCTCACCCTACACCTGAACAAGACCAGCACCAGATCTCAAGCATTTGCCCGCTTTATCGCAATTCTCCTAAACCCAAGGTCGGGGATCAAATCTTGTCCCTAGATCCTAAAGCTTGCGTTCAAAACGGTCGTGAACGGCGTTGAGATTGTAATTGAAGCCCGTCCATCCGGCACGGCGGGCATTTGGCCCAAGAGGGTTACGAGGTACAAACATCTCTGGCGATTGATGATCAGCAGCTAAATAAAATATGCTATGCTTGAAAGCCTTTCCTTTGTCGGAGAGAACAAGGAATAGTGGGAAGATTATTCCTTGTTCCATTCTCTCACGTTGGGGCTTCCATGCGGCGCCCATTATCTGAATGGGTATCATACTTATATCTTGAACGGTTGTCGTTTTTACTTGAGCTAGAAACCCACAGAAGTCGCATATAACATCTGCACACTTGAAGTTAGTTGGAAGCCTCACAAAGGTTCGCGGCCGATTGCACTTGGGACATGAGCAGCTTCTGACAACTTGCATTTCTCCAAATGCACCAAGGCGCTGTCTTTCGGTAGGCAATTTGTTTCTCCTTCTTGTAAGATCTTGGAGGTTACTATTGTTATAACGCGGTATTTCGTTGCTTGCCATGCGCGACTGTTGTGGCATTGAACATGGGGGAAAGCAGGTGTATGGAGGCATCGTCAGTTGAAGCAGCGAGATCGTTGTCACTCCGAACGATCCTGCCCCTCAAAGCTAGGTAGCAGCAGAGATCTTGATCGCAAGTTTATCGATCGTCCAGATCTCAAAAGAGACATTGAAGAGGGCTCTGACTTCAGCCGCTAAAATAGGATGCGCGACACCAGCACGACTCCAATCTAGCTTTTTGTCCAAAGAGACGAGTACGACGCGCGAAAACTCCTTGCCATTCACTCGTGATTGTTGGAGTCCGGTAAGTAGATCAACCCAGATGAAGAAGTCTCCGTCTCCTTCGTCTCTGAAGCCGGGCGGGGTCTTGGTCCTTTTGCGCAAATCTGCTATACTTTGGTACTTCATTCTAGACGCATAAGAAACTACGGCGCACTTAGCAAGAGTATCCAAGAGTGTTGATGTCCTTCTGACCGTGGCTTCGTCATAGACATGCCCATGCTCTGCGCTGAATTGAGTGAGTAGGTCGTCCATTTGAGACACGTAGTCGCCAAAATTCCTGTCCACCTTCGCCAGCGAGGATTTAAAAAGCTCGAAGTGCTTTTTGAAAGAGGCAACAACGGTGTCAACCGCCTGGAGCTGGTTATTCCAGAACTCTTGAATTGCTTGGCCTGGTAGGATTAAAGGCGCCAAATGACGCGAACTCAGATGATCGATGATGTCGGCGCTCTCTCTATGGTTAGCAAGCCGCAAGAACGCATTAGCATCCAAGCCGATTGCCGTGTCCGCCAGTGGAGTCATTGGAGCGTCTGGCTTCATAGCTGAAACCAATGCACTAAGAGCATCGCATGCAATCTGCCGATCAAGGACACTCATTAGTTGGTGCTCTTGCTCCGATCGATCCATCAGAGACACCTTACGAATACCAGATGTTGCCGGCAGCTTCAGCCAGTTTCTCGCCCATGTCCTCAACGGCAGCAGCATCCCACTCCTTTATTGCTTCCAGCTCATTCTGCCATTCACCCATGACACCGTTTAACAGCATATAATGTTTAAACCCAATCCAGTCAGTCGCCTCTCTCGGGCGGCGATCAAGGTGGGAAAGGAATGTGTTCCCAATCGTGGACTGCCAGAATGCGCCGTCTTCCTCGCTCATGCCGGCCCACTGCGGCGCTTGTCGGGTCCAAACGAAGTGTAACACACCGTTCGCCTCCGGAGTGATGGTCCTTGCTAGAATAGAACGACGTAGAAACGTCAAAACTCCCTTGTTGAACGACCGCTTTTTCAGTTGGTCGATGAACTCCTGACGAGTTGGATTAAGATCCCTAAGGACCCGTCATAAAATAAGTGCGTTGTTTTCTGGTTTATGCGGATGGACGGTGTAGTTCCACTCGCCATGGAACGGGTCGCGGGTGATGTTGAGTTTGGCCATGTCCTGGTCGGAGACGCTGAT
>JAABUX010009983.1_pt1 | contig 10674 bp, 10 predicted proteins | sample 5561851 | NCBI WGS metagenome assembly JAABUX01 (sample SAMN10711883, study PRJNA513361) | rock metagenome | isolation source: Antarctica rocks | place: Antarctica: Victoria Land, Richard Nunatak red sandstone | collected 2016-01-03 | reverse complement strand
AGCAGAAGCTTTTAGACTTTATTGCCTACTACAACCGCACGATGGCTAAACCATTTTTGTGGAAGTTTGAAGGCTACCCAGAGTCTGTCTAATCTGGTGCGTTACTTCTGCCGAACTGCACTAGTAAGATATTTTTTGAGTTTACCAGACAAGGACATTCTTACAAGAAAATCACCCACGCCCTTTTATACTTCCCATCGCGCTCTTAAGTGTGGGAATGCTGGTAGGGCATAGCTTTCAGCCACAATATACAAAATCCCCCATTTTCGGACTTGGGGGACTTCTATAGGGTTTTACCTTCTCTTGGCTTTCTGGCTGCCTTTATGGCTCTCTGGACGGCTTGTTTTTGAGTTATTGGGCAATCATCCGTCCTCCTCTATTTTTCACAATACATATTTTGCACCTTTTGTCAATGCGTAAGTCCTATAGTTAACCGCTTTCAGAGCTGCTGCTAATGCTAGAAGATAGTTGCTTTCTAAAACACTTGGGAGCATTCATGGCCTAAATCAAAAGCACTTGACACTGTGTTTCAGGGCCAAAGGAGAACTTGACTTTAACGCTATCTCTAAGTGGCTATCAGTTGAGTTCTCGCGCTTATTCCAGAGAGCCTCGTTTCCCAGAGCGTCTGGGTTGTACACTCGATTGCTGAACCAGCGATGCCCTCCGGGCATGGCACTATGTGCATCGCATTAGGAACACTCTTTTCTAGACGGGAGTATAGAGGGATGGATAGCCCATCTGGAGAGCCTGGGCTTTAAAGACGTACAGGTGTCATGCTTTGAGTTCTTTGAACCTAGAGCCAACCAAGAGCGGTAGAATTGGGTGATCTAATCCCCCGAAAACAAGCGCTGTGGGGAAGCGATCGCCAATGCTATTCAAGTTCCGCCGCACGCATCGCGAGTGTACTACGACAGCATAAGGGTTACACAAACATACTTTTCACCTAGTCCGCGACAATTTTCATTTAGTCTGCGAACCCACAATACCTGTGGCGTGTCAATATACATCTGGCTTCAGGTATGCTGCCACAGCACACTTGAGGTCAGGTTTGGCATACTGAGAAAAAAGGAGTAACTGCATAACTAGATCCTCAACTACAGGATTTTTCTATCCTCAAATAGTTTTTGCAACGCCACCGGATTTGGCGCCGAGAAAGGAGCTTTAACCCGATAGCAGCCAGACCAAGTACAGTTGGTGCGGCTGTTGTTGTCGGTTCAGGCACAGGCACCGTATCTCCTGAAAGTGGAGGCGTACTTGTAGGGGGAAGGCGGAGCTGGCTTGCCTGCTCATAAGAATAAGCCAGGCTGATCAGGGTCGGCTCACTGTATGCTTTACCGAGAAAAGTAACGCCATACGGCGATCCATCTGATAGGTACCCGTCCGGAACAATAATGCTGGGATATCCAGCCTTTGCCCCTATTGCAGCTCCATTGGTAGCGGGAAAAAGAACCGCATCAAGGTTGTATTTATTAATAATAAAGTCAAGCCCTTCGTCTTTAGCAAGGCGCAGATCTGTTGCTCTGTCTGCAAGATACTTAGGCTTGTCCAGCTCTAAGTCTTTAGCCTCGGACGCTAGCGCGAGTGTTTGTCCGTACTTCAGTGCTGCCTCAGGGTGCGCATTATTAAACGCGATCACGTCTGCTAGTGTCTTCACAGGAGCATTAGGGCCTAGTGTGCTCAGGTAAGCATTGAGATCCCGTTTGAACTCGTAGGAGAGAACTGATGAATTGACGTTAGCAAGTTCCCGTGCCGTGGGTATATCTGCATCAATGATTTCAGCCCCAAGGCTTTTCATCTTAGCAATCGCATTCTCCGTAATCGTCCTCTGCCCAGGTGTTAGATTATCCCAGTAATAGTCGTGGGGAACGCCGATCCGGGCACCTTTTAGACCATCTACCTTGAGGAATTGCGTGTAGTCAGTATATAACTTGCCCTCACTGCTACTCGTAGCCGGGTCTTTCGAATCCACACCTGTGACGCCACCCAATAGGATTGCAGCGTCCGTCACATTGTGGGCAATTGGACCGGCTGTATCTTGACTAGCAGCGATCGGAATAATTCCATCACGGCTAACCAGACCGACGGTAGGTTTGATTCCAACGAGCGAGTTTTGGTTGGAAGGACTGAGAATAGATCCAGAGGTTTCGGTGCCTATAGCCACTGTCACGAAGTTCGCTGCAACTGCTGCTGCTGGACCAGCGCTAGAGCCACCGGGGGACAACACAGGTCTTCCATCTCCACCCGGCTGTGGACGGGGATCATAGGGGTTGAAAACATAGCCACCCAGAGAGCTATACCCAGCTGGCATTCCGGTCGTCAGGTAATTGGCAAACTCGGTCATGTTTGCCTTCCCCAAAATAATCGCTCCCTCGTTCCGAAGTTGTTTAGTGATGAACGCATCGGTTGGCGGAATCGAACCTTGAAGTGCGAGCGAACCAGCTGTAGTGGGCTCGTCAGCAGTATTTATGTTGTCTTTCAAGAGTAATGGAATACCAAACAGAGGTCCTTTAGGGCCTGTTGCTGCGCGCTCACGGTCTAGGTCTTCTGCTATCTGTAGCGCATTGGGGTTAATGTCGCGGATGGCGTTGATATTAGGACCCTGCTTATCGTATGCATCAATCCGATTCAAGTCCATCTGAACCAATTCCTTGGATGTTATTGAATGAGAGTCCAGGGCTGCTTCAATTTCGGGTATTGTTGCCGATTCCAGATCTAATTTTGCCGCTCGTGCTGCTATCGGGAAAATCACAAATATTACTGCTTGAGTTGCTAACAGAGCAGTCGTTTGCTTCAGCGTTCCAGTCACTGTAAATACCTCTGATTTTTTTTACTTGAGAAAAATCGTTGCTGTAAATTTTCCGGTGATAGATGGAATAGGCCAGACGCCTGCTAAACTGTCAGCACCTGTCAGCAGCTGTTCCTCTACGTCTGACCAAATTAATCTTTCTGGATTTTCGCCGTTGCTGAAGCTTCAAGCCTAAAGCAGTCAGACAAACTTGAGTCAGAGCAGTCGCTGGATCTGGTTCAGGACAACAAAAACTTAAAGATTTTCGTAAATCTGCGGTTGTGTAATATCCTATTTATGACTGCAGATGCGGCAAAATACTGTTACGAAAGCTACAAAAAGAGCGGTTCCCCCTCAGGGCAAACGCATCTTATTTTTGAAATGCCCACTGCGTAAGGGTTTCAGTCATTTATTATTTATGCTGATAGATTCCTGAAACCCTTGCTATGTAAGGCATCCAGAATTTAAATGCGTTTGCCCTCGGTTCCCCCTGGGTTCGTCAAACTGTCTAAACTTCAATAATGACCGGCACAGTTGATATAATCATCCCCACCTATCACCGCCCAGCTGCTTTAGCCGTCAGCGAAGATAGCAATCTTATCGCTTTCTTGAGATGAGGGAGCTGGGAAAAGAGCAACCCCATGGTTGAATCCTCAACCCTAAAGCTATGTTTTTAATTGTTATTTTTTGACCGGGAAAGTAAAATAAAAATGCGGCTAGTAAAAGACAAAACGCTCGCTCAGGTAATTAAAGAAAGTGTTAACATAAACCCTAATTTTAGAAAAATCAGCTAGAATAACTAACAATGAAGCTCCGCCTTTGCTTGTTGGTTTCGCAGTCCCCACCCAAAATTGGAGATTATGGGTGGGGACTGCGCTCAAGCTCTTTGTTCAATTAAGTGTTTTCCAAAGCAAGAGGGCTAAAGTTAGCTCTGACATTTCCTCTTCTTCAGCAAGCGAGGCACGAAAAGACCACTTCTCTGCTTGCGTCACCATGGCGTCTAGCTGTGATTGCAGCAGAGCGTTTTCCTCTTGCTTGTCCTGATTCTGTTGCCTGAGAAACTCGTTTTGCGCTCTTAGGCGCTCGACTTTTAGCTGTAATCGCAGCAGAGCGTTTTCCTCTTGCTTGTTCTGGGCCTGTTGCCTGAGAGACTTGTTTTCTGCTCTCAGGCGCTCGGCTTTTCCAGGGCTAACTCCAAAGTAGCTACCTTTTCCTGTAGAAGGGCTATCTTAGGGGCTATACCTTTATCCACTTGGGCGGCAGAAATCGCAGCAGATGCTGGATCAGAGTGCTCACTCTGATCCAGCATCTGCTTACAAGCCTCGATTACCAGGTCGGTGAATGTGGTCTTTTCGGCTTCTGCCTTGGTCTTGAGCGCTTCAATCAGAGCGAGGGGCATTTTGATGTTGACTTGTTTCTTGGTTGGTCTAGCCATAGATGACTGTCCGCATGTATATATATTTAGCTATGCGCTAAGACTTAAAATCTAAGAACTTTCCCATTCCTTGCGACTACCTTGTAAATAAATCAGGAATCTCTCCATAAAGAGTGTCGTCACCAAGTAGCTCATACCTAGCCCGGTACATTGCGGCTTGAATAGTTCATGAAATGTTTTTCTGCTTTCTATACGATTGGCTATATAGTGAGGATAACTGGAACGCTGCCCAGCTACAATACTCTCATCCATATCAGCAGGTTTCGATATCAACTAGTCAAACGACTTTACGTCTGTGTAGCTTTTACCGCTTGATGGTGGGTGTGGTCATAAGCAGTTGTTGAGGATGCCTTGGGGACAAGGGGAGAGAACTGCGGGTTGATTCCTTTTGTCCCCCCATTCTCCTGCCCTACAAGACCTCGGCCAAAGAAAACGACCCTGGCCTTTTGGGTCCCAACTTCTACTTCACTATTTTTATCTCCCCACGCAAAATTTACTGTTTTTGTAGCGTTATGCCAGAGAATTAGTCTTGAGAACCGCACTTCTGAAGACTAAATGAGCCAACTGCTCTCTATTCAAGAGCCGGGAAACCTGAAGCTACGCTCGCCGGTGCCGCTGACAATGCACCCAGCGGCGGTGTATCTGGAGGGTCTGGGTGAGGGGTCAAAGCCGACGATGCGCCATTCCCTGGATGCGATCGCTAAAATGCTGACCAATGGTGAATGTGACGCCCTCGAATTGGACTGGTCAAAGCTACGCTACCAGCACACAGCGGCAGTCCGGGCAGCTCTCAAACAGCAGTACGCACCGGCCACGGCGAACAAAATACTGTGTGCTTTGCGGCGAGTCCTCAAAGAAGCGCATAGACTGGATTTAATCGATGCCCAAGACTATACCAAGGCTGTGGACTTAGCGAGTATTAAGGAGACGAGAAAACTCAAAGGCCGCGCTCTATCGCCAGATGAAATTGCCGCTTTGATGGATGTGTGCCACGAAAAAAGTCCGATTGATATCAGGGATGCCGCACTGTTCGTCATCTTGCGCGGCGGTGGGTTACGACGAGCTGAAGTGGTCAAACTGGAGCTGAAAGACTTCAAACCCAGCACCGGCGCTGTAGAGATTTGCTTTGGGAAGGGCGGGTCATACCGCACAGTTTATCTGCCAGAAAGAGCGATCGCCTTTGTGGAAGAGTGGCTGGATCTCCGAGGATTTGAACCTGGACCACTGCTGTGTCCAGTCCGCAAAGGTGGGCGGGTTGAGTTACGACAGATGACTTCTGATGCAGTGCTGAAGATAGTTCGAAGACGCGCCAAACAGGCCAGTGTGGATTCATTCTCGCCTCATGACTTCCGCCGGACGTTCTGCTCTGACTTGCTGGATGCTGGGATTGATATCTCTACAGTGCAGAAGTTAGCTGGTCATGCCAGCCCTGTGACGACTGCAAAATACGACCGGCGCGGCGAAGAAACCAAGCGGCGTGCTGTTCAGGCGTTGCATATCCCTGGCGCTCCAAGGAGGAAGTAGTTGTCTCGTGGACATACTGGACACGGGGAAATCTCGTTCTTGAATGTGGTAACTCGGTTGTCCAACTCACCTTATGGGATTTGGGACTAAGTGTGCCGAGCGATCCAGGCGTCTGCAAGTCGCAAGACGGTTAGAGAGTCATCCTGAGATGGATGAGGGATGTCGTACCATGTACCGCATTGGTGCGCCAGTCTGGTTACTAGGTTTTACCAGATTTGTGTTAGCGGAATCAAAGCACCGGCCTTTGTTTCAAAATATTCCGGATTATTGTCACTAAACTACTAGCAACTGATAAAATTCTAACAACCTGAAGCCAAAACAGCACAATACTAAGCAAAGAATCAAACCCGTTTATATCACCAGTTTTCTCAGCCCCTATAAACCCTGACAAATCAGCTAATCCTAAAAAAAATAAGGCAATTAAGAATGCAGTAAGTACATGGAATAAGAGAAGATTATTAATTTCTTTTTTGAATTGCTTTAAATCTTTTATTTCCCTGATTAATTCTGAATGCTCAAAAGGATATTCGATAAATAAAAATCGAAGCAGCATCGCTTTAGCAATAAATACTTCTTTGCTGGCATCCATCCATCTAATAAGAACTGAATAAAGGCTGTAAGGGATAAAGAATAAAAATATAGCCTTAGCAGCTACGTAGGAACTTAATAATCCCAGAATTTGCCTTGGGTTTTCCAAATAAAATATTCCCAATCCAACCCATCCGCCTAAAATCAAAGTTCCAAGAATAACAACTAAAATTTCTTGTTTAATTTCCCTCCACTTTCGGGATTGAAGGGATTGATATTCCTTCATTGCTATAGAGAGCGAGTCCATTTAAATAGCCTCCAAAAGGCCAAGAGCGAACGGCACATCTACTACTTTTTTTAAAGCCAACATGGCTTGAGTTTACATCAGTAAAAACCAAGCATGTGTGATGGCGCTGTGAAAATTTCACGAAGATTGCCTTTATGAGTGGGGCAGGCTTTTTTGGATAAGTGGTAAAGCCCTCTGTGGGGTACGAAGCCTGCCCTCCCAGCTTTAGGCTCCGTCACAGTTTTAGCGATCGCCCCTCACACCGTATCGTCAACCCACCCACACGCTCACAGGACAGCTGCGCCTAGTGGCTCAATTACTGCGCTCGTCGCTCACGGGGGTGCGTTCGCTGTTTACTCCTTCAGATTGATGTCTAGCTCAAAAAAAAGGTCAATGCTTGTTACGTAGCTGTCACCATTAGCAAAGCGCTGGTTGCAACGAGGGAGTGGAACTATGCCCTATAAGCAGATCAATGATTTACCTGACTCGGTAAAAAACCACCTACCGCATCATGCGCAGGAGATATTCCGCGCCGCGTTTAATAGTGCTTCAGAAGAGTATGGAGAAGAAGAAAGGGCCTTTCGCGTTGCCTGGGCGGCGGTGAAACGCGATTACAAAAAAGGAGAAGATGGCAACTGGCACAAAAAACCGGAATAGAAGGTATTACCTAAATACTGCCAGGATCAACTTCAGCCAGCTTTTCAGTTCTCCCCGAGAGCGCCACGTTTGTGATGTGATCCAAGATCCTATCCTAATAGAAACCCTACACCACCACTCCTGCTACCCCCGCTGCCATCAACGTTTCAGCAACTTGAGGCAGGATGAGTACCTATTCCAAACACCCTTTAGCTATCCTCCACACTTAGCTTCTTTCTTCGACTGCTGAAACTTTAGCCAACTCAAAGTGAGGCTAAACACAAAAATCGCAAATACGTTGCCAATCAAGGGCAGTCGGAACATTGTGCCTACTGCAACGTCTTTGAAAGAGGCAGGAGGAACATAGTTGATGAATCTATTCGTATTTTTAGCATTGATTTTACTGTTTTATCCAACTGCTAATCCAGTGTTAGCGCAAGAAAAACTGCTTAGAACTCTCACTGTTACGGGTCAGGGCGTTGAGAGGATTCCTACGACGTTGACAAATGTGAGTTTGGGAGTTGAGGTTCAAGGTAAGACAGCCTTTGGAGTGCAGCAGGAAGCAGCACGACGATCATCAGCTGTGGTGACATACTTGAAATCGCACCAAGTAGAAAGACTCGAAACCACTGGCATTAGTCTTAACCCTATCTATAGCGACAACAACAGTGTGCAGCACCTTACGGGTTATTCTGCTACCAATACCGTTAGTTTTCGCCTGGATACCAAGCAAGCTGGTACTGTACTAGATGAAGCGGTCAGAGCTGGAGCCACAAGGATTGATAGCGTTAGCTTTGTGGCATCAGATAGTGCAACCGCGCAGGCTCAACAGCAAGCATTGCAAAAAGCTACCCAGGATGCTCAAAGGCAAGCGGATGCTGTTCTGGGTTCCCTGCATTTACACCGACGAGAAGTGGTGAGCATTCAAGTTAATGGCGCTAGTCCACCCCAGCCCCTTGTACGCCAGTATGAAGTTAGGGCTAACGCAGTTAATATAGCTGCTCCCACACCAGTTATAGGTGGTGAACAGAAAGTAGATGCAGCGGTGACGCTGCAAATCACTTACTGAGCCGATCCCCAATGGAAAACAATACCAAAGGCGGGTGCACCGTGTTTAGAAAAGTGAAAGCTATCTGACCGTTTTGTCGGCACCGATATGGATGAGCTTACGGGTTAGATTCGGCTGGAGGCCGAACAGCCTCCGCAGCGCCTCGCCGACCACGAGCAGGCAGGCGGCGTAGGCATACGAGGCGGCGAGGCCGATAAAGTCGCTGTTGGTCATTTCAATCACACAAATTGAGAAGACTTATAAGCCAATCTACGGACTCTGGATACTCTTCACAATCCAGAATGAATTCTTGACCCCGCCCTACACTGTTCAGTAGAACATAGCCAATTTCTAACGTCCAGCGCTTCAAGGAATGGTGATAGCTCAAGGTAGACTTCTTGCCGTTAGGGTGAAACCAACTTGGCAGTTGCCAAACACTTCTTGACCTTCCAGGAGCCGTTAAGCATAAAGCCTGGTTAAATCTTTTGAACGTTCCTGCTCCTGGCTTATCAACCAAAGTATTTGGCAGATTGATTTGGTCTGTTGCAATATAAATAGAATCGATGTTGCTATATTTTTCTGGCTTACAATGCGGATGATATGACGCCCATGAGGGTATGGACGATAAGTTATCCACACTCAAACGTTGCTCAATTTGTAACCAACCGAATATTACGTGTAGATCGGGCGCACTGAGAACATATTGGTATTCCCCGAAGACTAGCTCAACTTGCTTGAACCACCCGAAGAAAACAAAAATATCCCCTTCTTTCACTCCCTGATTCTGCAGATGTCTCTCGGCAGCACCCGCCTGCCCAAAAATTGGCTTCCAGCTTTCTGGCCTGGGAATGCTACCAAAGTTTAGATCCGGGTCAAGATGTGCTGGTGTTTCAGGTCTGAGCTTGCCCCGCGTCAAATCATTAACAACAGCTCCTAAACAATGAGTGCCCATCATTATTTTTTCATATTGCTTAGAGCAGCTGTCGGGCCTAGATTCAGGTATAGGTAGCGAACATAACTCACCGTCCGGCAAAATTGGACTGGCGACTTGACCCGTTGCAGAGTCAAAACCCTTTCGGCTGAGAACTATTTTCATACTTTATAAAGTTTCTAAAAGTAGTATGCCCAATTACTTTGGTAGCGACAGAAGTCAAACTTCAAAAAAGCAGCAGCATTTCAATCAGATCTTGCAGCAAGCGATTTGCCAGGAGCGCGCTCGGTGGACACAACCTCTATGGTTCAATCATGAGCCGGGTCGGTAACTCTCGGTTCAACTACGCTACCATCCAGGAGTAGGACAACCGGGATGGCGTCGGAGTAATAGGTGCGACCATCCATTACTGGAAGGAAGTGAAGAAAATAAAACCAGTGGGACGACTTCGAGTGGGATTCGACGGACGTAATAGCGACGCTAGTACATATGCAAGAGTCGAATTTAGGTCGCTGTGCCTGAGCGTGGGGCATGCCGAGCCGAATGGCCTCCCTTGGGGAGAGAGGCACAGCCTCTGATTCCGGAACCCAGGTAGGGGTTGCTTGCAACATTGTAGAGGGAATCTCAAAATGAAACTCCTTCTCGTTAGTGCTGAAAGAGGTGAGAGGGATTCTTTCTTCACGCATCACAGATTGAGCCAGTTTAAAGATATCTTTCGCGTCACCTAAATCATAACTAGACTGCACAATACGGTCTAACGATGATGGCTTGCTCCCGCCTGCACCCAATGGTTTGAGGAAAACGTTGAGCATGGCATACTAGGGCGAACGCACCTAAATTTATACATGAGAGCTAAGTGGTATCCTAGAGGAATACTCTTTGACAGCTGAAGGGGTGACAAGGAGGGCTACAACACTTATAGGTTAAAGGTTTCAGGTATTCATGGTATAAAGAAAAGAGGTCTGGCTTTGTCAACAATACCTCCTTAATGATAAGATGCCTGAATTTTACCAAATCTACCTAAAAAGTCAACTTGAACCGTGCCAATATCTGCTGCTAAGTATCTTGATTGATCTGTTGCAATCTATCAAAATGGTGAAACTGGAAGCTTTAGCGACCGCTCTGCCCTTACCGATAAAGTTTGAAAGTCGGCGGCATAGACTACAGAGATTTTTGTCGCTACCGATACTGAAGGTCGAAAAACTCATGTGTCCCTTTATTCAAAAGTGGTTAGAAACTGATTTTCCCTGCTCGCAAGTACTTTATCTTGCAATTGATCGCACGAATTGGGTCTGGATAAATTTACTGATGATTAGTTTGATTTGGGATAAGCGCGCCATTCCCATCTATTTTGAGTTATTGCCCAAAAAAGGGAGTACTAATTATGAAGAACAAATAGCATTTTGCCACAAAGTTTTGCATCTGTTCAAGAATTATAAAACAGTGGTATTGGGGGACAGAGAATTTTGCTCTGTAAAGTTGGCATCCTGGTTAGCTCAAA
>JAABUX010009982.1_pt1 | contig 10674 bp, 21 predicted proteins | sample 5561851 | NCBI WGS metagenome assembly JAABUX01 (sample SAMN10711883, study PRJNA513361) | rock metagenome | isolation source: Antarctica rocks | place: Antarctica: Victoria Land, Richard Nunatak red sandstone | collected 2016-01-03 | reverse complement strand
TCCCACAGCTGGCAATCCGCTGGTGAGCAGCTACCAGACAGGTGAGGGGCCTGCCGGAGGCTGCTGCCGCTTCCGCCATGCGCTACATCAAGAGGACCTCGAGCGATCCGATGGCAGCGTGACAGAGCATCAGCGGAGTCCTTGCTGCAAGCATCATCAGCACCTGATCTGGTGCTCTTCGCAGAGAGTGCGTGAAAGGACATCATGGGCAGCACGAACGGAGAGGGCGGCAACGGTTCCCAGGCGACGTACGCTGAGAAAGCTAGCGCTGAGCCGACGCACACCGACGTGAAGGGTGCGGCCTGTACCACAACTCCTTCTGAGCCAGAGTGTCTCGCAGCGACCAGCTCGCGTCTGCGCATGCGCCGGCAAGCGGTTGCGAGACAGGTCCCGCCCGCGTCTGCTCGTGTACCTGCCCACCAGCAGTTGCGGATGCATCGGGTTATGGTCTGACGCCGACACTGAATGCGTGGTCTTCTATGCAGGTCAAGCCGAGGATAAGCCTGCTCCGGCCGCGAAGCAGGACACGATTCCTGACGACGAGCTCGAGAGTGAGCTGGAGGCAGGCGGCATCGTCTCCAAGGAGCCTGTGCCGGTGTCCAACCCGTATGAAGCACTTGAGGGCGCAGCCGAGACGGTGGGAGCGGAGGCGTCAGAGTAGTAACGGCTGCCATCCTCGCTGAGGCGCAGGCCGAGCAATCAAGTGCCAGCAGGAAGCAAGTTTGCGTACAGGATAGTAGTATATTTGCCGTGTGCATCGTCCGTTGACCTTCGTGCACCCATTAGCTCTGTGGACTCCAGATCACGCTGGCAGATGACGTTGAGTTTCACCCCTGTAAACCATGCTAAGCGACATCTGAATTTGGCAAAGCGTGCCAGACCAGACACACAAGCGGCGCAGTGCGCTCACGTCCTGCCAGCAGCAGCGCGCATCGCTGGCTGTAAATATGACATTGAGATCAGCACCGCCTCCTCGGTCCTGATGGTCCGGCTGCCCTGGTCCGGGCACGTATTGATGTATATGTGGAAGGCGTCGTTCGGATCCAGCGGACGCGTCACGCTGACCGCTGGGTCCCGCTGAAATGCATCCTCTAAGCCCTTCGGCCCACCGAAGGCCACGAGCAGGTGCTGGAACCGCGGCAGCTGCAGCTCGGCCGCCAACGTGACGCTGCCGTGCTCCGACGTGCCGACGGTCAGATCGTATCCGCCCTGCAGCAACACGAAGCGTTGCCTACTTGTACAGCATCTACAGGACCCAATTGTATACTGGTACAGCATGATTTGCGCCATGTGCACCATGCGGTAGTGCACCTATCACCCAGGCCATGGTCGAGAAACTGGGCAGCTCATGCGCCGGCTCCTTGCAAAGCAGCCGACGGCAGGTCCGAGCCTGGCCCCGCACCTCGAACGGACACTCGCTGAAGATTGTGCCGACGCCTCGGGCGATGCGCGTCGTGTAGCCCCAATACAGCCCAGCCGCGGTGCGCGGCTCGTCCGGCATGGCGACCTGCGGTTGGACGATCTCAGATGTCAATACTGCCTGGCGTCTTCGAACCTCAGCCACTGACAAAACCTCTACCAGCAGTGACGATGCATCAGGGAGGTAGTTGACTGCAGCAACAGGGCATGTCAGAGCTGTTGCACGGCTCAGCACCTCAGCTTCCAAGACGTCCGCGCCATTGTCGCCGGTCTGCGTGCGCGGCTCCGCGCCGACGGCCAACGTCACCCGCATGCCGGGTTGCAGCGCCTGCGGCACGTGCGCCTCCTGCGGGCACACAGCGCGCCCGGAAGATCAGCAACGCCAGAGTCGTCCAAGATCACAAAACTGCACGCCGATCTTATTTGGCGGCCCACAATGTTATGTAGTCTCCTCATGGCATATCGCCGAACAGACTGGCGAGGACGTTGAACGCACCAAGCAGGCTCTGCATCTGCCATAGGAAGTAGCGTGCGGTTCGCCATGAACAATTCTGCTGTTTGTGAGCCGAGGTTAAAGCGATGTGGCACCGTGTCATAGAGGCCGACGTCGACAAAGGAGCCGGTGCGCGGGTCGCTGCGCAGCACGACGCCCTCCCGCCAGGGCTTCCACTCCATCACGCGCATGTGGTGCGGCGCGTCCACTGGCGGCAGCAGCCCCGCCAGCCGCAGGTCCTTGTGGAACGGCACCAAAGCCCTGCTCGCAGCAGGCACCCCACAATGAGCATTGGTCACTTCCCCGCCGCTGGAAGGCCGCACTCCTGCACAGGTTGACCAGCGCGGGATGACGAGGAGGCCACGCCGCGGTGTTCCAAGAGCTCAGCATACCGTCCTGAGGCACACAGCATGTGCACCTCCTGCACTGCGCTTGCTGGGTTTGATACAGTCGACCCGCACTTGCGCAGGTACTGCGGGGTCTCCTGGTACTGGAGCACGCGGGCGAGGAAGGCTGACCCTGCGCTAATGCTTTCGTCGTCCGTGTGGTCCTCGTCAATTACCACCACCTGCGGCGAGGTCAGCGTCAGCGCCCACAAAAGCCAACCTTGATCATGTCCAGCATGGCATCATGCACAGGTCCCGCAGGCATCGTGCCATCCAGCCAGCATAGTGCCGTATTAATGATGCAGACCCGATGCTGTCGACCATCAACCACTGCCCACCTCGTCCACGTTGAATATGGCCGCCGTACGCGCAATTTGCCCGGCGACGAATGTGGCAAACTCCAGGTTCTGCGTGTTGTCGATGATGGAGCCGGGCACTGCGATGGACACCGTCCACTTGCGGCCATCGCCGTCATGACTGCAGGCACGCAGCGGCAGGTTAATTAGCCGCCGCCGTCAGGGGTGCATGTGTCTGGGGTGGGGGGAGGTGGTGGGGCGCGTGGCAGACAACGGCCTGCAATCATCTTGTAACGCAGCGGGCTCTGAGGCTCGGCGGCACATGGGGTCGGGTACGCACTTGTCGAGCCCTCCGTTGCTGCGATGCTTCATGGTGGTGCCGGCTCTATGTATGTGAGACGATGCACTCACGTCTGGCTGACAGGTTTGTACAAGGATTTTGGCCCCTCCACCTCATCACAGTACCCGTGAATGTAGTGCCGCGCATCTGCCTCTTGGCGTGCAGATCGCTCAGTGGAGACGCACTGTTGTGCATGCCTGATGAGCGACAGCGGCGATCTTGATCGCTGGCTCGCGTCTTGGCCGAGCCCGCTCCTGTTGACGGCCTATTACGCAGCCGCTGCCGTTCTCGGTGCAGCCTGGTTGCTGTACAGAGCCCGGCAGCCGCGCAGGCGCCCCTCGCAGCCTTATCAGCATCAGGGTCCATCCCATAGCTCCTCAGGCGATTTGTGGAAAGCTGCAGCACTCGCAGCGCCATCGAGGCGGAGCCCAGCCGTCAGCGGGTCTGCGCATTTGCCGGCTCGAGCGCAGGATGCAGGGGATACTGGGCTGCGGCAGGTTGCAGCTCCCGCGCGGGTATGGGCCGAACCTTGCCTGGCACTGCCGAGCAGATCGGCGCATAACTGTCGCAATAGCCTTGAGCGCTGCCAGGCTCTCTGTGAGCCGTTGCAACGTCTGACTGCAGGATGGGGCTGCGCCACCACTTGCGTCCTCACCACTTGCGTCCTCACCACCCCGCTGCTCGATCATGCCTTACGTGGACTACACGGCCGCCTTCATTGCGCGCATGGAGCAGGACAGGACACGACGACTGGAGCACATGCACGCTTGCCAGCTGGTGCCATCTTTGCTCGCCCGCCGCCCAATCTCCATCGTCTGCAACAATCCATCTGTATAGATGATTCTACTGCTGACCTCTGGGTGCATTTGCTGTGTCATACTTTTGCCAGGTCTGACGCGGTGCGTTCTGTTAGCAAGTGCGCCTGGATGCCAGCTGCCGTGACAACTCCCCACTTGCTGACATGCTGCAGATCTCCATGTGCTCGGCGTCGTAGGCTTGGAGCCATGAGGTGTACGGCGGCGCTGCGGCGGCGGAGGCGGCAGGGTTCAGTCTTCCGCCGCCCGACGAGCTGGCCACGCACGTCGACTGGCCCACATGGCAACTGTACCTGAAAGCACTGGCGGACCTCCTACAGCGCGATGATATCGAGCGGGTGCGCCATCCCAGCCTTCGACCTGCCAACCAATGCCAGGTTGCGACGACGATCCTGAGCCAGGCTGAGACCCTGCTTGCCACATAGCTACGACCTTCGAGATGCTAACGCAAGCAAGTCAGGGCTCTGCGTGCCCACGCCGCTCGATGACCCAGCACAGTGCTCTTGCATGGTTCAACACATTGTTGATTTTGCGCGGCGTTGTGCCATACACATCGCAACCGCTGCTTTTCCATGCAGGAGGACAGCCCTTCGAGAAGGCGCCTTGAGCGCCTGGTCAGAGCGAGCATGCTAACAATTCCAAACTCGGTGAGTGCGCGCTCGCAGCCATGCTGCTACATGTGGGTCACGTTGCGCCACCAGCAGAGTTGCTCCCCACACCCCTCCCGCAGGTCGACGCCTGGGGCTCAACACACGTGTGCTGTGCAGCTCACGGAGAAGTGGGCGGCCCTGCGGCACCTGAGGTCCCCGGACTTCTTCGCCGATGAGTACCTGGATGCGTTTGCACACGATGACGGAGCGGAGGTCGAACATGGACGCTTGAGGGTGAGGCGCAGGGGTCCGGGTGGTGCACATCAACCAGTGCTGTAAGGTCGTAGGCGTGCTGCCTGACCATCCCATGACAAGATCTGGTATGCTCGCGTGTCCATCATCCCGGCTGAAAACAACTGATTGGTGCTGCACGAACTCGACTGCAGATACCTGACAGGAGGGTGTGTAATGGTGTGCTTGGTCCCGCCCGACACTCTGACGCGCGCTTCCGGACGCATTCTATTGCCTCTGCTATGCAGCTCGAGCTCGACTCGGCGGACGCACCATGCGCCCTGGACGCGGCTCGCAGCGAGGCAGACCACGAGGCGGAGCGGCGCATCCTCGACAGCATGCGCCTGACGTCAGAGCAGACCGAGGCTGTGCAGCAGGTGCTGCGACCAGCGGACTGTGCTCTGCCATCAGACATGTTGGTTTTGCCGGTCTGCGTGGATCACAAAGAAGCTGTCATGACGGTGGCAGGGCTGGCGGGTGCTGCGAGCCGAGTGCCGACAGATCAAGGCGGAGCGCCGTGAGCTGGTGGCAGACTTGAGGCAGTATTTCGCTGGGCAACAGGTGGCTCCGAACACTGTCGACCAATGCATACAGCAGCTGCGCAGCAATATGCAGGATGAGGTGAGCGCCCTACAGACGTGTAGACTTCAACAGCATGTGCTGTGTATGCTTGGCGGCTGGAAACACCGCGCATCTCCTGCTCGACGACGCATTGCACGATGCAGGTAGCGGCAATCGTTACTTGGAAGTGTTGGTTTATGTGCGAGCTCATCTCGCCGCTGCAGCATGCTCGCGGGACGGTGACGATGGCACCAAATGTCTGGGACGTCGTTTTCTCTGGCCGGATGCTCTGCGAGGGGCGATAGCATGCACGAACTCAGTCAGACTTCAGCAGTCCCACTTGATTAACACCGTGTGCTGCGGGTGACTGGCGTCCATACACGCTCGCGAACTGAACTGCCATCTCCGAACAGACAGAGCTGATCACCTGCGTTTTGGCTCAGTACCGAGTGCTTCCCGGTCGAGTGGCTTGCCGCTCAAACTGCATTGATTCGCTGACACTAGCTGGATACGACTACGATCAGTCGGTCGATCATACGACGCTGAGCAAGACCTCGCCGTCCTGCGTCATCCCGGCAGTGGCGGAGAGCAGGTGCGGTGCTGATGCGCCTGCATGCGCAGCGAGCATCAGAACCCTCCGAGCCTCGCCCGCCGGGCGGCCCTCGCTGCAGCCCTCGTCGCTGCTGCAGCGGGAGGCACCTGGCTGCTCTGGCGGAGAGACAGGCAGTGGCTCTCCAGGTACGTCGGCTTGGCGCACCGAGGCAGCGAAGCGCGGCCGGATGCCGCGCATGCGCGCCCAGACAGCACGGGCAGCTGCGCGGCTGGCCACTCCAGCTCAGCGTCCAGCACAGCTGTCGTCAGCGCCTCACAACCAGCAGAAGAGGAGGAGGCAGGCAGCATCTGCCGCGACAGCACGGTGACGGCACAGCAGGCAGCTGTGCAGCGGTATCCAGACTACATCGCCTGGGCTGCAGCCCAGTCTGATCTCAGCCGGGAGAAACGGCTCCTCAACTTGTACCGGGCCGGCTTGGTGAGGATGACTCTGCGTCGCCAGTCACTCACCACTTGGTACTTGACTTGCCGTGTCTTCAGCTCACATGTCTGCTGCCTGTCACCTCCATTGGTCCTCTGCTGCTCTTGAGCTTGTGCCCTTGATCGACGTTTTGTGGATGGCGTGTCATGCGCCTTAATACCCATCCTGGGTCTCGGATGATTTTCAGCTCACCTTTGGCACCTGCAGGACTACGCGCACACCGTGCACGGCGGTCCCGAGGCCGCGGCCGCCGCCGGCTGCGTAACGCCGCCGCCGGAGCAGATGCCGGAGCACCGCGACTTCAAGCTGTTCAACACGTATTGCGGGCAGCTGCGGAAGCTGCTCGCTGCGGACGACGTCGAGCAGGTGTGGCTGGAGAAGTAAATCTCCCGCGTGCGGGTCAGCATTCATTTTGGTCCAGGGTCACGACATCATAGTGGGCAGGTTCCGTCCCTGCGACACCTGCAACCCCGCAACTCCACGCTACCTGTTTATATGAGATGTGTGACGCATTGCACTCATCACTCACGCGGCGTGCACAGGTCGGCAGCAGGACGCAGGAGCGGCTGGTTGAGCTCGTCGGCGCAATGCGGGCCCTGCTGCCAAAAGCGGTGCGTTATGCGCCTTGCCCACCAACACACGACCTTGCCAGGTCGACTGACAAGGCGACGCTCAGCACTGCTTGAGATTGCGCCAGACCACCGACTTCCCTAAGTTTGGATCGCAACTACTCGTAGTTTAGCCAATGCTGCCAAACCTGCACGGTAGTGTTGCTGTCAATAGTTGCATGGTGCCATTGCTCGCAGCTGGCGGAGAACTTGAGGCTGCTGCGGGAATGCCGCTTCGCGAATCTGTCCACGCTAGAATCGCTGGAAGCCCTGGGGCAGCTGAGCGCGCCGCCGCCGCCCGACAGCGACAGCGCCGAGAGCGAGGCGTCGTCGGAGCAGTCGCTGGACCCAGGTGCCGAGCAGAGCGCCGAAGCCGAAAACCGCGCCTCACAGCGGGAGGTGCTGCACGCGCTGCGCCTGACGAAGGAGCAGATCTCGGCGGTCCTGGAGGTGTGCGATGTAGATTATTCGTGAAATTCCTCTCGAGGCACATCGTGCTCGTGGACTGGACCTCGAGCCGCTCGTAAAGAATTCCCGGCGTGACCAAATCAAGCACATTGGGAGAGTGGTGCATCAGCAGCACCAAGCGGTCGTGCACTAGGGAAAGCGGCAGGGCCAGGGTGCCACCTGCGCGCTTTGAACACAGCGGCGAGGCTGAGGTTCACCAGTACCGCTGTCGTGCCAGGGCTCGGCAGCTGCTCACATTGACCAGCACCGCTGTCGCCCAGGCATGGCTGCTGTTTGCGGATCTGCCGCGGTTATCAACAAAGCTGAGATCAACGAGCTCTGCTGTCGTGTCCAGGCCCGGCACCTGCTGCGGGCGGACCTGCGGCGGCTGGGCGCGGAGCGGCAGGACCTGGTGGGCCGCCTGCGCCAGTTTGCGACGGGGCAGGAGCCGTCATGGGAGGTCGGCCTAGGCTGCGCCCGCCGCGTGCGGCGCAACATGGAGGAAGAGGCGCGCTCGCGTCGTCTGCACAGCACCTTCACGCATGCTCTGCGAGCGGGAGTGACGGCAGCTGTGCCAGAGTCAATGCTGAGCTCTGCTCTCACTGTCGATGGGTATCGGCAACGGCGGCGGTGACGGTGTCAGGGTTGCAGTTCCTGGCTCTGCAATGGCGGCGTCGGCGCAGGAGGTGCTTGCAGATGGCTAGGCAGCCCATCCGCTTACGCATCTGTGTGCGCGCAGGCGAGGGTCCTGCAGACGTACCATGCCTGGTTCCTCTGCACGATGCTGACGCCAGTCCAGCACGCGCGCGCGGACGTCATGGCAGCGCCGCGCATTCCGGACCCGCTGACGCTTGCCGAGCTCTTGGCAAAGCGATACAGCGGCGACGGCAGACCGAAACACTGAGATATCATCTTGGAACGAACCTCTGGAGCCGCATGGCTTTGTCCCTGCGGCTGCACTGGAAATTTTCACGAATCTTGCAACAGACTTCTTTCGACATATTGTTGGTTTGTGTTATCGATTTTGTTCCTTGATTGTTTAGGCAGCTGATCCCGCGAACGCCTTGAGACCGCGCGGTCGTGTTCATGAGGTCGCAGTGCACAGGTTGAGGCGATGTAGTTGCGAAGATCGCCCCGATGGTCGAGCTTACACAGTTCGCCGAGCCTGACTTCGATCCGAGGCGATGGATCAACGACGCATGTCAAGCGGCTCCAGATGGCGAAACAGAACGGTCCGTTGCACCCCCTCCCCCCTGCCTCCCCCAATCCAACACTCCCAGCTGAGCTGGGTCAGCACGGCTTGCGCGAGTTCGTGCCCGGTCACGCCGGCAAATCCGCCATTGCGAGCTCGTACACTGCTGCGTGGACGATCGCTCATATAACACATACAGCGACGGCAGGGATGCGATCACGATACATGAGAGCAGGTTGCGCCAAGCAGGGCACGCCTGCGCGCAGGTATCTGGCGGAGCTGGAGATGAAGCTGCAGCTGCTGAGCGAGGACGTGGAGGCGGCGCTGGCGGACTCCAGCTCGCGCGCCCTGCAGCGCATCCCGGTCGCCGTCCAGGAGGTGTCGCGCATCAAGGCACGCTCCTGGGAGGCTTCCCCCAATTCTTGATGAAGCACCCTGCCATCGAATGGTGCCTCTGCTGGTTCTGGCATCGCAGTGTTCGCGTGTCTGACACCAAACCTAGCAGCCATTATGGGGCTGAGGTTGAGGTGGTGCACGCAGGGCGACGTGGCGAGTCTGAAAGGCGACGTCCGGCGGCTGGTGGCGGCGCTCGCGGAGGCGCACGAGGAGGCCGCGGCCAGCGTCGCCACCCTGGCGCGCATCGACGCCGTGAAAGGCCGCATGCAGGCCGCGCATGACACGCTCCGGGTGCGCCCCGAGCTGCCACTCCTCGCTACTCTGGTCTGAGGGGCAAATGAGGGCTCGGCTGTGACGCCGCCATGCTGCGGTGCATCCTGCGCCCGACCGACCCCGGCTCTGGCAACGCCCCTGTGCTGTCACGAGGCTTGCCCCGCAAGCTTGCGTCCTTCCTTGGGGCTGTAGCCACACCATGCGGATCGGCAGCCTCACAGATGCGACCAGACGAACACACACCGCCCATCTATGCCGGTGAATACGAGTTCATGACATCGCTGACAGTGATCCGCCGGCACGCGAGCAGGAGGCGACGGAGCTGTCGGCGCTGTTCCTGCGGGTGGAGACGGTGTTTGCGGGCGGCGACGTGCCGGCCATCGCGGAGATGCTGGCCACGATGCGCCGCTCGCTGCTGCTGGTCGGCGACGTGCCCGAGTTCAAGGGCGGCATGGAGCGCCTCGAGGTGTGCGCCCTCATGTTCAGCCTAGCCTCCATACCACTTCGATAGATAAGCTGGCCGCGTGCCAGCACTCATGCATGGTCAGGGACACTATGGCCCCTGCGCCGTTTGCCGTTCTGCCTGGGGTTCCTTCAGCAACATGCCGGCAAGGTCCTACGTAGGCGGCCATTTCCTCTGCCCCAAAAAGAATTGTGTCACCGTGCATCAGCGTGCGGCTGGTGGATGCCACACCCGGTGACCTTGGTCCCCTGATCGCCTGCCGGCTGTCGCATATGGCAGGTCCTGGAGGACCGGTTCCAGGGCCTGGTGGAGGGCAGCCTGGCCGGCGCCTTCGCCAAGCGCCGCGGCGAGGACGTGCGCCAGCTGGTGGCGATGATGGTCTCCATCGGCCGCTCCGGCACCGTCGAGAAGCTGTACAACGCCGCCCGCCTCGCGCCCCTGCAGGTGTACAAAATGCAAAATGCAAAATGCAGTAAGTTGAAGCTTCCAGTTCTTGGTCTTGCAGACTCCATATGCTTCTCCATACGACAGGTGGTGTGACACTTGGCCTTGCGTGTCCTATGCAGACTCTGGATACCTGTGTCAAATACTGGGCTGCTAGCTTCTGCTGTGCCCTTGTGCAGCGTCTCACAATTGCCAGTGAGGGCAGCCACCCAAGGTCCTCAGATCGCTAGTCTGTCCCCATGGATGCTGTGTTGCCTCCGCAGTCCTGTGCTGGGCCACGCGGGTTAACGACCTGATCATGGCTCGCGCAGACGTACTGGGACGGCTTCGACCCCAAGGCGCAGTCGTTCGCGACCTGGGCGCCCGCCTTCTACGACGAGGCCCTGGCCGCCGCGGACGCCGAGATCCGCTGGCTCAGCGGCCTGCTGCCGGACCAGGTGGGACACTTCCTCTACCCCGCAGTGGCCAAGTCACCGTTTGCACCAGCAACCCTGACGGCGTGCAAAACGACGGCGGAACATTGCGGTCCACACGTCTCTCATGTGCCCAATCCTGGACATTTGCCCGCTCAGCATCTCACAAAGTGACGGGGGTATTTACAGGCGGCGGGCTTGGCAACAGGGCTCA
>JAABUX010009980.1_pt1 | contig 10676 bp, 20 predicted proteins | sample 5561851 | NCBI WGS metagenome assembly JAABUX01 (sample SAMN10711883, study PRJNA513361) | rock metagenome | isolation source: Antarctica rocks | place: Antarctica: Victoria Land, Richard Nunatak red sandstone | collected 2016-01-03 | reverse complement strand
CAGTCTGTTTGCTAGCTGCATGACGCCACTGCGATTCGCTGCTGTGGTCTCGACAGCTGCATTCTTGATCGTGTCATAGGCCCCGCCAGCAGGAAGACCCCGCCGAGTCCAAACATGCCAGTGCTCGGGCAGCGGCAGGTCGTCGGTGGCCGCATGCAGACCAAGACGTGATGCTTTCGCGCATCGTTTAAGTTCCGGAGGTCCATGGTTCCATGGCCCTTCCCACGAGCCAGCTCGCGGGGATCCATAGACAGCAGCGGCAGGCACCCGTCGTCTGCGCTCAGTGTGGACGGCGATCAGGAGGATCCAGTCGCCTCGGCGCAGGAGGAGTATGAGCTGAACGTCGCTCTCGCCATCAGCCAGAGCGCCAATGAAGCGCATCAGGTTTCCCCCTCCCCCTCCCTACACCACCCACACAGCAACCGGCATGCCACCCTCAACAGAACGCTGAACACGTGGGATCGTGAGCCTGTATCACCCACGCGCAGAATCGACAACTGGACGACGAGGCTGCGCTCGCCTCCGCAAAGCGTCTGTCCCTGGCATCCGGCAGCCTGCCGTCAGAGCACGGCATGGCGGAGGCGCTCTCATTCAAATACTGGGATAGCGACTGGTGCGCATCAATCCCTGCCAGCCGCATCTGCACCTGACAGCAGCCTGTCGGCGCCTGACCTGTACAGCTATGAGCTAGGCTCGCAGTGTGTAGGTTACGGCTTACCCTGCCCAGCCACGCGCGCGTCAAGTGCAGGGATGTCAATTAGACCGCAATTCTGGCTTACGTATGTCACAGGCACCCTCAGTCCTGTTAACATTCACAAAATAGATGCCGATAGTATCGATCGGCATGCTCTTTGCCCAGCAAAAGCCGCGGTAAAATATGCGCATATCGAGTGCTGAGGATTGTGGGGTGCCCTGCGTAGCATGGACTACACGGACCGCATCACAGACAAGTTCTACGACGTGTGGGGCAGCTTCGACGCGGAAGCCGGCGGAGCGAACGTGTTCCCGTCTCTCATCAGGCTTTGCACGGTTGCTCCCTCAGAAGGCGACATGCGGGAGGTGAGATGGGCACAGCCCGGCACCTGCAAGACAAACTTGTCATTTGCCACCTTTCGAACAGCAGGTCTCATGTACAAACGCTACACCGCTGCCGCCCGTCTACGTGCTTTGTAAACCAGACTTTGAGGTCACCACTAACGGAGTATAGATCATACGGCGAAGGCTTGACCACGCAGTGCACACGACACAGGTGGTTATCTTCGACAACGACATGGATGATCAGCTGCTCTCGATACAAGAGCGCGCGGCAGAGGCCATCGCGGCGGTCGTCCAGGACGGCCCCAAGGCCTGCGCGCAGGCATGTCTGTTGCCTGTGATGGTGTCACATTAAAATTGCTGAAAGCATTGCATAGCAATGCTCTTTTCCCTGCCCCTGACTGGACTTTGATCAGGTGCTCATTCAATGTGAGGTTATGCAGGCAATCGCCGCGGTCGTCGTGGATCAAATGGGCGGGCCCGTTCCGGCGCACGGAGCCCTGCGATCCGGCTGGGCCGCTGCAAGCGCCACGGTGAAGCGGAAACACAACAGCGTCGTGGTGCGTCCCTTTCCTTGACGGGCCTTGTTTGACGTGACACCCTTGCTGCCACGCTGCCCTTGAAGCTGTACTCGCCACCAGATTGTCTACGTTAATGACAATGCGCCCGACTGCCAAGAACTGAGCCAAGGCTGAATGGGCCCGAGTCCTTGTGCTTATGACAGATGGCCTTCGGATACTGTGGGACGCTGTGGTGGAAAGTAGTGTGGGGCGGGGCGAGCTGCTGACTGTCCACACCCACTGAAGGCTTACGTGCGTGTGCTACTTGTTCGGCAGGTGCCGATCGGGGAGCTGAAGGTCGGCCTGGCGCGCCACCGCGCGCTCCTGTTTAAGTTCTTGGCGGACTCCTCGAATCTGAAAAGCCGCATCCTGCGCGGCTCGTACACAGGTTGGCGCGGAGCCGCTCTGAGTCTACGTTGAGCACCATGATGCAATATCGTCACTGTCTTGGCCACGGTCGCTCGCTGATGTCCTGCCATTGCGGCTTGGCGGCAGACGGCTACCTGCAGCTGGGTGAAGAGCACGAAGGCAACTCGCGGTGCACTTTCACAGCGTGCAAAGTGCTCGTTTGTGCTGAGGACTCGTTGCTGGTTGCACATGAAGATGGGCCGGACGATCGCGCCGTTGCCATCGTGCAAGTGGCGGGGGAGGAGCTGCTGGTGCAGCTGATGTCAGCGCCCATCGGTCAGTGCAAGCCGCTCGCGAGCGCCGGCAGCGCTCTGAGGTTGATTCCTCGCAATGCGCCGAACCTCGCACAGGTGAGTCTGCGGACGCGTCATTCTGCAGAGAAACTTTTGCGGTCCCTTGCTGAATTGAACAAGTGACCATATTTCTGTCTGGCTACATCCTTTGAGGCTGTGCCAATGCTCGAGTGTTGCATACTAGGGTTATGCACGCATGTAGCCCCGGCTCATATGCCTGCCGTCTGCTCGCCTTTGAAGACCATGTTGATTATAGCCACTGCAACCCAGGTCTCAATGGCATCGGGCTTGGACTGGAACAGCGAAGAGGAGGGGACAGCAGGAGCGGATGCGCTGAAGGTGGAAGACCTGATTGAACTCAGCGAAGGGAACAGCGGGCAGTCTACCCAGGCAAGCCCTCTTACGCAAAATATGAGCGGCGGTACCCATCCTGCATTTGCCATTCGCTGCAAGGTTCATAAGCTTGCCGTGGGATGCGCTTGTGAGTGGCCCTGGTCCATGCAAGACAACACCAGTCCTCATGTCTTGCATGGCATCTTCGGCCTGGTTTTGATACTGATACAGGGCCAGTCAATGCGTGCCGAAGTTTACACTATTCTGCAGGACCCTTTCCAGCCGTCTCCAGCCAGTGATGTGTTGCCGCCGCACACTCAGACAGCCGCTCAGATGGCAGTGCTGCATGCCAGCGGCTGGCAACACACAGCCACGCAAGCACATCCGACAGAGGGGTCACAGCAGGCTGCCAGCAGTGTCGCGGCGGCACAACCAGCGATCAAATCGGCTGTGCCTTACGCCTCGCCATTTGCGAACAATGAAGCTTTGACCCCCGGCAGTGGCTCCAAGAGCCCGCTCAGTGCCAGTGGCGGCAGCGGAGCGGCCGGCCTTGCAGCCAGCAGCAGTGCTGCTGATACAGCACAACAGCAGTCTGCGCAGCAGCAGGCTATGCCGCCGGTCGTTGACTTCGGGTGCGTGTATGGTGCCATTGGCAATATGCTGAGCTGAGCACATCCTGGTGCTGGATACTATAATGCAATCATTGTTCGTAGGAAAAATGAGGCCGGTGATAAGATTGAAGTAACTCGTACATCTAGCGAGAGCACATTTCGTTTCGTAACAAGTGCCATAGTTTGTACTGTGACAGGCACCGCAAGTGAATCGATGCGTTCTCTGTCGGGCCTCCCCAGCTGTTTCCACGCTGGTGCAGCTCCTTGACTTCGATGTGGTGCTGTGATTTGCAGTCGGTCGGCACTTCCACTGGAGCCTCTGCAGAACCGACCTCCGCGAGAGGAGACGTATCTGGAACACGGGGCTGCAGGGCAGGCGGATCCTGGCGTTGTCACAGGCGCCGATCAGCGAGGAGCAGCCACCGCTGGAGCGGTCATCCCGGTGGACCCTCCGCCAGCGCACAAGCTGGCGTCCGTGGAGCTGGTTCCCCGGGCAGATCCCGTCTTCAGACCAGCGCGTGCTGTTTACGCTCATCTATGTGTGCTCATGCTGCTTAGCACTGTGCTGCGCCCGTATCCTCCAACGCTGTAATGTTCTGGATGCAAGCACAAAGGCCATTCATCCTGCTGATACTGACACGGGTTGTGGTCTGCGTGGCAGGAGGAAGCAGAGGACGAGTGGGAGATCGGCCCTGAAGAGCTCCTGTTGGGGCCGCGCATCGGCGTGGGCAGCTTCGGTGAGGTCTACCGTGGCAGCTGGCGCCACACCGACGTGGCCGTCAAGCGACTGCTGGAGCAGGAACACTCGGACAATGTCATGAAGGTGCGCTGTCCACGTGAGTGGCAGCACGTCGCTGCAGGCGCACATCGCTCATCATCATCTGCTACAGGCTACGTCATTGCTGCCCGTTCGAAGGGAGTGCCAGCCTGCATGCGCCTCCCCCAAAGTATGTTTAAACCTTAAATCCGCGGTGTGTCACGATGCAGGAGTTCCGGCAAGAGGTTGCCATCATGAAGCGCATGAAGCATCCCAACGTGGTGCGACTCAGTGTGGTGCATCGCTGCGTGCGGTGACGCATGTTCTCACATGTGACGCCTCATGTCCTGTGCACCACCTCGTCAAGACGCTGCTCTCACTGGTGTTGACCTCATATCGCAGGTGCTGTTCATGGGCGCATGCACGCACCCGCCTAACCTCTGCATCGTGACACAGTTTGTGCCGCGGGGCTCGCTGTTCCGCCTGCTGCACAGGTGCGTAGTCACCGCCTTCAGCGTAAGCGTGCTGACCGCTACCTACAGCTGGCTTGGTAGCTACCTACAGCTGGCTTACTGTCTAACTTTCGTGCACATCTGTACCCATGCTTCGCACTCCATTGGTGATGTATGCATCTCTCTGTGCATGCTTACCAATCCTCCTTCACCTGCTGTTCAGGACGAATGGTATCGTCCTGGACGACCGCCGAAAGCTCTTGATGGCTCTCGACATCGCTCGAGGCATGAACTACCTGCACAGCTGCCGTCCGCCAATCGTGCACCGCGACCTCAAGTCCCCGAATCTGCTGGTGGACAAAGACTTCACGGTCAAGGTGCGACATCCCTATTCTCACACAACCACAAACCTACCTCCATCCTGTTGCGCAAGAAGCGTTGCGGTGTCATCATGCAAACCATCCATTGAGGCACCGCGTTTGCGGTAGTCAGCATCTTGTGCCTCAACTTACTGGTTGGCAGGCAGCTCCCTTACAAACATGGCACGAGGTGCAGGTCTGCGACTTCGGCCTGTCCCGGGTCCGGCGGTCGACATGGCTCAGCTCGAAGAGTCAGGCTGGCACGCCAGAGTGGTACGCCATCACGTGTAGTGCTACATCACCATGTTGGCTTTCCCGTTGAGCATCAGTTGTGGCTTGCACTGCCGCGCTGCAGTGACATTTGATTGCCGTTGCTTGTGAACAGGTGTGCACCGGAGGTGCTGCGGAGCCAGAGCTACAACGAGAAGTCGGACGTGTACTCATTCGGCGTCATCATGTACGTCTGTTCCATGTATATCTTGCCTTGCTACTGCCTCAGCGTGCGTTGCATCCACAAGTACGCGCGTGCTTGTGTTTGAGCTGTGTCCATGGGTCCGTGCTGTCCTTGCTCTTGAAGACGTCCTTGACGTGCTGCAGGTGGGAGCTCGCCACAGGGTTGGAGCCGTGGTCGGACAAGACGCCGATGCAGGCATGCTGACGAACCCCAGCACACGAGCTCGCATTTGCTGTGAGTGGTGAGGTTGGAGCCGAGCATTGCTTGCGATGACCCTTGCCGTGTCGGTGAGCTCTGTCTTTGCAACGCCTCCTGCCTGGACGACTGGTCGCCGCGCATCGCAACACCAGCAATGCGTGCAGGTGGTGGGTGCGGTTGGTTGGGGTAACCTGCAGCTGGACATCCCGTCGACGGTGGAACCGGCGGTGGCGTCCCTCATTCGGCGCTGCTGGAGCGAGCCCGCCGTCAGGCCCAGCTTCTCGGAGCTCATCAGCATCATCAAGGACATGGCGCACGCCCGAGGCCTGCACCCTGCAGTGCGCCTGTCTACCTAAAGCTCCTTAGGGCCTCATCCCGTGGCCAGACCACATGCAACCTGACCTTCTCGGCTGCCTTCACACCCATGCATCAGGACCTCTGTGACTGTCCAGGACAATCTCATTGGTGCTGAATCTAATCCGTTGTCTGTCATCGCAGCCGTCCGCAGCCATGCCGAAGCCACTGTCGCTGGCAGCCGTCAATGCTGCCAAGGCTGCGGCCATTCAAGCATCAGCTGAGGCAACCAAAGAGGCTGCTGCTCTGCCTGCGCCTGCCGTTGTCGCTGCGCTGCCCGCGCCAGAAGGTACGTCCTCGGCATGATGCACTCAGTTGTGCAGGCTCGTGAGGGGCTCTGCCTGTTTCAGGTTTTGTTGATGCAGGTCGTCCTCCGCTCACATCTTTTGTGCACCGGTATTGCTTGAGCTGTTTAAAAGCGACTTGTCAAGTCCTCATCGCCCATGCCAACACATTCTGCTGCTCTGTGAGCAGGGACAGGTGCTGCGCCGCCGGCTGTGGTCACCCCAGCAGATCAGAACGACAGCTCTCCCGCAGCACCAGCAGCCTCAGCAGCGGGCACTGATTCAGCACCTGCGGCGCCTGCCATGACGCAGGCCGGAGACAAGGCCAGCGGCCTGTCGCAGCAACTGCAACAGCAGACACAGCAACAGCAGCCGCCGCCATCGACGTCTCGGCCAGCTGTGGCACCAGGAGCCGGGGCCCTCGTGCCGCGGATGTCTCCGGTGTATCACATCGGCTCGCTGCCGACGCTGTTCGAGTCACCGCACGCCTCCGCCGAGGTGCGCTTCTTGTTCTACTGGCAGATCGTACGACGACAATGGTTTTCTCACAGTGAATTGACAATTCTCATTGGCCATGCTGAGTGCTGGTGCTGACAGTGCTGTGTCGTCATGATGTGCAGCGGGCCATCACGCCGTCGATCTCCATGCCATCGCACGGTTCCATGCCGCTGCCGAACAGCGAGCTGTGGAAGCAGCGCTCGATGCCGCCGGCAGTGGGCGCCGGGCATCCGTACGGGTCATCCCCGGACTCCATTGGGCCGTCGGTGTGCATGCAGCATCGCTCGTGCACAATTTGCCCGGCACCTTTGGTCAACTATCCAGGTGGAGATGCTCGCAATGCTTTTAATACTGATGTGAACCATGGCACGCTGGCAGGCGCGCAGGCTGGCTGCAGAGGCTGTACGGGTGGCGGGCAACAAGATGGCGCGGGCAGCGATTGGCAGCGGCGCTGCACTTGTTGGGGCCGCGCGGCATGTTCTCCCGCATCGAAAGGTGCTGTGACAAGACGCGACTTCTGCCTTTTCATCGTACTGAGCAAGGGGTCTCCCATCCCTGTCCCTCTCCCTATCCCCATCTCACTGTGCCGCTGTGGCACTCAACTCTTTCCGCTCGGCGCAGGAATCTGTGGGGCAGCTCAGCGACTCCAGTGACGCAGCCTCAAAGGCAAATGAGGTGACTTCGCCGCGCGGCCCGCCTCGGCGGCAGAACAAATCGCAGAGGAACGCGAGTCGCGCTGACAGTCAGCCCGTGTCGAGGCAGGGCTCAGAGGAGGTGACCGACCCAGCTTCTAGCAGAGGTGCGCGGCGCATCATTGAGTTGAGGCCGTGCAAAGACCATCTGACACAGGTTAATGCTTGCTTGGAGCATCTGGCATATGTATGTACGCGGAAGCAGGTCAGGCGCTACTTTGTTCATGGGCCGGCTGTGAGATGCTTGATACGTGGGATGATTGCCGATTTATCTGACAGCTTCGGACGTCTCGCATGTATGCAAATACCAACAATTACCAGCCATAGATCTGAATGGCTTACCATCCGCAGGCGACAGCAGCGGCAAGGCCACCTCGTCCAGGAACGGCAGTGGCCTGCGGAGTCAGTCACTCGGCAGCAGTGCGCCGTCGGCGGACGATGATGACAAGGTCCGCAGCTCGTGCGTGGTGCGGCGGACGGGCAATGAAGCGCCGTCAACGGGGCCACGCATCGCGCGGGCGCCGTCTGACGAACAGCCTGGCAGCCGCGGCTCGCAGGGCAGCCGCGGGTCGGCCCGCAGCAGCCACGAAGCGCAAGCTGAGCTGCGTTCGGCGTCGCACTGAGCACCTCGGCCCGCCCACGGTGTGTCATCAGGACAGCTCTGACCAAACATCCAATCCAGAACGTCGATAGAGCCCAGCTTGACCAGTGCCGATGAAGTTGATGCAGGTGAGCGGGGCCGTCGCGCTCATGTTGGCACTGCGAGAGGCAGATGGGGCAGCTCGTCATGTTTGCGCTGACGTCTGCGCAGGTAGCCCGCTCTTGGTGGATGTCATATCCGGACGTGCAGGAGAATTGGAGCATGCAAGATGTGCGCATCTGCTCGCACCACCTGACGTTCGGCCCTCCAGCAGCGCTGTCGCAAGCGGAGGTGTTTTATGTAGATGTCAATTTTGTGAAGTCGGGATAGGATCAGATGTTCAGTCGTCATGGTTTACTTTTGTCAGGCTGGCACGGCCACAGTCCAGCATGCGCCATACCGACACAGCACATGGTTCAAGGAACTTGTTGCGGGTGTTGTAGCGCGCCGCACTGCCTGCGTTTGTCATTTGTAGGTATTGCAGGCGCACCTCTGCTGTCAGTAGGACTGCCGCTGACAGCTGCAATATTATCACTGATGTGTAAAATGCGAGCAAGGGGAACTTAAGCAGAGCAGTGCCAGCTTGCGCCTGCAGATCAACAGCTGCCAGCAAACATGGACCGCTCCACCGTCCAGCCCGCAAGCACGTGCTGAGATTACTTGCGCGTCCCTGTGTCTATGTCTGTTTCCAGCCCGCAAGCCTCCATGCTGCAGCGCAGAAGAGACGCACAGCCGTCACGACTCGTTGTCAGCTGCGAGCAGGTGTCTACCGCGGTAGTTGCCAGTAGCCTATTTTTCGCATGACTCGTGCATGGCGTCCATTATGGACCCCAGCCTGCGTTCGACCGGCTCAGTTGCCTCCGGTGCGGCCTTTTCCTGTTGAGTTGTGATGCTGATGCCATTCGCTGGGTAGCAAACGGCGGGCACATCGGCGCATGCATGCTTGATGTCCCTCCGCCGGTCTCGTCGATCATACTGAAGCGGGCATTTGAGGACGATGGCGGAGGAGTGAGGGCATGGATCTACCTCACCCTCGTCTGCAGGTGTGCGTGGGTTGTGCGAAGCTCCTGGCCAGTGGTCAACCATGCTGTCTCTGCCTCTAGGGCTTGATTTCCGATGATGTCGAGCATTGGGAAGCATGAAGCTGCCTAGTTTTGCCCAGAGCGCTAGTCTCACCCAGGGGAAGGGCTGCGCAGGTCATGGCGGGCCGCCATGCAAGACTTCTCGGCGTGTGTCTCATTCAGCCCACGAAGCACCGAGGCCCAGGAACAGTGGTTACAGCGCACGCGCATCCCTTTAGCGAGCTTATTCTTCGGTCCGAGCGATGCTCCGCTCTTCCACAACTGCAGCCTGGCCACGTTGCCGCTCATGGATCCGGAGTGCTTGACAGCATCAGAGAGCACCCTGCGTTCGGTCGCTGGGCTCGAGGCAGTGGGAGCGACAGCGGAGCAGTGCGCTATTTTCTACCAGCGATTCGCGGCTCTGCAGTCGCTCAAGCTGAACCTTCCTCCAAAGCGCCATGCAGAAGCGGCGCTGCAGTCACTCCCGTGCGGTCTCAGGCATTTCAGTGCCAAAGCCAGCCTCAGCAGCTTTCAGGTGCTCTAGTTGCCGTGTGCACGTCGTCCCTTGTGTGCAGCCAACTTTGCTAGGAGATGTCGTGCGAGCAGGTGGTGGCTATGGCAAACCTTAGGCAGTTGCAGCAGTGCAGGTCTGCCGTGGCTTGCCTGATTGCCTCCGCAGCTCTCTGCATGCGGGACCTGCTGTTCTGTATGCATCAGCATCTGTTGAAAGCTCCGAAACGATCCATCGAACCGGCTTGCGCAATGCCGCAGGGCAGCTGGCTGCAGGACCTCGGCAGCTTGGAGTCCGTCCAACTGCTGTCGACCGCGGGCCACCTGGCGTTTGACCTGAGCGGCCTGCTGGCCGGCGTGCGCGACGTGCGGCTGACGGCGACGGAGCTGCAAGGGTCCGTGTGCGCCGGCCCTCAGCTGTAGAGCCTCCATCTGAAGTCGGGGAGGGCTCTCGACATTACGGTCATCCCTCCGCGGGACGGCGTCGACGCACACAACAGCAGCGGCGCATCAGAGGTGCTTACAAACTGCGCCTGGCCATCACAAGTAACCATGCCTCGCCCGGACCGACAGCATGCTGACGTGATGACGGGCTCAACACCGTGGAAACCCACCACCGCGTCTGCCATGTCCCAGGAGCGCTTGGAGATCGTGACGACGGCGTCACAGCTCGTCTTCACCGCTGACATGCCGGCGATCCCGTGGCCGGCCTCCGGCTCTGATCCCGACCTCGAGGCTGTGGAGGCGCTAGCGGCGATGCTGCGATGCCTCCGATCGAGCTCCATCGTGTTCACGGCGCCGGCCGTGTCATACAAGGCGCGTGAGCGCTGGCCCATACGCACAGCAATGCCGGGCGTGTCCCAAAGCAGTGGCATTCTAAGGCCATGACACAGCGCTTTTGTATGCAATATGCGTGTGCAAAAGGCGGTGTGACCCCAATGCCATGGCCCCGATACGATTGCTCACGTGCAGGTCATGACGATTCTTGGTCGCAGAGCCCGCGATGACAGAGTGTGTGCCAATGTGAGTTACAACAGCATGCAGGCAATGCACAGTGCTTTGAGCCATGCCTGCGAGGGGCGACGCGGCGTTGCATGCACTCTGGGCGTGTCAGGTTATGAAAAGCGTCTCACGGTCTCGGTCGGTTAGCATCTTGTTGCTCATGCAACAAGCAGGT
>JAABUX010009979.1_pt1 | contig 10677 bp, 8 predicted proteins | sample 5561851 | NCBI WGS metagenome assembly JAABUX01 (sample SAMN10711883, study PRJNA513361) | rock metagenome | isolation source: Antarctica rocks | place: Antarctica: Victoria Land, Richard Nunatak red sandstone | collected 2016-01-03 | reverse complement strand
TCCATGGTGCAGGCTCGACGGTGCAATCCTCCGAAGGGACGCCGAGTTGCGTCCCATCCGAGAGATAACCGATCGGATCTGGATCGTGCAACACTGTTAAGTCACGAGGGGATCGATCTGGCTCCTGAGGAAATTCGCTATGCCCACTAAATCCGAGAAGCCCGGCACGTCCGAACCGCTCGCCAAGGCAACTTACCAGATCGCGCGTGGCGTGTTCGTCGGCGACAAGATCGCCAAGCCCGCGATGACGCAGCAAGTGCGGACTGTCGTCACCAGCGCCAAAGAGGGCTCGCTGGGCCTTCGCTACGCCCCCCACAACCCGAAAGTCACCGACGTCAGCACCTCTTCCTGACGCGAGCGGCGCCCGATCGTGCCGAACCACTAGACTTATACCGCGTTCGACCCGGGCGCCGATCTCTTCCAAGGCGACATCATCGCCCGGACCGAGCCGTTGCTGAAAGTGCTGAAGGAGGTTCACCAGCATTTCTGCGACGAGAAATATCTCGCCTTCCTCGTCACTTCGCAGACCTGCGACCTGGTCCTACGCAAGCAGAGCCGGTGCAAGGCCCGCCACATCACCCTGGCGGTCATCCGCGCGCTCGAAGACGTCGTGCCGGACCTGTTCGCCGACGCGAGCAGCACGGGGTTGGATGGCGTCTATCGTCAGGAGGACAAGGGCAAGGCGCGCGACCAGCTCGAACGAATTCTGAACCAGAACGAGCAGGCGCAGGGCATTTTCTACCTCCACCCCGACGCGGATGTACGCATCGCCGTCCACGCCGTCTCCCTCCTGCGTGTGAGCATCGCGCTGCGTTCGCGCGAACACTACCGGCTGGTCCAAGAGGCGCGTTGCGGCCGGCTGGCGACGGAATACCGCTACAAGCTCGGCTGGCTGACCGGCAACCTCTTCTCGCGCGTGGACACCCCGGATTGGTCGGACCACGACGGCGGCCCGGCCGAATCGGAAGAGATCATCGCCGGGTTCGTCGAAGGGTCGAAGCTGGCCAGGCCGAACGTGTGGGAGCCGGGCTCCTGGATTCAGGCGGCGCGCAAGAAAAACGTGAAGATCGAAGAATTGCCGCGTGACGCCGTCTTCGGGGTGCTGGAGCAGCACGCTCCTCCGCCGCGGAACGAGGTGGTGATCGGCCGAATCCGGGACGTCGGGGCGAAAGTGCTGCCCCTGCTCGGCGGAGATCAGGTCGCAGCGATCATCGACGGACTTGCGCGCGACGTCATCTTTGCGACGATGATCGCCGACCGCGCCTCGGTGATCATACGTGCCGTGTTGCCTGAGCTGCGGGCCTTCGAGGCGATCCGCGAGGACGCGGCCTTCCTCGAAACCCTGACGGCGCCGGTCGCGGACGCGCTCGCCAGCTTTCGAAAACATCGAGGCCCCCGCGAACTGGGCACATTCGTCGGTTACTTGTCCGGGGCGCGGCTCTTTTCTGACGCCGCAATCACCGGGCTCCGGGGGTTGATTGCGTCGATGGATGGATGCCCTCTGGATCGCCTAGACGAGATCGAGGCGTCGCTGAGGGCCGAGAAGCCGCCCGCGACGATCACCGCCTACATCCGGAGCCTCGCGGCGGAAGCGTCGGGCCGGGGCGTCATCGAGCGGCTGATCGGCCGCCTGGAGAACGATCAAGTCATGAAGGCGGCACTGAAATGACGGAGGCCGCCGTCCGAGACGCATGCTAAACTGAGCTGATGGTGGAATCTCGATCTCGCATCCAACTCCGCCGCGGCAGAGAACCGATAGCCGACGCTTAACAAACGCTGGAAGTTTGAAGAATTTCTGGAAAGCGATTTAAGCCGATTAATTGCCGCATCTTGCTGCGATACAAAGACTTAGGTGATCTGATCGCACCAGCTCGACGCGCTGGGGGTCGCAGGTTCAAGTTCTGCATCGCCCATTTCCCAAAAGTGTCGTTTTGAAGTAGTTCGTTTTTTCGTAGATTGCCAGCGGCCTGGGATGGAAGCTTCGCCTGGGAGTCGGTTGGCAGCTCTGGATTTTGTTCCGACTCCTCGGGCGGGATGATCGCTCGGTGGGGTTAGTCTTCGCTTATGTTCGGCTCTTGATCTTGGCGGTGATGCAGGCGACGGTGACGTCCGCGAGTTGTCGGGTGATCTTGTCCTGGACCCTGGCGAGAACCTCGGTAAGGACGCCCTAAATGTGCAACCCGTAGGGGCATTGGGGGTTAGGTTCGGCCCGATGGAGAGCGAAGACCTCGTTTTGAGGTTCAACCGCCTGCAGAATATCGAGGAGCGTGATCCGCTCCGGATCGACCAGGAGCGACCAGCTGCCACTCACGCCCGTCTTGGACTTGACTACCCCCCGCGGCCCGAAGCGAGCCGAGGAGGCGACGGATCATGACCGGGTTCGTGTTCACACATGAAGCGATAGACTCCGAGGTCGGGGATTCGCCCGGTTTCAGGGCGAAGATCGTCAGGATGTGAGTGCCGACGCTCAGCTTCGAACTCAACACGACATTACCCCAAATGGAGGCGGAGGCGAAAAGCGCCTCCGCCCTTCCAGTGTATTGCCGGGAAGCCCCGATCTCAACCCGGTCCGGGAACCTCTGTGAGCGGCACCGCGTAGCCATCTGGCGAGTTGTCCGGGTGAGGCGTCGGGCTCGTGCATCCGACCTAAGCCCAAGGTTTGGAGCAGCGAACTGCCCGAGAAGAGTCAATGACGTCGGATGACGCCGTGGGTTCGGGCTAACTCGTCAGTGACCGGCCCAAAGACCGCCTGCGAGACGTCGGCTCATAGTTTTACCTGATTCATGGGAGAGCCTGATGGGGGCGGGAAGGATGGTATCCGATTCCATTTCACCCGAAAGGCTCCCCCACCTTTAACTTGGGCTTCAGTTCGTTCGTATGGGGTACGGATTACCGATACCCCAGCCACACCGGAACCGGCGACGACTGCCAAAATCCAAAGTCACACCCGGTAAGGATTTTCTCTAGGACAGCGCGTTGCCGTGGATCAGGAAGTCGCGGTAGACCGGGTTCCACATCGAGGCGCGGATCTTTTGGGTCAGTTCGGCCGCGTCGAGCGGGTCGATCTGCCCTTGCCGGACCCCTTCCTCGGCGGCGGCGGCGGCGAGGCGGACCATCACTTCGCGGATGCCGTCGAGGGGCGGGAGCAAGGCTTTGGTCGGGTCGTTGATCGCGGGAGCGCACTGGCCGAGAGCCTTGGCCGCGGCGATCATCATCTCGTCGGTCACCCGGCGGGCCTTGGTCGCCGCGACCGCCAGCCCGATCGCCGGGAAGATGAAGAAGTTGTTCGCCTGGCCGATGTCGTAGACCTGGCCGCCATGCGGGATCGGGTCGACGGGGATGCCGGTGGCCACCAAGGCTTTGCCGTCGGTCCAGGCGATCAGATCGGCGGCTCGGGCCTCGGCCTTCTCCGTGGGGTTGGAGAGCGGGAAGATGATCGGCCGGTCGACCTTGGCGGCCATCTCCTGAACAATCGACTTGGTGAACAGGTCGGGAACGGTCGAGACACCGATCAGGATCGTCGCGTCGATGTGTTTGATCACGTCGGCCAGCGCGATCGTCTTGCCGAACCACTTCCACCCCGAGACCGCCGCGTCGGGCTGGGCGAACTGCCGCTGGACGGGGGAAAGGTCGGGGGTCGACTCGACGAGCAGACCATCGACGTCCACCAGATAGAAGTGGCGTCGCGCTTCGTCGGCGCTCCGGCCATCTTGCTTCATCGCTTCGAGCAAGTAGGTGGCGATCCCAGTCCCCGCTCCCCCGGCGCCGACGATGACGATCCGCTGATCTTTCATCGCTCGCTTGGTCACATGCAAGGCGGCGAAGACGGCCCCCAGGACGACGGCGGCCGTCCCCTGGATGTCGTCGTTGAAGGTGCAGAGCTGGTCGCGGTACTTGTCGAGGATCGGCCGGGCGTGCGGTTTGGCGAAGTCTTCCCACTGGAGCAGGACGTGGGGGAGTTCCGCCTGGATCGCCCGGACGAACTCGTCGATGAAGGCGAAATAAGCCGCGTCGCCGATCCGCTCATGCTTCCAGCCGAAGTAGCGGGGGTCGTTGAGGCGGTCCTGGTTGTTGGTCCCGACGTCGAGGCAGATCGGCAGGCACCGGGCCGGAGCGATCCCGCCCATCAAGGTATAGAGCGCCAGCTTGCCGATCGAGATCCCCATCCCGCCGACCCCCTGGTCGTGGATACCCAAGATCCGCTCGCCATCGGTGACGACGATGGCATCCACCTCGCGGTGGGGGCGGTTGGCGATCATCTCGCGGAGCTTGCCGCGGTGGGTGTACGACAGGAAGAGACCCCGAGGGCGGCGGTAGATATGGACGAACTGCTCGATCGCCTGCGCGACGACCGGGTCGTAGACGATCGGGTTCATCTCGGCGATGTGACGGTCGAGCAAGGCGTAGAAAAGCGTCTCGTTCCGGTCCTGGATGGCGCGGAGGTAGATGTGCTTGTTGAGGTCGGAGTCCTGGGCGATGAACCCCTCGTAAGCGCGCGAGACTTGCTGATCGATCGTTTCGACGTCAGGGGGGAGCAGCCCGTGGAGGCCGAGCGCATCGCGCTCGGGCTCGGAGAAGGCGGTGTCCTTGTTGAGCAACGGGTTGTCGACCAGATTCATCCCGCGGGGTAAGGCGGTTGTCGTGTCCATCGGCGGGGATCACCTCGGAAGTCAAAGGGGGATAAGCCGTGAGGTCCGGGTCGCTCAACTCAGCCAAGCAAGGACGGAACTTTGGGGTCAATCGGGACGTGAACGAGGCTCGGCCCCTCGGCGGCGAACGCGGCGCGGAGGGTATCGGCCAGGTCGCCCGCGCGCTCGACGCCGTGATAAGTTAAGCCATAACCGGCCGCAAGCCCCGCGAAGTCGATCCGGCCGAGGTCCAGGCCCGGGACGTTGGGAGTCTTGAGGAAGTTGCCGAACGCCTTCAAGATGGCATATTCGCTGTTGTCGAGCACGAGGAAGACGACCGGCAAGCCCTGATGCGCGGCCGTCCAGAGTCCCTGGATCGAGTATTGGGCCGCGCCGTCGCCAAGGAGGCAGACCACCGGGCGGTCGGGTTGCGCCATTCGGACGCCGATGGCCATCGGCAGCGCCGAACCGAGGATACCGTTGCTGGTGGTGAAATAACTCCCCGGCTCGGTCACCGGGATGAGTTTTTGGGTCATCGCGATGCTGGACAAGCTTTCCTGGACGATCACGGTGCGCGGCGGCATACTGTCGGCAAGCGTCTTGTAGACGAATGCCGCCGTTATCAGTTCGCTCGGCTCGGCCGTCGGCGGTTGGGGAGCGCGAGGGGGGTCAGCCCGTCCGGGGTCGTCGGCGATCAGATCGAGGAGCATCCGGACCGCCCGTCGGGAACAGCCCACTACCGCGTCCCCCGCCACGGCCCGGGCCGCCTCGGCTGGGTCGGTCGTGACGTGGTGGACCTTGATCCCTTCGGGCATGAAGGGGCCGGGAGCGTACGGGTAATACGCGAACATCCGGGTTCCGAGCACGAGCAGGGCGTCGAAACCGGCCAAACGGTCAGCAAGCGGTTGAATCGCCGGCGGCAAGAACCCCTGGAATTGGGGGTGCCCGGTGGGAAACCCGACGCGAAAGTTTTCTGGTGGGCCAAAAACGGCCGCCTTGAGCCGCTCGGCCAGGGCGATCGTGCTCGGCCAGACCTCGGCGGCGTCCAGTTCCTCGCCGACGATCAAGGCGACCCGCTTCGAGGCGCGGAGGGTCTGGGCGATCCGCTCGATGGCCGACGGGTCGGGCGAGGGGACCCCGGCGACCGTCCGAGGGGGCGCTGCCGGGCATTCCTCGTCCAGCCCATCCATGCAGATCGACACGAAGACCGGCCCGCGTGGGGCACTCATGGCGAGGTGATAGGCCCGGACCAGAGCGGCGGGCACGTCCACGGCGAGGTGCGGCTCGTAGGACCACTTGACGTAGGGGCGGACGAACTCAACCTGCTTGCCCCAGAGGAGCGGTTCAATCATCTCCATCGCCCGGTGCTGCTGGCCGGCGGTGATGATCAGCGGAGCCTTGGCATGGGCGGCGTTGATGATCGCCGCCATCGCGTTGCCCATCCCGGCCGCCGTGTGGAGATTCACCAACGCTGCCCGGTCGCCGGCCAGGGCGTAGCCCGTCGCCATGCCCACCACGCTGGCCTCATGCAGACCCAGGACGTAGCGGAAGTCGGCGGGGAAGTTTTGCAAGAACGGCTCCTCGGTCGAGCCGGGGTTCCCAAACATCGTCGTCATCCCGACGGATCGAAAGAACTCGAAGCAGCGTTCGGTCACGTTGGGCATGCACTCGCTCCCGGTGGTTTTGGCCCGAGGTCCAGGGCCGGCTCAAGGACCCGGCCTCGACAACCAAGGTCAGACTCCGCTGCGCATCCCGGAGCAAGTCATGGACCCTCGGTCAGCTTTCGGGTCTCCGGGGCGAAATCCAGCGTGGATCGGTCTCCCCAACGCGGCTCGCTCGTCCCCGGAACGGGTCGAACTGGCCTCGCTCGCGTTTCAGTGCCTCGAACGCGGCCAGCTTCGGTTGGACCTGCTCCATGATCTCGTCGAGCGACCAGACCTGGTAGTCGTGGCCATCAAACCCGACGTCAAGCGCGGGCCAAGCGGCGGCGTCCTTGAGCGGGCTGGCCTCGGGCTGTTTCTGGTACAGGGCGTGGACGTGGCCGTAGAGGTGGATGTTCGGCTCGGCCACCGAGCCGTGGTGCTGGCCGTTCCAGGTCAGCATCGGGTAGTGGTTGAGCGTGATCCGGACGCCTCGATCCTTGATTTCGGCCTGGTCCTGGGTGGACGAGAACAAGTCGCCGATCTTCTCGTCGTCGTGGTTCCCCCAGATCAGGTGGATGGTCCGGCACTGGATCTGGTCGCGAAACCAGCGGGCGTTGCGGAGGTAGTCGCCGCCGCGACCGAACGCCCAGTCACCCAGGCACCAGAGCGTGTCGCCGGGTCCGACCCGGGCGTTGATGTTCGCCGCCAAGCCGCGGTTCATGGTGGCGATCGACTCATCGCTGATCCGGAGTGAAGCGAGGTCCCCCCCGCCCGCCTCCAAGGCGAGGAACGCGGCGCGATCCGCCGCCGTCATGAAGGTCACTCGGCGGCAAAACTTGAGGATGCTACCATGAAAGGCGTGGGGGTCGGAGCAATAATACGTCATCATGTCCAGCCTTCTCCCGGCCCGATTGCCAGGTGGGGATGAAACCCGGTTTTCGTTCGGGACATGATATCCGTCGGTGTGGGTCCAACTCCAGCGGTGATATCGCAAATTCACCGACCTGAACGACCGTGACCGCTCATGGACCTTGCGCCGCGACGTCCAGCGTCGCCCAGAGGCCCAGGTGGTCGGAGGGGTAGAGGGTCGGGTCGGCCGCCGCCGACTGGTCGAGGAAGACGTCGGCGTCGAGGACACCCACTCCCGGGCCGACGAAGATGTAGTCGAGCGTCCCCCGCCACGACTCGCCGGAGCGGTTGGTACCGAGTCGGAGGAGAGTCCGGGTCAGAAACCCACGCAGCCGGTGGCGGCTGGTCAACGGGGTCGGACAGGTAAAGTCGGGTTCTCGACCGTGGCAAGCGCGGTAGGCAGAAGCGAGGCTTCGCTCCATAGTGGCGATGGCAGGTGAGCCGGGAAGGCCGTTGAAGTCGCCGCACGCGATGATCGCCGTGGCGGGATCGAGTTCCCCCAGTCGGTCGAGAACCCGCTTGACCTGGCGAACTCGCGCCTTGTCCGACCCGGGGTGCCAGTAATAATGACCGTTGCCGAACGCCACCGGGCGGTCGCCGACCCAGGTGTGCACAACCTGCGCGACCCGCCGCTGGGTCTGGAGGTCGATGACCTCGTGCCCCTCGACGGGGAGGCGGCTCAGGGTGGCGATCCCCTCGCGCCTCCGGCCCGACCCGGTCTGGGGGGCGAGGTGAACCGAATAGCCCCCGAGGTCGCTCGCCAGCTCGTGCGCGGTGCTCTCTCCCAGCGGGTTCGTTACCTCCTGCAGGGCGATCAGATCGGCCGCGCAGGACCTCAAATTGGCGACCAGGAGGGGGCGACGCTCGTCCCAGCGGGACCGGTCGTTGAGGATGTTGACGGTGGCGACTCGGAGGATGGCGGCCACGACCCGTCCCCTCGCTTGCGGTTACCGATTCCCGAACTGCCGACCAAAATGGGCGGCGAATCCACCCGACGCTGACCCTCAGGTCACCAACGACGATGAATGAGACCTCGCCTTGCGTGTTCAACCTCCGGATCTTACCGGATCGCCTCGCGGTTTGCCGACTGGATGTCACCAGCCCGATCCCGCCTTGGGCATTCGAGGGCGATTTCTCGTCGATCACCCGGACCGCGGAGGAACTTTCGGTCGTCTGCGCCGAATCCGCCGTCCCCGCGGGTGTCCGGGCGGAGCGGGGTTGGCGCGTCCTCCGGGTGGTCGGGACCCAGGATTTCGCCCTCCTCGGGGTGCTCGCAAGCCTGGTCGAGCCGATCGCCCGGGCGGGCATCAGCCTCTTTTCAATATCGACCTTCGATACGGACTACCTGTTGATCAAGGCCGCCAATCTCACCTCAGCCGTGGCTGCGCTGACTGCCGCCGGGCATGCCGTATCAGAGCGGGGAATCCTGGGCGACGAGCCTGCTCGGCTCGATCCCAAGACTGCGGCAGGCGAATCCCATTGGCCCTGAGTCGCCCGATAATCGGAGCCTCGGGGTTGTCCAAAAGCTCGTTCGGCACTTGAGTTGCAACGATCAGCAGTTAGGGACATCTCAACCCTTTGATCACGCCCCCAAGGAGATCCGATCATGGCTTCCGGAACGCAGACCAACCCGATCCCCGACCTGATGTACGATTGGCTGACGGTCCTTCAGTCCAAAGCCGAGGGCCTGAACGCCTACGAGAAGTACATCGCGGATGCCCAGAAGGAGAATGCGACGCAGTGCGTCGAGATGTTCCGCAAGCTCCACGAGACCGACTCCCGGCAAGTGGAGGAGATCCGTGGTCATCTGAAGATGGTTATGGAACACTTCAAGATGTAAGGCCGCCCGAGATCGCTCCCGCCGCCTCGGGTCATCATCCCGAGGCGGTTCGAACTGAAATCCTGGTCACAAGTTGGCGAAGGCGATCAGCCCTCCAACACCGAGTCCATCGCCGCTCGGACCCGATCCCCATTGTGGAGCGGGAACGCATACTCGCGGGACCGGGCCACCGCGTTGCGCTTGATCCCGTCCTTGATCCCGGCCAATTGATCGACCAGCCCCTGCCGTTCGACCGCGACGAGCGAGCCGAGATCGACGTTCGCCTGGCGGATCGCTTGGAGCCGGACCCTGCGCTGGGTTCGGGTGGCCACTTCACTCTCGATGGCGACCCACTTGGACTCGACGGCGGCGCGGGCCTCGGCGGGGCGCGGTTCGGCGAGGTGGCGGTCGGGGTTGAACTCCAGGTCGCGGATCGTGCTTTCGACCGCTCGGAGCTGGGCGCTCGAAGCGGGGTCGTCGGGCAGGCCGAGCCACTGGGTCAGCGACAAGGTGAGGAATCGGGGCGGCTCGATCCCGAAGAACCCTCGGGCCAGCTCGTCGCCGAGTTCGTCGTATTTCGCCCCGCCGATTCCGTGAACAAACAGGTCGCCGAGGAGGTAGCGGGCAAAGAGGGTCGTGGTCAAAGCTCGGGTCCGCAGGCGGATGCCTCGCGATGGCAACTCGGCGAGGACTTCGATCGAGCAGCAAGCGTCCCGCTCGTCGCTCAGGGGCAACATTGTGAAAGGTTGATCCTCGCCGGCGATCCGCAACTCGATCGTGTGGGCAAGTTGCCGGGCCATCAGCGGCTTCCGCCGGGGGGCGTCGCTTCGCCAGACCCAGAACGGCGCTTCAAGCCATTCCCCTTGCCGACCGAGGGCGGGGACGGGGTGATTCTTGCTCCGGATGCCGTACGCCGCTCGGTAGCGGGCCAGCGCGGCGTTGTGCGTCGCCTGGAACCGGGGGAGATGAGCGAGCAGGTGCGCCACGAACCAGCCGAAGGCTTCGGTCTCGCAGACCTGGCTGATCGGGACCTCCCAGTTCTGGACGCCCCACTCGGCTTCAAGTTCGCGGCGAGCCAAGGCGAACCGCAGCCCCACGCGGTCGGTGTCCCCCCGCCGCTTGAGAACCCGCGGCCAGAAGGTATCGAGCAACGGGTTGGTGAGCGAACCCCGCGATGCCGCGCGGACCCGGCCAGCGAAATCGGCGAACATGGCCTCATCGCGGACCGTCTGATCTTCATAGGGGGATTCACCCGCCCAGACATCGAAGGCGACGGGGGCGACCCGGAGGCGGTCGCCGTCCGGGAACGGGACGCGGATCGACGGCCCTTTGGGGATGTCGTTGTCGACGATCAGGTTCAGCCCCACCCCCCGCGACTGCCGGGCCAGGCCCGCGACGGCGAAGTTTTTGACCCAGACGCCGGGGTGGAACAACTCGGGTTGGTGCCCGGTGACGACCATCCGGTCGACCGACGTCGGAGTGGGTGGGAGGTCGAGGCCATGCCGCTCATGGTAGGCCCGAGCCAGCCCGAGCACCTGAGCGCGGGCCATCGCCCGGAGCCGACCGGCGCTCCGGCCCTGGAAGTCGTGATCCCACCGGCGGAGTCGGTCGGCGTTGGCGTCGAGTGTCCGCCCAGCTTGATTGAGAGGAGGGTCCGCCAGCAAAGCACCGTTGACCG
>JAABUX010009977.1_pt1 | contig 10678 bp, 13 predicted proteins | sample 5561851 | NCBI WGS metagenome assembly JAABUX01 (sample SAMN10711883, study PRJNA513361) | rock metagenome | isolation source: Antarctica rocks | place: Antarctica: Victoria Land, Richard Nunatak red sandstone | collected 2016-01-03 | reverse complement strand
CCACGCCGTACACCTTGGTCGCGGCGTCAACCTCGTCGATCCGATAGGTCTCATACAGGGTTCGTGCATCAATCTGCCCTGGTGCTGTCTCTTCTCCCACGGTTGCCGCGGCGAAGGTGAATGCGGAGCCTGCGCGCATGCCGAGCACACGGGAGATGATGCCTGGCGCTCCCATGCAGATCGCGATTATGTTGGACGACGCGCTTACCCGCTCCAGAAAACGGATCAACGTGATGTTGTCGGAGAGGGTTTTTGCAGTTGGAACGATCTTGATAAAGTCGGGTTCAAACTTGAGGATGCGATCGTAGACATGCTGAAGATCTTGTGTTGACGTGAAGTCGTGATAGCTGACGAGGAGCGGGACGCTGGTATCTCGAATCTTTTGCAGATCTGCCTGCTTGAATGCTTCCGCGGACTCGAGCTCTAAGTCGATCATTTTAAAGCCACATAGAGCGGCTTGGCAAAGAATGTCTCGTTCTTCGGCCAAACTTCCTGGAAACCTGCCACCGTTCGATTGGCGTCGGCAGGTTGCGATCGCGGTGACCGCCGCGTTCTCAGAGAGGAAGGTCTTCAGGACCGGCAGGGACAGAAGAGGCTGGTCAAGGTAGTCAAGCCGGATCTCGATGAAGGGATTGTCTTTTACGACAACTGCTGTTTTTTCAACGATTTCGGCGGCTGTCGAACCGGTAATCGCGACGCACACTCTGCCAATTCGGGAGAGGAGGAGACGGGTATTTTGAGTGGGCATAGATGCCTCGTGACAGCGTTCCGCGGTATCTTACAGCTGCAACCGAGTGGATGCAACGGGGTGGGCCAACGCCGCAGTTTATTCTTTCGCTGTCGATGACTTGCTGAGTTGACGTATATAAACCATTTCTTATGTTTCGGATAGACGATGGGGAGAAGGGAAGGTAAGCGCTTGACAGATGGGTCTGAGGTGGTGCGGGTGGCGGGTTGGGAGGAGTTTGGCTGGCTGCGGGCGGGGTTCAGCCGCCGTTGTGGAGGTGTCTCTTCAGCTTTTGGCGGCAAGTCGCTCAATCTAGCCTGGAAGCAGAAAGACGAGGATGGAAATGTTCGCGTAAATCGAGGTCGATTCCGGCGTGGAATTTGTGGTGATTTGGATGGTCAAGACGCGTTTTCGCTGGTCACCCTGCGGCAGGTGCACTCGGACGCGATCCAGGTGGTTCGACGCGAGGGCGGCCCCTTCGAGACAGCGGATGGGAGGGCGGTGCTGGAGGGGGATGGACTTCTGACGGACATGGCGGGTGTGCTGCTTGGGGTGCAGGTGGCGGATTGCGTTCCGGTGCTGCTGGCGGATCGAAGGAGGCGGGTGGTGGGGGCGTTCCATGCGGGGTGGAGGGGGACGCTGGCGCGGATCGTCGCGAAGGGTATTCTGCGGATGCGTGAGGTGTACGGGACGGATTCCGCAGACCTGGTCGGGGCGGTGGGACCATCCATCGGGCCTTGCTGCTACTCGGTGGGGGAGGAGGTCGTATCGAGCTTTACCGACGAGTTCGGGAGCGGGCTGGTGGAGAGGCGGGGGGAGGAGATGTTTCTGGATCTGTGGGAGGCGAACCGGCGACAGATGCTGGAGGCGGGGGTTGCCGCGAGTGCGATCACGGTGTTAGGGGCGTGTTCGGCTTGCGCTCGTGACGAGGATGGAGGCCGGGCGTACTTTTCGCACAGGGAGGAGATGGGTGCAGCGGGGCGAATGATGGGTGGGATCGGGATCGTCGCGGGCTAGAAGCGCCGGTTCGCGAGGTGTCGGACAGGCTGTGTCCCGACGCGTTGATGTCTGGTCGCCGGCGCAGTATATGTCCCTCCGGGCGGGAGAGATAATGGCAGGTATGCGTGAACCGGATGTGACGGCGGGGGTGGCGGGGGAGATAGTGGGCGAGGGGAGCTACTGGGTGGTTCGGCAGGGGGTGGAGGAGGTCCGGGACCCGGAGAACTCACCCGCGGTGGGCATGGGGAAGTACCTGGTGGAGACGGGGCAGGAGGATCTGTTTCGGGAGATCAGCGTGTATGTGGAACGGGGGGATTCGCGGGAGGAGGTTCGACGCCTGTATATGAATGCGGTGGCTTTGCGGGTGTGGCGGGATATGGGCAGGGAGGCGCAGGTGGTGGGGCGACAGAGGAGGCCGGGGAGGGGATCGGAGCTGGGATTTGGAGTTCCGTACAGCGAGTAGAGCGGGTTGGGGGAGCGGGCCTGGCTCAGCTAGACGTCTCCTTGCGGCAATGGATGACGTAGTGCAGCCCCTCCACCCAGCTCATGCCCTGGGCTTTGGCCAGGGTCATGCAGTGGTTGAAGAAGGGCGTGTCCTCCGGGGTGGGACACGCGGCTTTGAGGAGTTGAAGGATCTCTGAGGTGGGTGGTTGCGCGGGATGGCTGTGTTGTTCCATGGCGAGGTGGAGCATATCGAGGACGTGCGGGTATGGGCACTCCCACGATCTGGTCAGCGTTTCTTAGGTGTAGTGCGCGAGGCCGCAGGTTAGCGGCGGTGGCGGTGAACTCGAGGGCCAGCGGCGAGGGGCTTCGCCGTATGGGGCCAAAGTCGGTGAGGAAGAAGGTAGGTCACGCCGGCGAAGCCCTGCCAGTCGGTGGAGGTGGAAGTGAGGCCGTGATCGAAGCCGGCATCGAGGACGAGGTTGGGACGGGCGGCATAGCCGAGCGCGAACAGCGCACCAATGGCGTTGCCGCCGGGAGTGGGCTTGCCCGCGCGAGTGGCCGTGACCAAAGGCTGGGTGACGTGCCAGAGCTCTCCGGTGAGTTCGAGCTGATTGCGGAAGCGCCCTGGCAGGAGGTCGTGCGTGACGGAGATGGACTGGTTGCCCTGGGCGCGCCGGAGATTGTAGGTGAGCGGCGCGGGAGCTTCCGCTGCCGAGGGTGTGCGGGGCTGCTGCAGGGTCTGGAGGGTTTGCTGCTCACTGACACCAAAGTTGGAGTCGTAGTGGAACTGACCGAGATCTCCGCTGATGAGGAGGTTTGCGGACTGGGCGTAGCTGCCGATGTCGATGTCGGGAGCGGAGCCGAGGCGAAGCCGGCGGTTGTAGCCGAGGGCGACGGTGGGGCGGAGGCCGGATTCGAGGACAATAAGACCCTGAATGCCGAGCAGAAGATCGCCGGGGTCGCGGGTGGATGTGGGGGGGCCGGTGGGGTCGAGGAGCCGGGTTTGGGCGAAGGGCTGCGAGAGGGTTTGCACCATGAGGCGGGGATGGACGGATAGCCTGGACGTCTGGACCAGTGAGACCTGGTGAGCCACGCCAGCGGGGGAGGAGGTTGCGAAGAGAACTCCCTGCTCAAACTGGAGGTAGCCGACGGGTGGGATATGGGCGGGATTGGTGACGGTTGGGCGGGCGGGGTTGGCCTCCGGGATCTGCGTGTCATCCGGCTTGGAGGTGGAGAGAGCGTTATCGACCTGGACAGGTGTAAGCGGCGTTGCGACTGGATCGGCAGGTTTCTGCTGGACAGTTGTTTGCTGAGCTCGTGCAGGCAAGAGGAGAAGGGCGCCAGTACACAGGAGAGCGAGCCCAGCGCGGGAACAGCCGGCTGGTGAAGAGCAGGGAGAGAGGCGGCGGGTGCGGATGTGGCTCGGGAAGGGATGGGGCACCGGCTACATGGCGGGAGGATGGTGCGGATCGATGGCTTCGTCGATCTTCTTTTCGACCGCAGGGGCCAGGTGCAGATCGATCTCACCGCCGTGGGTCTTCTTGTTGACGGTGTCGCGAAGCTCTTTTGAGGGTTTGAAGAAGGGGACGCGTTTGGCGGGAACTTCGACCTTGTCGCCGGTTTTGGGATTTCGGCCGACGCGGGCATTACGCTGCCGCGTGCGAAAGCTGCCGAAGCCGCGGATCTCGATCTTGTCGCCGCCCTTGAGAGCACCAATGACAGCCTCGAAGAGGGTATCGACGATGACCTCGCCATCGCGGCGAGTGAGATCGCCAAGGGCTGTGACCTTCTCGACGAGGTCAGCCTTGGTCATCGTTGCGTTCTTTTCGCGTGGAGAAGAGGGCGATGCCATTCTGGGTTCCCTTCGGGCGCACGAGACGCTTTTCGAGTGAGATGGTTCCGAAAGCGGGTGAGATGTTTCAAACGGGGAGGATCGGCTGTCTGCGAGCCGAAAAGTGTTGTGTGGTGAGTGAGATGCAGGCGAACGCGAAGGGATGCGGAGATCGCTTGCGGAAGCCGAGACAAGGGGCGCGGGCGGCGGGGCAAAGCGAAGCATACCCGAGTGCGGCGCGACGGGGACGACGATCGGTCACTTCCACATGAAGTAGAAGCCGGGGGCCTGGTTGAGGAGGTGGCTGGGGTTGGGGAAGAGGTCTTCGGTATCGGAGTTGAGGAGGGCGAGGAGACCTTTTTTGGGACTGGCCGGGCGGACGATGTTTGGCTCGCCGGAGATGCCGACGGAGCGGGCGGTATCGATGAGAGCGACGCGAAAGCCGCCGACCTTGTCGATGAGACCGAGGGGGAGGGACTGTTGGCCGGTCCAGACCTGACCGGTGGCGAGCGGCCGGACCTTGTCGTCGGAGGTGTGGCGGCCCTGGGCCACGTCGTGGACGAACTGGGTGTACATGTTGTCGACGAGGGACTGAAAGTAGGCCTGCTCATTTGGAGTGACGTCGCGGCTGGGATCGCCTGCATCCTTGAGCTCGCCGGCGTGGATGACGACATTTTTGAGTTTGGCCCAGTGGAGGAGGTCGCCGTAGTTGGTCCACTCCATGATGACGCCGATAGAACCGACGACGGAGGCGTCGTTGGCGTAGATGCGGTCGCAGGCGCTGGCGATGTAGTAGGCCCCGGAGGCGCCGACGGACTCGACGGAGGCGATGATTTTTTTGTGGTTTTCCTGGCGAACGCGGAGGACCTCGTGGTAGATCTCCTGGGAGGCGGCGGCGCCACCGCCGGGGGAGTTGATGTGGAGGACGATGGCTTTGACGGAGGAGTCGTCGCCGAATCGGCGGAGCTGGGTGTCGATCTTTTCGGCGTCGAGGATGACGCCGTCGACGTCGATGACGGCGATTGAGGAGGTGGCGAAGGCGGAGTTGCCATCCTGCGTGGAATTGCGCAGGGCGGACCAGAAGAAGACGGAGAAGAGCAGGGCGACGCCGGCGAGCGAACCGCCGATGACGGCGACGTAGAACCAGGGGGATCGGCGCTTGTAGGGGATGGCCGGGGGTGCGGGGTAGCCGTAGGGGTGCTGCGGGTAGGCTGGAGCGGAGTAGCCGTAGGCCGCGGGCGGGGTCTGCGGGGTGGGAGGCGGTGGCGGTGGCGGTTGGGGGGCGACGAACTCTTCCGACATGGAGAGGAGTTTAGCAGGGCGGGTGTTGCGGATGTGGGTGCCGGGGAGTTGCGGAATCGAAACCGCATGGTCAATCGTCCAATAGTTGCAGTATCATGAACCGCGGCGCGCAAGCGTTTCCTAAAACAGGGTAGCGAGATCGATCGAGGCGTGACGAAGAAGATGGCGCACCCGCAGTTGAGCATTGTGATTCCGGCGTACAACGAGGGGTCGCGTATCGAGGCGACGCTGGAGCGCGTGATGCGGGCGGTGGCGGAGCGCGGTTGGGATGCCGAGGTGCTGGTGGTGGATGACGGATCGAGCGACCGGACGCCGGAGATCGTGACGCGGTGGATGGGGTCGTATCCACGGCTGCACTTGGTGCAGAACCCGGGGAATCGGGGCAAGGGGTACTCGGTGCGGAACGGCCTGCTGCAGGCGGCGGGCGAGATTGTGATGTTTACGGATGCGGATCTTTCGGCTCCGATGGAGGAGGCGGAACGGCTGATCGCGGCGATCGACGATGGTGCGGACGTGGCGATCGGATCGCGCTGGATGGACCGGACGCGGCAGACGATTCACCAGCCGATGTACCGGCAAGTTTTTGGACGCTGCTTTAACTGGATCACGCGGACGGTGATGGGTTTGCCGTTCAAGGACACGCAGTGCGGCTTTAAGGCGTTCAAACGGGAGGCGGCTCAGGTGATCTTTCGGCTGCAGACGATTGAACGGTGGGGGTTCGATCCGGAGATCCTGTTTATCGCGCAGAAGCTGAAGTATGTGATTCGCGAGGTGCCGGTGACGTGGGGGCACGATGAACGCAGCCGGCTGAGCTATCTGAAGGACGGCATGAAGATGCTGGAGGAGATGGCGATGATTCGGGGGAACTCGGTGGCGGGCCGGTACGACGAGGCGATTGCCGCGATGAAGGATATGAGCACGATGGTGACGCCGCAGGTGGAGGCGGGGGTAAAGCCGGTGGTGGGAGTGCAGCGCTAGGTTGCGGCAGGTTTGCATCAGACGTCAATGGAGTGGTCTGCGCGATGGGTAGGTGATCGGTCCTGCGTGCCGGGTTGAAGCGGCGTGGGAGAATAGCGGTGAGCGTGTCTCTGCCTGGCGGCGGGACCAGATGTGTGAGGTGGGGCTCAGTGTTGCGTTCGGGGTTTATTGCACTCTCTCGGAATCGGCAGATGCGGGCGTTCTCGGAGCGCTCTGCGGTGGGCAGGCGGCTTTCGGGCCGGTTTGTCGCGGGGATGTCGGTGGCTGACGCTTTGCGGGCCTGCGAGGAGCTGAACCGGGACGGGATCGCGGTGACGCTCGATTCGCTGGGCGAGAGCGTGACGGCGGAGTCGCAGGCGCGGGCGAGCGCGGTGATCTATCACCAGCTGCTGGATGCGATCGAGGAGCGGCGGCTGGACGCGAATGTGAGTGTGAAGCTGTCGCAGGTGGGCATGGACATCCATGCGGGCCTGGCGGAGGACATTGTGGGCGAGATGGTGGCCCATGCCGCGGCGGTGAACTCGTTCGTGCGCCTTGACATGGAGGGATCTCCGTATACGGAGGCGACCATTGCCATGACGGAACGGCTGCATGCGCGTCCGGGGATGGAGGGGCGGGTTGGAACGGTCCTGCAGGCGTATCTCTACCGGACGGCCGACGATGCCAAGCGCCTGGTGGAGCAGGGAATCCGCATACGGCTGTGCAAAGGCGCGTACAAGGAGCCGGCGGAGATTGCCTTTCCGCGGAAGCGGGACGTCGACACGAACTACGCGGCAGTGATGACGTATCTGGCTGCAAGCGGCGTGTTCTGCGGGATGGCGACGCATGATGAGGCGATCGTGGGCCAGATGCGGGAGTTTGTGCGGGAGACGGGGCTGCCGAAGAGCTCGTTCGAGTTCCAGATGCTGTACGGGATTCGCCGCGACCTTCAGCGCACGCTGCGCGATGAGGGTTTTGGGGTGCGGGTGTACCTGCCGTTTGGAGCGGAGTGGTATCCGTACTTCATGCGAAGGCTGGCGGAGCGGCCGGCCAATGTTTTATTTCTGGCGAAGAACTTCTTCAAGAGCTGAGGTTTGGCGGTCACGGCGGGGCCCACCGTCAAGGACGCCGCCGGACGCAGAGGGAACACAAAGGAACCGCAGAGCCGGCCTCTAGTGGGGGGCGAAGGAGTTGGCGGGCAGGGGCGGGGCGGCTTGTCCGGACGGTCCTGTCGGTGCAGCGGGCGGCGGAAGCAGAGGTTCGACCGCGACCAGGTTCGAGAGGGTGGAGCGCTCCTGGTCGGAGAAGCTGCCGCGAATGCGATCCGAGTTGAGCGCGGCCTGACGCTGCTCGGGGGGCAGGCCGCGGAGATCGCGAAAGGCGTGGGCGACGGCCTGGCGGCGTTCGGGCGGAAGATTGGAGAGCTCGGTCATGGCGCCGCGGACCTGCTGGCGCTGCTCGGGCGGGAGGTGCTCCATGGCTTCGGTGCGGGCAAGGACACGCTGGCGCTGGACCGGGGTCATGGAATTGAGTTGCGTGAGCCGCTCGCGCATGCGCTGTTGCACCTCGGGGGAGAGATCGTGAAATCCGGGCTCACGCTCGAGGGCGCGCTGCTGTTCGGGGAGGGGGAGGTTGCTGTGCCGGGTCATCCACTGGGCCAGGTGCTCCTGATCCTTTTGCGGGCCGATGGTGCTGCGCGAGGGCGCGGTCGGCCCGCGGTGGGGCCCAGTCTGAGCGAATACCGACGATGCGGAGATGGCGGATGTGAGAAGAAGAGAGCCGACGGTTTCGAGGAGATATCGGGATGTGGGGTGTAGCTGCATAACGATCCTTGAGGAAAGCGGTCCTGGAGACCCGGTGCGGAAGACCGGGCTCCGTCTCTGTGGGGCGATTGCTGATGAGAGTACCGGGTTCCTCCTTCCGTGTGATGACATTTTGTTGACCTCGGCTTCAGATTGGCCTGGCTCCAAAACGGAGCGGTGCGAGAGTGAAGGCTCAGCTGGTGGGACCGTCGGACGTGCCTACATCCGCGGGTCCGTCGTCCTGGAGGAGGTCCATCGCCTGGAAGGCTTGATCGTTGCGATCGAGTATCTGTAGATCCTGGACGGCGGCGGAGGCGGACGGGTGACCTGGCCTGAGGACGCCCGAGAGACTGGCCGCGGTTCCGCCGCTGATGGCCAAAGCGAGGGCGAGCGCGCCGGCGAGGACCGGCCGAAGCTGACGTCCAGTGTTGAAGAGCAGGTGAGACCTCAGTCGCTCGAGCCAGCTCTCGGGCGCAGCGGCCTGCTCCTGCCGCAGACGCACGGCAAGACGCTGATCGAACCAGGGCGACGGCTCGGGCGCCTGCCAGGCACCGAGAAGATGGAAGGTGGCCTGGAAGCCGTTGAACTCCGCCAGGCAGGTGGAACACTCGGAGAGGTGGGTCTTGGCGCGCTCGGCGCTGGTCGATGCGGGATCGAAGAGCAGGTCCGGCAGAGCGGATTGACAGTCTTGGCAGTTCATGGGCACCCTTTCTCTGGTTTGCCGAAGTTTGTTTGGGTCGGCGTGGTACCGCCACAAGGATTGAGCTTAGATGAAGTCCTTCAGCTTTTCGCGAAGTGTCTGATATGCGCGAAAGAGCAGGGACTTGGTTGCGGACTCGGAGAGCTTGAGCACGTCGCCGATCTGCTTGTAGTCCATCTCCTCGTATTTGTGCATGAGGACAGCCGTGCGCTGGCGCTCGGGGAGAGTTTGGACCACATCGCGGATGGCATCCATGCGCTCGCGGCGAAGAAGCGCGGACTCGGCTCCCGGAGTGACGTCGGCGAGATCCGGCGTACTTCCGGTGTCGGAGTCGGCCTCGTCGAGATAGATGGTGGAGGCTGCGCGTTCCTGCCTGGTGTCGCGGGCGTGGTTGACGCCGAGGTTGGTGGCGATTCGGTAGAGCCAGGTGCTGAAACGGGCCTCGGCGCGGTAGGTTTCGCGGGACCGGTAGACGCGCAGGAAGACCTCCTGGGCGAGTTCTTCGGCGACGGCCTGGTTGCGCACCATGCGGAACATGAAATGGACGATCGGTTTGCGGTACTTCTGGATAAGAAAATCGAAGGCGACCATGTTGCCGGCGCGAAGCTCAAGCATGATGGTGGCGTCGTCGACTTCGCTGAAGTCCCCGTCCACGTGAAGTTGACTAGGCAAGGGAGCCGCCGGCGGATTGCGCTGGTCGCCTGTGCTCCCCGTGTATGCTCCCGGACTGATCGCCAAGCTTGCCATATCTTCCGTAACACCATCTTTCCTCGCAGGTTGCGGTGCCAGCGCAGCTCCCAGCAGGGAGTCTGCGGACGACCCTGGCGGGGTGTGCGGAGCGGGACCGGGAGCTGGCGACGGGAGCGGCATGAGATACCGCTATTTTACCGTCCGTATGCCGGGGGAGAGGGCTTACAGGGATGCGTGAGGGTCCCTTTCACCCGAGCGGAGTGGTATCATTCTCGAAATGCTAAGAGAGCGCCTCCTGGCGGGCTCAGGGCGAGAAGATGCTCCGGGGCGCATAACTCAGCGGTAGAGTGCCACCTTCACACGGTGGAAGTCGTAGGTTCGAATCCTGCTGTGCCCACCATCAAATCAACAACTTACAGACGATGCCTCGGAAAAGTTTGTGGCATTTTGTGGCAAATCCGCAAAAGACTGTTTTTCCTCTCCTCCTTTCATCAACATCAAGTACACCGATCCGACCATCTGCTGGACACTCGCCGGCAGCGCCTGCATGTACTCGTTGGCCGTCGTATCCGGCCGCGAATGCCGCAGATGTGCCTGGATGTCCTTGACCGAGCCCATGCTCTGGGCTTGGGTCGCCATCGTGCGCCGAAGGATCTGGAAGTTCAACCGCTCGATCCCGAGCGCTTCGGCCAGCGGCTTAAGCACACGAAAGCGATAGTTGGAGGCGTCCATGAAGCCGCCGTCTGCATTCGGGAACATGAAATCGTCTGGGGATACGTCCCCAGACTCCAGCTTCCAAGCCCAGAGTTCGTTGGCTAGTCCTTCCGGCAGGTGGACCTTGGTCATGCTTCCGGGAGTCTTGCCATACGGCCTGAGATTGCGGCGGTAGACGGTTTCGGTGATGGCCAGGGTGTTGGCATCGTCGAACGAGCGCCAGCGTAGAGCGAACAATTCGCTGGGACGCAGCGCCTCCGTCATATCGAGGGCAAGCAGAACGCGGTCTCTTCTGGCAGCAATCTCCAGAATCGACCACAGTTGTTCCCAGCTCAGTACCCGTTTGTCCTTGGGCCGCAGTTTTTTTGGAATCTTCAGCTTGCGGGTTGGGTCTTTCACCAGGTACTCCTGCTCCATGGCCTCATCGAAGATCGACTTCATGTAGGAGCGCGCCTGTTTCACGCGATCCTGACAGTAGCGTGTTGCAAGCGCCGTCAGGTGCGTTTGCAATA
>JAABUX010009976.1_pt1 | contig 10678 bp, 9 predicted proteins | sample 5561851 | NCBI WGS metagenome assembly JAABUX01 (sample SAMN10711883, study PRJNA513361) | rock metagenome | isolation source: Antarctica rocks | place: Antarctica: Victoria Land, Richard Nunatak red sandstone | collected 2016-01-03 | reverse complement strand
ATGGTGCGCCGCCTGCAGTCTCTCGACCAAGACAACCAAATTCAGCAGCGCCGCTCTCCCAATGATGGGAGAAGCCGGCTCCTGCGTCAATGTTCCTGTCTCTTGGGTAGTGCGACTGGGTCGCCTCAGCGACCCAAACCTGGTCCAAGCGATCGATGACTAGGGCCGTGATCCGATTGGGATAGCGACGGAACCCATGCTGCGAGTCGGTGGTGGGCACAAAGCGCCGTTTGAACTGGCACAGCAAGGATTCTTCCCGCATGACGCGCAACACCCGCTTGTGATTGATCTCCCAGCCATTCCGTGCCAGCGCATGGGTCACCCGCCGATACCCGTACCCCGGAAAGACAAGCACCAGCTCGTCGATGGCGTCGCGCAGGGCGAGGTCCTTGATCGGCGTCGCCTCGGGCTGGCTCAACCGCTCGTAGTACCAGGACCGGCTCACGCTAGGCCCCAGTGGCAGCGCGTTTGTCGCTGGGTTGCTGGCACACGCGAGAGGGCTGAGTGGGATAGGAGCGCCTACGGTCAACTCGTACAAGCGCATCCTAACCGGCTCCTGATCACCCGCGCATATCGTCTATGGCTCGGGGAATCGCGCCGCCCTGGTCCGCATTCCCCAAGGCGGCTCCCTACACGTCGAGTTTCGCGCCGGTGACAACACCTCCAACCCACATCTCTTCCTGGCAGCCCTCCTCGCCGCCGGGCTCGACGACATCGAGCGTGGACTTGATCCCGGAGAGCCCGTGCACGACGATGTCGGGCACTGGACGGTCGAGGAGACTTCCGCCCGGGGGATTTCCTTCCTTCCACGCACTGTTGCCAAGGCACTGAACGCCCTCGAGACCGATGCCACCCTGATGCGTGCACTGGGGCCGGTGATCGGGCCCGCCTTTCTGCGTGTCAAACGATCGGAACTGGAGGCCTATGACCTGGAAGTAACGGAGTGGGTACGGACCGCGTAGCTGGAGACCGTGTAACGAGGAGGGAATGTGTGGCGACCGGGGAAGAAGTAGAGGCGGGTGAGCACTCGCTCCAGCGACAGCTACGCCTGCGTCACCTCCCCTGTTGTTCGGCTACAACTCGTAGAGCTCCTGAGCGTTTTCCGCCAGGATGAGCCGAGTTGCGGTCCGCACTTCATCGGCCGTCAGCCGGGTTGCTGAGACTGCGGCCCCAAACGTTGCCGCCAGGGAGGTGCGAGCATTGCGCCCGGCCAGCCACTGCATCTCCGGGGAGCCATAGGCATCTGAGGCATATAACAGCTTGGTAAACGGCGCTAGATCGAGAATAGACGTCATGACATGGCTGATCGAGCTGAAGCCCAGCCAGGGGTTGAAGAGGGACAGATCCAGATACACATTGGGGAAGATGTTCGCGAGATACGCCCCTTCCTCGTAGAACGGATACGAGCCGTGCAGCATGACAATCCTGGCGTGACGCAGTTTCGGGTCGCGGAATATCGCGCCCAGAAAGCCCGGTCGCGCGGTTGCGATATCAAGGTCCTGATCGCCCAGGCCAGTGTGAATCTGGAACGGCATCTGCAATTCGATGCTCAGTTCCAGCGCCTGACAGAGCAGATAATCGCGCAAGGTCTTGACCAGACCAAAGAGCGACCGTGGAACGTGAACCCGCCGCAGAAGTCCATCGGCCTCCACCGATCCTTTGAGCCGGGTAAACGCGGTGCGCGCCGTATCTCGATCGACCAGCTCAACCGCCAGGCCGGTTCGATAGGCAATCACGCTCTTGAGCGACACGATACGCGACTCGGCACAGCGGAGCTGCAAGGTGTCGAGGTAGGCCTCCACGAATGCATTGAAGTCGTCGTGGACCTCCCATAGTCGCCAGATGAGCACCTCGATGCGATAGATGCCGTACGTCGGCACGTCCGTCAACCGTGCGAATGCCTCGAGATCGACATCCAGCGGGTTTCCCGTGTCAACGATCACGGTCCCCAAATTGACGTCGGCGTAGAGTTTTCGAACGTACGCCGGGAAGTCGGCCAGCTGCTCCGCGCGCGCGGCGAGTACCGCTTCCCGCTCCGGCGCGCACCCCAGGAAACCGGCCAGCTCGCACATTGCCCCCTGATACGCCATGCTGTGCCGGAGATTCTGGGTTAGACGAGCGCGCTCCTTCTCGTTTAGCGTCCGGCCGTCTACCTCGAGGAAGCCCGGATCGTCGCCTCCCAGGGTGAAGGTGCCCATGGGATCGAAGGAAGGCTGGTCGACATCCGGGGCGAAGATATGGACATGGTTGTCGATAAGGGGGGTATCCGGGAGATCAATCACACTGTCCTCCAGTCTCAGCCCGCCAGGCCGAGGGTATCCAAAGCCAAGAGCGCCAGGATCTTTGCGCCGGCGATCACGTCGTCCCGCTCCACGAACTCATGGACATCGTGGGACAGCCCACCGGCGGGGCCGAATTCCACCAGAGTCGGGATGCGCGCCTCATGGATCATGAGCGTCGCGTCCGTGCCGCCGGGCGCGATCGTTAGATCCGGCACATACCCCAGAATCTGTTGTCCACGATCCCGCACTCGCCGCACGATGGGGAGATCGGCGGCGTCCGCGAGGGTCCGCCCCAGCCTGACCGGGGGTGAGGCGCTCCCTGCGATCGGTTGTATGTCGTAGGTCCACCCCTCTGGATAAACTGTCTCGGCCAGGTAGCTTCTGATAACCTCCACCACAGCGTCGTATTCGGCCGCGATGTCCCGGGGGTACTGGTGGCCTGCCGGGAAACGAACATCGAGCGTGGCTTCGCACCGGTCAGGAATGGAGTTCACTCCTCCCCGCCCCACCCGGGTCCCGGTGGTGTCGCGGTGAACGGCACGAATGCCGCCTCCCACGATGGTTGTGCCGATTGCCAGCGAGGGAGGGCCGAGCAACGACGCGTCCATGAACCTCAGCAGTCGCGCGGAGAGCTCGTTTTGGCTGTTCACCAGATGCACCAGAAGCCGGTTCATGTGTTCCACCGCATTGACGCCCAGCTGTGGGGTAGCCGCATGCGCCGCCTTTCCGCGGACCGTGATCACACATTGCAGGCCACCCCGATGTCCCACCACCGGTACCCAGCCGTAGGAGCCATCGAGAGCGATGCCCGAGACCTCGGTTTGAAAACCAGCGGCATCCCGTGGCCCAGCCATGAATCCATGGGTGGCCATCCAGGAGTCATCGTCACAGGCGAAGCGCCGGATCCCCGCGCAACCGGCTTCCTCGTCCACGGTGTAGGCACCGATAACCGACCCATTCAAGCGTTCGCTCACCGCCGGCAGTGCTTCCGCCAGCGCCTGCATCGCCAGGAGCACCGAAGCCACGCATCCTTTGTTGTCGAAGCTGCCGCGACCGTAAATGATTGGCCGGCGGCAGTCGGCGCGCTTCTGGGTCCACACACGTTCCATTTGTTCGCGAATGACGACTCGATACCGAGCGTGCCCCATGTCAATCTCGACCTGACCGTCGCCAAGATACTCGACGCAGCCTTCCGCTCCAGAGAATGGCTGTCCCTCGAACCACCGCTGGGCCTCGCCCTCGGGCACAATATCGGTGTGTGCTTCAAGCAGGAATGTTCGCGGGCCCACACCTCGTATCACTTCGACGATATTCTCGCTGGTCTCTCCAACCGGCTGAGCGTCGACCTCGGTTCGGTGGCTGGTTGCCGCCCGGTAGACTCGCCCCACCATGGTCGCGTTATCGCGCGCCGTTCCTTCCAGACCGGAATAGCTTGGCGCCCGGATGAGGTGCTGTAATAGGCGTACTCCCTCCTCCCGGTGATCCTCGACGCTCTCGCAGATCGCCCGCTCCAGGCGTGCCTCGCTCACCGCCACCTGCTCCCTCCTTGTGGCCAGTGGATCGCATTCACCCGCTGGATCAAAGGACGCCGAAGCGTTCGAACGCCTCGGTGACCGGCATCCCAGCTTCCAGATGCGCGCGGACTTCGTCCTCCCCGCGCACCTTCTCCTCAGCCAGTGCAATCGCATCAGACGCGATTCCACGGGGCAGCACAACAACTCCGTCATAATCCGCGATGATCAGATCGCCCGGGCGCACCAGTACACCTCCAGATTCGACGGCAACGTCGAACTCTCGAACGTCGATCCGCCCGAGTGAGTCGGAGCAGTGGATGCCACGCAAGAACGTGGGGAAGCGCAGGCGCATGATGGCCTGTGCGTCCCGCCCATAACCATCCAGGACGATCCCGTTGGCTCCTCGCATCCGTGCGGCGGTACTGAGCAATTCACCCCAGAAGCTGCCGTCGTTGCGGGAAACCACCATCACATGTCCGGGCTTCAAATTGTCCACGGCAGCCAGTTCTCGCTGGTAGTGCTCGCCGGCCGGCACCTCATAGACCGGGTGTACAAGCACGGGGAAGGCCACTCCAACCATCCTCGCCTCAGGGTACAGGGGGCGAACTGACGGGTGCAGTACCTGATAGCGATAATCGAGCCGATCGAGACAGTCGGCCACGACTGCGGTGTACAGCGCGTCGAGCCGATTGAGTAAATCGTTCGTGCCGTGTTCCACGACAGTCTCCTGAGTCGAAGGTCTGCCAGCCAGCATTCCTCGTATGATTCGGTTCCGACCGTACCATACGCCTGTGGGTCGGATGGTAATGCCAAACGATGCTTCGCGTGCTGCCCCAGTGGCACGCACCTATATCGCCGTTAGCGCTCCGAGCGGTTTCTCTCCTCGCGCGGCGGTCTCCACCAGTAGTGGTGCTGATCGGACGCATCCCGTGCGCGATCACCCATGGCCAGCACCGCTCCCGCTGCTACCGATGCCGCCATATGCACGGCTTCGGCGATCTCTTCGTCAGAAGCGCCCACCTTCTTCGCACCTGCGAAGTGAGTGACCGCTCAAGGCTCGCAGTGATACGCGAGGGTCAGCGCCAGGTGCATCAACTCCTTGGTCTTGACATCCAGCGCTCCCTCGGCGTGGGTTTCCTTAAAGTATTGCGTATAGTGTTCGCTTCCTGCGAAGAATGAGGGTTTCCTACTCGGCATCACCAACTCCTCATGACGGCTGTACTGGTTCTTGCTTCGAGTATAGCCCCAGGCACGACGCCGTACATCCACCGCGCCGATCAAGCCTGCGTCTACCCGTATAGAATGCTACTGACCGCAATCTTCGCAGGAGGTCCGCTCATGTCATGGTCCGGCGTTCATGCGGTGATGGTGACGCCCTTTAACATGGACCTATCGCTCGACGAGGCCGGACTGCGGGCCAACGCGCAGTTTCTCGCTGGTACCAGCGTCGATGTTCTTATCTGCCTGGGCACAGAGGGCGAGTTCTATGCCCTCACCGACGATGAGCGCCGGCGAGTGGTGGAGATCGTGGTCGATGAAGTGGGCTCTCGGAAGCCGGTTATCTGTGGCGTGTCACATCCTTCCAGCCGGGTGGCAGCGACGCTGGCACGTCATGCCGCCGACGTAGGGGTCCAGGGCGTCATGGCTCTGGCGCCGTATGTGGTGCGAAGCGATGCAGCGGGAATCACATCCTACTACCAGGCCATTGCCGAAGCGGCCGAACTGCCCACCTTCATCTACAACAGTCCGGGTCGCGTTGGGTACAATCTGCCGCCCCGGCAGATACTGGGGCTGGCTGCCCTCCCAAATATCATCGGTGTCAAGCAGGCCGCGCCCGACCTGGCCGAACTGGCGGAACTCATCGGCGCCAGAACCAATCTCGTGGTCATTGGCGGGGCCGAGACATCCTTCTGGCCGGCGGTATGCATCGGCGCGTCCGGCAACACCGCGACAGCTGCCTCGGCCTTTCCCACCATCTTCGCCAGGATGTGGCGGGCGGCCCAGGCGGCGGATCTAGCCGGCGGTCAGGCCCTCTACTATGAACTTGCGCCTCTGCGCCGCGCATACTCGATGACGGGAGGTCAAGCGGCAGTGGTGAAGCGAGCCTGCAGTCTGGTGGGCCTCGCGGGGGGGCCAGTCCGTCCTCCGGCCCAGCATGCACCGGATGGAGTGGATCAACTCCTGGCCCCGCTGGTCGAGCGATACGCCGAATAAGCCATGAGAGTAGCGGGAGGAACTTGACGTGAAAACGGTCCGGATCGTTCTCCTTGGCCACGGCACGGTCGGCAGGACGTTTGCGTCCATTCTTGACACAGACCGCGAATGGATCGCCCAACGCTTTGACCTGGATCTCGTACTTGCCGGAGTCCGGACCTCTACCCTCGAAACCTACCTGGAGCCAGAGACGGGTGCGGTGGACGGTCAGTGGCGTTCGGCTGGAGACCTGGCGGCCTTCCTGCGCAACGTGGGAGTAGGCGCGGTGGTCCAGGCCATCCCAAACGACTCGGCGCAAACAGCGTACGACCAGGTTCTCACCGCGTTCGAGGCGGGAGCTGATGTGGTCACAGCCACCAAGTCGCACCTGGCGCGGGATTGGGCCGGGATCAAGGCAGCGGCGACGAGACTGGAACGGAGAATTGGCGTCTCCGGCGCCGCCGGCGCGGCCCTTCCCGCCGTTGAGATGGCAAGCCGGGGACTCAATGGGTTTCATTGCAGGACGATCAGAGCGTGTGTCAACGGTACCAGCAATTTCGTGCTCTGGCGTCTGGCTGGCGGGGCGTCGCTGGCAGAGGCCATCGCTGAGGCGCACCGACTGGGTATTGCGGAGCCGGATCCGCATGCGGATTTGAGCGGCGCCGATGCCGCCGCCAAGATCGTTATTCTCTCCAACCTGATGTGGGATCGAGAGTGGACTGTCGACGATGTGCGGCGAGACCCTATTGCCGAATCAGCTCTGGTGCGTGCGGCCGGCGCGGCGGCGGCGGGCCGGGTGCTACGACCTGTTGCCGCCGCCGCTGCCGAGGGACCGTTGGGAGTCCAGCTGGTGGAGATAGAGCGTGGGGATCCCCTCTTCGGCCTGGCGGGGGCGGAAAAGGCAATCGACTTCGATTGTGGCGATGAGGGACACATCGTGATATCGGGGGGACGCTCCAGTCCCGCCGGCGCCTCGCGAGCGCTCTTGAAGGATCTGATCAACCTTACGATCACCAGGTAACACAAGCTACACGTAATGTGGAGGTACAACAGGAAGGTGAACGTGGACGGCAAGACTGCAGGGAAGCCCCGAGCGGAAGCAGAGGGAGTGGGGCGCGAATCAGCGTTGCTGCGAAGCCCCGATCTGGTACAGGCTCGTGCCCAGATTCGGAGGTTGGCACACCTACATGCCTTCATCTCGCTCACCGATGAGGAGGGCGACGGCCCGGTGGTGGCCGTGAAGGACATCGTGGATGTCCGTGGAACCGTCACCACAGCGGGGAGCAAGGTTCCTCAGATTCCAGCCTCCAGCGATGCCGAGGTCATCGAACGTGCGCGCGAAAGCGGGTGTGTCGTGGTCGGCAAGACCAACATGCACGAATGGGCGTTCGGAACCACCAGTGTGAACCCACACCACGGGACCGTCCACAATCCGTGTGATCCGAGCCGGATAGCGGGCGGGTCGTCGGGTGGCTCGGCCGCTGCGGTTGCCGCCGGCATGTGCGCCTGGTCGATCGGATCTGATACCGGAGGATCGATTCGCATACCGGCCGCACTGTGCGGAGTCGTGGGCTTCAAGCCGACCTTTGGCACCGTCAGCACCGTGGGTGTCTTACCGCTCAGTCGATCGCTCGATACCCTTGGACCCCTGGCTCCGGATGTCCTCTCAGCAGCGCGAGCCCTGGAAATGATGACCGGGCGAACCGGATTGATGCCACAGGATCCAGTTCCGGCCGGCCACTTTCGGCTCGCGGCGCCGGCGGGCTGGGCCGTGAACCTCGACCGTGAGACCCAGGCCGCGTGGGAACGCGTTGCCAGGGGTCTCTCGGAGATCGTGCTACCGGATCGCGATCGAATGCAACGCGTCTGCCTGGCGATCATGTACGCGGAAGCCGCGGCCTTTCATCGGGTGCGCATGGAGGAGCATCCGGAGCGATACGGCGACGACATCCTTGCTCGCCTCCGAGACACGCTCAAGGTGTCGGGCGGCGCGTATATTGAGGCACTCGAAGACCGCGAACGAATCTGTGTTGAGGTCGAGGAGGCCCTGCAGGATGTGGATGCGCTGCTGGTACCCGCAACCGCCTGCGTCGCTCCGGTGATCGGCCAGGCGGATGTGGGCGAGCCGCTGGCACGTTTCAGCCGGCCGTTTAACGTGACCGGCCAGCCCGCCATTTCGATTCCGTTCCCCACCAGCGGTCTTCCAGTCGGGATCCAGGTCGTCGGGAAGCGTGGGGAAGATGCCATGCTGGTCGAGGTTGCCTGGAGTCTCGAACGTCTGTGGAGTGAATTCGAACCGTCACGTGCATATTCGTGAGACAAGGAAGATTGTGATGCAGCTATTGAACAAGCGAGCTCTTCTGGTAGGCGCAGCCACTGGAATCGGTCGAGCCACCGCTCTCCACTTTGCGCAGGAGGGCGCACGGGTCGTCATCGGTGATATCAAGGCAGATGAGGGCGAGCGAACCGCTGCCGAGATCACGGGGGCCGGAGGGGTGGCGTCCTTTATTCAAGCGGACGTCTCGGATGAAGCGCAGGTGAAGAACCTGGTCGATCAGGCAGTTGAAACTCTCGATGGCCTGGACACCCTGGTCAATCTGGCGGGCGTGCAACGATACGGTATGTTACAGACGTTCGCGACGGAAGAGTGGGACCTGATAATGGATGTCAACCTCAGGGGAATGTTCTTCACCATGAAGTACGCGATTCCGCATCTGGAGAGAAGCGGCACCGGGTCAGTTGTTAATGTAGCTTCAACGGCGGCCATGAAAGGCGGTGCGGGCTCAGCGGCGTACTCGGCATCCAAGGGCGGGATTATGTCCCTCAGCAAAGCCATGGCGGCCGAGCTGACAAGTGAGCGCATTCGCGTCAACTGCGTCTGCCCCGGATTCATCGATACGCCTTTTAATCAGCCCGCCATCGATTTCCTGGGAGGCAAGGAACAACAGGCAGCCTTGGTGAAGCAGGTAGTGGCCATGAAACGGCAGGGCGAAGCAGGAGAAGTGGCGCCGGTAATCACGTTTCTGGCTTCCGACGCCGCGTCGTATATAACAGGAATCGCCCTGGTGGTCGATGGCGGCTTCACATGATGCTCAGCCCGCCACGCGTGCCCAGGTGGTGGATCGAGGATTCACACGCTGCCGTCGTGGTCTTTGGGCAACAGGCTCTTCTGGATCTTGCCAATGGAGGTCTTGGGCAGATCGTCGAGAAACACGATCTCCGACGGCACCTTATAGTCAGCCAGGAAGCATCGACAGTGCTCCCTGAGTTCCTCTGAGGTGATGGCGCCGGCGCCCTCCTCCGCGACCACAAACGCCACGATCCGCTCATCGTGGTGCGCGTCGAATACGCCGATAACCGCACTCTCTCGTATGGACGAATGAGCATCAAGCACCGACTCAATCTCGCTGGCCGCGACGTTTTCACCTTTCGGCTTCAACATGTCCTTCTTCCGGCTGACAAAGTGGACATAGCCGTCGCCATCTATTCTGCCTAGATCACCGGTATAGAGCCACCTATCCCTCAGAGCCTCCGACGTTGCCTCGGGGTTCTTCAAGTACCGCGTCATCATGCCAGGCCCCTTGATCAGGATCTCGCCAACCTGGTCGGGAAGCGATGGTCCACCCTCGTCATCGATAATTCGAATCTCCCAGTCCGGTTGAGGGCGTCCGATGGATTGCCAGAGCCCTCGGCGTGCCATGTAAAACGGGGTCCGCGTGCCGCTTGCGGCGCTTTCGGTGAGGCCGTATCCCATGTAGAGCGGGACGCCGAATCGATCGGAGAAGGCGCGGATTTCCTCTTCGTTCAAAGGAAGAGCAAAGCTCATCATCTTCATTCGATGCACGGTATCGAGGGTACTGGGTGGCTGAGCAAGCAAACTGCGGACCGCCCCAGCTGTCAGATTACCAACCGTTATGTCCTGATCCACCACCGTGCGCCAGAACCCCCGTGCACTGAATCGGGGAGCCAGAAGCATGGCTGCGCCGGTAAGGAGCGCCGGGAAGAACTGAAAGAACATGGCGTTGGAGTGGAACAGCGGCAAGACCACATAGAGGCGATCGTCTGGAACCAGCCGCCAGGCAGACGCGCTTCCCAGTCCGGCGGCCAGGCACGCTTCGTGGCTCAACACCACTCCCTTCGGTCTCGAGGTCGTGCCTGAGGTGTAAAAGATGAGCGCGTCCCCCGTTCCGGACAGAGGAGCGGGCAGCGGTCCCGGCGACGTTTCAAGGAGGTCGCGAACCTGGGCTCGGTCATCTCTCAGGCCGCTCACCGTTCCTTCGGGAGTTGACAGAATCACCATCATCTCCGGCGGGAGATCTAACAAACTACCGGCATCGTCATCCGGCTCCATGATCAGGCAGCGGGATTCCGAATGGTCGATGATGTACCGCAGTTCAGCGGATGAACAATTCCGGATGACGGGAACAGGAACTGCGCCTAGGCGCACCAGGGCCAGCAGAACCAGGACGAACTCATCTGAATTGCCCAGCCGCAACACAACCCGATCGCCGGCGCCGACGCCCAGCGTGGCGAGGCCGGACGCGAGTCGTTCAACAGCGGCAAGAGCGGCGCCATAGGATAAAGTCGAGACCGGCTCCCCGTGTCCTGTGTCATAGATGAGGAAGTCGTCATCGGAGCGCTCGTCTGCCCGATCAACCAGGATGCGCCAGATGGATACGTTGTCGAGTG
>JAABUX010009975.1_pt1 | contig 10678 bp, 3 predicted proteins | sample 5561851 | NCBI WGS metagenome assembly JAABUX01 (sample SAMN10711883, study PRJNA513361) | rock metagenome | isolation source: Antarctica rocks | place: Antarctica: Victoria Land, Richard Nunatak red sandstone | collected 2016-01-03 | reverse complement strand
AAAGCTATTAAAAGTATTAGGATTTATATATACCTATTTATATAACTCTTAAAAGCGCTTTTCTTTCTAGATATTTAGATAGAGGTTTATAATAGTAAGGGATTTCTAAAGATACTCTTATTAAGCTAGATATCTTTTAGAATTAAATATATTAAGAGTAGCTAAAAGCTTATTATTATTATCTAATAAGGAGGAGGAGGAGGAGGAGGATAAGTATTACGATCCTAGCTATATTAATAGCTACTACTAGCCGCTAGGGTTATAAGATTATTCTAAGGCTAACCTTATTTAAGGTTAGTTTATATTCCCCTAAGCTATATATATAGCTAGCCCTATCCTCTTAAATACTCTCCTTCCTTAGTATTTATCTACTAGTTAAATAATACCTATATAACTTGATTTATACTAGCTCTTAATATTAGATAAATACTCCTTTATTACAGGCGAAGTGAAATAAACTATATTAAGTGTTTCTACTAGTCTTATACCCCTATTAACTTTGGTTTAGACCGGCTTATAACTATATAATAATACTTACCTCCTACTATTAATATATAGATGATATAAAAGAACTTATATACTATTTATATAAATTCGTAAGGGATTCTTTAAGTTTAGAATATACGAGGCTAGTTATAAGACTATATTAGAGCCTCTACCTTAAGAGTAACTACTTTAAATTCGCAAGGGATTCTTTAAATTTATACCTACTTAAGGCTAGTTTAATAAAGGACTACGTTAAAGTCTCTGCCTTAAGAGTAAACCCTAATAGTAAGCCTACTCTAATAGTACTATTAATGCGATAACCTACTAACCCTTATTACCCTACCTACTAGTAGACCCGTCTACTCGTTTATATATAACTAGTAAGCCTGCTATAATAGCACGACAAGTCTTTAGTAATAAGCTACCTACCTAGCTTGATCCTACCTTAAACCTACAGAGTTAGCCTGCTATAATAGGTATTTCAATTCTATAAAGCTAAGGATTAAAGTATTACGGTCCTAGCTACGTTAATAGCTACCGCCGGCCGCTAGGGCTATAAGATTATTCTAAGGCTAACCCTATTTAAGGTTAGTTTATATTCCCCTAAGCTATATATATAGCTAGCCCTATCCTCCTAGATACTTTCCTTCCTTAGCATTTATCTACTAGTTAAATAACACCTATATAGCTCGTTTTATACTAGCTCCTAATATTAGATAAATGCTTCTTCGTTAGGCGAAGTGAAATAAACTATATCGAGTGTTTCTACTAGTCCTATACCCCTATTAACTTTGGTCTAGACCGGCTTGCAACCGTATAGTAATACTCACCTCCTACTATCGACGTATAGATGATATAAAAGAACCTATATACCGTTTATATAAATTCGCAAGGGATTCTTCGAGTTTAGAACACACGAGGCCAGTTATAGGACTACGTCGGAGCCTCTACCTCAAGAGCAACCACTTTAAATTCGCAAGGGATTCTTCGAATTTATACCCACCCGAGGCCAGTTCAACGAAGGACTGCGTTGAAGTCTCTACCTCAAGAGCAAACCCTAATAGTGAGCCTGCTCCAATGGCACTGTTAATGCGATGACCTACCAACCCTTATTACCCTACCTACTAGTAGACCTTTCTACATCGCGTTCCACGTGTAACTAGTAAGCCTGCTACAATGGCGCCTTCCGTTAATGCGATGACCTACCTACCCACATCGCTTATATCTTAATAGTAAGCCTGCTCTAATGGCATACTCCGTTAATGCGATGACCTACCTACCCATATCGCTTAAACCTTAACAGTGAGCCTGCTCCAATGGCACTATCAATGCGATGACCTACCAACCCTCATTGCCCTACCTACCAGTAGACCCGTCTACTCGTTCACGTGCAACTAGTGAGCCTGCTATAATGGCACGACAAGTCTTCGGTAACAAGCTACCTACCTAGCTTGATCCTACCTCGAACCCACAGAGTCAGCCTGCTATAATAGGCATTTCGATTCTATAAAGCTAAGGATTAAAGGATTTAAGGTTATAAGTAACTAGGCTTCTATATTAATACGGCTAGCAACGAGGTCGTTACTCGTTGAAGGGGGGGGTAATATTACGATCCTAGCTACGTTAATAGCTACCGCCGGCCGCTAGGGCTATAGGATTATTCTAAGGCTAATCCTATTTAGGGTTAGTTTATATTCCCCTAAGCCATATATATAGCTAGCCCTACCCTCCTAGATACTTTCCTTCCTTAGCATTTATCTACTAGTTAAATGACACCTATATAACTCGTTCTATACTAGCTCCTAATATAAAGGATTAAAGGTTACAAGTAACTAGGCTTCTATATTAATACGGCTAGTAACGAGGTTATTACTCGTTAAAGGGGGGGGGGTAATATTACGATCCTAGCTATATTAATAGCTACTACTAGCTGTTAGAGCTATAGGATTATTCTAAGGCTAACCTTATTCAGGGTTAGTTTATATTCCCTTAAGCTATATATATAGCTAGCCCTACCCTCCTAGATACTCTCCTTCCTTAGTATTTATCTACTAGTTAAATAATACTTATATAACTCGATTTATACTAGCTCCTAATAATAAGAGAATAAGGAGAATAAGGATAAGGAGGGAAGTAGCGTAAATAGTAAGAGTTTCTAATAGTTATTATCTATGATTATTATAATAGAAGGCTAAAAAGCGTATATAAATCCCTTACTTTAAGATAAAAGGCTAAAAACTAGCTCCTACTCTGGAACTAATATTATATCTTTATTTCTCGCCTATTATTTATAATTATATATGTTAGTCTACGTTACTACCCGTCTGCCCCTTCTCTTAGCCGCATTTAATCGCGGGGTAAAGGAGGTCGGCCGTATTACTCCTCGTTAGCTTTACTAATTACTAATTTCTCCCTCTTAGTATTTACCCGTAATAATTAATAACCGCTCCGACTATAAAAGCTAGACTCCGTCTACGGCATCGATTATAATATTATTTAAGACTCGTTTCCCTAAAGCTTAGGTCTCCTATCTTGCCGTAGAAACACTTAAGTAGCGAGGACGCTATTATTCGCCTACTACTATCATCTCCTACTTTAAGGTTAACTGCCTTAGTCTTTCAAATATACCTCGCCTATTAAATCTACCCCGGATTAATCTCTTTACTAACGTATCTATCCTTATATTAGTCTATTAACTTAGCTAATTCTTAGCCTAATTAAGCGTAGTAGTTATATAATATATTTACAAGAAAAGCTTAAACCCTTAAATATTATTTAGATAAGTAGCTACTTTATTATAAAACTTAACGGCTAGAAAATAATTATAATGAAAACCTAAGACTTCCTAGTCCGTACTTTTAATTATAGTTATAATATTATTAAATATATCGTAAATACTCCAGACTAAAAGATCGCTGTTTATACTAAGTTTACTATCTAGGTAATATATTTTAAGCTTAGTATTACTACGCTTAAGACTAGAGAATATATTAATTAGATAATAACTTAATAAGCCTCCTATTATTCCTTTTATTAAAGTTATTTCTAATTTTTTACTTTAATTAAGATATTATTTATATCTTAAAACCCTTTTATATCTTTTATTAACTTATATTAATAGGCCTTTAATCTTTTACTTATAATTTTAAGCTTTTATAAAGCCTACCTCTTTTTCTCTTATATTAAGGTAGGGGCCTAGCGCTTAATCTTATTATACTTTCCCCTTAATTAATATATAATCCTCTTATTCCCTTTTATTATATTTATATAAGTAGTATAAAGCGTTTAATATTTTATTATTTAATTATTAAGTTATACTTAGATTAGGAGAGTTAATACTTCTACCTTTAATATTTATATTAATATTACTTTATATATATTAAGGAATAATTTTAAGTAATTATTTTATATTATTATTAATATTTATATATAAGATTTTATTATATTAACTATTCCTTTTAAATAATATTATATTAATATTATAAATATAAGTACTAATTAGACTATTATATTATAAACTATTCTATTTCTTATAAAGGTTATTCCTTAAGTTAAGCCTATTAAGTACTTAAGTACTTAAGACTAAGTAGTAGCTATTACCTTAATTTAAGTAATATATAAACCTTAGTAGAGTTTTAAATTAATTTATAATCCTACTTATATTTAAGGTAATTCTTATATTATTAAATTATATTATTTCTAATATATTAAATTTCTTTAATATTCTTAAGAGGTAGACTAGTTTATATTCTTATCTACTTTTAATATATTTAATAAGCCTCTTTTAATTATTAGTAATTTACTTTAATAGATTTATTATATACTAATAAGTAAATTTTATTAATAAAACTTCTTATTTATATAAAAAGTTTAATCTTTATATATTCCTTAATTAATAGTCTATTAAAGAATAGTTAAAGGATTCTTATCTTTACTACTTTTATTTAACTAGTTCTTATCCTTATTATAATAGATATTACCCTTTTTTTAAAAAGCCTTATAATCTAGGTTATAATTACTATTAAAATTCCTTTTACTTTAAGGTTATAAAATAACCTCTTATATAATATATTATTAAAAGCTTTTATAATATCTAATAATAATAGGCTTATTATATTTTTTCTTCCCTTATTTTATATTATATAAATTAAGTCTATTAAAGTTCTAAAGGCTATTTCTATTAACCTACCCTTCTTTACTCTTATTTATTATTTTAAGAGGAGTTTATAATATTTTATAAATTTATTAAAGTATTTAAAAGTTATTATCTTTAAAGCCTTTCCTAATATATTAAGTTATATTATTAGGTAATATACCTTTAATTTTAAATAGTTTAATTTCTTTAATTTCTTTAATATAATTATATTTATTTCTTTAAAGCTCTTTAAATAGTAACTACTATCTAGGCTTAGAAAAACTTTATTATTACCTTAATTAAGTTTTAATATAAGATTTATAAAAACCTATTTAAAAGGCTTAATATCCTTAAGGCCTTATTTATAATTAAATATTAAATTACCTTTTAAATCTCTTTAAGCTTAAGGGTAATATCTAATTTAATTAGTATAATATATATTATACCTTTAATATCCCTTAAATTAATTTAAAATAGGGGGAAAAAGAGGACTCTTTTAAGTACTTTTATCTTTTTTAAAAAATTAACTACCTTTCTACCTTTCTTATCTTTAAGGGCGAGGAATTATAAGAGTTCTTTAGAGATTATATTCCTTTTTCTTCTCTATTATATTAATTTTTAAATACTTATCTTCTTTAATAATATTATATATATTACTTTTTAATTATTTAATATATAAGTCCTTTTTAATATTAATATTTTATCTTTATCTACCTTTTAAAGTCTCTTTTTCATAGTAATTATTTAATAATATTTATAATTTTTTAAAGCCTTTTTAAAGGCTTTTTATTCTTATATATATTTTATTATTTAATATAATTTTACGCCTTTAAATAGTCTTATATTAGAGATAGTATTATTTATAAATTTTTATAATATTATAACTAGCTTCTTTATATATATATTTATCTTTATATATAAATTTAATAAATATTAGCTTAAGATTTTAGTTAAGATAATTACTTATATATTAATATCCCCTTTTATCTCTTTAAAGTTAACTTTCTTATAAGGCCTTAACTCCTCTTACAACTACTTTAAAGCTATTTATATTAAGAAGTAATTATATTTAAAATAAAATTCCTATTTAATTTTATACTTAGATATTATATTATATATACCTTTAATTAGAAATAAAAGGTTAATTATATTTTATATTTCCTAGCTTTATTATATTAATAAGCCTTAAAGTATAATAAACTTTATTCCCTTTTATATTATTATCTTTAATAACTTATTTATTATTATATACTTACCTAGGTTATTTTATTATAAGTAATATAAGTTAAAATCCTTAATTATTATATATTCCCTATCCTTACTAAATATTCTTTTAAGGGCTAGGAGTATAAATAGGCTATTATAAGAAGTTAGACTTATTAAGAAAGAATTATATATATTATAAATTTAAAGGGTTATCCCTTATAATTTAAAAGACCTTTTAATCCTTTTAATATAATTTTCAGGGTTATAAACTTATAATTATAATAAGTAGAGGTTACTTCTATTATATTATACCTCTTAAGACTCTAAGTTTAATCTCTTATTTATATAATATAAATTAGTTAGAAGATCTACTTAAACTACTAAGTAGATTAAATAGATTAGATATTAGATCTATATAAATTATACCTCTTAATAGGATATCTTATAACTATATAAATAGTATTAATTTCTACTTAAATAAAAGCTTTATACTTAACTTATATTATTATATAAATATATCTTCTAGATATTAAATAATAATCTTTATATCTTTAAACTAGTTTAATATAAAGCCTACTTATTTAGTCTTTAATACTCCTCTTTATAAGATCTATCTAGATTCTATTAGCTTAAGGGATAACTATATTATAATACTTATACTCTAACTTATTATAATCTAGCTTTCTCTTTTTATAAGAATTACTTTAATAGTAAGGCCTTAGTATTATTATTATTATTATAGGTATATTATCTACCTAATTTAATAGTATAAAGAAAGGGATAACTAAAAGTATAAAATATATTTAGCTTGTACTTACTTACTTTACTTCCCTCTCTACTACATACTAAAACAGTCGTTATATTGCCTGTATCCGCCCGGCCCATCATTACAGGATTTATGACGTGGCTACAGCTGCAGGGTTCTTCCCACTTCCCATCGCCAGCGACAGGCGTCCACCGGGCCCTGGTTAAAGCTATCCATCAGTATACGGTCGGTCGGCATACCAGCTACACTTCAATCAATCAATGTTACAACCATACCAAAAGAGTCCCGGAATCCCATCTTCCCCTGTGTGGCGCACATGTAAACGGCATCGTTCAACACCTCCCATATGTTCTGCCAAGCCGTCTTGATCGTCCCGGCGGATGTGGTCCTCAAAGTCATTGTGCACTTTCCATCTCCTTTATCGCAACAGAAGATGTTTGTCGTCAGCGAAAAAGCGGATCAACATGTTTGCTTGTTTGGTTGTCTGTTTGAGCCAAAAAGGAAGGAAAAGGGTAGGAAAAATCTTCACCACTAACTTGATTGTTGTGTGTACGGAAGCCGTACGGCTGCATCTGCGCCCGCCGCGCCAAAGGTCGTGAATTGGTTATCGACATTCATCTCGTTCACGATACTGAGGCATGAGTCGAAATACCCTTCGACTGCTGCTGGCGGTACATCGCCGCCGCAGCGGACCGTGGGTTGCTGCTGATGGACGGCGAGCTCCATACGGTTGTCTCCGCCTTCGGGAAAACACTGTCGTCAGTATGCATGCCTGTATGCTTGCTTCCGGTTTGCTTCTCGCTCTGCGAGAGTAGTGGATAGAGGGATAGAGTACGTGCTTGCTTGCTTGCTTACCGAACTGGCTGACCATCCCGCTCTGCGGACGTTGGTTTTGCACCACGCATTTTTGAATCAGGGTCCATGCTGCGAAATCGACGTCTGCTAGGCTGGTTTGACAGGAGAGGTAGATGAAAGGGGGTAGATCGATGTCAATCACGCATGCACCATCGCCTGGAAAAACATTTTGGTCAGTCTCTATATACACTCACTCTCCCACGATCGGTCGACGAAATCTCGTTCAAGATAGAAAGGAAGACGTACGACTAATGAAGCGTTGGGGCATCGGATAATCGTATGCGACTCCAGAACCACGTTGTCCCCAACCCCATGTCTTGGGCGTGGTGTTCATTGTATCGAGCCTTGCATTTGCAATGACATCTTGGCAGCTCGCTGGGAGAGTGATGTAGCCGTAGACGTGCCCTAGACAGTTCCATTTCGGTGTTGCTGATATATTCAGCGAGGGTACTGATGCGTTGACTGCTAACGACAAAAATGGTGGTTTTGTTGAAGCATTCTTCCGGGTGCTCCCACTCAGCGGCAGCAGAAGGCTTGTGTTGTCTCTGTTGTGTATAGCGCTCTGCGCGGTCTCAAGTACGAGTGAAGCCGCAGCCACGGTAGCTAGGAAAAGGTGGCAAAGTGGAGACATCGTGACTTTGATTAAGTGGTAGGCAATGTGCTGTGATGTCTGGAGTGGAGGTAAGAGCTTCATGAGGTGAATGGAATCTCCTCATAAGAGGCAAGAGGTCTGCATTACTATCAGACCTGGCTGTGAGAATTTTCATGCGCGACGGCGGCTGTACTCTCGCATCGTCGGACACCCCGCGCCTGTCCGCTTGCCTTGCGGCTATAGGTAGGCATGGAGGTGTTTCGGTGCTATTTGTGGCGTCTGCACGCAGCACCTGACCTTTTCATCAGCTTAATTGAGTATGTATATAGGTCTGTGAACGGAAACCCAGGCAAGATTGATTCTCACTTTTCACAGCGTCTCACAACAATATCGTCGTGATTCCTTTAGGTCGTCTTTCTATACTTCACGGCCCATGACCGCATGAGGGAAGGAAGACACGAGATTTCGTTCGACTTCTCTTCGGTATTCGAAGCCTTGTAAAGTATGTCTACCTTACTCTGCGGAAGTAGGAGAAGATTACATTAATAGTTTTACGGTCTTTGTAGGAATCCCTTTTATCGGATCTCCTCTCTAAGATCTGCGCTTAACGTCCGTGAATCGAGGTAGCTTTCCGTTAAGATGTAGTAGGACGCTATTACTAAATTTTAGATAATATGTAATATTCCAATTTATTCTACTATAGTAATTTACCTAATTTTCCTTAATCTTAGATCCTACTAGGTCTAGTATAAGCGCCGCTATATCCCTATATTAATACTTTAGGAGTAGTATCTTCCTAGAAATTATTAGTACTTTCTCTCTTTCTTTCTCTCTTTTATTCCTTTATTCTTTCTTTACTAGTCTATTATTACTTATAGATCTAATATAAACGCGTATAGTAACTATAATAGTTAATAATATTCTAGTTTTAAAGAGTATAATAAGTCTTTTAATATTTATAAGCTTATATTCTCTAACTAATAATAATATTATAAAGATAAAGGATCTAGTATAGAAATTACCTATCTTATCTTAAAGTCTTAAGTAAGCTAGTAGCTACTATATTCTCTTATAATATACTATTAGAAATTAATTAAACTATATATTTTTTAGTACTTAAAGTTAAGTTTAAGTATTAGTCTAATTTATTAAACTACTAATAGCTAGCTTATTACTTATAATAGTTTAATATTATATAATAATCATAAGTTTAATTTTAATTTTAAGTAGAACTAGTATAATTAGTCTAGAATTAATTAAAATTATTAATTATATACTTTTTATAAGAGAAAAGAATTTTATATAATTCTAACTTTTTCTTTATAATATAATAAGTTTTCTAAGATTAATTATATTTAAGATAAACTTAATAAAATACTTAAATTTAACCTCTTAAATAAGATATAACCTTATAAAGTTTTAAGTAGTATTCTACTTAAAAGTAGTCCTTTCTACTATAGTATTTTAATGGAATACTAGGTAATATAGTATTAGGGAGAGGCTTACAGCTAATCCCTCCTCCTGCGGTTATTTCCGATCTTACTCTTAAGACCTTAGTGAAGAACCTTACCTTGGTCCGCAACGCATCAAGGAAGTCATCAAATCCTATCCTCAACCTCCTCAGCCCCATGTCCACCCCCAACCTTCGCCTCCGAATCCAGCCTCTTGAAATGGCCAGGCCGATGCGTACTCATATCGCCAGCTATATGCAGCCCTTCCCTCCGCTCATTGCCAAATTGATCGCGCGGATAATGTCCCTGCTCCTGGTCCCCTGAAGGATAGTCTTCCATCCCAGCTCTGATACTCCGATCCAGGTTATGCAACGGCAGCATGTCCTCCTCACGCGTGGTCGTGGTCGAGACGTCCGTCGCGTGCTTTTGCGAACCCTTCAAGCGGGCAGACGGCTTCGGGGGGGTCCACTTACTTACTTCCGGCGGGCCCGCTCCAGGCTTCGCCTGGTCGCTATCCAGCTTCGTGAAGCGGGTATGAATAACGTCCCTGAGCCACTTGTAGCCCGGCCGTAGAGTAGGTATGCACGCGGCTGCGATCCCGAAGAAGACTTCCCACGAGCGCCAGTACCAACATGGGATGCTTGCCCAGGTTGGATCGTCGGCTTCGTTTTGCCAGTTCAGGACAGTTCGGACGATAGACAGAGAACCGGTAATCACCCCTAGGCCCATAAGAAGGCAGAGACCTACCTTACTGCGAAAATTTATCTGGACGTTGCGAAGGATCAGGATGGGAAAGATGGAGAGAAAGAAATCGGAGATGATAGATATAACTATTAGACTTGAGTTGTATGTTCAAGGCCATAGAGGGGCGTACTCACGAGCTTGGGAGATGATAATCCTCTCCAATTGACCTTTAGAGAAACACTCGCCGGGTTTTTTGTCATTCCAGGCCTTGTCCAGATGTGGTGTACATTGAAAGATCCACATAAGGCTCAGAACAATATTACTTACAGCCAAGAGCAGAATGGCTGCTTGCAAAGGTCGAATGAAGATCTTGGTAATCGTGATACGCAGTAGCTCCTATTTACAGCTGTACGGTCAAGTGGGTCGAGTTCTCCAACTACGATAGATTTGCGACACTACCCCAATGGTCCTACTCTAAAGGTCGAATGCTACGAATTCCTCGC
>JAABUX010009971.1_pt1 | contig 10680 bp, 13 predicted proteins | sample 5561851 | NCBI WGS metagenome assembly JAABUX01 (sample SAMN10711883, study PRJNA513361) | rock metagenome | isolation source: Antarctica rocks | place: Antarctica: Victoria Land, Richard Nunatak red sandstone | collected 2016-01-03 | reverse complement strand
AGCCGTGTTGCATGGAGCAGACGTGTAGGCGCAGTTACCCCAGCCCCGCTCGGGGTTCAGGCGATGCGGACGGAGATCGGGCGTCCAAGCTCCAGCATGCGGTTGAGCGCATGGACGGCGACGTCCACCTCGGTCGCCCGGCGCCGGTCCGTGCGTGAACGTAGCCCGTCGCCAATCACCTGCTTGAACCTGCCGATGGCCGCCTCGGCCCGGGCCCGCTTGGTGTAGCCGGACGTCTTCTGCCAAACTGCCCGTCCGTGCTCGGCGATGCTTTGCAGGTGACGGTCCCGCTGCGTGGGCGCGGTTGCGGCCGTCTCGCTCGGCACGGCTGTGAACCGCGGGGGCACGATGATCGCCGCTTCAGGATGACGCTCGGCGACGGCGGCAGAAACGCCCTCCTGGTCGTAGGCGCCGTCGGCGGTGAACGACGCCACGGGTCCTCCGACTTGATCGAGCAAGGGGCCGACCTCGGCACCGTCGTCCACCTCCTTCGTGGTCAGCACCGCTGCGACGATCTGCCCGGTGTCGGCATCCATTCCGATGTGCAGCTTGCGCCAGGACCGGCGCGTCTTGGTGCCGTGCTTCTCGACCAGCCACTCGCCGGCGCCGCAGAGCTTCAGGCCGGTGCTGTCCACCAGGAGGTGGAGGGGTTCGGCGTCCGTGCGCGATCGCGGGCGTGGCACCTCCAGCGTCTCCGCACGCCTGCTCAACGTAGAATGGTCCGGCACCGCCAGATCGAGCCCAAGCAGGCCGATGACGGAGCCGATCAGGCCCTCGGTCTGACGCAGGGCCAGGTGGAACACGGCCCTGAGCGTCAGCGCGGTCAGGATCGCCAGGGGCGAATACCAGGGCTGCCCGCCCGGGGTCGTGCGCAGTGCCGCCCGCCAGCCCTCGATGGCTTCGTCGGTGAACCAGACCGTCAGGCTGCCGCGCTGGCGTAAGCTGGCGTCATACTCACGCCAGTTCATGACCTTGTGCTTCTGCTTGGGGATGTGGTGGCGGCGGTCTTGGTTCAGCTTAAACGGCAAGGTGGGCATCCAGGGTCAGAGAAGGAACAAACCTCCTACATTGCCCCTGGCTGCGGCGCCACCGGCAGCATCCGTGCAACAACGCCGCGGACGCCCCCGCGATGCCGTCCACCCCGCTTCAGTCCGGGCGCAGCTGCAACGCGAAGCGCAGCGCGGGCCAGTGCACGGCCAGCGCCGAGACTGCAGCGTGCGGTGTGTCGCCGGCGGTGAAGAACCCGTAGCCGATCACCGCGTGGTCCCGCGGCAGCCGGCGGCCCGGCCGTTCGTCGGGCCGCCCGGCCGCGTGCCGCAGCGTGTCCGCCGTGCCCCAGTTCTCCTGCAGCCACGCCAAAGCCTGCGGGTGGTTCGGGCCGAGCTGGAGGATGGCGTCCGGCACCGGCAGCAGCGTGTGCAGGTCGAACGGGCAGGCCCAACTCCGCCCGACCAGGGCGGCCGCCCGCGCTTGGCGCGCCTCGGCCCGGTCGCGGACCTGCCGCGCCAGGATGCGGCAGCCCTCGATGCTGAGCCGGCGCTGTGCCGGCGGCTGCGCGGCCGCCAGGTTGAACACGTCCTCCTCCAAGGCGGCGCCGTCGAGCTGCCAGGGAACCACGCCCGAACCTCGCGCCGCGGCGGCGAACGCGGCCACCGCGCCCGCCGGCCCGGTGATCGTCAAGTGGTGGTAGAGCCAGGCCGGATGCTCCTTCGCCGACCCCGCGTGCGGCAATACCCAGCGGCGGCCGCGTGGCTTGGGCTTGGGCGCCAGGATCGGCCCAGGCAGCGGCGCCTCGGCCGGCGCCGGGTCGTCCTCCCAGGGTGTGCGGAACGCGGTCAAAGGTCGATCATCCCAGCCGGGATCTCGGCGACGAGCCCGGCGCGCTGGACGTAGCCGCGCATGGTCCGCAAATCCCGGTGCCGGGTGTGGCGCATGATGTCCTCGTCGCGCACGCCCTTGTCGTAGGCCTCGGTGATGAAGCCGACCCGCAGCGCATGCGCGCTCAGCCGCTCGAAGCCCTCCACCGACAATCCGGCCATGCCGGCGCGGTGCGCGAGGATGCGCCGCACCGCATCGGGGTGCAGGGCCGTGTCGCCGATCGTGTCGCCGGTGCTGACGCGGCGGAACAGCGGGCCGGCGCGGCGCTTGGCCACCGCCTGCCAAGCCTCGAAGGCCCGCACGGGGCAGGTCTCGGCGTGCCGGCCGCGCGGCAGGCCGAGTTCGGCCCCTTCCCCGGTCCGGTCCGTCTTGCCGCGGCGAATGCGCAGGCGCAGCCCGTTCTGCGCGGCCACGACGTCCTCGACCTGCAGCGCCACCAGCTCGGAGCGGCGCAGGGCGCCGGCGAAGCCGATCAGCAGCAGGGCGCGATCGCGCCGGCCGCGGCTCGAGGCGTCGCAGGTCGCGACCAGCCGACGCAGCATGGCGAGGGTGAGCGCCGCGGCCTTCCGCACGGCGCGGCCGCGCTCGCGCAACAGGCCTTGCAGCGGTTCCTGGATGTCGCGGTGCCCCGGGTTCCGGGGCAGGTCGTTGAAGCGGTGCATCTTGCCGATGGCGGACAGGCGCCGGCGCACCGTGGTGGGCGCGTGACTGTCCTTGAGGCTGGCGAGGTAGGCGCCGACGGTCGCGGGGGCGGCCGGCACCGGCGCGAAGCCGTGCGCGGCGCACCAGGCGGCGTAGTGCGTCCAGTCGGCCTTGTAGGCCCGCAGCGTGGCCGGCGCCGCGGCCTTGCGGCCGAGTGCCCGTGCCGCGTCCAACGCCGCCTGGCCGTTGGCCGTAGGCGCCGGGACGAGCGGCTGATCGGCCGCCGGCAAGGTGGCGGGAGCGGTGGCGTCGAGCGTCATGGTCGCGTGATCCTGAGGGCGATGATCCCTGAATGGCGAGACTCCGCGCCGCGGCGGGCAAAGACAAGCCGAATAATTCAGCTACACGCGATAATCGATTTATCGCGCGTAGATGGGCGGCACGACCGTTTGCCGAGCTATCGGGATGGTGCCGCGCGACCGAGATCGCCAGGATTTCCAGCCAGTGCGGCTCTTGGATCCCAAATGGCGGCTTGGCTTGACGTAGCAGGCGGCTCGGTCCGCCCCAAACATGCCGATGGCAGAATTGCTGCAAAGCTCTTCTGGTCACCACTGAAGCCGTCTTCTGAAACCGACACCACGCGTAGGCAGAACACGCCGCCCTATATCGAGTGCTCGCGCACGAGCTTCTCGATTTCTAGTTGCGAGGCCACGCCGACCTCTTTGAGGAACTTGCGCCACGCCATGTTGAAGCAGTCCTCATCCATAGGTGCCTCCGAATTGCAGCCGGGTGGCGCTGTCCCGTAACATACGGCCGCGGGAGCATGATGATCGCCAACATCGTGGGGTCCGACCCCGCAGTCATGGGGTCAGCGACCAGTCGCATCAACCTTCATGCAATGACCGCCCTCGGTCCAGGTGCGGCTTGCCGCGTCTCTCCTCGGCTGTACAGACGCGGCCGGCTTTCCGCGTGCGGCGATCATGCAATGCTTTCTCCTGTCTGCCCGGATGTTTACAGTCCCTCGCCATGCAGCCTCGAATCGGAGACGTCCGCTATGGTGTTGTCCCTCAAGCCTATCGGCCCCACGCGCAAGGAGGAAACGGCCGAGCCCAGCTTCGCTGAGCTGTCTATGGTGGCCCTGACCCGTGCCGTCGAGGTCGAGGGCCGGTCGCTGCCTAAAGGAACCCTGGGAACCGTCGTCGCTGCCTATGGCGACGGCGTCGGCTACGAGGTCGAGTTCGAGCGCCCGTTTCATGCCGTGGTGACGTTGCAGGCGGGTGACCTGACGGCGTGAGCCAGCTTCCAAATGCTGCCCTCGCTCACCCCGTTGCCGCTTGGGTTCCGAATGGTAAAAAGGGCAATGGCCCAACCGCCCAAGCTTGCTTCCGCTCCAGCCGACCCGGGCCTGTTCACGGCAGCCGAACGGGACCTAATCCGCTGGCAGCTGTGCGTGCGCTTCGGCCAGGCGCCCCAGGTGGCGGACGGCATCTATCTGCGGACCTGGCGCGGCGGGCCGCAGGCCGGCCAACCCAAGGTCCCGAAGGTGGTGCAGGGTTTGGTCGAGCGCGGGCTGATGCGCATTGGGCCGGAAGTGGTGATGGGCGGCCGGCGGGCACTCTTCACGCCGCTCGGGTTGGACGCCTTGCGCCACATGCTGCAAGACCGGCGTGCGCTCAACCCGGCTCAGTTCGCGCATGTGTATGAAGAGCTGGGCACGGACCGGGCATGAGCGCGGACGGCGACCCAATGCGGGCGGCGGTGAAGGCAAAGATCCACGCCACCCCTATCCAGAACGGAGGAGCTGAAGCATGACCGCGCTTCGTCACCCCGGCGGCACGTTGCGCCTGGCCTCTCGGCCGCAACCCCAACTGCCTGCATCGCTCGTTGCCGGGTCGGGCGCCACGCCCGCGGCAAGGAATGCTTCCGCTTCGCCCGACCCGGCCGAGATTGCCGCGCGCAAGCAGGCGAACGTGCAGCGTGAACGGGAGCAGAAGCGGGCAGCGGTATCCAGGCGCCACCAGCAGACGCGGGACATCCTGGCGCTGCTTCGCGCGCGTTGGCCGGCGCTGTTCGCCACGTCCGTGCCGTTGGCGACCGGCATCGCGCGGGCGATCCGGGCGGAACTGGGCTACGTGGAGGTGCCCACGGCGGGGCTGGGCCGGGCGCTGCACTACTGGACGAACGCGCCGGGCAACCTCGTCGCAGTCGCGGCTGGTGAGATGCGCCGCAACCTCGACGGAACGGAGGCGGGCGTGCCGGACGAGGCGCAGCGGCAGTTTGCCACCGAGATCAAGGAGCAGCGGACGGCACAACAGGCGCAGAGGGCTGCCTCGCGATCACCGCATCGTTCGCAGTCTTGCAGGCATCGCGAAGCCGTGCTGCCCGGAAAGCCCGGGGTCCCGCAAGAAGGCCCCACATAGGGGCACAAACCCTGATCGCAATGTTTCTCGCAACGCGCCAATTCATGCTCTCGCGCCGATGGCCCCCTCTGCCCCGGGTTGCGCTGGAGGCGCAGAACAAGATCGACCTCCAGGCTACCCGCTCCCCCCCTTCTGCTCGCTTGGAGCGTATGAGTAGCTAAATGCGCGAGCGTGTATTTGCGTAAAGGCGTAAGGCTTGATTTCAGGATGCATCCTGGGCGTCCAGCATCGAACGGATCAGGTTATACAGCATGTCCTGGTTGGTCTGCCGGGTCCGCACGCCGTGGAACTTGAGACGTTCGTAGGTGTCGCGGTCCATCCTGACTGTCACCGCAACCATGCCCCCGAGTGCCTTCACATTGGGCGGCAGCGTCTTGCGTCCGTCGTCGCCTTGCGGCGAAGTGGCAGGCAGCGCAGGTGCCTCCGCTGCGGGCACACGATCCTCGATCGACCGAACCGATGCGCTGGCCTCGCCCTTTGCAGGCTGGCGCGGCGGCAGAACCATGGCTGTCGGTCCCTTGCTCATGCCGCACGCTCCCGACTGCTTGCCTTTGCATGTTTACGCAAACGCGCATTGACGTAGTTCCACAAGTGGCTGATCTCCTGGTTGGCCTTGCCGCCAGGGGTCAACTCTCCCGCGGATCGGCCGTCGTTGAAGCTGCCGCTGTAGTCCACGCGGTCCACCAACTCCGTCGGCGCGACCGTGCCGAAGCCGCTCAACCCACGGATCGCATCGCTGCTGATCCGGGTCTTCGGCTTCACGGCATTCAGCACGAAGGTCATCGGACGCTTCTCGCTTTCCACGACATCGCAGAACTCGTAGAGGGTTTCAATGTCCAGGATGCTGGGGCGCGACGGAATGAGAACGAGGTCCGCTGCCCGGATGACGGCGCGCACATGCGACGTGATGGCGCCTGGCGTGTCCACGACGACAAGCCGGATCCCGCGCTCCTGCAGTACGCGAAGCTGGACGTCGATGTCGGCCACGTCGATCTCGACCAGGGTTGGAGTGTCGGCTTGACGGCGGTTCCACCATTTCGACAAGGTGCCCTGGGGATCGACGTCGATCACGGCGACCGGGCCGTCGCCGCGAGCTTCGGCTTCGACGGCAAGGTTCGCGCAGATGGTTGTCTTGCCTGTCCCGCCTTTCTGAGCCGCAAGCACAAGCACGTCCATTGTAGTCTCCGCATTTACGCAATTGCGTGTTGCAGCACTTGCGTCAGCAGGCAATCATATTCTGGCGTTCACGGCAAGGCCGACGTTCATGAACGGCAGGGGGCGGGTTGCGTGGCGCAGCCTTCGTCGGCAGTGCGAGCTGCATCCGCCCGGCAAGCGCGCAGGTGCCAGGCACCGGTCGACGGAGCGAGATTGCACCACAGGAGATACTGCTGGCGCAGTCGGCCGACCCGGCCTTTCGCCCACGCGCAAGCTGATTCGAGGGGGCTCCGGGCTGGGCCAAGATAGGTTTGTTAGGGTCTCTCTTCCATGAACAAACAGCCAACACCGACTCCGCCAGCAGTATCACAGGAGCCTCAATGCGCCTGAATGGGTTCAGGGTGTCCTGCGATACGACCGCAACGCCGTCCGAAATGGTCGGCGTTGTTCGAGTCGGCCCACGTCTCGTGTCCGGGACGGCTCCTGATAAAGCGGGCCTGTCTTTGCAAAACTGCCTCGACGCCGTCGCGGGCACTGTCGATCTGCGCGTCGCCCCGGTTCTGTTTGTCGTTCTCGGCATTCGCGATCGTGGCACCCCAGACCGCGTCCTCGTCGGCGTAGTGCAGCGTCGCCGCTTCGACGGTTGCTTCTGGGTGAAGTGGATGGCGTCGCTGACCACGATGCGCTTCATGCAGGTGTTAGGTTTGCTCCTGGGCGTCTTGTCCCGCTCCGTTTTCGTTGTCGCCTTCCTCGACGTCTGGCCATCGTTTTTTGGAAAATCTTTATGTGCGACCAAGCCCCACACCCATGCAATACCGGCCTTTTGCGTCCTTCCGATCCTGCTCGCGTCGGTCCGGCATGGGCGGCGCGCAGACTTGCCCATGGGTGGACAGCGCGCTTTTCGGGCCAATCCTTATAGGAGAATGAAGAGGTATAATTCTTAGTATACTCCGTCCACGTGAGAACCCGGAAACTTCGCACCTCCGAAATGCCGTTGATATCAGGGTCGACTCGCCAGTCGATTTTCGGGTTCTCACGTGGACGGAGTATATAAGAGTGTATGGGAAGTTCTGCGTGGGTGACCAGGCGTTTCATGGGCTTTTCTGCGCATTTGCGTGTCGCGTCGATGGGAAGGTCTGCGCAAAGCCTGTGCGACTCTGCGTGGATGTCTTTGTCACATGTTTCATCCCTGGGTAACTCTGCGTGGATGGTTCAACTACGCCCGCACATGGGTGCTTCTGCGTGGATGGATTTCGCGTCTACGCCGCGACATGGGCATTTCTGCGCAACGACTCGTCCCGGCTCGGGTATCTGCCAGCGTGGGAGGGCTGGACGTGGACATTGCCAAGCAGCTGGAGATATTTGGCCTCGAGGAGACCAAGAGATTGGCGTCGGCGGGCTTGGGCTCCAAGCGTCTGCGCGATCGAATGGTCAGGCGCGTCGAAACGACGCATGACATCATGTCCTCGTTGCCGGAGGGGGAGGATCTGTCGTTCCTCCACAGCGGTCTTTGTCAGACTTGCCTCCCACACAGCCGCCCTGCGCAGAATCACACGGTTTGGCGCCGCACCAGCGGACGCTTCACGCTGTCCATCAGCCCTGGCACGTTGATGAAAGCCGATTCTTCCCCCGAAGACGACGGCTACGTCGGCGTCCCTTTCGGGACCAAGGCGCGCTTGATCCTCATCCACCTGCAGACCGAAGGTCTGCGCAGCCGCACCGTGAACCTCGGTCCAAGCCTGTCGGCCTTCATGCGGTCCCTGGGTCTGGCAGTGACGGGCGGGGAGCGCGGTACCATCGCCGCGACGAAGGAGCAGGTTCTCCGCATAGCCCGCTGCAACTTCAGCCTCCAATGGTCCGACACGGACACGTTCGGCACCCGAACGTACATCACCGACCACCGCATCGTCGACGGACTGGACTTGTGGGAGGCGGGTAGGGGCGGCGAGTGGAACGGGATTGTCGAATTGTCGGAGCGGTTCCACGAGGAGCTGCGCAAGCACAGCGTTCCACTCGACAAGCGCGCCATCTCCGAGCTCAGCAACAACTCCCTCGGCCTCGACCTTTACACCTTGTTCGCCTATCGCCTACCTCGGCTGAAGGAGAGCCTGCATCTGCGCTGGCGCATGCTGCAATCCCAAATTGGCAGCGAGGAGACGCAGACGTTCGAGTTGGCCCGGCGCGTGCGTGGCGTCCTGCCGGAGGTCCTGGCCGTTTATCCGCACGCGAATGCCGAGATCACGTCGAGCGGCTTGACGTTGCGCAAGAGCGAACCTCCGGTGCCAAGCCGCACCGTCCGGGGTTTCCGGGTCATCGAGCGCTGACCGGGAGTGCAGAGTCACCCATGGCGGGTTCATCCTTGCTCTCGATACCGCCAATGAATTCGGTTCAGCGACTTGCGCTGGCACCGCTCTCCTATGGCGGGTTCAGGCGGAAAGGCGTTTACCAGCCTTATGACTGCATGCCTATTTGAAGAGGGCGTCCGGGACAGGTGCAAATGCCCCCGGGTGGGGACGACAGCAGGGGCACAGGTAATTGCCCGCCCCAAGGTGGGTGGCAACCATGCCGCGCCATGCTCGAAGTTCGCCTCGGCTCGTGTCCGCGTGCGCTCAGGCCCCGGGCAGCCTTTGTCCGGTTCGGGCCGGATGCTGCGGGCGGGCTTACCAGTGCGAAGCCGTCACCGGCTTGACCCGTCCGGCGATCACGGATGTTGAGACAACCGAGCCGTCCCAGTAATCCTGGATCATACCAGTTGGCTTATTTGCTGACTTGATCCATGGCCTGGGTGATCCAGGGATAGCCGGTCAGGGTGGTGAGCCGCCCGGTTTCGTGACGTAACGCATTCCAAGCGGCGCAGAGCGCGTCCACGATGGCCTGCTCGCTCCGATACAAACGGAACGACAGGTAACGCTCCCGCAAGTACAACCAGACCCGTTCCACCGGGTTGAGCTCCGGCGAATACGGCGGCAGCGGCAGCAGCGTGACGTTGTCGGGCACCTGCAGCGCTGCCTGGCCGTGCCAGCCGGCCTGGTCGAGCATGAGCACGGCGTGCACGCCCGCAGGCAGGGTCTCGGAGAACTGCGCGAGGAACAGGTCCATGGTCACCGCCGTCGCCTCGGGCAGCACCATGGCGAATGCGTCGTCATGGCCCGGCCGGACGGCGGCGAAGATGTAGGTGGACAGGAACCGCCGGTTGCGGCGCCCCGGCGGACGCACGCCGCGGGTGAACCAGCGATGGCCGGTGCGGCCTTTCTGCCCCTCGCGGGCCTCGTCCTCACACCACAGCTGCAGCACCTTGCCGGGGTGGGCGGCCGCGACCTCGCCGAGCGTGGCCGCAAGGTTTTTTATATACCTCCTGCGCCTCGGCATCGCCTTTCGGGTGGACGGGCCGCGTCGTCTGCCACGACAGGTCCATGCGGCGCAGCATCCGGGACAGGGCAGACAACGTGTAGGACACCGCCCAACGCTCCTGGATGCGGGCGGCGATGTCGAGCAGGCGGTAGCTGCTGATCCCGTCCACCTCCGGGTCCGGCCCGGCCAGCACCCAGGCCCGCAGCTCCTCCCGCTGTGCCGCGGCCAGCTGCTCCGGCCGTCCCGACCGGGGACGGTCGTGCAGCCCCGCCAGGCCTTCGGCATTGTAGCGCAGCACCGCGTCGCGCAGCGACTGGCGCTCCCGTCCCACGACCCGGGCCGCGTCCGCCCGGCTCGCCCCCTCCAGGGCCTGCGCAATGGCCAGCGCCCGCAACGCCGCACGCCGGTCCGCCTCGCCTTGCGCGAACCGCCGCAGCTCCGCCACGCCTATGTCGCTTCGGATCACCAAGCCACGTGCGCCCATCGTCCCCTCCTGTGCCCAACAGACAGGAAGCCAACCACACTTCAGCCCACAGCAAAAATCACATCAAAATCATAACTTAGGTCAATGGGTATCAGCCCGGCGTTGGCCGTGGCCCAGGCCACGACCTGCTCCAGCTCGCGGGATTGCAGGAAGCCTTGCACCTGCAGGATCATCGGCTCGAGGATGAGCAGCGAGCGCCGTGCCGGATTGTAGTCGCCGCCGGACGTCACCTCGAACGTGGCATTCGACGGGTCCCCGCCGCGGCGCAGCCACACCGATTGCCCAAGACCGGTCAGCCCCGGCGAAAGCCGGATCCGGCCTCCGTTGCGTTGCTGCTCGGGGTTAGGCTTCGCTTCGGCCGTTGTGCGGCGCGTGACTGCCTGAACCCCGTTGAGCCGGGGTCGCACGTCCGGCTCGGCAGTGGCAGCGTCCGCCACCTCTGTGGTCGGAACCGCAGGCACCATCGCCGGAGCCGCGTCGCGTTCTGGGGCAACCCGGCCCATGAGGGTCAGCACCGCCGTGGGCAAAGGTGCGACCTCGAGCGCCGCCGTGTCCGGCTTCGGCGTCGGAAGCCTCGGCGGTGCCGGCTCGGGAGCCGGGGCAGCCGGCGACACGGCGGCGCCTTGCAGCTCCACCCCGTCCCGGCCGACCGTGAACCGCAGCATGGGGCACGCCGCTCCGACCGCGGCCAGGCTCCTGAAGAACGCCCTCCTGAACGCGACGGCGTTGGATGTCCCGCCCTCGCCGAAG
>JAABUX010009970.1_pt1 | contig 10680 bp, 9 predicted proteins | sample 5561851 | NCBI WGS metagenome assembly JAABUX01 (sample SAMN10711883, study PRJNA513361) | rock metagenome | isolation source: Antarctica rocks | place: Antarctica: Victoria Land, Richard Nunatak red sandstone | collected 2016-01-03 | reverse complement strand
TACCTAACCCTGCCCTAACCCTAACCTGACCCTGTACCTACCCTATACCCTATACCCTATACCCCGCCGGTGCGCAGCAGAGGCCGCCGGCAACTTTCTGGCTGGGCACCGGCTGGCTCTCTGCCCCTTGCGCGCACCGCACGACACACCTATCCCGGCCGCGGCCCGAGTCTCCGAACAAGACAGCGCGACGTGGTTTTCAAAGCTCAGTGCGCGCAGGCGTGGCAGGCAGGCCAGGCTGCCCAGGGGCTCCCTGCTGCGCGCCTCCGACGCACGCGACCATGGCGCGGACCGGCCCGCAGGCCTGTCCGCCCGGCGTTGCTGCCACGAGGCGCCCGGACCATGCATTACCTGCGCCACAGCTGCTTCAAGCGGCTGCACGAGGTGCCGCCGCTGGAGAGCACAGCGCGCGCTCGCGCGCTCAGGCAGCCGCTCAAGCAGGTGTTGCACGGCTACAAATGGCCCGAGCGCCTCGTAGCGAGGATGCCTGGTGGCAGAGATGCGCAGCACGGGGGCCCCGGCGCGCTTCCCGAAGCTGCGCAGCCTGCGCTCTGCAGCGCGCTGTTCTGTTTGGAGGTTCAGGACGCGGCCGCGCACCTCCCCGCCCGGGAGCGCCGGCAGCTGGGCGCCTCGCGCGCGGGCGCGCTCGAGCCGGCCGACAGCCGCTGAGCGAGGCGGGCGCGCTCGGCCTGGTGTGAGCCAGGTGCAGGCGCCGCGCCGGGCCGGCCGCGGCTCTGACGCGCTTCCGCGCGCCCGGACCCTTGAGCACGCTGCAGCTCGCCTCTGTGCTGGAAGGAAAAGTGCGGCTGCAGAGCGCGGGCAATAGAGTGGCGCAGGCCGGGGAGCGCGCCCACCGATAGGGGCCTTTCGTGCGCGGCCGCACAGGTGTTTGAACAGCGACAGGGCGCGCACGGGGCCCACGCCCCGCAAGCCAGCGTCGCTCGCAGCCTGCCCGCCCCTGCCCGACCCGACACGGCGCCGCCTTCGCCCTCGCCCTCAGCATCGTCGCCATCACCGTCGTCGTCGTCCCCCAGCTCATACCCAATCGTGTGCAGCGCGCCATCAAAGCCCTGGCTGCCCTGCTGCCCCGCGCCCTGCACGGCGCCGGGCACGCGCAGCACGCCGCCGCGCCCGCGCCGCAGCAGGGCGAGCGCAAACTCCATAAAGGCCGCGCCCGACGCGCCGGGCGCGGGGTAGGCGGCGTCCAGCTCCAGGCAGCGCAGGCGCGCGTGCGCGGCCGCAAGCTCCGGGCCAAACAGCACGCTGCAGCTGTCAAAGCCAAGCTCGGCCAGGCGCGGGAAGCGCGCCAGGGCGCCCAGCGCGCGCGCATCCAGCGCGCCGCCGCCGTTCTGCCCCGGCGCCGCGGGGCGGCGCCCGAGGTGCAGCGCCTCGAGACCGGCGAGCGCGCTGATCCCGGCGGGCAGCAGCTCAAAGCCGCTGTCGCGCAGGTCGAGGCGCGCCAGGCGCGTCGCCGCCAGGACGCCGGCGGGGCCAGGCTGAGCACGGCCAGCGACGCAAAGGCGGCGGCGGGCGGCAGCGCGGCCGGCGGCGCGGCGGCGCCCGCCGCCCGGCACCAGTGCAGGCCGCGCAGGCGCGGCAGGCGCCACAGCGGCGCGGGCAGCGCGTGCAGGCCGGCGCAGTCCTCGATGACCAGCGTGGTCGGCGCGCCCAGCGCGCCCGTGCCCGGCAGCGCGGCCTCGCCGTCGGCCGCAAACGCGCACTCCTCCAACACTAAACACGCGAGCGCCGGCAGGCGCGCCCGGGCTCGCAGCGCAGGCCGCGCAGGCCGGACAGGTGCAGCAACGTCAGCGCCGCCGGGCGCGTCACGCAGGCGGGCAGCGCGGCCTCCGCGCCGGCGACCCGCAGCGACAGGCTCAGCGCGCGCAGCTGCGGCAGGCGCGCCAGGCCCCTGACCACCCGCGTCACGCACGCGGTGGCCGCGCCGCCGCCGCGCGCGGCCGCCGCGACGCTCAGCTGCAGGCTGGTGAGCGCGCGCGCCTCGCCCAGGTGTGACCAGAGCATGGAGGGCACCCGGGGGGCCAGCAGGTTGGCCTGCTCGACATGCAGGTCCGGGTGGCGCAGGCGCGGGCAGCGCCCCAGCGCGCGCGCGGCGCCGGCCAGCAGGTCGCGGGCGGCCGGCGCGGCGGCGCCGGCGGGCGGGCGCAGGCAGAGCCCGCGGATCGACACCAGCTCGGGCAGGCCCGCCAGCAGGACGGGGAGCCGCTCGGCATCCGCGCCGACCACCAGGCCGCCGATGCTCAGGACGGCGGCGCCCTGCCGCCGGAACCACTCCCAGGCGCGCCCGCCGGCGGCCGTGCCTGCGGCCGCCGCGGCGCGTCGGTGCTGCGTCGGCGCCCGGGGCGCTGGGCGCGCTCTGCTGCGCAGCAGGCACACCCTCACTCGAACGCCGCACCGGGGCGCCCCAGCGCCCGCCACAGCCTGCGCACAAAGTAGGGGTCGAGCAGCCGCCAGAACGGCGCATCGAGCGCCTCCTTGAACCGCCTGCGCCGCGCGCCCGGCATCAGCCCCACCTCTGGCCGCCCGGCCGGCCGCCGGCGCGCGTGGGCGCGCCTGCAGACCGCCCGCAGCGCGAGGGCCTGCGCGGAGCCCTGCGGGGAGCCCCCGATCAGCTGCAGCGCGCACGCCTGCAGGACCTGCGCGCGCCGGCCGCGTGGCGCATCGGGCACGGCGCAGCGCTTGGCGCACGTGATCCCGCAGCACGCGGGCGGCAGACCTCGGCAGGGAGCTCGTCCAGGCGAGGCGCCGGCGGCCGAGGGGCCGCCGCCGCTGGATGAGCGCCGCTTCGTGCCGCGCCGCGACATGCGGGGACTGCTGCCAACGGGGCTTGCGCCTTTCTTCTGCGCACCGACACGGCGGGTCCTGCACGCTTCTTGTTTTGCCCACGCGTGCGCGGTCAAAGAGCCCAAACAGAGCACCCCGGCGGACACCTCTGCAGAGAGCCCGTCCAGGCGCGCAGCCCCGCCGGCGCTGGGCGTGCGCACGCCCGTGCCGCGCTGCGGCATGTGCTTGATAGAGGGGCTGCAGGCGGCGGGGGCGTGGCCGCGACAAGGCTGCGCTCCTCCCAAACGCCGCCCGTCCTGGTCTGGCAACCTCGCCAGGAGGCGTTCAGCAAACCTACTTACCGAAGAGCACCACCCGGGGTGAGGTGCATTTGACGAGATGCCTGGAGCGCACTCCGCAGTGGCTGCGACGTTCCCTGTCTGCTCCTCCCCAGAGCCTGTGTTCTCGAAGCCGCTGTGCCAGCGAGCGCGCGCCCGATTGGACGCGGGCACCTCGGATCCAGCGCGTGCGAGGTGCGGCAGCGGGGCGGCTCGGCCTGCGGTCTTCGGTGGGCAGCGCGTGCCTGTATCCGAGCTGTTGTTCAGACGCCGCGGTCTGGGCATTATCCTGTCTGCGCGTCGGCAAGACGACCGGCGCGGCCCACCGGGCGACCCAGCGCGCGCCCCGCTCCAGGCCCAGAGGCCCGGCGCTGCTGGCGCGGAGGGCTGCCCCCGCTCGCCCAAGCCGGAGCTTGGCGGCGCGCCTGTGCGCCGCGTGCGGCCGGGGCTCGGGCGCCACGGCCGCGAGCAACCTGCGCAGGGCGCCATCATCGCGGCGCCGGCGCGCCCGGCCGCGCCCGGCGGCTCCCGAGGCGCATACGAGCCGGCCGTCACGGCGCTGCGAGGGGCGCGGCTTGGCTGGCCGGGACACCCCTGCTCCACACAGGTGCGCACATCCACAGCGCAAGGGGCTGCTGCAGCTGCTGCTGCCGCGCGGGGGGCGGGCCGCGGCGGCGCTGGCATCCCTGCTCAAGGGCCAGCCGGCAGGACAGCGGCGGCGTCAGCGCGCGCGGGGGCGCCGCGGCGCCGGTCACACTGCTGGCGCCCGGCGGCGCCGCGGCCGTGCGCGCGCAGGCGGCCGGCGCGCTGCAGAGCATGCGCTCTGACAAAGCCCGGAACCGCGTCAGCGTGCCGGCGCGTGCGGGCGGTGCGGCGCTGGCCGCGCTGCTGGCGCCCGGTGGGGTGATCGCTGCACGCTAGGAGGCTGCTGCGGCGCTGCGGGGCGTGTGCGCCGTCAACGCTCCGAGCACGGCCAGCGCGCGCGGGCGTCGCGGCGCGGGTCGCGCTGCCGGCGCCCGGCGGGATGATGATTGCCGCGCGCTAGGAGGCTGCTGCGGCGCTGCGGGGCCCGCGCGTTGGCAGCACACCGAAGCGCACCGGCGCGCGGGGGCGTCGCAGCGCTGGTCGCGCCCGGCGGCCCCGCTGGCGCGCGCATGAGCAGGCTGCAGGCGCGCCGGCCCCTCTGCGCATTTCCCAACGCCCGCGACCAGGACGGCGTGCAGGCGGGCGATAGCACCGCCGCCCTGGCCTCGCTCCGGCTCGCGCGCCGCCTGCGCGGCGCTGCTCAGATGCATAAGAGCAGTCACCTGCGCGAGGCCAGCGCGCTGCAGCAGCCTCACGGCGAGCCGGGCGCCCGACGTAATCATGCCATGCGGGCGCAGCCGCCCAGCGCTGCGCCGCCCCGAACTCGCTCCGGCTCGCGCGCCGCCTGCGCGGCGCTGCTCAGATGCATCAAAACACTCACCTGCGCGAGTCCGGCGCGCTGCAGCAGCCTCACGGCGCGCCTGGCGCCCGACGTAATCATGCCTCGACGCGCGGCCGCTCAGCGCACCGCCGCCCTGGCCTCGCTCCGGCTCGCGCGCCGCCTGCGCGGCGCTGCTCAGATGCATAAGAGCAGTCACCTGCGCGAGGCCGGCGCGCTGCAGCAGCCTCACGGCGAGCCGGGCGCCCGACGTAATCATGCCATGCGCGCGCAGCCGCCCAGCGCTGCGCCGCCCTGACTTCGCTCCGGCTCGCGCGCCGCCTGCGCGGCGCAGCTCCGATGTACCAGAACACTCACCTGCGCGAGGCCGGCGCGATGCAGCAGCCTCACGGCGAGCCTGGCGCCCGTAATCATGCCATGCGCGCGCCGCTGGGCGTGGGCGCCGCTGAGCAGTGCGCCAGCCCGCCAGCGCTCCGGCTGGCATGCGGCCTGCGCGGCCCAGCTCAGACGCATCAGAGCAGTCACCTGCGCGAGGCCGGCGCGATGCGGCAGCCCCACGGCGAGCCGAGCGTCCGACGTAATCATGCCATGCGCGCGCGGCCACCCAGCGCTGCGCGGCCCCGAACTCGCTCCGGCTCGCGCGCCGCCTGCACGGCGCAGCTCAGATGCATCAGAGCAGTCACCTGCGCGAGGCCGGCGCGATGCAGCCAGCCTCACGGCGAGCCTGGCGCCCGTCGTAGTCATGCCGTGCGCGCGCGGCCGCCCAGCGCTGCGCCGCCGCGAACTCGCTCCGGCTGGCATGCAACCTGTGCGGCCCAGCTCAGATGCATCAGAACACTCGCAGGCGCGAGTCTGGCGCGATGCAGCAGCCTCACGGCGCGCCTGGCGCCCGGCGTAATCACGCCAGGCGCGCGCGGCCGCCCAGCGCTGCGCCGCCCTGACTTCGCTCCGGCTCGCGCGCCGCCCGCGCGGCGCTGCTCAGATGCATCAGAGCAGTCACCTGCCCGAGTCTGGCGCGATGCAGCAGCCTCACGGCGAGCGGAGCGTCCGACGTAATCATGCCATGCGCGCGCAGCCGCCCAGCGCTGCGCGGCCCCGAACTCGCTCCGGCTCACGCGCCGCCTGCGCGGCGCTGCTCAGATGCATCAGAACAGTCGCCTGCGCGAGTCCGGCGCGCCGCGGCAGCCGCACGGCGAGCCTGGCGCCCGGCTTAGTCATGCCAGGTGCGCGCGGCCGCCCAGCGCTGCGCCGCCGCGAACTCGCTCCGGCTGGCACGCAACCTGTGCGGCCCAGCTCAGATGCATCAGAGCACTCACCTGCGCGAGTCTTGCGCGCCGCAGCAGCCTCGCGGCGAGCCTGGCGCCCGGCGTAGTCATGCCAGGTGCGCGCGGCCGCTCAGCGCTGCGCATCCCCGAACTCGCTCCGGCTCGCGCGCCGCCTGTGCGGCCCAGCTCAGATACATCAGAGCAGTCACCTGCGCGAGGCCGGCGCGATGCAGCAGCCTCACGGCGCGCCTGGCGCCCGGCGTAATCATGCCATGCGCGCGCGGCCGCTCAGCGCTGCGCATCCCCGAACTCGCTCCAGCTCGCGCGCCGCCTGTGCGGCCCAGCTCAGATGATCAGAGCAGTCGCCTGCGCGAGGCCGGCGCGACGCAGCAGCCTCACGGGAGCCTGGCGCCCGACGTAATCACGCCACGCCCGCGCGGCCGCTAAGCAGCGCGCCAGCCCGCCAGCGCTCCGGCTGGCAAGCGGCCTGCGCGGCGCAGCTCAGATGCAACAGAACACTCACCTGCACGAGTCCGGCGCGGCGCGGCAGCCGCGTGGCGAGCTAAGCGCCGGGCGTAATCATGCCATGCGCGCGCGGCCGCTGAGCAGTGCGTTAGCCGCCAGCGCTCCGGCTGGCATGCGGGCTGCGCGGCGCAGCTCAGATGCACAAAAACAGTCACATGCCCGAGGCCGTCGCGATGCAGCAGCCTGATGACGAGCTGGGCGCCCGACGTAATCATGCCATGCACGCGCTGCGCTCAGCGCTCCGCCGCCCCGACCTCGCTCCGGCTCGCGCCCCATATGCGCGGCCCAGCTCAGATGGATCAAAACAGTCACCTGCCCAAGGCCAGGGTGCAGCAGCAGCCCCGCGACGAGCCTGGCGCCCGACGTTATCACGCCACGCGCCCGCCGCTGGGCGTGGGCGCCGCCCAGCAGTGCGCGGCCCCAAACTCGCTGCGGCTGGCATGCGGGCTGCGCGGCTGTGTGATTTTGGCCCAGAACAGTCACCTGCCCAAGGTTGGCGCGGCGCGACGGCCGCACGGCCGGCCGGGCTTGTGCCGCTAGGCGCCAGCGCGACCGGCGCGTGCGCGCCGCCCAGAACGTGCGCGGCCCAAACTCGCTGCGGCTGGCATGCGGACCGCGCAGTTGTGTCCACAAGGCCCAGAACAGTCACCGGCCCGAGTTTGGCGCGGCGCGGCAGCCGCACGGCCGGCCGGGCGCGCTTGTGCCGCCTGGCGCCAGCGTGACCGGCGCATGGGCGCCGCCCGGCAGTGCGCGGCCCCAAACACGCTGCGGCTGGCATGCGACTCGCGCAGCTGTGTGAACAAGGCCCAGAACAGTCACCTGCCCGAGTTTGGCGCGTCGCGACAGCCGCACGACCGGCCGGGCGAGCTTGTGCCGCTGGGCGCCACACACCGGCGCGTCGACGCCGCCCAAAACGTGCGCGGCCCCAAACTCGCTGCGGCTGGCATGCGGCCCGTGCAGCTGTGTCAACAAGGCCCAGAACAGTCACCGGCCTGTTTTTGGCGCGGCGCGGCAGCCGCACGGCCGGCCGGGCGCGCTTGTGCCGCCTGGCGCCAGCGGGACCGAGCGTGGGCGCCGCCCAGAGAGTGCGCGGCTACAAATTCGCTGCGGCTGGCATGCGGCCTGTGCGGCGCAGCTCAGATGCATCAGAACACTGGCAGGCCCAAGGCCGGCGCGACGCAGCAGCCGCACGACGAGCCTGGCGCCCGGCGTAATCGAGCCGGGCGCGCTCCGCTGGGCGTGGGCGCCGCTGAGCAGCGCGCCAGCCCGCCATCGCGCCGCCTGTGCGGCCCAGCTGAGATGCGTCGGAGCAGTCACCTGCGCGAGTCCGGCGCGATGCAGCAGCCTCACGGCGAGCCTGGCGCCCGACGTAATCATGCCCTTCGCGCGCGGCCTCTCAGCGCCGCGCATTCCTGAACTCGCTCTGGCTGACGGAGCGCCGTCATGCGAGCAGTGCGTGTGGTAAGTGGCTGCTGCGTATTCGGCAGGAGGCACCAGCGCTACACAGCGACGCTCGTTACTGATCTTGCTATGTACATTGTACGGCTGGACCTGCTTGCGGAGGTTGCAGGACGCCATGCTCAGGCCTGGGATTTTTTTACCACAGCACTGCAATTCAAGCAGTTGAAAAGAGCACATGCACATGCTGCAACAAACTCACAAGCGCTCGCACCCACGCTTTGAAAACAGACTGCCTACATGCAAAGCAGCATCATCCTTGCGGCCATGCTTCACCAGCCTTGGCATACGTACAAATGCTCACAACACGACAGGCATGCCCGCGCACGCCGCGCACCCTGGCGATGCATGCCTCTGACGAAAAGGCTTCAGCGCTGCGCGACGGCAGACACAAAACATTGCATGCCCAACCCAGCCCACTGCTCCAAGCGCCGCGCGCCAGGCGCGACAGCACTAGCCACGCCTGCCGCCGGCACCGCCGCCCCGCCTCGACCGCACAGCGTGTCCGCGCCGGCCTGGCTGGCGTGAGTCGCCAACAACCAGGTTGCGCAGCGCAATCTCCGCCCAGTCGTGCGCCGCGGCCGACCTGGCGCTTGCGAGCACGCCCTCCAGGGCTGCAGCCCCCCCGCATGCCCTGACTGCCTCCCGGCTCTGCCCGCTCTCACTGGTCAGGTTTACGAGCGCGCCGGCGACATTCTGATGCACATCAGCAGAGTTGCCGGGCGCCAGCAGCGCCACCAGCGCCGGCACGCCCCCGCACTCGCGCAAGCTGACCACATTCCGCGGGTTTCCGGCGCACAGGTTCCCCAGCGCCCCAGCAGCCGTTTCGTGCGCAGCCGCAGGACGGCCGGGCGCAAGCAGCCCGACCAGCGCGGCGATGCCTCCGCACTCCCGCACGCTGTCCTTGTTCTGGGCGTGGCCAGTGCACAGGGTCTGCAGCGCCCCGGCCGCCTGCGCGTTCACAGCGGCAGAGGCGCCGGGCGCCAGCAGCGCGACCAGCGCCGGGACGCCCCCGCACTCCCTGATACTGTCCTGGTTGCGGACGTTGTCAAAGCACAGGTTCCGCAGCGCCGCTGCGGCCTCCATGTGCACAGCGGCCGAGGCGCCGGGCGCGAGAAGCGCGACCAGCGCCGCGACGTCCCCGCACTCCCTCACGCTGTCGTTGTAAAGTATGGTGCCAGCGCACAGGTTGCACAGCGCCCCGGCTGCCTCCCGCTGCAGAGCGGCAGGGCCGCCGGGCGCCAGCAGCGCGACCAGCGCCACGGCGCCCCCGCACGCGCCCACGCTGTCCTTGACCTCTTCGCTCATGATGCACAGTTTGCCCAGCGCGCCCGCGGCCTGCCTCTGCACGCAAGCGGCGCGGCCAGGCGCCAGCAGTGCAACCAGCGCCGCAACGCCCCCGCACGCCCGCATGCTGTCCAGGTTCCGGGAGTTGTTTTCGCACAGGTTGCCCAGCGCGCATGCAGCCCCTTGACACACAGGGGCAGAGCTGCCAGGCGCCAGCAGCGCGACCAGCGCCGCAACGCCCCCGCACTCCCGCACGCAGTCCTGGTTGCGGACATTTTCGGCGCACATGTTTGCCAGCGCGCCCGCAGCCTTGCTCTGCACGCCGGCGGGGCGGCCGGGCGCGAGCAGCCCCACAAGCGCCGCGATGCCCCCGCACGCCCGCACGCTGTCTTGGCTCCGGGCGTTCTTGATGACCAGGTTTCCCAGCGCCGCAGCGGCCTGCCTCTGCACGCCAGCAGAGTGGCCGGGCGCCAGCAGCCCGACCAGCGCCGCGACGGCCCCGCACTCCCGCAGGCTGTCCCGGTTCAGCGGGTTTTCGGCGCACAGGTTGCCCAGCGTGGCGGCAGCCGGCTCCTGCACGGAGGCGGGGTTGCCGGGCGCGAGCAGCCCGACCAGCGGCGCGATGCCCCCGCAGGCCCGCACGCTGTCCTGGTTTTGGATGTGCAACAAGCACGCGCTCCGCAGCGCCATGGCGGCCTCTTCATACAGAGAAAGAGGGCCGCCAGGCGCGAGCAGGCCCACGAGCGGTGCGATGCCCCCGCATGCCCTCACGCACTCTCTGTTCTGGGGGTCCCCGCACAGGTTTGCCAGCGCTCCGGCTGCCTGCTCATGCACGGCAGCCGAGCCGCCGGGCGCGAGCAGCGCGACCAGCGCCGCGACGCCGCCGCACTCGCGCACGCTGACCTTGTTTGGAGCGTTCTCAAAGGTCAGGCACGTAAGCGCCCTGGCAGCCTCAAACTGCACAGCAGGAGGGCGGCCGGGCGCGAGCAGGCCGACCAGCGCCGCGAAGCCCCCGCACTCCCGCACGCGGTCCCTGTTCTGGGGGTCGTCATTGCCCAGGTGCGCCAGCGCGAGCGCGGCCTCGCCCTGCTGTGCGGCAGGCGCGCCGGGCGCCAGGCGCCCGACCAGTGCAGCGACGCGGGCACGTGCACTGCCTTCCGCCATCGTGCAGGCGCCCCTGCACCGGTCACACACGGGGCGCGCACATCAGGCTGCCCGGCGTGCTCAGCGAGGTGTGCGCCTTGTGGAGAGTCTGCAAGCGGACAGCTGCAGCGCACAATCGCTGGAAGCAGACAGCTGATGCCGGCGCTGAAACCGTGGCGTGTGGCCACTGCCGGACTGCTGCGCGGGCTGCCGTGCCTTGGACAGGCACAGGCCTCACCGGGGCCCTTTCTCAAGCAAGCGCCTGCGCCAAAGGCCGCACCTTGCGGCTTTGTGTTGTCTCGTAAAAGCGCGCGGGCTGGGTGCGGGAGCGCCGTGGTCCTGCGCGGCGCCAAAGGCCTTGGACACGCAGAAAGGCAGCCCTGCTGCATAACTCTACACGCCCAGCCTTCCAGGCATGCCAACCAGCAGGCCATGCGCGCGTTGCGACACTGCTTGCCCC
>JAABUX010009969.1_pt1 | contig 10681 bp, 8 predicted proteins | sample 5561851 | NCBI WGS metagenome assembly JAABUX01 (sample SAMN10711883, study PRJNA513361) | rock metagenome | isolation source: Antarctica rocks | place: Antarctica: Victoria Land, Richard Nunatak red sandstone | collected 2016-01-03 | reverse complement strand
CAGCACGGGATGCACGCTGACAAACAGCACCGAACTGACCACCGACGTATAGAAGAGCGAGACCGTCCAGGTCGCGAAATGCAGCGCCAGCAGGGCGCCGGCCGCGCCGATCAGCCCGTAGTCGCCGTGGCCCAGGCCGGCCAGGGCGCGGCGACGCGGCCACAGCAATGGGCCGAGCAGCAGCACGGTCAGCGCCATACGCCAGGTCGCGGTCACCAACGGGGGCGTGGTGGCGGCGCTGATGAAGATGGCCGCGAACGAGACGCCGACGGTGGCGACGACGAGCCCAAGGAAGGGATTGACGTGGACAGAAGCGGACCTATCCCTGTCCAATTGTCGCGGGCTCGCTTGTCGGATAGGGCATGTCGTCCGTGATCCCCATAGTCTATCGTCGTCAATGTCAAAGGCGGCCATGTAAGGCGGGTATAAGGGCAAATGGCATGAGATGTGCGGGCAACCGTCAGTGTACTGCTGTGGCCGGCGCGGCGCAACTTTCACCCCTGTTATAATTCCCTCTAGATCAGGCGTTCGCAGGGCTGGGCGCGGGCGCCATGTCAGGGTAGGCACGTCATGGATCACGATCACGGGATAGGCCACGGTGCACAGGGGACGCGGGGATAATGGGTAGAGACGACGTGGGGCGCTGCCCCAACTGCGCCCGCAAGGTGCACTTCTGGCACAACCACAGCGGCTACTGTTCCAAGGAGTGCCGCACCGACTCGATTACGAGTTGTCTCAACTGCGGCCGCATCGGACTCTATAAGCACGCCCGGTTGGGCTGCTGTAGCGAGGACTGCTGCTACTGGTATGTCGCCGGGCTGCTCGGCTACGACCGGGACGCCCTCCTCACCCCCGCCTGGGACAAGGTTGTCTACCACGTCCGGCTCCCCTCTACCTCGGCCGAGATCTCGTCGCTGCAGCTCGACGAGCTGGAGTATGACCGCGCCGTCGACACGATCCTGGTCATCGCCGCGCCGGCCTGGATGACGCGCAGCAAGGTGCTGGCCGAGTTGCCCTATGAGCGATTCGACAACGCGGCCTGGCAGCATCTCTGGGCCGACGGCACCCTGACCGAGCAGGAGCTATTCGAGTTCCACCGCCTGTGCTACGAGGACGATCTGGTGTGCCAGAAGCTGGGAGAGCACGTCTTCATCCGGCTGCGTCAGAATCAGGCTCCGCCCGAGTTGGCCCCCTCCGGCAGTCTCCCCAACAATGGCTACCTGCCGGCCGCGACGTTGCTGCCGGTCAACGGCTATCTCGCGGCCGCGACCGGCGCGGGTACGACGGCGGTGGCCACACCGTACCAGCCTACTCAGGCGATGGGCGGCTACCAGCGGTCGCCGTCGGGACGCCTCGCCTCGCCGATCGCCCCGGTCCAGCCGCCGGTGGGGTTCGTCGACGACATCCGCGCCGTCTTCGAAGGCCGCGGCTATAGCGTGGAGACGGGCGCCGCCGAGCACACCCTGCTGCTGCGCCGTCAGGGGCGCCTGGCCCTGGCCGCGTACCAGTACCACGGCGGCATGGTGGACGTCGACCCTGTTCAGCGAGCCCTCGCCGCCACGACCAACGTCGGCGCGACCCAGACCTTTGTGGTCACCAACGGCCATTTCACGCTCCAGGCCCAGGATGTCGCGGCCCTGCACCCGATCCAGTTGATCGACGGCGACGAGTTGGCCGAGTTGGTGGCCAGCCGCCGCGCCACGCCTACCCTGTCCGAGTCGGAGAACCTCGCGCCGGAGGCGCCGAGCGCGACCCGCATCAGCTTCGACCATGGTCACGTCGCGGTCGCGCACGAGCCCCCCACGGCGCCCGAGGAACCGGCGCACGCGGAGCCGACCCGCCAGATCGACTTGCGCGCCGAGCGGGAGCGGGCCGAGTTACTGACCGCCACGCCCGTCGAGCGGCGGCCGCAGCCCCAGGATGGTCAGAGCAGGACTCAGAACGGCTCGGCCTATCATGGCAATGGCCATCTGGGACCCGTCGACGCGGAGATCGTCGGCGGCGAGGGCCAGGCGTAGTCCGCGGCGCGCCTCATCTGTAGGACATGGTTCAGTTGGAGCTCGTTCTGCTTGACAGTTTGAGCCCTTGATAGGCACAACACTGTCACATCCGTTTAAACCCTTCTAAGACGTTTGACAGCCTGAGAGCACGCGTAAGGTAGGAGCTACCACAAGGGAATGATTCATGATATGTTCCCCCTTTATCCCTTGACGGAGCCAGCGGTCAGACCAGTGACGAAATAGCGCTGCAGCGAGAAGAAGATGATCAGCGGCAGCACCATGGAGATGAACGCGGCCGCGGTCATCAGGTGCCAGCCCTGACCGAACTGTCCGACCAGCGTACGCAGTATCACGGGCATCGGCACGGTGTTCGGCCCCGCGAGCACCAGCGCCACCAGCAGGTCGTTCCAGACCCACATGAACTGGAAGATGGCCACGGCGGCGAGGGCCGGCGTGGTCAGCGGCATGATGATGCGGGTGAAGATGCGCAGGTCACCGGCGCCGTCGATGCGCCCTGACTCCAGCAACTCGTATGGGATGCCCGCCATGAAGTTGCGCAGGATGTAGACGATCAGCGGCAGCCCGAAGGCGGTGTGCGCGATCCACAACGTCGCGTACGTTCCGCCGAGGTTCCAGGAGGTGAACAACTTCAGCAGCGGGATCAGCAGCATCTGCAAGGGGATGATTTGCAAGGCGATGATCAGGAAGAAGATCGTGTTGCGCAGCGGGAAGCGCAACCAGGCGAAGGCGTACGCCGCCCCCGCGCCGATCAGGATCGGCGCGATGGTGGCCGGCAGCGTGATAATCAGACTGTTGAGCAACGCTTGACCCATGCCGATGGACCCTGCGGCCTGAAGCACGGCGCTGTAGTTTTCGAGCGTGAACTGATGCGGCGTCCACAGCAGCGTCCACCAGATCGAGGTGTTAATGTCCTGGATGCTGCGCACGGAGGTGAACAGCAGCGTGACCGTTGGCAGCAGCCAGACGACGCTGATCAGGATCACGACCACATGCACAGGCGCGCGGGAGTACCAATGCGGCCGGTGGCCGACGACGTTGTCCCGTGGCGTTGCCGCCTGAGCATCGGGGACCGCTTTAGCGCTCATCTCTCTTGCTCCTCAACGACCCTGACTACCGCGCTTCTTGAGAACTGAACCGGCGGATGCTCAGCGCCATGACGGGGAGGACCGCGATTAACAGCACCACCGCGATGGCGCTGCCGTAGCCGGGATTCGCGTTCTTGAAGGACTCGACGTACATGCGCAAGGCGAGCACGTCGCTGGCGTCGGCCGGGCCGCCGCTCGTCATAGTGTAGATAAGGTCGAAGATCTTCAGCACGCCGATCATGGTCAGGGTGATGATCACGGTGATCGTCGGCCACATCAGCGGCACGGTGATGCGCCTGAAAATGGTGAACTCGGTCGCGCCCTCCATGCGGGCGGCTTCCGTCAGGTCCTTGGGGATAGCCTTGAGCGCCGCGGAGAGCACGATCACGGCGAACCCCAGGCTGAGCCAGATCTGGGCGCCCATCAGCGCGAAGTTCACGAAGCCGCTGCTGCCCAGGAACGCAATGGGCTGAAAGTTGGGGATAATCCCCGCCAGGATCGCGTTGATGGCGCCCACGTGGACGTCGGGGGCATACATCAGCGCCCAGATAGCGCCGCCGGCGGTGGCGGAGATGGCCATGGGAATGAACACGATGGACTTGGCAACCGACTCGTAGCGCACGCGGTCGAATAGGACCGCGAAGACCACGCCCAGGATGACCGTGACCGGAGTCACGATCACCAGCCACAGCACGTTGTTGACGATGGCCCCGCGGATGAGATCGTCTTGCGCCATGAAGGTATAGTTGTCGAAGCCCGTCCATTGCAGCGGCGCGTTGAAGCCGATGCCCGTCTGGGTCTGGAAGCTGAAGATGATCGTCTTGATCGCCGGGTAGACGATGAAGAAGGCAATCAAGAGTAGGGCCGGGCTCACGAACAGCAGAGCGCTGATCGTGCGGCGCGGCCGCGATACCGGACGGCTCCGTGCGACCGTGGTGATGCCGCGAACGGCCGTGTTGGAACGTCCAGGCGGCGTGGCCAGCGGCTGTCCTTGTGCCATAATCGCCCCCTCCGAAGGGTGCGGGCGCCGGACTGCCGATCCGGCGCCCGCCTTGTACCTCTGTGCCCTACAGGTAGCCCGGTTCGCTAACGTCCCTGCGCGTACGCTCTCTTGGCGTGCGCCTCGAGGTCCGCCAGCACCCCATCGATGTTGGACGGGTTCTGGAACCACTTCTGAAGCGCAGTGAACTCATAGTCGCTGCCGAGCGAGGCGGGCATCAGGTCAGAGGCGTCGCCCCGTACCAGGCCCGCCTTGCCAGCCTGGATCAGCAGGGTGGCAAAGGACCGGGTCAGGGCGTCGGGATACGAGTCCATGCTGGTAGCGTTATTCGGCGAGATGAAGCCGCCGCGCTTGGCCCACTGCGCCAGCGCGTTAGGATCGGTCAGGCAGGTGACCAGCGCCCGGGCGCCTGGCGTGTCGTGGAACATCACGACCCCGTTGGGGCCGACCTCGACCGGCGTCGTGCTCCAATTGCCGAGGCGCGGGAAGGGGAACGCGCTGTAATCCACGCCCTCGACGTCGGTCGGCAGGTCGCCGCGCAGGCCCGCGCCGACGAAGGTCGCCTCCTGGAAGAACTCGGCCGACGGATCGATCACCATCTGCTTCGCGCCCGCGTCCCACAGCTGGCTCAGCGCGCGGGAGCGCCCGCCGGCAATCATCCGGTCGTTGCCGATGATCTGGGCCATCAATTGGAACGCGTGTTTGATGGAGGGGTCGGTCCAGGGGATGGTGTGCGCGACCCACTTGTCGTACATCTGAGGGCCGGCCGACTGCAGGTAGACGTTCTCCAGGAAGTCGGTGAGGGTCCAGCCGCTGGACGCGCCGAAGGCCCAGGGATGCTTGCCCTGCGCGATCATCTTCTGCGAGAGCGCGATGAGGTCGTTCCACGTTGCGGGAATCGCGTAGTGACCCTGCTGGAACTTCTTCGGGGAGTACCAGACCAGCGACTTCACGTCCGCCTTCATGTAGATGGCGTACAGCTTGCCGCTGACCGTGCCCAGATTGATCCAGAACGGCGAGTATTGGCTCTGCAGCTTGGCCGTGTTGAGGAACGTCAGCGGCTGGAGGGAGCCGCCCGCCACGTACGGCTTGATGGTGGCGGGGACGGAGAGGAAGCCCACGTCCGGCGCATTGCCGCCCTGTACCCTCGTGGCCAGTTCGGTATTGTAGTCGCTCGAGGATTGTTGATAGGTTATCTTGGTGTGGTAGTTGGCGTCGCAGTAGCTCGCGATCGCCAGGAAGTCTGCCTTCTCCGCGCCGGCCCAACCGGCGAAGGCGGTCACCGGCATGCTTGCGACGGCAGCGCGGCCGCTGCCCGGCGTCGCGGCGAACGACCGGCCCGCCAGGGCCGGCAGCAACAACAACGTGGATACTCCCAGGATGGCCAGAGACCGCTTGAGATGATGGTGCGACATTGCGTCCTCCCACGTGCTATAGGCGACAAAAGAGACCTGCAAAAGCCCGCAAACCGACGGACACAACTGTATCACACGTGGCGACCCCCTGGCAAGCAGCAGGCGGGCTGTCCCGCGCCCAGCCCGGGATCGTCGCGACCGGTCTACGCAAACCGATGTCGTCTACAGTAGCACAAAGGGAATAGTTTTGCAATAGCTGTCCGCAAGGCGCGCGAACGGAGGCACACCCCGAGATTGTGGCGCAAGCTCGTCCTACTGCGAGAACAAGATGGCCTTGGGCGCTATTGGGATTCGGATGTTCCCCCTTCGGTGAATGCACAAAGACGCTGCCGGAAACGTGGTAGTAGATTCTCGAATGTGCAGCAATAAAATGGGGAGCTACGGGGCATTGGCGAACATTCTCATGGTCGCTGGCCGTACGATGTCCTCCACTTCCACGGGGGCGCCCGGTTCTCGGCGGACGATGACCCGCAACTCCGGCGCAGCCTGCAGCAGATAAACATGGTCTAGGTCCGGCCCAGAAAAGATTGTCCCTTCCACCTCGTGCCGCGCAAACGCCTCCACCGCCGCGAAGACGCCCGCTCGCTCCTCGGGCGTCACGTGGTCGAGCGCCGCGACGACCCAACTGGGTATTTCAGCGACCATAGGGGGGCGCCCATTTGCTGGTGCTCGCCCTTCACGAAGACCCATCGTCCTTACCTCCCTTCCCGCATTATCCACTGCCATATGCTACCACGCTAGATACGACCTCGTACACCACGGGCCAGATCGGCGGATGTTCGTGGCGCGCCTGACAGCACGCCTTAGTTGCCTGGCGCCGAATGAGGCGAGGATACCTACATGTCTCTGACCGGGCGTGATTCTATCATCCACAGCGTCCTGCTCGACAAACGACAAAGGGCGTGCGATCAGGATCGCACACCCTCGGTGTGTAGGCCAACCACGGTGTGGCCGCGAGCGCGGCCGCGATTCACCGAGGACGTTCGGTTTGGTTTACCCTTTGACGGCCCCCGCCGTGAGGCCGGCGACGATCTGGCGCTGCAGGATCAGCACCACGATGATCAGCGGCACCGTGACCACGATGGCGCCGGCCGCGATCTCGCCCCAGGGGAAATTGAAGCTGGCCCCACCGAAGAAGTTGGCTAGGCCGACCGTGACGGGCTGCACCGTGGGGTTCGTGGTGAAGGAGACGGCGAACAGGAAGTCGTTCCAGGCGCTGATGAAGGTCAGGATGGCCGCCGTGAACACGCCTGGCGCGGCCAGCGGCAAGACCACTGACCACAGCGTGCGCACGATGCCCGCCCCATCGACCCTGGCCGACTCTTCGAGCTCGTGCGGGAGTTGGCGGAAGAACGTCACCAGCAGGAAGATGGTCAGCGGCAACGAGAAGACCACGTTGGGCAGGATCAGCCCCTGGTACGTGTCGATCCAGTGGGTCTGGTTGAAGAACACGAACAGCGGACCCACGATAGCGATCTGCGGGAACATGGTGACGGCTAGGATAAAGGCCATCACCGCGGCACGGCCGCGGAATCGTAGCCGCGCGATGGCGTAGCCAGCCGTGATGCCGAAGAACAGCGAGACCAGCGTCGCGGCGCCTGCAATGATCACGCTGTTCTTGATATTGCCCGCGAAGTCGGGGTGGTCGTTGAAGGCGCTGGAGAAGCTCTCCAGCGTGGTGTGCGACGGGAACGCCGTGGGCGGGACGGCGCTCCATTCGGCCACCGGCTTGAGCGCCTCGTCGAAGACCCACAACAGGGGCGCGATGCAGAACAGGACGATCAGCACGACCCCAATGTAGAACAGGACACGCCCCACGCTGAACCGGCCGCGCGACTGCGTGGCCGTCCGCGCGCGGGTGGCGGTAACAGTGGTAGCCATACGCTTTCCCCCTCCCTCCTAATCTTACGCGCCCGTCTGAGCCCCGAGCACTCTGGTGAAGACCAGCGCAATGGCGCCAGCACTGAGGAAAATCAGGACCGTCATGGCGACGCCGACCGGGAAGTTGAGCTGCGCGACGATCAACTGCTTGTAGGCGTAGGTCGAGATGCTATCGAGGTTGTTTTTCGCCACGACGTAGAACAGGTCGAACACGTTCCACGATTGGAGGGTGCGGAAGAGCAGCGCCACCAGGATGGCCGGCTTGAGCAGGGGAAGCGTGATGCGGAAGAAGCGCTGCCAGACGCTTGCGCCGTCAACGCGGCCCGCCTCGTAGACATCGTCGGGGATGGTCTGCAGGCCGGCCAGCAGCAGCAAGGCCATGTAGGGGGCTGTCTTCCACACGTCAATGGCGATCATGGCCGCGATCAGGGAGGGAGTGCTGGCCAGCGGCGCCCAGTCGGCCGGGACGGCGCCGGGAAGCAGGGCGTGCAACACGGCCGGGATCACGCCGGTGTTGCCCTGCCAGCCCAGGGCGGCCCACACCACCGCCGAGATGACGGTGGGGAACGCCCAAGGCACCAGCACGGCTGCACGCGCCACGTTACGTCCGATGAATTTCTGGTTGAGCGTGAGCGCAAACAGCAGGCCGAGGATAAACTCGAGGGTCACGCTGACCACGGTGAAGCCGACGGTGGCCCAGACGCTACTGACGAACGTGGCGTCCGCGAAGGCGCCCTGCGCACCGATATAGTTATTGAGGCCGACGAACTGCGACCCGAACTCGGGATGCGTCGGGAGATAGTTGAGCAGGCTGTACCAGATGGACTGGGCGATGGGATAGAATGCGATGCCCGCGATCACGATCAGGGCCGGCGCGACGAACAGGTACGCGGTGAGTCCCTCTTGCCGGACGAACGATCCTCCCCGCGCCCTCTGCTTCGGCAGAGGCTGCGCTGCTTGTTGCACGCTCATCGAGCACTCTCCAATGTTGTCTAATCAACACGGTTATGGTAGCCGGGATGGCTCGGGATAGCAGGATCTCGATCGAGGGCCGTAGAGCTATGGAGTGCATCACGTCAGCCTGTGAGGGCCGGTGGAGCAGCTGCTCCACCGGCCCTCATTGCACTGTGCGGGCGGGCAAACGGACTAGTGGAAACGCGCCTGGGCCACCTGGATGAACGACTCTATATCCTTGACGGCGGCCTGCGGCGTCATACCGCCGGTCAGGACGCCGTGGAAATCTTGCTGCATGCGCAGCGAGATGTCGTTGTAGACCGGCGACGTCGGGCGCGGCAGGATCTGCAACTCCGGGGCCACCGACTTCAGCCAGGGGTTGACCGCCTGCACGGACGCGCTGTTGTTGGCCGCGACCATGGCTACGGCGTGGCCGCCGTGAATGGCGTAGTACTGCTGCTGCGCCATGCTGGTCAGGTAGTTGATGAACGTCCAGGCCTGATCAGGGTACTTAGAGTTCTTGTTGATGCCCAGCCACCAACCGCCCAGCGTGGAGTAGCCGGGCTTGCCGGGCTCGTGTAGCATCGGCAGCACACCAACCTTGTTGACGACCTTGCTGCCCGCGCCCTGCACGGCGGACCACATGTAGGGCCAGTTGCGGGCGAAAGCGGCCAGCCCGCCGGAGAAGTCATTGGCCGTCTCCGCCTCCGAGTAGGTCGTCACGGCGTTAGGGGACGCGCCGCTGCTGATCATGCTGCGCATGGTGGCGAGGCCCTGGGCCGCTTGCATGGTCGTCGATGCGGACTGGGGGCCATAGATGCGGCCACCGGCGCCGTTGACGTACTCGAGCGCGTTACAGACGAGCCCCTCGTACTGGTCACCCTGGAAGACAAAGCCCTCCCGAACGGCGTGCTTGGACACGAGGGTCTTGGCCTCCTGCTGCATCTGCTGCCACGAGGTGGGCACCGGCAGCTTGTACTGCTGGAGCAGGTCCTTGCGATAGTAGATCATCCCGAAGTCGGTGAACCAGGGGGCGCCGTAGGTATGGCCACCGTACTGCACGTCCAGGATGGTGCCAGGGATGTACTGCTTCTGCGCCGTCGTGGAGAAGTACTTGTCGACCGGCAGGATCAGGTTCTGCCCCGCCAACTGGGCCGGCCAGATGACGTCGCCGGCGAAGACATCGGGCGTCACGTTGCCGGCGCGGATGGTGCGCTGGAGGTTGACGAAGTACTGGTCGGTGTGGGCGGACTGCTGCTGGAGCACAACCTTGATACGGCCGGCCTCCATCTTGTTGAAGTTGCTGATGAGGGTCGGCACGGTCCCGGTCGTATCCGGGCCGTTCCAGAAGATGATGGTCACGGGGCTGGCCGCCTGGGCGGCTGGCCGGGCCACGCCGAGGCTACCGGTGAGGGCAATGCCTGCGGCGGTCGCCACCGCGAGGACGTTGCGGAGCCTGGGCTTCCGTAGGATGGTCTTGCGCACTGTCTTGCCTCCTTTGGCATGAGGTCAGTGTTGGTTGAAGATCGGCTTGGAAGATACCTGAAACGGGCTGTACACGCTTCCCACTGTCTGCCGCGATCACCTCCTCGTGATTGTCCGTGCGTCCCGATAGATGAAACCGGCCCTCCGCGACCTCGTCGCTGGTAAAACACCAAATCGTTCCACCACCGTAGCTGAAGGACGTGAGCCCTATCTATTAGCCCCTGCACATCGCATGCCACATGGTGGATTGCCCATATGTCCAGAAAGCATTGACTATCGGCTGTCACGCCCAGGGTCGGTCGCGCGACGGTTGAAGGACCGGAGGCTCAAACAGTGGTCCCAAACCAACTCTACAGTACCGTATCACACGTGACGAACCGGTGGCAAGCAGCCAATGTCCTCCGGTCGAACAGCAGTTCCGGCATCAAACGATGTCGCGCAAACCGGTTTGTCTCATAGTAGCACGAATCCGGGAGCTTTGCAATGAGGCATCATTTCCCTGTTTCTCTGTTTCCCCGTCTTACGTCTTCGCACGGTCCGAGACGGGACCCACGCTGCCCCGCGTCAGGAGCTCGACCGGGACGATGCGCTTCAGCGGCTGCGGCTGCCGGCCAGCCAGCAACTCGATCAGCATATCGACGGCGAGGCGCGTTTCGTCGGCGACGGAAAAGCGCACCACGGTGATCGGCGGTTGCGCCAACGCGGTCAAGACACTATCGCCCAGCGTCACCAGCGAGACATCGCCGGGGACACAGCGCCCTTGTGAGGCCAGCGCGTGGAGCGCCGTGGCAGCCTCGTAATCCGTGGTCGTGATGACGGCGGTAAAACTGTTCGTACCGT
>JAABUX010009968.1_pt1 | contig 10683 bp, 10 predicted proteins | sample 5561851 | NCBI WGS metagenome assembly JAABUX01 (sample SAMN10711883, study PRJNA513361) | rock metagenome | isolation source: Antarctica rocks | place: Antarctica: Victoria Land, Richard Nunatak red sandstone | collected 2016-01-03 | reverse complement strand
CCAGCGTAGTCAGCACGCAGCGCACGCGCGGCACAGGCCCTCTCCACCAAGCAGCAGGGTCAAACCAGGGTTTTGCTTGGGCTTCCCCCATGCGCCCGCCCCTCTTCTCCACTCGCCTCAGCGGCTCTTCGCAGCCCTCTGGCTCACTGCGAGGGCCAGCCCGGCCCCGCCCACAGGCGGCCGCCGCGCGCAGGCGGCGAGCGGCCCGCGGGCGCAAAGAAGCGATCCAGCGATGCCTGCACCACGCGGCGCGGCCGCGCGGCACCTGCCGCGGCCGCCGCATCGCCCGCGCCGTCCGCCTGCCGCACCGCGGCCTGAAATATTTCACCAAAGCAGCTCGCAGGCCTTGCCATGACGGAGCATCGTTTGCACCAGCGAGGCGCAGCCCTCCCTATATTGTAAAAATCTGCAGCGCCGCATGCAGCTCACGCACTGCAGGCGCCTGATGCGTGCGGACCCTCACCTGCCCGCTGTTGCACTCGTCACTGTCGCCGCGCCGCGCGCCGCCCGCTGCCCCGCTGCCGTCGCTGCCGCCAGGCGCGCCGCCGTCGCTGCCGCCAGGCGCGCCGCCGTCGCTGCTGTCAGCGCTGGCGGGCGCGGAAGCGCTGCGAGCGGCGGCGGCGGCGGCCGCGGCGACGCACCCCGGCTCGGGCGGCGCGGCGGGCGGCTCGTCCGCTTCTGGCCGTAAGCAGAGCTCCATGGCGAGCTCGCGCAGCTGCGCGACCACGGTGCCACTGCTTATAGCAAGCCTGGTCATGCCTGCAATGCCGCACTCCAGAGGGCTTGCGCCTGCATCCCGCTGCAAATGCATATTGGATGGGCCAGATCTTGGTCGTCCCAAAGTACACCTAGTTGCGCACCTGTCAACACTCACAACTAGAGGAGCGACAATGTGCAGGTGCATGAACAGGCATCATTAACGGTAGGACCATGCAGCACGGCATGTCAGGACTACGACCGCACAGGCGAACGCGCAGAGCGGCGCGCCTTGTTGAACACGCGGTGGCCGCCGGTGCTCTTGCGGCGCTCGGCGACCTCCATGACGAAGCGGTGCACCTCGCCGACGGTGTCCTTGAAGTTGCGGTACAGGCGACCCAGCAGCTCGCCGCGCAGCGCCAGCGCCAGCGCCGCGGCGCCCAGCGGCGGCGCGGGCCGCCGCCGCAGCTCGCGCCTGCGCCCCCGCGAAACGCATGCCTGTCTGGCCTGTTCTGTCTGCCCTCTCCTCTAGTCCATCTTGTGCAACACAGCGCTTAGTGCCGAGGCGGCTGGGCTCCACTCCCCTCGCCCTGTCTTGCCTGAACACAACCCTACTTGAGAGGGCGGGTTTCAGGAAGCGCCTGGCACTGTTGTGGCTGGGAGGGCGGGCGCGCGCCGCAGCTCCTCGCGCAGGCGGCAGAGCAGCCGGCGCTCAAAGTGCGCGAGCGCGTGGAACGCCGCGATGCGCGCGAAGCAGGTGCTGCCCACGAAGAAGTGCTCGAGGTGCGGCGGCGCGCCGCCGCCGGGCGGGCCGGCGCGCGCGCGGCCGCCGGGCGACAGCGGGCCCGGCGGCGGCGCGCCGGGCGCGGGCGGCGGCGGCGCCGGGCGGCCGGAGAAGGTGATGCGCGCCGGCCAGCCCCTACGCGCCGGGGCGGGAGCGCCTGACAAGAGTGCTTCGTTTCTGCATTATCTCGGTCCCACCACACACCCCGTACCATGCCTTTCCCGTTCCATGATGTAGCATGCCTTGTGTGTGTGTGCGTGTGTAGGGGGGCGGGGAGGGGAGCTTGCATGAGCGATGTACTGGCAGCGAATGCAACAAAGCAACAGTATGTCTGGCACCATATCAAACAAGGGCTGCCCCTGACACCATGTGGCCCACACCCAACTGATTGCGCCAGCCTACCCACTCATACTGCACTGCCAGCGCTCTAAGTTGCTTTGGCAGCCCGGCGCGCCCTGGGGGGCGCGCACTGGCAGCGCCCGCACGAGCTGCAGCGGCCCGTGTCGCGCAGGTCCTCGGCGCCCGGCTCGCCGCCATACCAGGCGCTGTCCAGGCCCGGCAGCTCGCGCATGGCCCACAGCAGGCGCGCCTTCTCCTCCGCCATCTCGCCCTTGAGCGTGCCGCCCCACACGAAGCCCTTCGCCTGGTTCCTGCGCGCGCGGCGCGCGCCCGGCGGGTGGCACCAGGATGCCCGAGCCATCAGGCAGGCGTGAACACTTTCATCACTTCTGGGTGTGCCAGTGGCCAACACCAGGGTCTCTCAAACAGCAGTTGTACTGCAGACATTGAGACTTGATTCGTGCCAGCCCTGCCAGCCTTATACGTCAGGCTTAAACCGTGGGAATGGATCTCATGTGCGTCCTGGTGGTGCCAAAGAACTGGGCCAGTGCTGGCCGTGCCTGGCGGCCGGAGCGTGATCGGTTGCGGGCGCCCTCCCTCGCCCCACATGCCGCTGTGCTCCAGGGTGCCAGCCGCGGAGCCAGAGGCCGAGCTGCGACCACATGCTGCAAGGGGGGTAGGGTTTATGGTTAGGGTACCCCTGATTGCGGGAGCAGGGCCGCCGGGGGGTGCGGGGCGCACTGGTAGTACTCCAGGTTCGTCTTCACGACCTTGTGGTGCGCGCGGCGGTGCGCGGCCAGCTCGGCCGGGCCCAGCGCGGCCGCCCAGGCCGGGTCCACGTCGGTCAGCAGGAGCCACCTCACGTGCTCGTCGAACTGCGCACCCCCGAGGGCGCTTAGCACGAGCCACTGCACATGCTCGTCAAAGTGCGCGCCCCCGAGGGCGACAGGCCCTCCGTGCCCCGGACCTCGTGCGCAGGACAGCTGTGCGTGCTGGCGACTGACAGCGCACATGGGCAGCATGTGGCTGGGCTGCCTCTCACTCGCAGGTGCTCAGCGTGGCCCGGCGGCATGCGCTGGCAGCGCCGGGGCAGGGGAGCTGCACCGCAGGCCCCACCATGCCTCTCACGGCGACTCGCTTCGTGGCGAGCATGCTTGCTGTCACAGATGCGCGCTGTGGGCTCTGTGTTCAATGACAGAAACAGAGCATGCATACGGGACGGCATCCTGTGAGGAGCAATGGCTGCGTTTAAAGCCCCGAAGGGCGTTTGCCCGCAGCCCCGCACATCCCTCAGTCCGTGCTGCAACCCTCGTGTGCGGGCGCCCACAAGCCCCCCGAGGGCGCGCCAGCTCGGTGTCCGGCTTGTGGCGGGAGGCCTCCAGGCAGGCGAGGACCTCTGCGTCACCCAGCTGCTCGTCGCCCTCCTCATCGTCGATGAAGCCCTCCAGGTCGCTGCCGCTGCCGCGCGGCGCAAGCGCAGTTAGTGCCAGCACCCTGGCCTTTGAGCGTGTCGTCATGTAACGCACTGCTCGGTCGTCAGGGCACACGAAGAGGGGCGCGCCTGTCAGACTCGAGGCCGAGCGCGCCATTCCCCGCGCGCGCGGCGCCGTCGGGGCTCGAAGCGCCGCTGTTGATGTCGTCAGCGCGGCCCTGCCCTGGGCGCTCGCCGGCGTCCCCCTCGGCCTCGGCCCCCTCTGCGCGTCCCCACGCCCCGGGGCTCTGCACGACCTCCCAGGCGCCCTCGTCCTCCTCCATCGCCGCGACCGCCGCCGCCACCTCGTCCGTCCCGCCGCTCCCCGAGCTGCTCTCCCCGCTGCCGCCGCCGCCGCCAAGCACGCGCTGCCGCGTGCGCGCCCGCAGCTCGGCGCTGGTGAGCGCCGCCGCGCGCGGGCGCCGCGGCCGCCGCGCGGGCGTGTCGGCGCGCGCGTCGGCGGCGGGCGTCGCGGCGGCAGCGGGCTGCAGCTCCTCTGCGCGGCGCAGCCTGCGCGGCCGCTGCCTCTGCGAGGCGTCGAGATTGCCAGGGGCAGGGGCATCGTCGTCGGCTGCGCTTGGGCGGGCGTCGGCCGCTGCAGCGCCCGCAGCCCGGGCGCGCAGCTGCGCCGCAGCCTCGCCCTCCTGCACGGCGAGGCGCCTGCGCAGCCGCCGCGGCGGCCGCGCTGCGGCCGGACCAGCAGCGGCGCCGTCGCCGGCGCCCTCCTGTCCCGCCGAGGCCACGTTTGCGTCACGAGCTGGCCCGGCGCCGCGTGGGCCAGCCGCCGCGCCGGGCGGCGTGTCGCCGCGCTCTGCGCCCGGTCCCGCCGCGCCATGGGCAGCGTCGCAGCCAGGTGCAGGGTCACGGTCAGGGTCAGGGCTGCACCCGCTGGCCAGCTCATCGCCGCCCTCGCCCAGGCGCGGCGGCCCCCGCCGCGCCCTGGGCACAGACGCGGGCGCCAGCCCGACGTCATCCGTGAGCCCCGCGCGCCGCCCCAGGTCCGCCTCGCCCCCCGGCGGACTGCCGCGGCCTGCGCCAGCCGGCCCGCCGCCTCCGGCGGCGCCCCCGCCGGCCTCAGCACCGTCGCCCTCATCCAGGCGGCGCGGCCCCCGCCGCGCCCCGCCGACGCATGCAGGTAAGGCGTGCACCGCCGGCGACGCAAGTTCCTGGCCGCCGGGGCCGCCCGCATGCGCCCTGGTCGCCCCGCCCTCGTCTTCGCGGCCGCTGGCCGCTCCCGCCGCGCCGGCCGCCGCCCGTGCAGTCGCAGCGGCCGCTCCCTCGCCAGACTCAGCGCACCCGCCGCCGCGCGCGCGCGCGCGCACCGGCTGCTCATGCTCCGAGTCAGACAGCCCGCCGCCCGGCCGCCCGGGCGCCCCTTCGGCGGCGGCGGCGCGCGCCGCGCGCGCGCCGCCGTGCCGCACACCGTTGGGCGCCGCGTCGCTGGCGCTGCTGGTCATTGTCACCACGTCGCGCGCGCCCACGGCCTCGCTGGCGGGCCCATCAGCCTCCTCGCCGCTGCCGTCCCCGGACGCGATGAATGTCCATGCCAGAGCTGGCCTCGGAGCCCGAGCGCGGGCCGCCCACGTCCACCAGCCGAGAGCGGCCGGACCGTGGGCGCGCCCTCGCTGCTCGCGCGGGGCCGTGCGCTTTGGCCAAACTCCGCGGCCGCTCCCGCCGCGACCCCGGGCCCGGATCCGCGGCGCTGCGGAGCTCAGCCTCACGCTGGGCACGCGGCGGCGGCGGCGGCGGCGTCGCCTTTGAGCCCGGGGCGGGGCCCGCCTCGCGCGCACGCCGCGCACGCCGCGGCGGCGCCGCAGGCTCAAGGCACGGCGAGGCCTCGCGCGACGCCGGGAAGGGCTTGCGCGCCGACCCGCGCGTGCGCCCCTGCCAGGTCCCCGCGCCGCCCCCGCCGCGCCCGCCCGGCTCCGGCGAGGAGGTCGATGGGGTGTCTGACAGGGCCACAAAAACAGGCCGCCGCGCGCGGCGCGCGCCGCGCGCAGGGCTGTCCTGCAGGGCCGAGGACACTCCAAGCCCGGCGCCGTCGGAGGCGCCGCGCTCCCCCTCCCCCACGGCCCCAACCGGTGACTCGCTGCGGAGGCGCGCGCGCTCGTTCGCCGCGCCGCGGCCCGCACCCAGCGCGCAGGGCCACAGTCGCACGCCCGCATCCTCCAGGTCCGGGTCAGAGGCCCCGCCCCCGACCGCCGCGGCTGCAGCGCCGGCCCGGCGCAGGCGCTTGCGCGCGTGTGCGCCCGGGTGCGCCGGCGCGCCCTCGCAACCGCAGCTGCCGCCGCGGGCGCGCTGCATGGCCGCGCCGCGCGTGCGGGGCCGCGCGGCGGCAGCGGCTCCGCCGGCGGCGCCCCGCCGGGCGCGCTGCGCCGCGACGCGCCCGTGCCCAGGCTGCGGGGCCTCCCCTCCGCCCGGGCCCGCTGTGTCGGCCTCCTCACGGCCGTCCTCATCCTCGGAGTCAGCAGCGAGCAAACGGGGGCCTGCACGCCGCTTGCGACCCTGCGCGTGCGCAGCAGCGCTGACGTGCGTGCCCTGTTCGTGGGTGCAAAGGTGTCATGGCGACTATGGCACCGTCCTCAACGCCCGTAGACAGAAAAGCTGCTCCAGTCCAAGTACTGTAATTGCCACACGCTGCTGCGTTCCAACAAGGCACTTGAAAGCACAAGCGGCTGCACATAGATGCTTGGCTGCCAGTGCGCGCCTGCACCTTGCGTGCCGCTGTGACTCTGCTTGGTGAGCCAGACGAAGAAGTGTCCGTCCCAGGAGCCTCGTCGGGCGTGAAGTCGTCCTCCGACTGCGCCAAAAGAAGCATCTTGTTGACGGTGCAGACAACAGGGAAGAAGAGAGCGCAGCCGCACAAGCAAGCAAACCAGCAAGCAAGCACAAGCAAGGAAAGCCAGAGGGCCACTGGTAGAGGCGCACTGTGGCGAGTTTGTACTGGTGAGTCATGTTGAAGTATAATCATTTGCCCTGCAATGGAGCGCGCTGGTCGCCTGCGCAAGGCATCTTGCAAGGCTTCCAAGGCAACTTGCTTAAGGAGCAGCACCCTCGCTTTAGGTTTAGTAGGAGCAGCAGTTACCTCCAACCGCCTGAGCAGCCTCCTGAGCAGCCTTAGTAGGCTGTTGGCATTGTTGTCCTTGGCTTTGTGCGGTGCTTTTACACAAGTATTGCTGAAGACCTGGTGTTAATCACCCATATTGGGCCGCCGCGCTGGGCACACCTGACACACATCTCAGCCCGCTGCACACAGCGCTCAACGGCGTCCTGCAAGCAGGCCGAGATATGAAGTCATACACAGGGACTTGCATAAAAAGGTGACTCGTGCATGGCCTTCACCAGGCTCGGCTGACCCCTGTTTTGCGCCTTTGCCGAGCTTGGCAAAACGTCAAGGCCCACCGCTCGATCGTCCAGGCGTTGGAACGCGTGTGCACGACGCCAACGCAGGGCGACCACGCAGGCCAGGCAGCACAGGGCAGCCGCGGGCAGCAGGAGCAGCCACGCGAACAGTGCGCGGCCGCTGCGCTGTGCGCCCGTGCTGTGAGGCCCGGCAGCGGCAAGCAGTGCCGCGGCCGCGTTAACAGGAACCGGCGTCGCGCTGGCCGCCGCGCGCGGGTATGGCACCGTGCCAGGCAGGATTGCCGGCACGACCTGTACGGGCAAGCGCGTTGCAGCGCGCGGCGGCAAGGCAGGTAGCGCGGCGCCCGGCGCGGCCGCCGCGCCGCCGGCGGGCGCCCGGGCGGGCGCGGCGGCGGCTGCTGACGCGGGGAGGCTGCTGCCTGCCGCTGGAGCAGCGGCGCCGCCATCGAGCGGCGCCGTGCTGCTGGACGCCTGGAAGGCGCCCTGGAGGTCCAGCCGGTCGAGCGCGCGCGCCGCGCCGTGCGCCATCGGCGCCCCGTCCGCGGCGAGCGGGCCCAGCGCGTACATGACGTCCAGCGGCGCTGCGAGCGATGCCGGCGACTGCACCAGGCGGTCGACGACCAGGCCAAAAGCGCCCTGCCGGGCGCACGTGTTGGCGGGTGCCGGGCCGCGACGCAGCTCAGCTTGTTGGGTGGCACGCTCGGCGCCGCATGAGAGGCGCGCCTGCAGGCGGCCCGACGTGGTGTTGAATGCGGCTACAGGCGTGCCGGCAAGCTCCAGTGAGCCCTGCCCCGCGAGGATGTTGCCCATGCTGAAGCCCTCTAGGAACGTGTTGCTTGCGGACGCGCCTGTGCGCCCCGCCACATGCGCGTCAAGGCGAGGAGCGCCACGCTATGGGTGATTCATTGACACACGAATATGGACTGCTCTCTTCCTTGCACATAGAAAGGGATGTTTGAGGACACTGGGCGCACCGCTGGGGCTTGTGGAGTTGACCGAGAATATCAGCGCGCTGCCGCCCACCATGCCGCCGTCCTGCGGAATGCCAAAGGCAAAGTATCCGGCGTCCGGCCACAGCGCGCTGTCAAAGGCGATCGACAGCAGCGCCTGGCCGCTGCCGCGGTTCTCCACAGTCCAGAGCAGCTCGACCGGCGCGCCGCCCAGCAGCGGGGCCAGGCTCCTGCATTCTGCGTACAGGCTCGCCGCGCGGCCGCCGGCCAGCAGCACGCCGCAGGCGGCCTGCTGGCGCAGCGCCCGCCGCGGGCTGGCGTACCTGCGCGTCCAGAACCCTGCATGAAGTCATTCGCGCTGCTGCGGCGTGCCTGGGGCGTGCTGCTACTAGAAGGCTGGAATGTGAGGGGAGCCGGCTGGACAGTGCGGTGCCAAGCAGTGCCTGACCGTGCATACACCCGGAGCGTTGCAGTGCTGGCACGATGTGCCTCGCGCAGCACGCACGTTGCAAAGTACGCTGTGCACCTTGCTACATATTGACAAGAAATGGACAGACACGCCTGGCTGGCAGGTGAATGCTTGCCTATTTTTATGGGCTGCGCCTCGAAACACGCAAACGCACTGGAGCACAGTCAGTAGGAGACTTACGGCAGCAGATCGTGCAGGCATGGCCTTCATGGTGCGATTGTGACGCGATGCTTGTTATAATTTTCCCCCGCTCGAATGTACGACAACACCCTACGTTAAGCGCACGTGTGATGCCCTAGCCCTATCTTCTTGGCTGAAAACTCAACTAGCATGTTTGCATGCGCTTCTGCGAGGCCCTTGCCACATCCGGGGAGACCAGGCCTTTGGTACTCTACCCAGACGCACAGCCACAGCACTGCCCTGCACTGCACTGCCACAGCCCGCTTGAACCGTGCAGACAAATGGAATGCTATGAATGTGCTTGGCCCAGTCTTACTAGTCCTGGAAGGGCTTGAGCCTTCAGTGTGGGATGCGGGATGAGCCAAGGAGGAAGCGGTCCTGTTACCAAAAAGTGTGCCGCCGTGACGTGCATGTGCAGCAGGGTGCTTGCTGTTGCTATTTCATAACCTGATGCATCACATGAACCTGCAAGACTGTACTGCCCACGCACTCTCCATGAACACCACTTGACTTGGTCAGCCCGATCAGAGCGAACTTGACCTTATGCAAGACCCACTAGCAACTGCCTGCACAGGGCGCTCCAACGCGTATCTCACCCCCGTCGACGTTGCACCAGGCCACGGCAAGGCGCGGACCAGCGCAGGACCGCCCGCTCACTTGGCGGCCGCATACCGCTCGGCGACGTTCTTCCAGTTCACCGCCTGCCGCGCCACGGATGGCCACGACGTGGCCATGAGCTCATGGGTCATGCAGGCAACTGCAAGGGGTCCAGACCCTCCGCCAGCGCGGCCACGCCAAGCTCCGGCGGCGGCGCCGGCGGCAGCGCGGCGCCGGCCGCCGCGTCCCGCAGCAGCGCCGCCAGGCGCGGCACCGCGCCCGCGGCCGCCACCGCGCCGCCGCCGCCCGGGTGCCGCGCGAGCCAGTACAGGCAGCCCGCGGCGTGCACGCGCGTCGCCAGCGCGCGCGGCGCCGCCCAGCCGGCGCGGATGCTGCACACGCCGGGCTCGGCGGGCTCCGCCGGCAGGGCGAGCGTGGCCGACGGCCCAACCCTGGACCCAAACGAGTGACGCGGGCGGTTGACCGCAGCGGGCTCACATGCGGCTGCAGACATCGGTGCGTCGCGCGGGCGTGCCGCGCTGAGCGGCCGCGCGCCGGGCGACGGCGGGGTCTGCGCCGCGGAGGGCGGCGGCACCTCCGCCCACATCACGGTGCGCTTCTCGGCCGCCTTGGCCTCGGCATCGGCGGCCGCCGCTGCGGCGCTGGCGCGCCGCGCGGGCGCCGCCGCGGGCAATGCGCCGCTGCTCCCTTCCGCGGCTTGCTCTGCAGGCGCACCAACCTGCATCGTAGGGTGCTAGTTGCAAGGACTAGGAGGCTGTTCAGGACACGCACGCACGCTGACAGCATGGTACCTGCATGCCTGTATTCTTCAACACAGGGCATCCACTCATGCTTTAGTACCATAATGCAGGGCAATGACCGAGATGCTGCGTCGTTCCCGGGCACAGCCCACACCTGGCTCCACAGCTGCAGCAGGCGGCTGCGCAGCCGGCATGGCATCCGTCTGCCCTGAGGGTGGCGGCGGCGGCAGCGGCAGCGGCGGCGGCGGCGGCGGCAGCGGCGGTGGCGGCCCCAGAACGTCCACCAGGGTGCGCAGGGCGCCCGCGCCCGCAGCGCGCTGCGCTATGGCGCCGGATGCCAGCAGCCGCCGCAGGCACCATGCGGCGGCCTGGGCAATGCAGTGAAAATCTCTCAACACATGGCATGAAGCATGGAGCGCGACAAAGGCAACCACGATCGAGACTGGGTCAGCGCGGCTGCAGCATAGCTCGCGGCTGGGAGGGCAGCGGGCTGCCCAGCACCAGACAGCGGGCTGCAGTGAACCCTGCTCTGCCATGTGCGCAGCTTGTGGGGCGTGCATCCCGTATCTGCCCCGCTGCCATGCTCGCGCCTGCAAAGCGGGCTCGTTCGTCGAGCTCCGCAGGACGGCCAGCAGCGCCTCCACGACGCCCGCACGAGCGGCCTCCTCCCGCAGTGCAGGCCGCTGCCGGCAGGCCGCGGCACCACGCTCTCAGTGCTTTGCACAAGGCGCTCAAGATATGCTATTTGCGTCCACTGCATGTGCACGAGATCTATGTGCAAGGCAGGCCTCTGCCCGGCACTGATGCCCGTGCGCTGCCAGCCGCCAAACAGGCGGGAGCGCAGTCACCGCCAGCGATCCGCCCCGCCTCCCCTGCTTAAATGCATTTTATTAGTCACATGCTTTGCCGAGCTGACACATGTTGTCGCCGGTGCGAGCGGCGCCCAAGCAGGCCGGTCGGGGCCGCGGGGGCGCGCACGCCGGTGGCGAGCAGGCGCACGAAGGCGGCCAGCTCCGCGCGCGCGCGCACCGGGCAGGCGCTCGCGCCCAGCGCGGCCACGTAGACCGGCCACT
>JAABUX010009967.1_pt1 | contig 10683 bp, 9 predicted proteins | sample 5561851 | NCBI WGS metagenome assembly JAABUX01 (sample SAMN10711883, study PRJNA513361) | rock metagenome | isolation source: Antarctica rocks | place: Antarctica: Victoria Land, Richard Nunatak red sandstone | collected 2016-01-03 | reverse complement strand
GAAGCGAGCATCCTTCGCCAGGCAGGACTGACGCGATGACCGATCCCGAGCGCTACACGATCCTTCTCGAACAGGCCGATGATGGTGGCTGGGGCGCCTGGTCGCCTGACTTGCCTGGCTGCGTCGCGCTCGGCGACACGATCGATGAGACCGTGGCCGAGATGCGCGAGGCGATCGCGTTTCACCTCGAGGGCCTGGCCGCTGACGGCGACCCAATCCCCGAGCCCACCGGTCCGGGCGTCTACATCGAGCAGCACGCCGCCGCGGCCGCCTAACGGCCCCGGCGCTGACCACACGGCCCTCGGGCTAAAAGCCTCGTTCGGTCGCGCGCGGAAACCTCAACCGCGGTGGCCGCGGCGAGCCGATGCCACGAGCCTCAAATGAGTCACGAAATGCATCCATAACGTGACTCTATGTCTCGGCTCGGACGGGCGACACGAATGTGGGTCTCTTGCCGTAGTCGCTGTCGAGCCGTGCGGCGAGGATGCGCCGGAAGGAGAAGTACGTAGCAGCCCGTGGATGCGGCTCCCGCCGGATCCACGCTGTAAAACGAGGAGATTGGAGTCCCCTCGGCGTCTCTCTAGATGAGCGTGATTTGGACCACGTCAGACCAGAGCTCCATGGTCGGAAGTACCGCTTTGACGCCGTAGTCCCCAGGAGGGAGGGTTTCGATGATGCTTGTGACGAGCAGTGCCGGGAGATCGGCCTCCTCGCCCGGCCTCAATCGGGGGATCGAGAGGGGGGTCCCACGGTTGATCCCGGTTGCGTGTGGCAGGGGTGCGCCTGACCTGTCGAGGAGGAATGCCAGGACATGCTGGTCGTCGTCGCTGTAGTCCTTGTCGTCGGGACCGCCAACGGGCTGGTGAGACACGTTGCGCAGTGAGACGTGGATCTCAGGGGTGGAGCCCGACGGGAAGATCAGGGAGGCGTGGGGCCAGCTCAGCGTCAACCGTGCACGCCTCTCGGCGCGTCCTGGGGTGGGATAGAGAGGCCCGGGGTGGCTGACCACCCGGCGCCAACCGAGGGGCTCGTGCGCGAACACGACAAGCGCCCACGAGCCCTGCTCATCCGGGAAGGGCGCGGCGATGGCGACCTGCGCGGGGTCGCCAGAGGCCGGTCCTAGTTGGCCGACGATCCGCCAGCCACCGGCTGGTAGCCGGCCATCAGCGACCAAGTGATCTGGCTGCAGGGGCTCGAAGTCGCGAAATGCAGTGCGAAGGTCGACACCCTCGACCTCGAGCGCCGCGCCTTCGATCTCAAACGAACCGAGCTGCACGAAGGCGGATTATGCCCTGCGCCAACCGGGGTACGGTCGTACGCCGGTCGCTTTCCTAGCCGTCCCCGGCTTACACGACCCAGAACAAACACTTGCCGAAACCGCTTGACCCGCATCCGCGGCTTGAGTCACGTTTTCCCTCAAAAACGTGACTCATACGCAGGGCTCAGGGGTGGGTTGAGCGTAAACGTGACTAGACGGGCGTAGAGGGCCGTGGGCTGGAGCGCTGCGATGGCTGACCCAGAAGACGAGACCGCCCGCGGGTTCACCGACGATCCGGGGGTGCTCGCCGCGGCTGAGAAGCAGGCGCGCGAGCAAGGGTGGCATCAGGGGTCCTAACCAGACGGTGCTCGGGATCGGACCGGTGCCATGGTGGCTGCGCAAGCCCGCCACCGCCGAGGAGATCACGGCGTTCATTGCCGAGCTCGACGCCGAGGAGCAGGACGGCATCGAGGAGGAGGGCCCGGCCGAGTCACCATCGACACGCTGACCGACCACTACGCAACCCCGCCTGGCTGCCGAAGCCAGAGCGGCCGAGGGAGCAATACCGACGACGAGCTGCGCGAGCGAGAGCGCACGCTGGCTTAAGGCAGGCTTCTTCGCCCGGCAACGGATGATCCGCGAGCTCCGCCGCCAGCGCTCACGGCATCGGACGTTCGGTCAGGTGAGGATTCCCGTTGCCCGGGTCAGGAACGGTGGTTGGCGAGGACGGAGCGGACGCGCTCCCGTACGTCCTCGTCGGGGTCGTTGAGCATCCGCTCGAACGTGGCGCGATCGGTGAGCTGCTCGAGCCGGCCGAGGTGGTTGACGGCGAGCAAGCGGACGGTCGCGTCTGGGTCGCCGAGGGCATCGCGCAGCAACGGAATGCCGGTGTCGGGGCCTCCTAGCCTGTCGACCGCGGCTAACGCCGTCTGGCGCACATCGGGGTGCGGATCTGCGCATAGTGCCTCGATGCGGGGTAGCGCGGGCGTGTAATCGAGCTCGTCGAGCTCGCGTACCGCGTTCTCACGAACAAATTGGTGTGGGTCGCCGAGCGCACCGAGCAGCAACGGGACCGCTTGGCTGGGCGCTTCCAGGCTGGCGATCGCGCTCAGAGCTGCTTCGCGGACGCGGGGATGGGGATCGGCGAGCAGCGCCTCGATGCGCGCCAGCGCGGGGGTGTAGCCGAGCTCCTCGAGCTCATCGACGGCGTTCCAACGAACGATGTAGTGCGGATCCTGCAGCGCGTCCAGTAGCAACGTCGGTGCCCGGTCGGGCACGACATGCCGCGCGAAGCGCAGCACCGCGCCGCGCACCAGTTCCCGGGGGTCAGCAGAGAGGGCCAGGATCCGCTCGGTCAACCCGCAACCGCCCAGTCCCGCGATCCCGTCGATCGCTCTGGCGACGACAGCCTCGTCCGGGTGCTTAAGGCCTTCGATTAGCAGGTCCGCATTACCGCGGTCGCGCTCGCCAAACCAGGTGATCGCGAGCAGGATCGCGGCCAAGCGGTCGGGATCGGCGGCGGCGACCTCCCCCCGCAAGAAGCGGACGCCGTCCTGGGGATCCCGCTTGCGGATCGCGATCGCCACCTCGTCATACCAGAGATCGTCGTACTCGAGTCCTGGATCCGGTGGGACAGCGGCCTCGAGGTCTGGGTCCTCCGGTAAGGCAGCACGAAACCTGGCCTCCAACTCGGATAGCGAAAGCGAGTCAAGCTCGGGATACATCCCGTTCACTTGCAGAGTTCCCGAACCCGCTTGAGCATCTCGCCCTTGAGCGGTCCACCGGGGAACGTCAGGCCCCCGGGGAGATCCTTCGAGGTGATCGTCCCGGCGTCGCGCTTCTTGTCGAGCTCCTTCTTTTTCTTGGGGTCGAGCGGCTTCTTCTTGACCTTCTCGAAGGTGCTGGCGTACTTCGTAAGCGCCTTGATCGCGGCCTTACATTCCCTCGGCGAGGGCTTGGCTGCTGCGAGCGCTGTGAGATGCGTGCTTGCTGCCGTCAGCGCCAGGTAGAGCCTGTCGATCGTGGCCAGCGCGACCTTCTTGGCTCCTGAGCAGTCGTTGCTGAACTGCAGTCCCAGGATTTCCTGCTTGGCCTTGTTGAGCGCGGTCCGCGCGGCGTTGATTTCCGTGAACAGCGGGCGGTTTGGTCCCGGCCGTGCGCGTGCAACCAAGCCGAGCACGTTGGCCGTGAGCGCGAACGTCGGCTTGGCCCTCATGTACACCAACCTCGCCTCGCAGCTCGTGGGCTCGGCGCTGAGCCCGAACCCCACGAGGAATCCTACGATGCTGGCCTTGCTGGCAAACTTCCCCACCGATTCCAGCACCGAACGGAACGCAACCCCCTCAGCGGCCTGCAACGTGATCCGCTCCGCCGCCGCGACCGTGTCGTTGCCCAGGACGTCGAGGCCGAGACCCTGGCGAATCTGCTCGGCGGTCGGCGGGCTGTCCGCCGCAAACGCGCGGGGGGGCGAGCTACTGGTGGCGTAGTGATTTTCTGCGATCACGCGGTAGCTGTGAAACCCGACCCCGACGCGCATCGCTGCTCTAGTGGCGCACCCGGTGTTCATCCGGCGACGGTCGACCATCAGCGTGTAGCGCGCCGCGCGTGCCGCTGGACGCCAGCTGAACCTGACGATGCCCGGCCTGACGCGCGCCCTCGCGCGCGGGGAGAGCAGCAGCGGACGGGCCGGCGGGCGCCGGTCCGTCGAAGGGGTCGATGTCTGACCTGTGATGGAGCAGAACCCGGTCCCGCCGCTCCCAACCGGCGGCGGGGGTGACGGCCTCGGCGCCGGAGATGGAGTTGGTGCCGGGGTCGGGGCCGGGGTTGGGGCCGGGGCCGGGGCCGGGGTTGGGGTTGGGACTGTGATCGTGTCGTCGATCAAGGTGACCGCGCCGTTGCGGGCCAGCGCTCGCCCGTCCAGCGTGACGCCGGAGTTGATCGAGATCGACGTGTAGGCGAGGATGCTGCCGGCAAAGGTGGAGGATGTTCCGAGCGTCGCTGAGCTGCCGATCTGCCAGAACACGTTGCTGGCCTGGGCGCCGCCGATCAGGTTCACCTGGCTGTTGACCGCGGTGGTCAGCGCGGAGCCGACCTGGAAGATGAACACGGCATTGGGGTCGCCCTGGCCGTCGAGGGTGAGCGTGCCGGTCAGTCCGAGCGTGGTCGCGGTCTTATAGACGCCGGGGGCGAGCGTCTCGCCGCCGACGTCGGCGGGCAGCGCCTGGGGCGGGGTGCGTCCGGCGGCATCGTTGTAGGCGGTGGTGAGATCACCCTGGGCTTGGCTAGCGATCGAGTCGTTGTCGTGGATCGTCCCGTTGACCTTGCCGGGAGGAAAGCCAGTCAGCGAAGACCCCGGGCTGACCCCCAGGTCACCGTTGAGCGTCGAGAGGCCGCTGTTGGTCACCGTCTGGCCGCCCAGCGCCGCAAAGCTGCTCGCCGCGCCAAGAGAAACCGGCAGCTGCGCCGCGGACGCGTCACTTGCCGCCAGCGCCAGCGCGATCAAGCATCCGAGGGCCAACAGCCCCACGCGGATCGGGGCGCCGCGCCGCAGTGAGGACAGGGGCCGGCTGAGGGTCTTGGCGAGCATGCCGATGATCTCCTCGATGTTGATGCGAGGGGATCCTCAGACCTTCAAGCCCCGCTCACGAAGCGGCTGGGAACACCCAGAAGGTGGTCTCAATCCACGATATGCGATCACTCTACCATGAAACTCAAAACATGTAAGTCAAGACAAGAGATATCCTGAAGGAAATGATGATCGAGAACACCGCACCCGGCTGGGGGTTTTTGACCAACCACGCCCAAGCGCTGGTCTGCATCGCCCACGATCCCGGCAGCCGCCTGCGCGACATCGGTGATCGCATCGGGGTCACCGAGCGCGCCGCGCATCGGATCGTCGACGAGCTCGCCACCGCCGGCTACATCACCCGCCGACGCAACGGACGGCGCAACCACTACACGATCAACACCCACCTCCCGCTCCCTGACCCGATCGCTCGGAGGAAGGTCGGGGATCTCCTCGAGGTGCTCATAGGCACGACGGCCGCACAGCCGGACGCCCGAGCCTAAACACCTCGTGATTCCTCAGGCTGCTGGCCTGGGCCTGGCGTCACTCCGGCGATCTCCCCAGGCGAAGGCCGCTTCTAAATCTGCTTAGGCGCGGCGTTCCGTCCGGCCTACCGCGTCTAATGTCGTTATGGGCGATGAGCATCGCCTCGTCTACCAGGTCGACGGCCAGGAATCTCGTGGTCCTGCAGGCCCGCTACCACTACAGCTGACGGTCGCGGCCGGCCTCACGCCTCCGAGCAGCGGCCCGGGAGGGTCGTTCTTCCACAGCAGGATCCTTGACCGGACCGCGCCGACGCTCAACGCCGCCAGAGAGGCCTGGATCACCATCAGCCCCTCCCTTCGATAGCCGGTCGTTTGCCGTTTTAGAAGCCGAGCGAGGGTCCCTCTCGCTCAGGCCCGGGCCGGCGCGCCGGGCGCTCGAGCTCGTGCTCGAGCGCGTTTGCGGGGCGCAGCGGCCACCGTCGGACGTCGGGCGGGATCGTGGCGTCGATCAGCCCGTGGGCGAGCGTGATCTCGTAGGTCTGCTCGGCGGCGTGGTGGCGATCCTGGGCGTGCTCATAGGCGCGTTGGGCGGTGTGGTGGCGTTGCGGGGCGCCGGGATGCTGGGCCTCCCAGACGCGGCGCTGCTGGTCGAGCTGGGCGTGGCGGCTTTCGGCCTGCTGCTCACAGTGTTGCTGGCGCTCTGCTGTCTGGCGTTCCCAGTCCCGGGCCGCGGCGAGCTGCGCTTTGAGTGTCCGTCCGCGCTCTCCCAGACGGGCGAACCGTCCCAGGTCTGAGAGCTGGTCGGTGAGCTGTCCTGCCTGGGCGGTCGCATACTGGGCCTGGGCGGCCGCGTCCTGGGCGTCGGCGAGCGCGTGGGTCACCTGGGGGTCGTGGGGCAGGGTGGCCATCACCCGCGCTGCCTGGTCACGCTCAGTCCGGGCGTGCTGCAGCTGGGCGGCGGCATGGTCGCGCTGCACGCGGGCCCGGTCAAGCTGGGCGCCCTGCTGGTCGCGTCGTTCGCGCTCTGACACCTGACGCCGCGATCCATCTTCACGGTCGGCGTCGCGGTCGCGGCGCCGGGGCGAGGGGGCGCTCTCCCGGGCGTGCTCGTGCTCCACGCGCTGCTCGTGAGCGAGCGCCACGGCGATCGACGGGGCCTCGGGCTCGGTGCGGCCCAGCCGCTCAGCCAGCCGGGCCAGCCGGTCCTCCCGCCCATCACCACCCTCCTCGACGCTATCGAGGCGCTCGGCGCTGGCGTAGAGGTGGGTGTGCTCCCGGGCGCGGGTCAGCGCGACATAGGTGCCGTTTGCGTCGGCGTGCTCGCCGGCGATCACGTGCGCCCGATCCACCGTCTGCCCCTGGGCGGGGAACGTGTGCGACACGTAGGCCAGCCGAGCGCTGGCCGCGTCCAGCTGGGAGCGCTCCCAGCCGGCCCCCCGGCCGTCTGAGAGCACCACGGTGGCGTGCTGGGCGTCGGCGGTGACGTCGATGACCCGGCCGCGGGTGCCGTTGCGCACCGCCCCCAGCTCGGGGTGGACGCTGGCGGCGCGCAGCACGATCTCATCGCCGGCGTGCAGCCCATACGGCCGCCCGGCTAACGCCACCTCCTGCTCGCCGGTTAGGTCGCCGTCCTGGACGCGGAGGGCTTGCGCCCGCGCGTTGAGGCCGTCCAGCTGCTCATTAGACGTCTGCACCACAACCAGGGCGGTCTTGCCCTCCCGCCGGTCTGAGTGCGCAGCCTCCAGCGCCCGGTCCTCGGCTTGGCGCTGGGTGGTCTCGACGAGGACGCGGCCGCGGGCCGCGTAGCCGGCGAGGGCGTGGTCGTGCTCGCCGGCACGCCACCTGGCCTGATCGCGACGATCAGTAGCATCACGAGCCCGGACGATTCGCTGAAGCTCGACCAGCCCCCCGCGCTGCGCGGCGGCGGTCTCGATCTGGGGCCACAGCCCGCCGGCGCCGACCGCCCTCGATTGGCGGGGGTCGCCGACCTCGATCACCCGCGCCCCCGACTCGGCGGCCGTCTCAAGCAGCCATGCCTGCTCGCGCGTTGAGGCGAGTGCGGCCTCGTCATGGATGACGGTCACCTCGGGTGAGAGCGTCACCGCGCCCCGAGCGACCGCGGCCTGCAACGCCGCCGTCGAGTACCCCTGCGCGTCCACCCCCGCCGCTGAGAACTCGGCGGTGAGACGCTCCGCGGCCTGCGCGCCGGTCGAGCAGACCACGATCCGTCGGCCGGCGGCCTGATGCGCGCGGGCGACCCCGGTCAGCGCGGTGCTCTTCCCCGTCCCGGCCTGCCCCACCACCACCACCAGGCGCCGGTCAGAGCACGCCACCCGCATCGCCTGCTCCTGCTCTGCGGCGAGCTGCGCCGCCGAGCGCGAGCTCTGACCGCAACTCTCTAACGTCGTCGTCGACGAGCTCGGGCGCGATCGGCTCACTGGGCGTGCCGGCGAGCGCGCGCGCTGCGGCGACCGCGGCACGCTCGGTCCCCCGATGGCGCCTCGTGGTCTCCCGGCCGTCCGCCAGCGAGAGAATCTCCCGGCGCTCGCGCAGCCGCTCGAGCACCGCCAGCGCCCGGTCGGGATCCTCGGCGCCGGCGATCGCCTCCAGCGCGACCGCGCGGGCCTCCCGAGCAGCGAACGTCGCGTCGAACTCGGTCAACCGCTCAAGGATCCGCCGCGCCAGCGCCGGCTCGGGCTCGGACTCGGCGACGTCGACGACCTGCTCAGAGTCCCGCAGCACCTCGACGGACCGGGCGTCAAACCCGTGCTCACGGGCGTCCTGCCACCACGCCTGGTCCAGATCCCCCGCGGTCTGAAATCCCCCTGACAGGCTCTTAGCAGCGCGGGTGCTCATCGCCACCGCGCGCTGCTCAGCCGGCAACAACTGCCCCGAGTTTTCTAGGGCAGCCAGGCGTTGCGCGGCCGCGTCCGCGTCGGGCCCGCCGGCGGCGACCTGCGCCTGAAGCTCTGAGAGGCGCTCAGCCAGGCGCCGCTCGATCTGCTCGTGCACCTGACGGTGACGGCCCGACCACGCCTCCAACAGGCTCTCCGGGACCCCTGAGAGCTCGAAGTAGCGCCCCCCCCGCCCCGTGCCCGCCTCGACCGCAAACCCGAGCCGCTCGAGCTCTGCCGCCAGCTGCGCGCGATACGCCGCGCCCAGCTCGCGCTGATGCACCAGCCACGCCCGCGACTCGATCGCCACCACCTTGCCGTCGCCCTGGCGCACGGCGCCGTGCAGGACCACATGAGAATGCAGCTGCGGATCGGGCGCGCGGCCCGCGACCGCCCGCGCCGTTGTATGCCGCCACGACGAGGCGAGCAGCTCGGCGGGCGTCTCGCGCAGCACCGTCTCGCGGTCCACGCGCCGACGCACCATCGGCACGTACTCAGTGGCGTGCGCCAGCGCGGCGTCGACCGCCCGTTCCTGGGCGGCCTCGATCTCCTGGCGCAGCTCGGGCGACCCCAGCGCCCACACCGCCGACACCGACTTCGGCGCGCTGAACGTCGCGTCGATCGCCGCCACCGCCTGACCGCCCGCGCCGCCGGCCCGCAACCGCCCGCCCGTCGACGGGTTACGCACCGCCATCACCGCCCGAAATTGCTCAGCGGCGACCGGCCCCCCGGCGTCGACACCCAGCGCGGCTGCTCCCACAGACCCCAGCGACGCCCACCGGCCGGGGGCCTCCACCCGCTCCCCGCCCTCAGACAGGTAGTAGTCCCCCGCCTCCGCGGCCTGGGTTCGCCCTTCGAGGTACTCGCCGTAGGCGCCCGCGCCAGACGCCGCGATTTTTGCGACCGTCAGCATCGAAGAGAGGGTCCCTTGCACCCCGGTCCACAAGTCGTCCGAGAAGCCCGGCAGAGCGCCGCATAAGAGGGCTCAGATGGAGTCCTGTGGGGGATCGGCTCTAGCACTAGGTGCGTAAAGTGTATCGCTCTTGGTTGTTGGCTTTGGTTGTTGTTGGCTTTGGTTGTTGGCTTTGGTTGTTGGCTTTGGTTGTTGGCTTTGGTTGTTGGTTTTTTGGGTGCTGTGGGGGACTGTGAGCGGAGGAGGGAAACGGCGGTCGCGATGCGGTGTTTGGGAGCGTTGAGGGATGGTGGGAAGTGGGAAGTCTGGGTGCTGGTATCGATGCCTGTTGTTTGGGATTAGGCACGGATGTGCCGGCTGTTGGATGCCAGAGGTTGCGGTAGTAACCGCGCTGTCGCTACTGAAGCCTCGGTGTGGCTCTGCTGGCAACGGCAGGGCCGACAGCTCCGGCGCGCGCCGCGAGCACGTCGGTAGGCTCTGGCGGCTCGTTGTCAGCAGGCTGATCACGCGCCGGCCGCTGGGGTCGGCAGTCCCCATCGCTCGGCGTATCGACAGGCTGCGACATACCGGGCGTCGCTCAGCCCGGGATGATGTCCCTCAGCGAGCCGTTGGTCTCGCGCTAGGAGCCTCTCCTGCCGCTGGGCGTCCCGATACAGCCGCCGGCCGGCGGCCTGGTGCGCCGGGTGGTCGTTATCGAGCAGCTGAGCGGCGACGCGAACGCGCGCGCTGTCGGAGATCCGGAAGGGCAACCGAAGGTTGACCTGCTCAGCGAGAGCCGCAGCGGTCTTGCGACGCTCGGCCCGGGCCCGGCTGCGGGCCACGTAGCCACGAGCCCGAACGTGGCTGTAGGCGCTCATCTGCTTGGTCAGCTCGTTAAAGCGCTGCACGTCGTAGGCCATGCCGTGCTCAGCGCCGTCCTGGCGCGGCGTGTGTTGGGCCCAGAAGTGCGCCAGAGCGGCGATCGCGCCGGCTGGGAACTGGGGCGGCCGGGCGTCGACGCAGCAGGCGTAGCGGACCAGCGCCCGGTCAAGCCGAGCACCGTGGTGCTCGGCGCCCTCACGCCACAGCGCCAGCCGGAAGCCGCCCGCAGCGGCCATGTACGGGCCGTGAGCGGCGACCGTCCAGGCCTCGATCAGCCGCCACCGCGGGCACGCTCGGGCCTCCGGCCAGGTGCTCACCTCCTCAACTCGTCGTTGACTAGCGGCTAGTCGTGGCCGCCAGTCGTCGTCGCTGAGCGAGTAGCGAGCGCCGAGCACTTCGCGGTAGATCGCCCAGCGAAGCTCGTCCCCGCTGACGGCGGGGCTCTTCTCGGTGCCTGTTGTTGACGTTTGGCTGGAGAGAACGGCTGGGATTTTGGTGAAACCAGCGCGCGTCAGTCCTCTATTGGGCGTTTCGGTCTCTGAATTAGCGTTTAAAGCTGTTCTCGACGTAGTCGAGCCCCGTAGGGATGCGTCTGATGTGTCCTTAGCCGCATCCTCCAGTGACTGACACACCGCCGCGCGAACCGCTGCGCGCTCCGCGTAGACCCGCTCGGCGCGTCGGCGGGCGGCGCCACGAGCGCGGCGCTC
>JAABUX010009966.1_pt1 | contig 10685 bp, 9 predicted proteins | sample 5561851 | NCBI WGS metagenome assembly JAABUX01 (sample SAMN10711883, study PRJNA513361) | rock metagenome | isolation source: Antarctica rocks | place: Antarctica: Victoria Land, Richard Nunatak red sandstone | collected 2016-01-03 | reverse complement strand
AGGTCGTGAGGCTGGCGAAGGCGTGCGGTGTCAAAGTGGCGGTGCTGCCACCTCTGCTCGAAGTCATGGGCTCGTCGGTCGAATACGACGACATCGGCGGCCTGGCCCTCCTGAGCATGCGCCCATTCGGCCTGACCCGATGGTCTAGGACCCTGAAGCGACTTCTTGACGTAGTCGTCGCCGGGACCGCGCTCGTAGTGCTCTCGCCGATGCTGGGGGCGATCGCTGTCGCGATCAAGCTCAGCTCCCGAGGCACGGTGGTCTTCCGCCAGACCCGTGTCGGTCGCGACGGACGGGCCTTTCAGATGATGAAGTTCCGCACCATGGTCGCGGGAGCCGAGGAGCGCAGGCACGAGCTGTTCGAGCACAACGAGGCCGCGCCGCTCTTCAAGATCGCCAACGATCCGCGGACGACCTCTGTGGGTCGCTTCCTCCGCCGCCAGTCCCTCGATGAGCTGCCGCAGCTGATCAACGTGATGCGCGGTGACATGAGCATTGTGGGGCCCCGTCCACTCGTGGCCGAGGAGGACGAATTGTTCTCGGGCTGGCAACGACACCGCAACCAGGTTGCCCCAGGCATCACCGGTCCCTGGCAGGTTCTCGGCTCGACCCGGGTCCCGTGGGACGACATGGTCACCTTGGACTATCTCTACGGTGCAAACTGGTCACTCTGGCTCGACGTCAAGATCATGCTGCGCACGATTCCGGCAGTCATGAGCCAGCGTAGCGGCGAATATCCCCCTCGGCCCTGATCGGCCCCAGACGCGGGGTCCGGCGCCTCGCTCACCGCGGCGAGATGCCCAGGTACGGCACCGCCCAGCCCACGATCTTCTGAAACGCCGGCGCCGCCACCGAGCCCCCGTAGATCGCACCCTGCGGCTCGTCCACCATCACCGCCACCACCAGCTTCGGCGCGCTCGCCGGAACCATGCCGATGAACGAGGCGATGAACTCGCTACTCGAGTAGCGGCCGTTGACGACCACGTTCGCCGTGCCCGTCTTGCCGGCCAGGTCATAGCCCTTGATCGCCGCCCCCGAGGCCGTCCCGCCGTCGGCCAACACGCCTCGGAGCATGTCGCGCAGCTCGGCCGCCGTGGTCTGGGAGATGATCCGATGACCCCTCGGAATCGGAACCGGCTTGCTCCCGACCTGCTGCACGATGTGGGGCGGCCTGAGCGTCCCGCCGTTGGCGATCGCCGAATAGGCGTTGGCGATCTGGATCGGCGTAACCGACTCGCCCTGCCCGAACGGCAGGTTGCCCATCGAGGACCCCGAGTACTTGGACAGCGGCAGGATGATCCCCGAGTCCTCGCCAGGCAGATCGATCCCGGTGCGTAAACCGAAACCGAAGCGACGCACCCAGCCGCTGAAGCGCGTCGCGCCCATCTTCAGCCCGATCTCATCGGCGCCGATGTTGCTCGACACCTTGAGGATCTGCGCTACCGACAGAGTCTCGTTTCCGTGGACTTCAGCGTCGTGGATCTGACGATCGGCGACCTGGAGCACCGACGGGACGTTGAACTGCGTGCTCGGTGTGACGACACCGTCCTGCAGCGCGCCGGCGACGGTGAACGCCTTGAAGGTCGAGCCCGGTTCGTAGTTGTAGCCGACGGCGCGGTCCTGGGCAGCCCAGCCCGGCGAGCCGGCCGGATCATTGGCATCGACCCGCGGCCAGTTGGCCAGCCCAAGGAGCGCCCCCGAATTGGGGTCCATCGCGATTGCCGTTGCGCCGTGCGGCGAGTACTGGGCGCCGACGCCGGCCAGCACCTGCTCCATCTCGTCCTGGAGTGCCGCGTCGATGGTCAGCTTCAGCGTCTTGCCTGGCCGCATCGGCCGCAGGTCGTTGATCGAGATCGGCTTCCCAATCGCGTCGTTGACGATCCGGCGCACCCCGTCGGTGCCTCTCAGGACCCGGTTGTACCGGTACTCGAGTCCGCTGTCGCCCTGCCCATCGGCGTACAGGCCACCGAGCACCTGCGAAGCTGTCCAATCGCGGGGATACACGCGCATCACCTTGGGCACCAGCGAGATGCCGCTGATCTGCAGCTTCTTCTGCAGCTCCTCGATTTGGGTTCCGCGATCGGCCGGGAGCAGGTGGGCCAGGACGACATATCCGGTGTGTGGCTTGGTCAGCCCGGCCAGCACCGGCAGCATCGGCTGGCCCAGCAGCGGCGCGAGCTTCTGAGCCAGGACGACCGGCTGCTTGATCAAGTACGGATCGGCCACCACCTCATCGGCCGACTCGGAGATCGCCAGCTCGATGCCGTTGCGATCAGTGATCGTGCCTCGCGCAGCCGGTACGGCGTTCTGCGTGATCTGCTGGCTGACCGCCGCATGCTGGAGCGTGGCGGCCTTGACGGCGCCAAGGTAGGTGGCTCGCGTCAGGGCAATCCCGAGCAGCGCCAGGAAGACCAGAAAGATCCAACCGATCCGGCGATCGACAGCGGCCATCGAAACGGCTCAGCCGCCGTTGGAGGGCGAGGACGAAGTGGCCCCGACACCGGTGGCCGCCGCCGCGGCGCCCGGCGTACTCGAGGCTCCCGTCGTACTCGAGGGGGTGCTCGCAGTCCCAGCCGGGGTAGCAGTCCCAGCCGGGGTAGCAGTCCCAGCCGGAGTCGCAGTCCCAGCCGGAGTCGCAGTCGCGGCCGCGCTCCCGGCCGCGGTGGTACCGGCGGCCGAGGTGGTGCTCGAGCCGGTCGCGGTGGTGCCGACGGGCAGTGACGCGACGAACGCCACCGAGTTGGGCGGATGGAGGTTCGCCGCGGCACGCCGGGCGAGGCCCGCGGCCGAGGAGGAGAGGAAGTTGATCGCGTCGGGAGCCGGCATCATCATGCCCATGCCGGCGGCGAGGCTCTCGATGCGGTGATCGTCGGCCAGCGATGCCACGCTGGCTCTCAGCAGCTGGTTGCGGCTCTGCAGCGCCGTGCCCCGGTCGATCGAACGGCCGATGCCGGCGCCGAGCTTGAGCACCTCCACCTGCATCGCGACGATCCCGGCCAGCAGCACGCCGAGCAGCGGTATCCACGCGCGCCCGCGGACGATCCGGTCCAGCAGCTGATGGTCGGGGATCGTTCGGACGCAGCCCGCGGCGCGGGCGGCGAGCGAAGTGCTGGGACGGGTCAGCGCCGCGCGCGGGCGCCGACGATGCTGACGCTGAGGTTGAGGCTGAGCCCTAGGCCGATCCCAAGGCTGAGCCCGAGCGCGAGGCTGAGAGTGAGGTTGAGGACCGGTGGCCGGCTTGGCGGGGCCTGAAACCCGCCGCGGTCGCGGCGTGGCGACGCCGCCACCGAGAGAACGGGAGACCCGGCGGGGCGCTTTGGCACCGGCCTTTTTCTTCGCGCCGGCCGAGGTGACTGCAGTAGGCGTCATGCGGGCTTTACCTCCAGCTTGCGGGCGGCGCGCAGGTGCGCTGATCGGGAACGGGGATTGCCGGCGATCTCTCCCGGCGTGGGTGCGACCGCGCGCCGGGTGAGCAGCTCGGCCTCGGGCTCATGACCGCACACGCAGATCGGCAGCTCTGGCGGGCACACGCATCCCCGCGCGCGGGCGGCGAGAAATCGCTTGACGATTCTGTCCTCGAGCGAGTGAAACGAGATCGCGGCTATCCGTCCACCGGGGGCGAGGACCTCCCAGGCCGGCGGCAGCGCCTGCTCCAGCTGCGTCAGCTCATCGTTGACGGCGATCCGCAGCGCTTGGAAGGTCCGCCGCGCGGGATGGCCTCCGGCGAATTGCGCCGGGATCGGAACGGCGGCCTTGATCGTGTCGACCAGCTGCTGGGTGGAGTCGAGTGCCTCGCGACGCCGGGTCCGGACGATCGTTCGGGCGATCTGGGTCGCGTACCGCTCCTCGCCGTACTCCCGCAGTAGCCGGGCCAGTCGACGCTCGTCCCAGGTGTTGACGAGCTCCCCAGCGGTCAGGTCCTGCCCGGGATCCATCCGCATATCCAGCGGAGCGTCGTAGGCGTAGGAGAATCCCCGCTCCCAGGTGTCGACCTGCATCGAGGACATCCCCAGATCGAGATAGAGCAGGTCGACCCCCAGACGCTCCTCCTGCAGCTCTGACAGCGCGCTGACGAAGTCCGCCCGGATGAACCGGGTGTGGCACGGCACCTCGGCGGCGAGGGCCGCGAAGCGCTCCTCGGCGACCGGATCACGATCGACGCCGATCAGCGTCCCGGCCGGGCCGAGGCGTTCGGCGATCAGGCGCGCATGGCCGCCGCCCCCGACGGTGCAATCCACCGCGATCTCGCCGGGACGCGGATCGAGCAGGTCGATCAGCTCGCCGGCCAGAACCGGGATGTGCGTCCTGGTCATGTCAAGCAGTGTCGCCAAGGCTCGCTGCCAGGTCGGGGATCCGGGTCAGTACTTCCTCGAAGTTCTGGGTGTAGCGAGAGCGATCCCAAACCTCGAGGCATTCGCCCGAGCCGGTGACGACGACCTCTTTGCCCAGGCCGGCGTAGCTCATCAGGAAGTTGGGGATCATCACGCGATTGGCGGCATCGAGCTCGGTGTCAGCGGAGGCGTTGTAGAAGAAGCGCTTGAGCTCGCGGGCCTTGGGCGACGACGGGTTCAGGCCGGCGAGCGTTGACTGGGCGAACTGGTCGTAGGCGTCCGGCTTCCAGATCGCGACGCAGCGGGGGGCGCCCGGCTCGGTCTCGTGCGAGGCCGCCAGCACCACTCCGCTGGCCAGGGCGCCGCGAAACTTGGCGGGAATCGTCAGCCGGTGCTTCGCGTCTAGCGCGTGTTCGAAGGTTCCACGAAAGGTCAAGGGGTCTCATGCAGCGAAAACCAAAGTTCAAAACCCGGGTGGCTGGGTGGGAGGAGCCCTGCCACCCGGGTTCCGCATGGCCTGGCCCACAGTATCCCACAATCCCCCACGATGCAACCCAAGACCCACTCCGCCCCCCACTCCGGTCTCGGCGCGCCCCTCTCAGGACGCTAATCGCCCACCTGGCAAGGCGATCCGCGGTGGGAGGGTCAGCTTTCGAGAAGCCGCTGATCCTGCACGATCCGGTGCACGATGAGCAACTGACCCCTCGTTTGCACCAGGGCTGCGGTTCCGTCCGAGCGGTGTGCGTGGACCTGGGCTGCGGTTCCGTCCGAGCGGTGTGCGTGGACCTGGAGGCTGGCCTTCCGAGCGGTGGGCGCGGGCCGAGGTGGTCAGCCGTTCGAGCGATGGTCTCGCGGCCGAAGTGGTCGACTGCCTGAGCGGAGCGCGCCGAGATCTGGTCGATCTCCCAAATGCCTCAGGCCCAATCTGATTTGGGTTCGGGGACCCGGTCAGGCAGGTTCCAATCCCCATATCGCCGCCCGCTGTGCCCGCTTGGGATCTACACCAGGTCAGTTCGACCCGTCGTCGGAAGGGCGGCCAAGGCCCCCGGTGACGGGCAGTTCCAGCACCAGCCGCGCCCCACGATCGGCCGGGGCAGCCCGCAGGCGACCCCCATGGGCTGCCGCGATGCTCACCGCGATCGCCAGTCCCCGGCCGCGTGACCCGCGTCCGTTGCGGGCCCGGCGGGCGAGCTCGCCGACCGGCGCGGGCAGACCGGGGCCGTCGTCGACGACCTCGATCCTCGCGCCACGGTCAAAGCTCGCGCGCACGTCCACCTCACCCCCGCCGTGCTCGATTGCGTTGGCGATCAGGTTGCCGGTGGCCTGAGCCAGCCGCAGTCGATCGCCCGACACATAGCCGACGGCACTCGGGCAGCGCAGCCGCACCGTCTTGCCGGCCGCGGCGGCCGCCGGACGCCACGCCTCCACCGAGTCGCTCAGCAGCCCGACCAAGTCGACCGGCTCCACGCGTCCCAGCCCCGGCGGCTCGGCGCACGCGCCGAGCCCAGCCAGACCGCGCAGACCGAGCTCCGGCCGCCTCATTGGTCCGCGCACGCGGGCGAGGTCATCGAGGGCCAGCGCGGCTCGACCCAGCTCTGAGTCGATCGCCCGCAGCCGCGCCGGCGACAGCTCACCGGCTCGGGTGCCGAGCTCGAGCCCCAGCCGCGCGGCGGTGATCGGCCCCCGAAGCTCGTGACAGGCCCGCGCGACCCGCTCCATCCTGGTGCCCAGCGTCCGGCGGGCCAATAATGCCATCACCGCCGTCAGCAGCGCCGCGATCCAGCCCGCAAGCTGCGCCGGTTCGGTCATCCGTCCACCGCCCCGTCGACCAGCCGATAACCCACCCCCCACACGTTGACCACGAAGGCGCTCCCGCCGCTGGTCAGCTTGCGACGCAGACGCGAGGCGTGCGAATCAAGCGTCCGCGTGGTCCCGGGCGACAGGTATCCCCAGACGCCGCGCAGGAGCTCGTCCCGCGTGAACACCCGGGTCGGCTCTTCGGCCAGCGTCCGCAGCAGCGCGAACTCCTTCTTGGACAGGTGGACCAGCTTGCCGCCGAGGCGCACCTCGCGGCCGAGCGGATCGACCTCCAGCGGCCCGACGTGAAGCCGGCTCGCGCTCGGCGAGCGACGAGCACGGCGCAGCAACGCCGCGATCCGCCCTCTCAGCTCCGGATAGGAGAACGGCTTGACCAGGTAATCGTCAGCCCCGCGTTCGAATCCCCGGACGCGATCCAGCTCGCCCGCACGCCCCGATAGCACGATCACCGGCAGATGGCGGTCGATCCGGCTGACCAGCTCGTCGGATTGGCGCACGTCCCGGAGCAGCTCGAGTCCGTCGCGGTCTGGCAGGCCGAGGTCGATGATCGCCAACTGCGGTGAGTGGCTGGCCATCAGGCGTCGCCCGTCCCGGGCGGTGTCGGCCTCCACCGGCTCATAGCCGTCGGCCGAGAGGTTGTCGGCGAGGAACCGCCGGGTGGTGACGTGATCCTCCACGATCAGGATCGTCGCTGGTCTCGGGTTCATGGCGGCAAGAGCCTCGGGAGCCCGTACTTCCGCCCCCTGCAAATTCGCGTTCAGGCGCCGGGCGCGGGAGGATTCCCACATATGATGCCGACGCTCATGTACCGGCGCGGCAACTACAGCTCGGGCGACGACTTCGTGCTCGAATATGGCGAACTGCGGTTCACGTTCAACGAACGTGACTTCCGTGAGCGCTGCGAGCAGGCGGCACGCAAGCTCGGCTTCCTGGGCGGCGCGGTCGAGGAGGCCGAAGCCGAGGACCTGATCAACCTGGTCGTCAACGGCGAGGTGACCGACCCGGCCTCGGCGCTGGGCGAGCATGTCAACGAATGCTGGGCCGAGCTGGTCGGGCCGTCCGAGCGCTCGCTGGTGCACTGGCTGCGCCGGCTGATCTTCCGAGGTGCGTGGCTGGATCAGCGGGTCAAGGAGGGAGAGCTCGACATCTCCTTCAACGAGGACAACAACATGTTCGTCTATGTACAGCCTGATCGCGGCGACGAGCCGATCGAGCTCGCGCCTGAGCCGAGCTGGAACCGCGTCGCCTACGTCCGCCGCTAGCCGCCGGCCCCGGCCAGTGTCGCCACGTCCTGGTGACGGGGCGGCGGATTGTCCAGGATCAGCCGCGGGACCGTGACCAGCTTGTAGCCGCGCGCGCGAAGCTTGCGGATGATCTGCGGCAGCGCCGCGACGGTCTGGGAGCGATCGCCACCGGCGTCGTGCATGAGAATGATCGCGCCCGGCCGCGCGCCGGCCAATGCGCGCTGCAGGATCACGTCGGAGCCGGGCATCAGATAGTCGCCCGTTTCCGCGCTCCACAGGATCATCAGCATCCGGTCCTTCTTCAACAGCCCGAGCGTGGTCGAGTCCCACAGGCCGTAGGGCGGGCGGAACATGCGCGGGAAGGGGGCCCCGTAGCCGCCGATCGCGGCCGTGTCCTGCAGCAGCTGGCTCTGCTGATCCTTGGCTGACAGCTTGGACATCGGCGCGTGGATCTGGGTGTGATCGCCGATCGGATAACCGCGGGCGACGATCGCCGCGGTCGAGGCGTGGAAGTAGGTCTCCGCGAAGCCAACCTCGAAGAACGTCGCCGGAGCGTGCAGGCGCTCGAGTACGGAGAGCACCTGCGGCGTGTACGGGCCGGGACCATCGTCGAAGGTGAGGGCGATCTCCTTGTGCTGACTGCCGGCCACGCGGACGTACGGGGTGTAGGCCATTGTCCGGGTGATGGCGGCGTTCTCGGCGCTCCGTTCGGAGACCGCAAACGACCCGGCGCCGCTCCCGGCCAGTGTCCGCAGCCGATTGAAGTAGCCGCTGGAGTGGGCACTGACGCGGTGGGCTGAGCTGGCGCCTCCGCCGGTCCCGAGGCCGAGCCCGATGACCAGCGCCAGCACCGCCAGCACCGCCAGGGCGGCCAGCCGGCGGCGCCGGTGGCGCGCCGCCAAGCGCGCGCGGGCGATCCCAAGATGAGGCGGCCGCTGTGAGGAGCGCGGTCGCAGTCCCTCACGCCTTGCTGTGTGGCCGGAGTTCATCCAGGGATCCCTGCGCACATGATCGCGGCTGATGCGGCAGTCTTGCAGCCCGAGCCACCGCCCGGTGTGACCAATAGGCTTCGAGCCGATGAACGCGGCGGTCTGGCTGATCATGCCCACCTACAACGAGCGGGCGAACCTAGACGGGATCGTGCGGGCGGCGGCAGCCGAGCTGCAACGGGCCGCGCCCGACGCGCACCGGATCCTGATCGTCGACGACAACTCGCCGGACGGCACCGGTCAGCTGGCGGACGCCCTGGCCGCAGAGCTTGAGACGGTGCAGGTGCTGCACCGGCCGGCCAAGCGCGGGCTCGGACACGCCTACCTGGCAGGCTTTGCGCACGCGCTGGCTGGTGGCGCCGAGTTGGTGATCGAGATGGACGCGGACTTCTCGCACGACCCCCGATACCTGCCGCAGCTGGTCGCCACGGCGCACGAAGCCGACCTGGTGCTGGGCTCGCGCTACGTGCCGGGCGGAGGCGTGCGCGACTGGGGGCTTGTCCGGCGACTGATCAGCCGCGGCGGCGGGCTCTATGCCCGCCTCATCCTGCGCGTCAGCGTGCGTGACCTGACCGGAGGCTACAAGTGCATCCGACGCTCGGTGCTGGAGGCGATCGACCTCGACAGCGTGCGGGCCGAGGGTTACGTGTTCCAGATCGAAGTCACCTACCGGGCGCTGGTCGCCGGCTTCATCGTGCGCGAGATCCCGATCGTGTTCGCCGACCGCGCCGCGGGTAAGAGCAAGATGTCGTCCCGGATCGCTCTGGAGGCGATGTGGGTGGTGCCCGTGATCAAGCGAGGCGCGGTCGCGGCGCTGGCCCGAGCCGCCGCGCGTAACGCCTCCCGCAACCCCGATGAAGCACCTGCCCAACGCCCCCCACTACCACGATGAAGCAGCTGCCTAACGTGATCCCAACGACGCCCAAACCGCAAGCGGAACGCACGCGGGCATCCTCTGTTCGATGAGCGTGCGCGGCCCGCTGGGCGCTACTTCCCGGAGCGCCGGCTTTGAGTTCTCATCCCCGGCGCTTGTCCGCGGCGTATCGCGCAGCAGTCGCAGGGCGCTGCTCGGCATCGCCGGCCTGCTGAGCACCGGCCTGCTGATCACCGTCTCGGCCCCGCAGACCCAGGTGCTGCTGCCGGAATCCATCCGTCCGGCCCCGACGTGGCTCGCCGGCGCCTTCGTCTCGGCCGGCCTGAACCTGCACGCCGGCGGCGCCGCGGCGGTGCTGATCGTGATGTTCATCTCCTACGCGGTGGTGGTCGCCGCCGCGGGCCAGCTCTCGGCTCGGCTGGTGCTGATGTGCATCGCGGCGTTGTACGCGATCGTGCTGCTGGCGCCGCCGCTGATCTCGACCGACATCTTCAGTTACCAGGCGTACGCGCGGATGGGCTCCACGTACGGCACCAACCCGTACCTCACCGGTCCGAACGCCATCCAGCTCGATCCCGTGTTCCCCTACGTCGGCGCCAAGTGGTCCTATCTTCCGAGCGTCTACGGACCGGTGTTCACCGGCCTGAGCTATCTGCTGGCACCGCTGTCGATCGCCGCCAGCGTGATTGCCTACAAGCTGATCGCCGTCCTGGCCAGCGTCGGCATCATCGCCCTGGTCTGGAACTGCTCGCGCCTGCGGGGGGTCGATCCGGTTCGTTCGGTGGCGCTGGTCGGCCTCAATCCGCTGCTGATCATCTACGGCATCGGCGGCGGTCACAACGACCTGCTGATGCTGCTGGCGCTGGTGGCCGCCATGTACGCAATCCTGGCCGGCCGCGAGCGCCTCGGCGGCGGACTGACCTCGCTGGCGATCGGAATCAAGCTGACCGCCGGGCTGATGCTCCCGTTCGCGATCGCTGCTCGCGGCCCCCGCCGGGGACACACCCGGCGACACGACCTGCTCACCGGGGCCGGCCTGGTCATGGCCCTGATCGCGTCGCTGAGCTTCGCGCTGTACGGGACCGGAGCGCTGAGCCTGTTCGACACTGTGCGCAAGAGTCAGAGCAAAGGCGACTGGCACAGCATCTCGGGCTTCATCTCCACCCGGCTCGGGCTGGTCACGATCGGCCACGTCGTCGGCTACCTGCTGATCGCGGCCTTCGTGGCGGTCTCGGCCTGGCTGCTGCGCCGGGTCTGGCGCGGCCAGAGCGACTGGATCGAAGCGGCCGGCTGGTCGACCGTCGCGATGCTGATCGCCGCCAACTCGCTGCTGCCGTGGTACGTGGCCTGGCTGCTTCCGCTGGCCGCGCTCGGGACCAGTCGCCGGCTGGTCCACACCTCGGTCGTGCTCACGGGGATGGTTCTGGTC
>JAABUX010009965.1_pt1 | contig 10686 bp, 9 predicted proteins | sample 5561851 | NCBI WGS metagenome assembly JAABUX01 (sample SAMN10711883, study PRJNA513361) | rock metagenome | isolation source: Antarctica rocks | place: Antarctica: Victoria Land, Richard Nunatak red sandstone | collected 2016-01-03 | reverse complement strand
GCCGCCTTGGCGGGTCTGCCGCTGTCGTCGATCAATTCCATGTAAATGCGGCGTGACCCACTAGATGTGTCACCGAAAGACGCTGTGTCATGTCCTGGATTACAGATACTGCCATCCGGCGCCGGATGGGCGCCCAGTCGTCCTCGTCCCGAACATTTCGGCACAGCGCAAGCTTTCGAGAATGCTTTGCAGCATTATGGTCAGGCGTGTATAGCATGGGCCCGACGCTTGACCGCGCTCGTACGATCCGAGGATTTGTTCAGCGAATCCGATACGATAGAGCCACCGCCAGGATCCCTTCGGCATCAAGAAAAGGGGTTAGGACAGGCGCTGCGATATGTACATTTGGCCGTGGAGCGTGACGTGGCCGTACCAAACGGCCTGCCAGGGACAAGGCCCTATACGAGGCGCTACTGGCCCGACTTAGCCCTCCGCGGCCCCTTCTACGCGCTCTTGGTTGATATAGAGTGTGATGGTGATAGTCACTTCGAGCGGGCCCAAAAGGATCGACGCCGTAACGAGTGGATGCAAGGGAGGGGATGGTGCGTCGCCCGCCTATGGCTGGATGTAGCCGGACCGCAATGGAGATGGGCGGAGAAAGTCGGACCCGAAATCGTCGCCCTACAGCAACAACACATAGACGCCGTCGAAGCCGCGCTGAAGGCTGGCCTAACGTGGCACATGACCCGAGGCGACATCACGCGACATCCAGGCGCAACTAAGCGTACCACCGATGTTGATACGACGATGCGCCGCGACGATCGAATAGCCGCGCATGTCGAGGCCACGTCTCCTATGACGGCGGCACGTCTCTCAGTCCTGGGTCTCGAGTATCAGCGACGCGCCGAAGATTTGTTGCGCCAGTACCCGAACCCGGATCATCGGCTCGACTGGATGGTGTGCAATCAACTATCCGCCGCTCATCCACACGCCGGCAAGAAAGAACTCATGCAAGCGATGCGCGAAGGCAGTCCGTGCTTGGATCAACAGATAGTTGGTTCCGTAGATGATTATATCGAGCGTACAGTCAGCAAGGTGTTGCAACGTAGCCAGAAGCGAGTTGGATAGGCGCCTTAGGCGTAGAGACATGTCAGTATTCCTGTACCCCAAGGTCTAACCCTCAGGCGTTAGCACCCAGACGTCAGGCCAACGGACGCCCCACACATGGCGACGACGTCTACGCGACGCGCTCGACCCCATGGCGCGGCGTCCGTATGAGCGCATCAGGAAGCAGAATGCCGGGATTCGCACGTTATGAACCCAGTTAGGGCTTGGTCAGTATGCGATTATTAAGGGGAGTTACCACACGAGGATTGCGGGTCGGACGACATCGCGCGCCAGCGCGAAACGAAACTGGATGAGGGTACATGACACGAACGGAGCCCGACACACTGCCGCAGCGGGTCGCAGCCCGTCGCAAGCGGGATGTGGCCGAAGTTGCCCTCTCGCGGTACGGCTTGGCGGGCGCGCGCCTGACGCTCCTCGGACAGGCCGTCAACGCCGTGTTCCGCGTCGACGCTCCCTCCACACCTGGGATAGGGCCGCGACGCCGCTTCGTGCTGCGGATCTACCAGACGGCGAGCGGCGGGTATGTAGGCGTCCACGACACACCGTCCATCGTGTCGGAGTTGGTGTGGGTGCGCTCCCTACGCCACGACGCCGGTCTCGTCGTCCCCGACCCAATCCCGGCAGACGACGGCGCCCTCATGGCCGTGGCGCCTCCTGAGGACACCGAGGCGTGGCGCTGTGTCCTATCGGCATGGGTACCGGGCCGCCGCCTCTCGGCTGGCCTGACTCCCGCGCGCCTGGAACGGGTCGGCCGGTTCATGGGACGCATGCACCGGCACGCGGCGGCCTTCGTGCCTCCGCCTGGGTTTACGCGTCCCCGCTGGGATTGGGAACGCCTGTTCGGCGCGGCGTCGGTGCTCGGCCCAGCCAACCATGATCGCGTGTTTGACGCGGCCGACCTCGATGTCTTCGCCGCACTGGCCCGGCAGGCTGACGACGTGATGCGCGCACTGGGGGAGGGGCCGCGGGTCTTTGGAATGATCCACTCCGATCTGCACCAGGGAAATTACCTCTTCCAGGGCCAGGACGTCCATGCCATCGACTTCGACGAGTGTGGGTTCGGCTACTACCTCTTCGACATAGCCGTCACGCTGTTCGCGCTGCGGCGACGGGAGGACTACGCGCCCTTGCGCGCGGCTTTCTTACAGGGGTACCGCGGCGAGCACGCGCTGACAGAGCGCGATGAACAGTACCTGGAAACGTTCCTGGCGATACGGGTAGTCGATTTCGTCAATTGGATCATGAGTTGGCCGTCCCCCGATGACCAGCCCTGGGGACGCGCGTATCTGGCGCACTCTGGAGCCATGATCCGCGCCTTCCTCGAGGGCAAGCCGTGGGGTGAGGCTTGAGACAGTCGTCGCTCTATGTGAGCGGTGTTCCTGGGTCCTGACGGCGCTCCAGCGCGGCCAGTTGCTCGCGCAGTGCGGCCACATCCTCCCGCGTCGCGGTCAATTCTTCCCGCAGCGCGATCACCTCCTCGCGCGTCTCGGTCAGACGCCCTTGCGTCTCGGTCAGGCGCCCGCGCACAACCTGGAGGTCGCCGTGCTCTTCCTCAGCGATGGAGATGGGCGCGCCTGTCCGCGGGTCGATCACCCGCAGCCATAGCCCGGCTGGCCGCCGTGCCGTTTCCGTCATCGCCATCGGCCGCAACTCCGCCCGCAGCAGCGGACTGTATATCCCCCCGTCCGGCCTTGCCTGCAACGACTCCATGCGCCCGTCACGCAGCTCGAACCCCGCGAACGACGGGGCCGTCTCTTGCAACGGGTCGTAGATGTAGTACTCCCCCACCTCCAACTCGGCGTACAGCCGCCGCTTGCCCTTGGGCTCGACGCTCAGGTCCTGCGCATGCGTGCTCGGCGAGGTGATCTCGAATACGATGTCGGGGACCTTGCCCTCGACCCACGTCTTCCAACTAGGCGGCGGGGGCGGCTTGCGGTCGAAGATGACGTATACGTCGGGCGAGATATGCGCACGGCCATCGCGCTCGTTGTAATACATCAATTGATTCCCGCCGACGGCCGTGCGCGTGTCGCGTCCCTGCATGGCGAACAGCGTCTGTAACGCCCATTGCAAATCGACCATCTGGACGGCGTGAGCGGTCGTTTCGGCCATCGGCTCTCCATCACTCTCGGGAAAAGTCGACCAATCGATCTCGGAAGGTCTCGCGCGTGTGACCATGGCGTATCGTCCCCTCACTCCTATCGCGACCGACCCGCCTTCAGGGCCGGATGTGTCCATTGCCGCGCACGAGCCACTTGTAGGTCGTCAGCGCTTCCAGGCCCATCGGCCCGCGCGCGTGCAGCTTCTGCGTGCTGATGCCGATCTCGGCGCCGAGGCCGAACTCGCCGCCATCGGTGAACTGCGTCGAGGCGTTGACGTAGACGGCCGCGGCGTCGACCTCGTCGAGGAAGCGTTCCGCCGCCGCCAGATCACGCGTGACGATGGCCTCGGAGTGGCCCGAGCCATGCCGCGCGATGTGTTCCAGCGCCGCGTCCAGGCTGTCCACCACGCCCATGGCGGCGACGGGCGCCAGGAACTCCGTGCCCCAATCTTCGTCGCCGGCGCGCCGCACGGTCGCGCCCGGCGGCAAGAGCGAGAGGGCGCGCGCGTCGGCGCGCATCTCGACCCCCGTCGCGGCCCAGCGCGCGCCGAGGGCGGCCAGGAACACGGGGGCGACTGATGCATGGACGAGCACGGTGTCCAGCGTGTTACAGATGCTCAGGCGGCGCGTCTTGGCGTTGTCGACGATCGCCAGTGCGTCCTCCAGATCAGCCGCGGCGTCGACGTAGGTGTGGCAAACGCCCGCGCCCGTCTCGATCACGGGGACCTTGGCGTGCTCCACGACGTGGCGGATCAGCCCCGCGCCGCCACGCGGGATCACCGCGTCAAGCAGACCGCGCAGGCCGAGCAGGCGCGTCACGGAGTCGCGCGCCGGGTCGCGCACGAGGTAGACTAGGGCGGACGGCAGCCCGACACGCTCCAGGCCCCGGTGGATTGCCGCCACCAGCGCCGCGTTGGTCGCCAGCGCGTCGGAGCCTCCGCGCAGCAGCACAGCGTTGCCCGCCATCAGGCACAGACTGGCCGCGTCGACGGTGACGTTGGGGCGCGCCTCGTAGATGATGCCGAGCACGCCTAGCGGCACGGTGCGCCGCTCCACGCGCAGCCCGTTGGGGAGGGTACGCCCCTCCAACGTGCGGTTGAGCGGGTCGGGCAGACCGGCTGTGACGCGCAGCGCGGCCACGATGCCGTCCACGCGCTCGGACGTTAGCGTCAGACGGTCGATCGTCGCGGGCGAGACACCGGCGGCGCGCGCCCGCGCCACGTCGGCGGCGTTCGCGGCGATGACGTCCGCGACGGACTCCTCAAGCGCGGCGGCGATAGCTTCCAGCGCAGCCCGTCGCGCGGCGCCGCGCGCACGCGCCAGGGTCCGCGACGCCGCGCGCGCCGCCTCCGCCGCCGCGACGAGGTCATCCGCCCCGATGTCGGCGGCACTGGTCTGCTCTAGCGCCGCCCTATCACGAGTGGTCTCCTGTACGGTCGTCATCTAATCACCTGCCGGATAAAAATCGTTGTCGTCGTCGCCGTCGTCATCTTCTTCCTCGTCGCCGTCCCAGGTAGGATACTGCGGCGGCGCCTCGCCCTGCGACGCGACGACCCGTGGCTGCACGGCTTCATCGGGCAGGGGCAGGATCTCCGCCACCTCGATGTCGTGTTCGAGCTGATCGCCGAAGTCGAAAAGGTACAGGAAACGTTGTTTCAGCCGCAACTCCAGCGCGGCCAGCGTCACCTCATCGGCGGTCGGATAGTCCGTCTCCCCACCGAATAGCCCGGTGGGGTCCATGAACGGGCCGTCAACCCTCGTCATATGGTCCCGCGTGTGGCCGCTGAGGTAGAAGGCATAGAGGTGATCGTTGTCCCAATTGAAGGCGTCCTGGATGGCGAGGTGGACGTCTTCGAGCGTCGCGTCGTCCGGGGACTCGATCATCCGCCACACCTTACGATCCCAGGCCAGGCTCACTTTGAGGCGCAACAGATGCTCGGCCGGCGGAAACGGCGCATCCTCCGCGGGCAGCGGCGGCTCCTCTGGCTCTTGCAAGGGCAGCCCCAACAGTTCGCGCACGAGGTTGTCGCTCTCGCCCCATTCCCCCCGCAGCCGCGGAGCGAACAAGCGGCGCAGGGCCGGGGTGAGCCGGGGCCGGTACGTCACGTTCATATGCTCCATATAGAATGGCGCGTCCGGCGTGAACAAGGCCGTGGAGAGCGGATCGGGCGCGGGCTCACCGTGGTAGACACCGTAGGCGAGCAGTCGACGAGCCAGGTCTTCCGGCCACAGGCCACGCGCCCGCTTCAGTACGTCCCTGGCCGCCTCATGCAGCAGCGCGTTCCGCGCCTCGACCGCCGCCCGGTCGAGAGCCTCCGCGTTGATGGCGCGCGCACTGAAGCGGCCGGCCTCGCCGTCCTCGCAGCGCACTAACAGGGCGGTCGCGCCCTCGCCCTGCCGCTCCGCCCACCAGCGCCAGAACGGCGCTGGCAGCTTCACCAGGGAACGCGGCATGCCGCGCCAGCCGAACCCCTCCCACGTCACCATGACCGTGGGACCGCCGTCAAGCGCGAGGGCCGGCGCCGGCCCACGATCCCCAGGCTCCGCCAGCGGGGTCAGCAGGGCGACAAGGTCGGCGCCCACGGCGAGCAACCCTTTCGCCGGCGCCACGAGGTCCATCGGCGCGCATACGGCGGCGCCGCGCACAAACGTGGGCAGATAAACGTAGCGCCCCTCGCCGGCGGACTGGCAAATCAGATCGTTCTTTAGCGCGTTGCGGATCGTCTGCTTGGGGTTCTTCGTCGTAGCGGGGCGCTGCTGTTGTACCCGCTCCACCACCTCGTCCAGCGTGAGCGGCCCGCCGTCCCGCAAGACCGCGCGGGTCGTCGTCTGCGTCTCACTTGCCATAGTAGCTGTCAACCTCAGTTATCAGTAGTCAACTCTTCAAGCTCATTATACGCCGGGCGTATAGCAATACGCCCCTACACCCTTCCAGGCTATAGCAGCACCAGATTATTGCGGTGGATAGCCTCGTCGCCGTAGTGGTAGCCCAACATGGCGGCGATCTCGGAGGAACGGCGCCCTTGCAAGCGCGTCAGGTCGGCCGCGTCGTAGTTGGCAAGGCCGTGCGCGATGGGCGCGCCATCGGAACGCAGCACGTCGACGGGGTCGCCGCGCTTGAAGCTGCCCGCGACCGCGCGCAGACCCGCCGGGAGCAGCGAATTGCCGCCATGCTGGAGCGCGACGACGGCGCCCTCGTCGACCGTGAGGGCGCCGCGCGCGCCTAGGCGCGCGCGCAGCCAGCGCCTGCGTGCGGCCGGGCGGGGGTCAGCAGTGAAGGTCGTGCCGGGGGCTGTCCCAGCGACGGCGCGCCGGATGACGTCGCGCGCGCGGCCGGCCGCGATCACCGTGGTGACACCCGCCGCCGTGGCCAGCCGCGCCGCCTGCAGCTTGGTCACCATCCCGCCGGTACCCAACCCCGACGATGACGGCCGCGCCAGCGCCATGACCGCATCGTCGACACGGGCGACGTGGGGAATAGGACGCGCGGTGGGGTCGTGGCGGGGATCGCGGTCGTAGAGACCCGCGACATCGCTGAGCAGCAGCAGCAGGTCGGCGTCGACCAGCGCGGCGACGACGGCGGAGAGGCGGTCATTGTCCCCGAAGCGCAACTCCTCGTCGGCTACGACATCGTTCTCATTGACGATGGGGACGACGCCGCGCTCGAGCAAGGTGAGCAGAGTCGTACGCGCGGCAAGGTAGCCGCCACGGCCGGCCATGTCACCCTGCGTCAGGAGCGCCTGCGCTACCACGAGACTATGGCGGCCGCAAGCGTGGGCATACGCCTGCATCAGCCGCGGCTGCCCTACCGCGGCGAGAGCCTGACGCGCGGGGATATCAAGCCGCGCCGCGACATCAGGCAGGACGCCACGTCCGGCGGCCACGGCTCCTGACGAGACGAGCAGGACGGCGCGGCCCTCGTCACGCAGTGCGGCCACACCGCGTGCGACCCGCGCGATAAAGGGGGTGTCGAGCAGCCCATCGGGACCAGCCAGTAGCGAACTGCCTAGCTTTACCACCACCCGCCGCGCACCGGCCCGCGGATCGCGCCGCTCGCCCGTCGCGCCCATCCGTGCGGCCACCGTCATGCGCGCCTCGTCTCTATCCGCATTCTGTCCCACCCTTTACCGGCTCCTTTTCACCTCAAGGGTAGCAGGTCACGGGGCGCTACGCCGATTGTTCCGAGATATCCGTCCGGTCTGGCTGCTCCGCAAGGGCCGGCCTGCTACGACGCGTCGCCCAACCGGCTTTGCCCAGGTGTTCGCGGCGGTAGCGGTCCAGTTCCTCACGCGTAATCGCGCGCACGCGCGGCGCGACGACGTGAACCTGGAGCGCCCCGCGTTTGGCCGCGCCACGGATCGTCGATGGCGCCAGGCCAAGCTCCCGCGCCGCCTCCTCGGTCGTGTACCAATCCTTTGTGATCATCCTTCACGCCTCCAGCAACGCTATCAGTTCTATACGCTTGGTAGTAATACGTCGCCGGGAAGCGAGTGGATCACTAATTTTCTCGCTTTCTTGTCAGACACGCGTGGTATGCTATGCTAGCTTATACAGCCCTACAATGTAAAGACACAAGCTCTTGTGAGGATTAGATGCGGGAGTTGCCGCGCGCCCTACGCTGGTATCTCTGGGTCGTCTACCTGGTTTGCGCGCTCCTGGTCATCGTGCAAGCCGGCGCCGTCGTCGGGCTGCTCCCGCACTGGCGGGAACAGTTCGCCGCGTTGTGGGCGCCCGCCGTCTTCGTGCTGTTGGCTTATGCCAGCGAACATATGATGCTGGACGTCAGTGACACCGTTTTATTGAGTCCTGTCACCGCCACCTATGTCGCCAGCATCTTGCTCTTCCCACCACCCGCGCCGTTGCTCATCGCCCTCTTAGCTGGTCTAACATGGCAAGCTATCCACGCGCACACGCCGCTGTATAAACGCATGTTCAATATCTGCCACTCCTCCGTTGTCGTGGGACTAAGTTCTTTACTATTTTCTTTCGTGACCACGCCTGGGGTTGTGTTGCGTCCCACTCATATTGTCGAAGCTTTGCCTCTATTCGTCATGTTGCTCGGTCTCTATTATGTGTTAGATGTCGGAGTCATGATCGGCTTACTCGCCCTACTCGAACGGTTATCGCCGTGGAAAGTGTGGATGCAGATGCACCGTCGCACACTGCTTCCTGAATTGGCGGCAAGTAGCATTGGCATCCTCGCGGCTGTCGCCTGGCTCTACCAACCTGTGCTGCTCGTCCTGTTTATCGTGCCCATCGCCGCGCTGCGTGTTGCTTTGCGCGCCATAGCCCAGGCCCAACGCCGCGGCGCGGGCTTAGAGATAGTGCTGACGGTAGGCCACCACATCCAGCTACAACAATCCGACGCCGAACTCCTGCGCCCCGTTGTAACCGCCGCGCGTACGGTCGCCGAGGCCGCGATAGTAACGGCCTACCTACGAGACGACAAGCGCCCTGACCTGTTGCGCCACATTGCGGCGCCGTGCGATCCATCTTCGACGGAACTCCCGCCAAGCCCCATCTATCCGCCGGCGCCCGCGCGCCTCTCCATCCCCCCTAGCGGGCGTGGCATACACGAGGAGCCTGAGTCGGGCGGGTTGACACTACTGGTACCACTGGAACAAGACGACGTTGGTGTCATCGGTTTGCTACGCCTGACTGGCCTGGCCCGTAGGCTCACCCAAGACGACCGGGATGTCCTCTCCATCCTGGCCACTCAGGCGACTATCGCCTTGCAGAATATGCGCATGCACGAGCAGGCCCTCGCACGCGCCTCCGAGGACGGGCTCACCGACCTCCTCAACCATCGCGCCTTCCAGACACGTTTGGAGGAGGCGGTCGCACGGGCGCGCCGGGACGGGCGCGCGCTTGCATTGCTCATGGTGGACCTGGATGACTTCGGAACGATCAACAATACCTATGGACATCAGGCCGGTGACGCCACGCTAACCGCGATCGCCGCGGCCCTACGCGAGACCGCGCGCGCGACAGACATCGCGGCGCGCTACGGCGGTGATGAATTCGCGCTCATCCTACCGGAGACCGGCATGGATGAAGCGCTCGACGTCGCCGAGCGGGTGCGCGCCGCCATCGCGGGGCTGCGCGTCGTCATGGCGAGCGCGACGGTACGCGTCGACGCCAGCGTTGGTGTGGCCGCGTTGCCTCTGCATGCGGCCACACGCGAAGAGCTCATCCAGATGGCCGACCGCGCCTCGTACGCCGCCAAGCACCGTGGCAAAGGCCGCGTGGGCCGCCCTGAGGACGCCCTGCTCGTGTCCGGCCACGACCCCGCCGCTCTCGCCGCGCAACTCGAGCATGCCAATATGGCCACGGTCGGAGCACTCGCCGCCGCCGTCGACGCCAAGGACCGCTATACGCGCGGCCACTCGCAGCGCGTCTCGACCTACGCCGCGGCCATCGCCTACGCCCTGGATCTAGCTTCGACCGACGTAGCGCGGGTGCGTTTGGCCGGATTGCTGCACGACGTCGGCAAGATTGGCGTCCCCGACGCCATCCTGGCCAAACCGTCGTCGTTAGAGCCGGAAGAGATGGCGATCATCCAGCAGCACCCCGTCATCGGCGAACACATGCTCGCGGCGGTACCCTTCCTGCACGAAATTCTGCCGGCCGTGCGCAGCCACCACGAGCGCCAGGACGGCCGCGGGTATCCCGACGGCCTGGCCGGGGATGCTATCCCGCGCGACGCGGCGATCCTAATGGTGGCCGACTCGTTCGACGCCATGACCAGTAGCCGTCCCTACCGCCCAGCCCTTCCTTTTGACGAGGCCTGCCGCCGGCTGCACGAGGGCTCCGGCGCACAGTTCGACCCGGTGATCGTGGCCGCCTTCGAACATGCCCTCGCCGAGGGAACGGTGCGTCCCCAGCCCCTGCTGCACGCCTAGAACGCGACACGCGGCGCCTCCTCCCCGTTATCGACCCATCGCACGCCCCCCTCTAACGAGTCGCACCATCGCCACAACCATTGCATAGATGCAATTTATCCCATCACTTGCACAAACTATATCGTTTGTGCGATAATAACCCCAACGGGGCAGTGATGGCTCCGGCAAGCGCCAGGCTCACCAAGGAGGAAAACCATTATGGACATCAAGACGACGAGCGTCCGCGGCAACCACCACTGGAAGCGTTATGCGCTACGCGCCGTCATGGCCTACAACACAGTTATGGGTATGGTAGTGGCTGGGGGAGTCATTTATCCCTTGATGAATCACTGGCGGTGAAGCATAGGCGCGTACGGCACACCTACCGCACAATCAAAGGACCGCCACGATAGTTCGCGGCGGCCCTTTGATTGAAAACGGATGATAGGTCGACGAAGGCACAGCCATTACGCGGCGCTTATCGCGACGCGCGAACCGCCAATGTCCTTAACGACATCAATGCGTGTCGTAAACATGTCTTTAAGCTCGTCGATGTGGGTCACGATGATGATCTTCTGGAAGTCGGACGCGATGCTGTTAATGGCCTCCACCAGCCGCTCACGCCCCTGGCTATCC
>JAABUX010009964.1_pt1 | contig 10687 bp, 13 predicted proteins | sample 5561851 | NCBI WGS metagenome assembly JAABUX01 (sample SAMN10711883, study PRJNA513361) | rock metagenome | isolation source: Antarctica rocks | place: Antarctica: Victoria Land, Richard Nunatak red sandstone | collected 2016-01-03 | reverse complement strand
GGGACTGGCCTCGCTGGCCCGGCGTGCTGCGCCGGGGCCGACTTGAGTGTGGCGGCCTAGGGTCAACCCCAGAAACGTGGAGCTGGCGTGCGCCATCAGCGGGACAACGCGGCGCGGCTGCTGATGGCGGGCGCCGCTTGCCGTCGTCGAGGCGACCGGCCCCTGACGTGAAGGAGTTTCGTGCCGAGGGTTGAGGATCGGCAGCGCGGCCGGGGGGTTCGCCACCCGCCGGGGCGGCCTCGAGTGTCCCGGCAGTCACAGCAGCGGCGCGCGAACCTGCGGCGCACGTTACGGGCGGCTGGGGTCGTCATCCTTGTCGTGCTGGCGGTTGTCGGCTACTCGCTCGGCGGCGCCTTGTCCCGTCCCGGCAACGACAGCCTCGCCCAGCGGGTGGCGGAGTGGGGCCGAGACCATCACCTGAACTGGGCCGTCAGTGGTTTGGAGCAGACTCAGTACAACCTCAACAAGCCCAAAACCGGCGGCACCCTGGCCGGTGGCATCCCGACGGCGGCCGGTGAGAAGAACGCGGGCACGACCGCCTCCGTGGTGCCGCACAGCCCGGTACCGGCGGCGTTGACGCCGTTCGTCGCCGACCCTGCCCCCTCCGAAGGCCGATGGCAGGACGTCGTGTTCAGCAAAGGCCTGCCGGCCGTTCGCATGACCTACCTGCGCCCGCCCGACGGATACACCAGCTACCTGGCGGCGGTGATGTGGCTCGACCCCAAGCTGCTGGGCGGCAGGCTGCACGAAGGCATCACCGACCCCGGCGGCGCCTGGAACACACCCGACCAGATCACGCCCACGCTCGCCGGCACCGTGGCGGCAGCCATGCCGGGCGGGTTTCGGACCAGCAGCGGCCCCGTCGGCAACCGCGGCGGCTACTACGACCAGGGTCGCACCGCAGAACCGCTGCGTGTCGGGGCTGCCTCGCTCGTCGTCGGCCGCGACGGCACCGTCACCATCGGCCAGTGGGGCCGTGATGTATCAATGGGACCGGCGGTGCGTAGCGTGCGGCAAAACCTGGACCTGCTCGTCGACGGCGGCGCCGTCAACCCGTCCTGCTCCAGTGGTAGCACCCCGGTCTGGGGCTACGGCGTTGGCAACAACGCCTACGTCCCCCGCACCGGGATCGGCCAGCGGGCCGACGGGGCGCTGGTGTTCGTCAACAGCCCGGTCACCTCGGTGTGCTCGCTTGGCCTTCTGCTCAAGCAGGCCGGCTCGGTGCGTGCCATGGAGCTCGACATCAACTACGACTGGAGCATCGGCTACTACTTCACCCATGAGGGCGGCGCCGTACACAGCCATGTCACCCGAGCGAATCAGAGCAAGGGCCCGGGCCATTACTTCGCGGCGCAGAGCCGCGACTTCATCGCCTTCTACCTACGATAGGTAGCCACACTCTTCCGGGACGTGAACGGTGGCGGGCTTGGCCTGCCGGGGGAATCTCGTGGCCGTCACGTCGAACACTTCCCGGCTCCCCGCTGCCGGGGGTGGTTGCTGCTGCATCGTTCGCTCCGGGTGGTGAGCCTTCGCCTGAACCCGTCGTGCGGCATTCAGCCCCAGGCGCCACGGCAAACCACACCCGACGCTCGCGCGTCAGGCGGCCAGGTCCTGGGCGCTGGGACCGGCGCGGCGCCGGTAGGCGGCCAGGTCCTGGGTGCTGGGACCGGCGCGGCGCCGGCGCCGGTAGGCGTAGCAGGCCAGGGCGAGCCCGCAGCCGGCGACGGCGGCGAGCGACCAGATGGCTCCCGCCCGGTGCAGCGCCTGCAGGAGCGCTCGGGCGGCGGCCATCGTTTCCTGCGGCTCGGGCCACAGGTAGGCGGCGGTGAACGCGGTGCCGGTGGCAGCGAGCCGGAAGGCGGTGCGGCGCCGGGCACCGATGATGAGCAGCGGCACGCCCCACAGCAGATACCAGGGGTAGAGCACGAACCCCAGGGCTGCCAGCGCGACCAGGCAGCCGCCCAGGCGCTTCTCCCACCGCGTGCGGCGCCGCAGCTGAACCGCCGTCAGCCCCGCTACCGCCAGCAGACCGGCGAGGCGGGTGACGGTCAGCACGCTGTCGAACGGCAGGTCGACATGGGCCACGGACAGGACGGGGGTTGCGAGTTCGGCGAGCACTGTGCTGGGGGTCCACAGAGCCCGCCCCGTGGCGGGTGTGTGCAGCACGGTGCTGGTCCAGCCCCAGCCGTGCGGCACCGACAGGGTGCCGGCGAGCCCGACGACGGCGAGTACGGCGCCGTCCCGCAACAGCGTCTTGGCTCTGCTCAGGGTCCGGCTGTGGTCACGTGCGTGTTCGATCACGAGGAAGACGACGACCAGCAGCGCTGGCGCCTTGACCAGCCCGGCCGTCAAAGCAAGCGCCAACGCCACGCTGGGATGTCGGGTCCGTTCGGCCAGCACCGCCCCCAGCAGCAGCGCCATCATCGGCGCTTCGAGATGACCCGCGGACAATGCCGTCGTCAGCAGCAGCGGGTTCAATGCCAGTAGCACCACAGTCAGCGGACGGCGGCGCGGACCGGAAAGGCGCACGGCCAGCACCACCACCGCCAAGGTGCAGACCACCGCAAGGACCTTGAGCCAAATGACGGTCGCGGTGGCGTCCCCGTGGCCGAACAGCGCCGCAAGCCACTCGAACCGCAGGCCGATCGGCCCGTACGGAGACAGGACGTGCCGCCAGCGGGGGTCGACCGCCGCCAGCATCGCTCCCGCGGGGAGCTGGTCCGGTGGCGCGGTGTAGGGGCTGATCCCGGACAGGAGCTGGCGTCCCTGGGTGGCGAAGTTGTAGATGTCGAAGCTGGTCAGCGGCGGCCCCACCACGAAGGGGATCGCCCACCCCCCGGCGATAGCCGCGGCCGGCCGAAGACCCAGACGCCCGACGAGAGCAAGCCTAGCCAGACCGAACCAGCAGCCGGCCAACGTCAGCATGCCGGCCCAGGCCGTCACCGAACAGATGCCGCGCCAGCCGGCGCTGCTCGGTGCCGACAGCAGTCCCAACCAACTGGTCGGCGGGGTGGCGCCCAGCACCAGATGTGTTCGCCCGTAGGCGGCGACGAAGACCAGCGACGCGAGCAGCCCGACGCTGCCCAGCACCATGGCCCGGCGCCGGTCGCCGCCGGCGGCCCGCCGAGCAACCGGATCGTCTGGTCCGCCCGCATGCGGCGAGCCGGGCGGCCCCGCTCGCTCCTGGGGCGCTGCCGGCGACTGCTGCCACGTTGCCGCACTCACGTGCTAGGACTGCACGCAGGCGGCGCAGGCGGGAAGGCCAGGAGGCCGCTTACCACGGCCTGGAGGTCGGTGAGCACAATGCCCTTCGTCTGCCGCCCCGAAGCGAGAGGGCGGGCTGGGGCGCCGGGGGCGCGAGGTAGACACTGCCAGCCCAGCGTCCCCCCAGCCGATTGCCACGCAGGGTTCTCCCCCGTGTTGTCCAAGGCAACTGGGCGAGCAGCTGGCGGACCGCGTGAGTCTGGAACGGCCGCTTCTCGGCGTGGACAGCCGCACCAGCAGCCCAAGCACAAAGGTCACCACCAGCGCAGCCGCCACCGGACGCATGACCCGCTGGCAGAGCCGAAGCAGACACAGGACGGCCAAGACCACGAACACGACAAGACCGCGTACTTCGCGGTCGCCTTCATCACCGCGTCAGGCTGTTGCCCGACAAGTCGTTGATGGCCTTGAACAGTCTGTAGTTGACGCTCCCCGTTCCGGTAGCGCCCACGAGTTGGGCGCTTCGCCCCGCTGCCGTCCACTGCGGCCACTGTCAGGACACCGAGGGTGCGGCCCGCAGGAGTCGGTCGCCCGCGTGCCGGTAGCGGGGACGACGATAACTCGACCGTCCTCGAGTTGGCGTTCACGTCGGGCGTCGGGCGTCGGGCGCCGGGATGCCATGGGCCGTCAGGGGGGGACGGCTGCGGCGTGCAGTCCTTCTGTCTGTTGCCACGGCCCGGACGAAGCAGGTGCCCTGACGTGCCTCTACGGCTGTTGGCCGCTGCCGGTGCAGCCTCGGGTCCTAGTTGTTGCCCTCGGACTGGTTGTCGACGTTGCCCGGGGGGTCCTGGTGACCGCCGGGGCCGTCGGAGGGGCCGGCCGCGGAGGGGGTGGTGGATGTGGCCGTGGTGGTTGCCGGGGCGGACTGGACCGCCGGTGCCGTGCTGTTGGGAGATGCGGCGAAGGCGGTGCCGACGCCGGCGGCGCTGATGCCAGCGACCGCGAGGGCGGCGATGGTGAGCTTGACCTTGTGCACTGTTTTCTCCTTCAGATGGGTGTGACGGATAAACAGCACACTGCCCACCGCCGGTAAGGCCCGGGTAAGGACGCGGACCTCCCGTCCCGGCGGGAGCCGGGTTGCGGTGTCGTGCACTGCGGATGGCGGTTTCTTAGCCGATTCTCATCGGTGAGGTAGATGCTCGGGCCTGACACTGATTGGGAGGTGAGCGCCATGACAGGTCCAGGACGACCACGGTCGGTTGAGCCGGAGCACCGGCCGACGCCGGAAGCGGCGTTGAGGGCGGCCGTGACCGCAGCTTTCTGCAGCTTCCTGATGATCAAGTTTGCTGCTCCGGAAGTGTTCGGTACAAGCCTGAGCATCCGCAGCCAGCTGGTGCTGCTGCTGATGGTGCTGTCGCTGGCCGCTGTGGCCGCCCGCTGGTTCGCTCGCCGCCCAGCAGCCAGACGACGCCACACGTCCGCGTGACGACGAGGGCCTGGCGCCGGTGAAGGTGCTGGTCGTCGAGGACGAGCCGGTGATCGCCGACGCGCTGTCCCGTGGTCTGGCCGCGGAAGGGTTCGTCGTCTCGTGCGCCGGTACCGGACCGGATGGGTTGTGGCAGGCGACGGAGTTCGCGTTCGACGTGATCGTCTTGGACGTGATGCTGCCAGGCTTGTCGGGCTATGAGGTATGCCGACAGTTGCGGGCGACCGGGTCACAGGTTCCGGTGCTGATGCTGACCGCCAAGGATGGCGAGCACGACGAGGCCGACGGCCTTGACCTGGGTGCCGACGACTATCTCATCAAGCCGTTCTCGTTCGTTGTTCTGCTGGCCCGGCTACGGGCGCTGCTGCGCCGGGCACCGGTTGAGCGGTCCCCGGTCCTGACGGCAGGTGACCTGCGGTTGGACCCCGCGTCTCGACAGGTGTGGCGCGCTGACACCGAGGTTGTGCTCACAGCCCGGGAGTTTTCCCTCGCCGAGTACCTGATGCGCCGCAAGGGGCAGGTCGTGAGCCGGAGCCAGATCGCCGAGCACGTGTGGGAGGCCGAGCTCGACGTCGACTCCAACGTTGTCGAGGTCTATATCGGCTACCTGCGGCGCAAGCTCGACCAGCCGTTCGGCACCAAGTCGATCGACACTGTCCGCGGGGCCGGCTACCGGCTTGTGGATGCCGGGCGCCGGCCGGCAGCACCAGCCGGTGCCGGGACGCCAGCGACCGGCCGTTCGTCGACCCCGGGGCAGGGGGATCGAGCTGCGCCGCCGAAGATCTGACCAGTCGCCGGTGGGCGCCCCAGCCGGCGGACCGACCCCAACCGGCGGACCGACCGAGGCAGGAGTCGACGACGGCGTGGCGCGTCGGGCCGGCGGGTTGCGCCGGTTGCGCCGGTTGCGGTGGGCGTCGCTGGGTGTGCGGGCCAGCGCCACCGCCATCGCCATCGCCATCGTCGCTGCGGCGCCGGCGCTCGGCGCTGTCCTGCTGGTGGTGCTCATTCACCGTTCGCTGATCGGCGGGCTGGACGCCGCCGGCCACGCCCAGGCGCGGGACGTGGCGGCGTCGGCCCGAAGCGGCCGGCTGCAGCCCACGATCGCCAGTACCGGCAACGAGAGCTCGATCGTGCAGGTGGTGAACCCCGCGGGTGCGGTGATCTCGGCGAGTGCCAACATCACCGGGAACCCTTCGGTGCTGCCCATGCCGCCCGCGCGGCGCAGCAGTGTGGCGTTCACGACCGCGGGGCTGCCGATCGAGGACCCGGGGCAGACGTTCCGGCTGGTCGCTGAACCCGTCGACCTGCCGACCGGCCCGGGCTGGGTGTACGTGGCGACATCGCTGGGCAGGTCGATGCCAGCGTGTCCCGGGTGGCGATCGCGCTTGCCGTGGGCCTGCCGTTCGTTCTGCTGGTTATCGCCGCCGTGACCTGGCGGGCCGTGGGACGTGCCCTGCGTCCGGTTGAGCGGATCCGGCGAAGTGCGGCAGCGATCGGCGGTGCCGACCTGCTCGGCCGGGTCCCGGTGCCGGCAGGCCGCGACGAGGTCGCTCGGCTGGCTGTGACGATGAACGAGATGCTCGGGCGACTACAAGCCTCCGCCCAGCGCCAGCAGCAGTTCATCGGTGACGCCTCACATGAGCTGCGCAGCCCGCTGACGGCCCTGCGGGCCCAGGTCGATGTGGCCCTGGCTCAGCCCCCGAAGGCCGCAGACCACGAGATCTTGGCCCGGGTTCAGGAGCAGGCCACGCGGATGGGACTGGTCATCGACGATCTGCTGTTCCTGGCTCGCGCCGACGAACGCGGCCACCGGGGGACCGGCAGCGTGGTCGACCTCGACGAGTTGGTGCTCGCGGAGGTGAGCCGACTGCGCCGCCCTGGGGGCCCGGCCGTGCGGATCGCCGGGGTTGCTGCGACACGAACCACCGGATCGGCGCGCGACCTTGCCAGGATGCTGGCGAACCTGGGAGACAACGCCGCGGCGCACGCAGCAAGCCTCGTCACCGTCAGCCTGAGCCGGCAGGACGACGAAGCGGTTCTCATCGTGACCGATGACGGGCCTGGCATCCCTGCCGCCGACCGGGCGAGGATCTTTGACCGGTTCGTCCGGCTGGACGCATCCCGATCACGTGGCTCCGGCGGCGGGACCGGCCTGGGCCTGGCCATCGCGCGCGACATCGCCAAGGCCCACGGCGGCCGAATCACCGCGGTCGACAGACCGGACGGCCAGTCAGGCGCCGCGCTCATGGTCCGGCTCCCGCTGACACGAGCAGCCCGATGAGCGGCCGATGCGCCGTCGAGCTCACCTGCGGACCAGCGCTACGGCTGGCGGTCGCGACGGGGACGTCGGACGGGGCGGACAAGCCGCTCGCCGACCTGCGGTGCACTACCGGGCACCTTGGACGACGGGACTGGGGGAGCCTGCACCGATGACTGATGGTGACGACGCGTCCCGCCGGGCTGGTCGGCGCGGCACTCGCCGACCACGGCTGGCAACAGCGATCGGCGTTCTGGTCCTGCTCGGCGGCACTGCCGGCGTCGGCTTCGGCGTCGGCGTTGTGCTGCTGCACCGCACCGCTGGTCAACGTCGGCAAGCAGCGGCTCACAAGGTGGTTACCGGCTACCTCACGGCATGGTCGTCCGGTGACTATCCGGTGATGGCGCGGCTCTCCACCGGAACGGCGGCCGTGATCGGCGCACTGGACGCTGCCGACCGCACGGCGCTCGGCGTCACAGCCGCGTCCTACCAGCTCGACGGCGTCGCCCGCCCGGTCGCGTCGCCACCCGGCGTCCTTGCCGCGTCGTTCACCGCCCGGCTGGCGTTGCAGGGGCTCGGGACCTGGGTCTACAACGGCACCGTGCCGCTTGAGGACGTCGGCGGTCGTTGGCAGGTGCGCTTCTCGCCAGCGGCGATCCACCCCCAGCTCACCCCCGGCCTGAGCCTGGGCAGGACCGCCGTCGAGGGTCGGCGGGGCCGGCTGCTGAGCTCCACGGGAACCCGGCTACGCGGGGCCGACCAGGAAATCGACACCAACGTGCTGGGAACCGTGGGCCGGCTCACCGCCGAACAGGCCACCCGCACCCCTGGCCGCAGGCCCGGGGAAGTCGCCGGGCAAAGCGGGCTGGAACGGGCCTACGACAGCCAGCTCGGCGGCCGCCCCGGTGGCAACGTCGTGCTGCGCCGCGGCGCCGTCGACGTCGCCACGCTAGCCCGGTTCCCAGCCGTCGACGGCCGAGATGTGCGCACGACGCTGAACCTGGCGATGCAGCACGCGGGTGAGAGCGCTATCAGCGCCGGCTCGCTACCGGCCGCTTTCGCAGCCGTCGACACCCGCACCGGCGCAGTGCTCGCGCTCGCGCTCGCGAACAACCCTGCCGGTGGCTACAGCCGCGTTCTTCGCGGCTCCTACCCACCCGGGTCAACCTTCAAGATCGTCACGGCGACTGCGGCACTGACCGCGGGATTCACCGAACAGTCCGTGCTGCAGTGCCCGCAAACCGTTCAGATCGCCGGGTTCACCTTCAAAAACGCCATGAACGAGGCACTGGGACCCATCAGCCTGCGCACAGCCTTCGCCCAGAGCTGCAACACTGCCTTCGTCAACCTGCGCGAGTAGATCCACGAGAGCGACATGCGACGGGCCGCGACGCTATATGGGTTCGACGGCCGGCCGCCGCTGCCGATCCTGAGCGCAGGAGGAAACTACCCGAGCCCCTCCGGTCCGGTGGATGAGGCCGCATCCGCGTTCGGGCAGGCCGCGGTGGTCGCCAGCCCGCTGCAGATGGCCTCAGTCGCAGCCGCCGTCGCCAGCGGAACCTGGCACCAGCCGTTCGTCTCAGGGGCCCCGGCCCGGTCGCATCCCCTGCCTGCAGCTGTCGTCCCGCAGCTGCAGGACATGATGCGGGCCGTCGTCCTGTCCGGGACGGCGGCACCGGTGGCCTTTCCCGGCGCGGTCTACGCCAAGACCGGAACGGCCGAGTACGGCACCGCACCCCCCGGACAGCAACTGCCGACCGACGCGTGGTTCGTCGGCTACCGGGGAACCGTCGCCTTCGCCGTCATCGTCGAGAACGGCGGGTTCGGCGCGGGCGTCGCCGCACCGATCGCTGCTCGCTTTCTGTCGGCGATCGGCAGTCAGTAGCGAGGCTGCCGCCGGGCGCGTCATTGGGCGACGACAAGAACCAGATCGGCTGCGCGGCCGCTCCGAACGCCAGTCCTAAGCCCGAATCCACCGTCGGTCTCGATCATGTAGATGGTTGATCTTGGGCGGGTGGGCGCGGTGACGTCGGCGGCGTGTGGACGTGCGTGAGCTGCCGGTCTGCCGGCTTCTCCGAGGTCCTGGTCGTTGGGGCGGGGTGGAGGTTCAGCAGCGCACCGGGATCGCGGTGATGTTGTCCAGGGCGGTGGTGATGGCCACGGCCCAGGGCCAGCTCTCGGGAAGTCGTAGACGTCGTTGGCGGCCGGTGTGGACGAGCCGGCCGGGCATGGTGAAGACCTTGCGTCGCAGGGTCGCTGCGGTCGCCCGCTGAAGGTCTGCTCGGGCGAGGTGGCCGATGGCCCGGCCGAGGTTGTGGGCCATGACGGCGAGGGCGAGCCAGGCGGCGTTGGCCATGAAGTTGCCCGACGGCATGTGCGCCAGCCCGGCGCTCTTGAGCTCGGCGATGGTCTGCTCGACGATCGCGTGCCGGCGGTGGTCGGCCTCCAGCTCGAGCACATTTGCGGGGCGGTCGGTGACGAACGCGTGGTAGCCCCAGGTCGTAAACAGCGCGAGCTGGCTGCCGGGGGTCGGGCGGACTGGGCGCACGATCAGGGCGACGGTGCGGGCGTGCTTCTTGTCGCCGGCGAAGACGGTGCAGCTGGTCTCGGCGACGTCGGCGCCGGAGACCTCCGCGGTGCTCAGCCAGTACGGGATCGGCTGCCACACGTCCTCGGCGATCTGTTCGATCGCGGCGCGGATCCGCTTGTCTTGCCGAGCCGTGATGGAGAAGCGGACGTCGAACTTGGTAGCGGTCGCGATGACGGTCTTGGAGCAGAAGGCGCTGTTGCATTTGCTCTTCCGGCAGGCCGTCCTGGATCAAGGTCAAGCGGTGGATCCGATGCTCCTACTGTCAAGTGGTGGCTGGAACGGGAAGGGCGGCGAAGATCTCGCGGGCGATGTAGCGCTTGAGGCAGCGGATCGCTTCGGTCTTGGTCTTGCCGTCGCTGACGCGTTTGGCGAGGTAGTCCTCGGTGGGTGGATCGCAGTTCAGCCGGACGAGCGTGATGCGCCATAGGGCGGCGTTCGCCTGCCGATCGCCGCCGCGGTTGAGCCGGTGCCGGTGGGTTTGCCGCTGCTGGCCTGGACCGGGCTGACGCCGCACAAGGAGGCGAACGAGCGCTCGCTGACTAGCCGCTCGGGGTTGTCGCCCGCAGCCAGTAGCAACGTCGAGGCGACGTCCGGACCGACGCCCTTGAGGTTGGTCAGGGCGGGGGCGACCTGCTCGGTGATGCGCTTGAGCCGCAGCTTGACCTGCTCAAGTCGCTCGGCCAGGAACAGGGCCCGCTGCGCGAGCTCCCGCAGCCCGAAGCGGGTGACCGCAGCCAGGCTGTCGTCGTCGGCGCCGATGCGGAACGCGGCGCAGGTCGCCAGCAGCTCGCGCTGGGTCAGGTCCCGCAGTCGGGCCCGCAGCTCATCGGGGGCGGTGACCAGCAGCGCCCGCAGCTGGTTGAGCGCCTGGGTGCGAGCCTTGGTGGCGCTGCGCTGCAACACCTTCAGCGTCCGCAGCGCCTCCACCGGCCCGTCATGGGTCTTCGGGGTGGCGGTGGCCTCACCGGACAGCACCGCCCGGGCGGCCGCGATCGCATCGACGACGTCGGTCTTGCCGTGCCGCCGGCGGACCTGTCGGTTGGGCCGCATGACCTCCACGACCGGAACCTGCCCGGTCCGCAGGTGCCGGGCAAGCGACACCCCGTAGGTGCCGGTGCCCTCCACCCCGACCCGGGCGAGCTCTCCGAAG
>JAABUX010009962.1_pt1 | contig 10687 bp, 14 predicted proteins | sample 5561851 | NCBI WGS metagenome assembly JAABUX01 (sample SAMN10711883, study PRJNA513361) | rock metagenome | isolation source: Antarctica rocks | place: Antarctica: Victoria Land, Richard Nunatak red sandstone | collected 2016-01-03 | reverse complement strand
GCGCGCTGGCCGTGCTGCTGGTGGACCTGACCGACGCCGCCGGCAGCTTCCTGAGCCGCGTGCGCGACCTGGTCGGCCGCAACCCCGTGCTGCTGCTGGGCACCAAGGCGCGCGCGGGCTATAGGGTATAGGGTAGGATAGCCCGGCGCTTCGCCAGCCGCCGCAGCAGGGCCGCGCTGCGGCGAGCAGCCCCCGGGAGCACGCTGCAGTGGTGAGCCGCTGCAGGGCGGCGCAGGCCCCGCGCACGCCGGAGCAGCGCTCGCCGCAAAGGGCCCATATGAACACACTCAGCCCTGGGTGCCGCCTCACCCGCTTGCCCCCTCAAAAGCAAGGATGGTGTTCGCCCTGCGCGCCCGCTTGTCGGCACTCGTACGACCCGGCAGCGCGCACGCTGCGCGGCCGTCCGCCGGGGGGCTCGAGGCGGCAGCGCGCGGCGCGCAGGCGGACCTGCTCCCGCGCGGCGCGGACGCGGCGGCCGTGACGCAGTGGCTGCTGGCGACGGCCGCGCACAAGCGCCTGACCGCCTTCCACGCGCACCTGGTCAGCAGCCGCACCGGCGAGGCGCGCCCCGGGGCCGCTCGTGTGCTGGGCCGCCCGCTTTCCCGTGGGCGACAGGAACGGCCCATGGGCGACAGAAGCGGACATGAGCCTGGCCTGCCGCATCCTGCATTTGAGGCTGGATTTGTGTCACGCATGTGAGTATTGCCGCAGGCAGTCCGCCTGCCAGGGACTGAGACCGAGCGCATTCAGGCAACGGTTGTGTGCCGATTGCAGACTGCTTTGGTGTCTGCAAGCCTGCGCCTCGCACGGAGCAGCAGGTCCGGCCGCGCGCTGCAGGCGTGCCTCGGCTCTGGATGCGTCCGCGCGCGGGAACCGAAGCGCGCCGCCTCCCCTGACAGCGCTGCGCTCCTGCGGCGGCGCAGGGCGTGGCGGAGGCCGTGGCGACGCTGCGCAAGGAGCGCCGCGGCCGCGACGTGTACGTGCTCGGCGCCGCCAACGTGGGCAAGTCCGCCTTCGTCAGGCGCGCCCGCCTCTGCGCAGCGTGCGCAGCCTTGGCAAAAGAGCAGGCGGCGGCGAGGTTGGTTGACCTTTGCTGCGCGTCGCCGCCCGGCTTGGATGCGCTTGGGGCGGCTCTGGTGTTGAGCCTGTAGACGGTGCCGGGGCCTGGTGTGTGTGACTTTCTGCGGTGGCCCTGATAGAAATTATGTGTTTGCACTGAGCAGTGACCAATGCTCCAGCCTGAGACAGACTTTGCCTTATATGCTTTTCCGCGCGTCAGGACAAGAGTCTGATATCTAAGTGCTGGAAGAAGAACCCCTGGGCGCAGGGCGCTGATGCGGGAGATGCGGACGGCGACCTCGCCGCAATTCGACCCAGCGGCGCTGGCGGCCGCGCGCCGGCTGCCGGTGGAGTCGGCGGTGCCCGGCACCACGCTCGCGCCCATCCCGCTGCGCGCGTTTGCCGCTGGCGGCATCCTATACGGTGCCGCCCCGGCCCCGGCCGCATGCGGGCGCACGCCTGCTGAGCGTGGAGCCCAGTGACAGTGGGCGGCTTAACGTGTGCCAGAGGCCGCAGTCAGGCATTGTGCTAAAACTATTGTAAGGAGCTTGTGAAGTGCAAGCACATGGCTGGTGACAGCGGTTGACTGGTCACCACACAGGTGTGGCACTGCATCAGGTCATGTCATGGAACGGCAGCGTGTGCTCTGTCATGCGTAAGTATGCCAGCCGCCCCAGAACATGTCATCGATGTCCACGAACACAAGGCAGGCGTGAGACACGCCGCGCGCGCCCCGTGCAGACACGCCCGGCGTGCACCTGGCGCACCGGCTGCCGCACCTGCTGGGCCCGGAGCTGGCGCGCGCGCTGCACCCGCGCGGCCCGCTGCACGCTTTCCGGCCGCCGCCGCCCGTGCAGCTGGCCGCCGGCGGCGCCGCCGCGGGCGCAGCGCGGTGCGCATGCTGGGCCCGCCCGTCCAGGCCTGCTTCAGGCGCTGCGCTTGCCGGGCGGCCATGGGGTGCGCGTGCGCGTTGGCTGCGGGTGGCGCTCCGCGTTGGCACACGGATGGCACACATGATGCTGGCTGGCAGGTTGGTCAGCCCTAGCTGCGCAGGCGCGCGGCTTTGGGCCCGCGTGGGCAGTGCGCACTCGGGCGGGCCCTCTGCCGGCGCTGCCATATTTGCGAGATGCCATCACTGCAAGAACTGAACAGCTTGCAGCTGCGCTGCGTCTGCAACTGCAGCGCTGGTTCACACCTCAATGGCTTGAAAAAAATGAAGGCTGGACGCTGGCGGCATGCAGGGCATAGCGCACAGTCCTGGGCGCAGCCTGACGGAGGGTGTGCCTGGGCTGCCAGGCAGGCGGCGGGGACGTACCTGTGGGGCGGCCTGGCGCGCGTGGACGTGCTGGCCGCGCCGCTGGCCACCGAGCTCGTTTTCTACGGCTCGGAGGTGCCTGACGCAGCGCCCTGGCTGCATGCCCTGCAACGTGTCAGGCAGCATGCCCTGCAGTCTGCCCGCACAATATTTTATCTCCTGCTCTGATGCCTGCGTGCTGTGTGACCGCTGTAGTGCTGTTTCGTGGCAGTCCTCATGGTCAAAGCCAGCTGAGCGTCTTTGTGGCCATACTGATACTTTACACCATGAGGTTGTTTGGCCTTCTGGTTGTCTGCAGGTATGGGATAGGCCGCCAATCCTGACCATCTGTTGTGCCAGTCGTGTGGTTAATGGCCGGCGTGTTGCACATCGGGACGGGGGCGGTGACCGCGCCAGTGCCGGCTCTGCTCTACACGGCATACGGCGGGGAAGCTGGGGCTGCACCGGGCAGAACACGCTGACGTCGCATTGGAGGCTGCACCGCGGCCGGGCGCGAGCGCGGGCGCTCCATCCGCAGTGGACGACGCTGGCGCGCCGCCTGGAACGGCCGAGCGCTCTCAAAGTCGCGGCACGAAACGGAGCGGCGGCGCGGCTGAGGGCGGGCGGGACGTGCAGGTGATGCGCGTGATCGCGTCGCCGCTGCGCGACGCGCGCGCGGGCGCGCCGGCCGCGGAGGACGGCGCGGGCGCGCCGCTGTTCGGCGCCACCGCCGCCGCGTCCTGGGGCGGCCTTCGCGTGGCGCGCGAGGCGCGCCATCTGTATGATGCATGGCTATGGGCCTTGAGCTGGCTTCGGATCTGTCATATCCGTTTGTTTGGACATAAAATACATATCTGCCCAGCTTTGGTTGCTGCCTACAGAATGGACTTGCCAAGGGTCGCCTCTGCAGGTGTGCGGCGTGAGTCTGGTACAGGACAAGTATGGGCGTCTTTTTGGCATGGTCACTGCAGGGAAGGTAAGGGTTGGCACATGTGCTGTTGAGGAGATGCAACATGTGCTAGGGCGGGGCGAGGGTATGCTGGGGGCGCTGCACAGCAACTTAAGTATTCTCAGCTGGCCCAGCCCCAAGGGCGCCTGGCCAGGCCGCAGCGCCTCAAGCGGCACAGGCGCTGCAAGATAGACCGCCCGCCCAGCCTGCCAGCTTTTCTCGCAGCCTGTGACGTGCTGCGGCGGAGCCAGTCAGGACAGTGGCGCTGGACGTGGTGGAGGAGGCGCCGATGCAGGGTTAGGGTTGGGCTGACATAATATGGGCGGCGCGCAGGTGGCGCTGGACGCAGGCGCGCGCGGCGAGGGCGTGGCGGACGTGTGCGTGTCGGGGCTGCCGGGCTGGGTGGCGGTGCGCGTGCCGGGCGCGCGCGGGGAGGTGAGGCTGCGCGTCTGGGCGCCTGCCGGCATCGAGGTCTTTGTGCGGCCGCCGCTGCCCGTGCCCTGGTGACTGCCTGCACGTCTGCGGGGTGGTCACATGTAGCGGAATATTGGCCCCCTTGTATTTGTTTGGCACTTGCATTGAAACAAAAGTTGCATTGTGCAGCAGTGGTCACTGCCTTTTGAGCATCGCTGCTTGTTTTCATTGTACCAGTCTTCTGTGTGTCCGAACTTGTGAGGCTCTGTGTCAAAGGAGTCTGTCACGGCCGTGGGCGAAGCATCACTGTCATTGCGCGAAAGTGCTATGCCCTGGTGAGACTGGACAGCGCCGCCTGACTTGCTTCACGCGCCATGGAAGACGGTGAACCTGGCGCAGTCCCCAGCTCCAGAGTTAGAAGCTGCCAATGCGCCAGCCTGCGCATTTCTGCATTTCACCTTCCGCTCACAGGAGCTTGCTGCCCAGACGAAACGGGGAGTGGGTGCACCGCTGAGGCGCTGATGGCAGAAGAAACGTCGGGCAGGCGACAGCAGCCTGCTGGTGGTGCTGCTGGAGACGCGCGGCGAGTTCTGGGACAGGCTGCGCGCCGCCAGCGAGGGCGCCAGCGCGGCAGACTTCACCGCGCTGGCCCCAGAGGACTTTGTGCAGCAGGCACTGGCCCCGTACAAGTTACACGCTACACGCAGCGGTTCAGTCGGCTGTGCACGCATCCTGCTCGTACAGAGCACCATGAGACTCTCAGTGCCGCGTGGGAGCAGGTGCTCGTGTTCCTGAACTCGTTCCTGCTGCTTAACGATGGCAACCGGCTGGCCGTGTTCGCGATGCACAGCAGCGACAGGCGCGCGCCGGGCGCCCTCGACCACACACACTCTGCGCCAGCCCGGCTGTGCCGGCAGCTTGCAAACCGCGCTGCACGCGCCGCAGCCACCTGCTGTACCTGTCGCCGTCGCTGCTGGGCGAGGCGCGGCGGCGCCAGGCGCCCGGCGCGAGCAGCTCGCCCGCGCAGAGCGTGCTGCAGCGCCTGCGCCTGCTCGTGGCCGACGACGAGCGGCGCGCCGGCGCGCCCCCGGACGCGCTGCTGGCCGACCTTGGCTGGGCTTGAGCGTGCCTGTCTGAGGCAGGTTGTTGGGCTGTCGCACCACACCAAAGCGAGCACTTTCATGTAGGCAAAGTTTGGGCTGTGTGCATGTGGCAGAGCTCGTGTGGCGGGCGTCCGCATTGAAAAGGCCCAGGGCATGGTGGCGGCTCTGCTGTCGGCTTGCGTGTGATACTCTATGGTGCAGCGGGCGCCGTCGGGTGCTGCGGCGCAGAGGGCGCGGCCGCCGTCCACCTCCCCCTGCCAGCCAGGCTGCGGCGCAAACCCGCCGCGCCAGCGCAGGCGGCGGCGCCGAGCGCGGGCCGGGCGCGCTGGCGGGCGCGCTGTCGCGCGCGCTGTGCTTCATCCACAAGGTGCAGCGGCCGCCGCTGGGCGCTGCGGCAGGCGCCGGCGCGGCCGCGCTGCGCCAGGCGCCCAAGCCGCGCGTGCTGGTGCTGGTCGGCTGCCCCGACGCGACGTCGCAGTACATCGCGGTCATGAACGCCATCTTCTCCGCGCTGGTGCGCGTGCTGGGGGTAGGGCAGGGGCTAAGGGTAGGGGTAGGGGGTCCTAACCCTGATGCAGCTCGTGCGGTAGGGGAAGGGGTGTTGCACGACATGCGGCCTAGGGGCTGCTGCGCGGCGCCTTCGCGTCTCTTGTGGCGCCGCAGGCTCTGACGCTGCATCACACTCCGCGGTTCTGTGCCTTCACCGCCACAAGCACGGTAGTGTGCGCTCAGCAGGCCTTCTGACCGTGCCGCATGTCCGCATCTCTGTCCAGGCCGCCTGGCGTGAGCTGCCCCCCCTGGTCAGCCTGATCTGGTGTCTTGGGCGGCGAGCCTGCAGGCACCACACCTGCGCCGAGCACCTCACTGCTACGTGTGTGAAAGGCGGCGCTGCCTTTGGGCCGGCGCATGCAGCGCAGCAGCCGCGCTCGCTCGATGCCGTCATGTCAGCGGCATGCGTTCCCTGTTGTCCCAGCGTTCCCTGCCGTGACGGCGCCCCTGCGGGCCCGCGCGCGCAGCGCAGCGACGTGGTCGTCGACGCGTGCGTGGTGGGCGGCGCGGACTCGGCCTTCCTGCAGCAGGCCGCGCACCTGACCGGCGGCCTGTACCTGCGGCCGCCGCGCCCCGGCGGCCTGCTGCAGACGCTGCTGGTGCGCCGCGCCGCGCCCGGCGGGGCGCCGCGCCTGCAGCACCCCGCGCCTGCAGCACCCAGCACAACCGTGTCTGGCGTCGCCCTGCTGCACAGTGTGGCGGGCAGGCTCCTCGGCCACCAGCCTGCGGGCTGTCAAGCTGGTGTGGTCGGTGAGCCCGGGCCTGGCCCGGGCACGAAGCGCTGCAGGCGCGCGCGGCTTGCGAGGCCGGGGCCGGCCCAGACAGGGGCCGCTGCGCGGGCGCGCGCAGACGGTGTTCTGCTGCGACACCTACTCGCGCGGCTTCCTGGACCTGCCGCGCGCGAGCGCGGTCGACTTCCGCGCCTCCTGCTTCTGCCACAAGGTGGGGCCGCGGGGGGCTCTCATGGGCTGGCTCGAGGACGTGTGTGCTTGTGCAACGGCTTTGTCGACACTGTACACCGGTGCTTCAACAGGCTCGCGGGCCCTGGGCGATCGGCCCTGCCGAGCGCAGTCAGCGGGAGCCCTGGGCCCTGGTCAGGTCGCGGCCGCTTAGGGGCTTCCCTATGTGGGAGCCTTTTTGACCCCGTCGTCGCAGGCGCCGGTCCTGCTTGCAGCCGCGGCAGCTCTGTCAGCAGGGCTCGCCGCCCTGCTGCGCCGGCCTCGCGCCGCTCACGAGGCGGACGCTGAGCCCGCTCGTCGCCCCGCGCGCAGCGCGCGATCGACCTCGGCTACGTCTGCTCCGTCTGCCTCTCCATCTTCTGCCAGGCGCGGCGCCCTCCGCGCTCCACCCCGCGCGCCGCTCTGCGCTCCGCCCCAGCGCGCCGCGGCCGCGCGCCTCTGCGACGCACGGCCCTGGGGCCTGACGGCTGCGCACCTTGGGGCCGCTGCTTGGTCACGCGCGGCTGCCGGCCGCCCGGCCGGGCCGGCAGCGGCGATGCATGCTGCCCGCCATGTGAGGCCATGCGCGGTGGCTGCCTGACTCAGGTTCCCAGGAGCGCGGAAGGCGTGCGCGCCAAATCGGGCATCGGCTCAAAGCGAGCGAGCGGCCGGTGTGGCCATGGGCGGCAGGCGCTGCCGGAGTGCACCACATGCGGCACGCCCTTCGCGACCGCCAAGGCGGGCAAGCGGCCAGCGGCCGCGAGCCTGGCTGGCGCTGAGCGCAGCGGCAAGCAGGCGCATGTGTGAGCGCCTGCACGCCGGCGTGCAGCTCTGGCAACGCGGGGCCGCCGCCTGAACATCTGCATCTGCACTTTCGTTTTGCGGTGCAGCTTGAACATGCTGGAACACTGTCTCTGACATTATCAGTGAAAGGTATTTGGGGCCCGGCTGGGCAGTTGATATTTGCATCGGTGCGTGCCTGGCGAGTGTGCTTGCTCGCGTCGGGCAGATGCCAGGAGAGTTGCAGGGGCATGCAAATGTGCGGATGCATCACAGTATCTAGCCTAGGTGTGTGTGTGCTAACCAGCTGCTTTCCAACCTCACATGCGCATCCATGCACCGCGGCGCATGAGCTTGCGTGTGCCCAGCGGCGAGCATGTCCCCAGCAGGCTTGCATTCGGCGCACGCACATGTCCAGACAGCGGCATGTGTGTGTAACGATGAGTGTGCCGCACCATGTGCCGACGCAAGCATGCTCAAGGGAGGAGTGTAGCACAGATCTGCACAAACTGGTACAGCCTCTTAACATCCAATGTGTTTACTTTCATTTGCCACACCACTTTGCTGGTGCCCAACCAAGAGATCTGCGGCATCGGTGTCATTGCACATTTGCACATTGCATGCGCCATTGCAGCAGCTTCCTTACATACTTTTTGTGAACTGCTCTTACTTTTTAAATCAATCATACTCGGTCTCACCACAGAATACTGGCTTTGCAGCACGGACACTGGCACATGGCATGCACCCATGGCACCTGAACCTGTCTGAACCACCGGCACCCGCCAGCACGTACGCGTAAAAACAAGCACACACCCCGCGCAGAGATGGCAAGCAATGCAGAACTGTTCCAGTGCACATCCTGCGAGGCCCACGACGGTGCGAGCGGCCCTGTGTGGCATACGGCGGTTGTGATGTGCGGGCACACACTGCCCAGTGTGCGGTGATACGGTGGTTCCAGATGTACACGGCGGGCGAAGTGTGAACGCAGCACCAGCGGGTTCCAGACCACAGTGCGGGCGGCTCAGGGTTGGGGTTGGGCCCCGCCGACTGTAACGCGCACCTCAATGCAAAGGCCTCAAGCACACGACACCTGCCAACGACCAGCGCGAGGCCCTCGACCGCCAGAGGCAGACTCATCACGCCCGCTGCCGGGCAGCCCGACCCCGCCAGGGCTCGTGGGCCCCGCCGCCCGCTGCGGCCCCCTCTGCGCACGGGAGTGTGTGGCGCCCGCGCTGTCGCACCGCCGCCCCGCCAACATGCTAAACATCCTACACGCAAGCTCCAACCCGGGCACGGCCGCACGCCGGGAGGGGTGGCGCCGGCAGGCTCCAGCAGGCAGCGCCGGCTGCTGCTGCAACGCCGCGCGTGCGCGCCGGCGCACGCTGCCGCGCACACGCGCTGCGCGCGCCTGCTCCTGCCCTGGACGAGCGCACTGTGCGGGGGCACAGCGCCCGGCACATGTGTGCTCCGCACGCGCCTATAGTGCGCGTGCGCGCTGGGCGGGCGGCGGCGCGCTTGCAGCCACGACACCCCCCACCCAGGACAGTTGAAAAGCCCCGGCGCACCCCTAGTCTGCCCACCCAATACAGAACGCAGCCCCCCGTGGGGGCCGGACGGACAGGGCGCCCTGGCCTTGTCGGCGCGCGGCGCACAAGGCCAGGGCGCACGCGCGCGGCGGGCTCACTGCCACGCCTCGTGGTCGGTCTTGACGTCGCGCACCGCCTTGAACACCGCGCTGTTGCACTTGAAGCCGGTGCCGAAGCCCAGCATCCAGATGCGGTCGCCCTTCTTGGCGCCGACCTGCGCGCATGCGCCCGCGCTCTCGCACACCTCCCCGCAACCGGTGCGCTCATGCACACACTGCTTCGCAACATGTCGACGCTCACGGCTATCTGCCCTGCACAGCCACTGGGCGGCAAAAGAGGATGATGCAGCAAAGCAGCGCTGCTTGCGCGGACATGCCCTGCAGCAGCAGGCAGGCAGTCGCATGGAGGCAGGCAAGCCCATCCACACTCAGCACATCAACAGCACCCCGCCGCCCTCTGCTGGCCGGGCGCGGCGCGGCGCCGTCAACGTGCTCGCTGTAAACAGGCTTGCCTGCTTCCACGCGACTGCCTGCCCCGCTGCTCCGGAGCATGCCTGCGCAAGCAGCCTGTCTGCCCCGCTGCTCCGACGCTGCAGGACAGCGGCCGGCAGAGTGCGGCGGCGCGCGGGCCCCGCGCACGCGCGCTTCCGTGCTGCTCAGCACACAGACGACGGCGGCGCAGAAGGGAGTAGGGTAGGGTCAGGGTTAGGGCGGCGGCGCGCACCCGCGCTTCCATGTTGGTGAGCACGTAGAAGACGGCGGCGCAGCAGGTGTTGCCGTAGCGGAACAGCGTCTCCTTGCTGGGCTGCACGTCGCTGGGCGCCAGGCTCAGCTTCTTCTCCACCTCCTCGATCACCGCGCGCCCGCCCGTGTGCACCAGGAAGTGCTGGAACGCGGTCTTGAAGTTGGGGATGTAGTTGCTGTCCATCACCGCGCGCACCTGGCGCGGCCGCGGGCTGTCAGTCGGCATCACAGCTTCTCACACCTTGCGGGGAGGAGCAAGGTTGCTCGTGGCCGTTGACCAGCTCTCATTCACACGGGGATTTGAGAACGCCCACTTATATCAAGAGCCAAGCATTGCAAGAGCAGCGGCCACTCATTGCAGGAGTGGCGGCCACGGTCGCCGTGCGGCACAGGCCCCATACATGGGGATCGCATAATGGCAAAGCCACAGCCAGTTCCCATCATGCTACCTCATCATCATCAGCACCATCATCCTCCCTGTGTTGGCAGCAGAGCGCGGGCTGTGCCGCACCAGCTCGGTCAGCGGCAGCACGTGCGGCGCGAGCGACGCGATGTTGGTCTTGAGCGCGAGCGCGGCGGTGGGCACCACGTTGCGCTGCAGGCAGATGCCGCGGATGCCCTCCTCGTCCTCGCGCTGCCGGATGGCGTTGAAGGCGTCGTCGTCCGCGCCGATGTGGCTGCGCACGGTGAGCGTCATCTCGTACTTCGCGCGCGCGCGGTCCGCCGGCCTGCGCGCGGCGCGCCCGCTGCGTCAGCGCGCGCAGCCCACAACATTCGCACACTAAACCCTGCTCTTAATGCCAGGCTCCTGCTGAGCCAGGCACACCCCAGCTGCTGATCCTGGCACGCAGGCAAGCGGCACAAGTCCTGTACCTATCACACCACCACCAAACCAGCTCACGTGCTCCAGAAGAGATTGCTGATCCAGTGAAACCTTGATGCGGGCCTCCCGCCTTGCCTGCCTCGGCTGTTTCCGGACACTGGGTGCCGGGGCCGGCCGAGGAGACGAAAGCGGAGTTGAGAGCTGGCATGCGGCAGCCAAATTTGGGGCGGGCGTGCTTGGGCTCCTGAGTGCTAGGTTGACGCCCCAAAGGCGTTCAGTCCGAGTGCGGTCAGCGTCCGAGGCGAGCACGAGGCCGTGAGCCGGCCGCTGGCACGCCTCGTGGGCGTCCAAGGTGAATACAAGGCCGGTAGCGGGCCGCTGATTGTGCGTCCTGGGCGTCGCAGGTGAGCCGAGATGCGGGAGTCCCAGACGCCCGTGCAGAAGCTGCA
>JAABUX010009961.1_pt1 | contig 10688 bp, 15 predicted proteins | sample 5561851 | NCBI WGS metagenome assembly JAABUX01 (sample SAMN10711883, study PRJNA513361) | rock metagenome | isolation source: Antarctica rocks | place: Antarctica: Victoria Land, Richard Nunatak red sandstone | collected 2016-01-03 | reverse complement strand
GTGCTCCGCTGCAGGCGCGCATGCAGGTGCAGCACCTCCTGGCGTCAAGACCGCGCCCGCAATGCCGCGAGCAGGCGCTGCCCTCGCTGCAGCGCGCTGCCGATGCGCGCTGGCGACCCCGGGGGGGCGGGCGCGCCCGCAGGCGGGCGTGCAGGCGCAGCAGCTCCGGCGCGGCCGCGTGCGCCTCGGCCACCGCGTCCGCGTCGCGCGCGCGCCACTTGAGCGCCTCGCGCACGATGTGCGCGGCGGCCGGCGCACGCGCACCCTTCTTCTTCGCGGGCGCCTCCGCGGCGCGCAGCGGCAGCAGCAGCGCCGCCAGCAGCGCCAGCCGCCGCTCCTCGCCCGCGAACGGCTCCTGCGCCGCGGGGCGCCAGGCGGGTGGGCGCGCATGCGGCGCGCGCGCCGCGCCGCAGCTAGCAGGGCAGGCTGGCGGGGCATGGGTGCCTCGCGTCAGCGCGCTGCGGGACCAGCGTATTTCCAGCAACAGGCGTGTGCGGAGCATCCGCAGCCGGGCGTGTGGTAGGAAGTGTTGCCGCATGCATGCATTGTGTCACTCCCTGGTGCTTGCATCAGCTGAGACCACATCCTCGAACCCCTCGGCCAGTGGACCAAGGAGGTCCGCCAAGATATATTGCTGCATGCCCACCACGCGGCCCAAGAGCGCGGGGTCCGAGGAGGCGGGCGGCAGCGCTCGCCTCCGGGCTCCACGCGCGCATCAGCGCGTCGGCGGCCGCCATGGCCGCTGCGCAGGGCGCGCCGTAGCCCCTGCCGAGGGCGGCCTGCAGCGCGGGCGGCGCCGCGAAGACGGCCGGGAAGAGGCCCAGGCGCTGGATGTCCGCCACGGCGCGCACCGGCGCCGGGCCTGCACGGCACGCCGCGGGGTTGCCGCCGCGGTCTGAGCGAGAGCGGGGCCAGTGCTGACACATCAGGCTGCTTGCGCAGGGCAGGGCTCATGACTTCCAGTATCAGAGGCATGCCGTCCTGGTTGAGGCGATGCTGTTGTTCCTGTCAGGTTTGCAGAGGGTCCTGTACGCACGACCCATTCCATAGTATATGCACTAATCAAAACCAAACCTAAATATGCATTGCACAGACGTGCGCTTTCCCTCACAGAATGCTGAATGTATAATGGAATGAACTACAACCGTGTATCAGCCAACATGAGCGGCGAGCGGGCGCACCCTGGAACATGCCCTCCAGCTCGGCCCCGACGCGCTCGCGGCTCACCTTCCGGCTCAGCGCCTCCCGCACCTGCGCGCGCACGCCCAGCAGGTCAGCACCCTTTTCCCATGTCATACTAGATAACAAAGTGAATTACATGTGTGCTGCCTGTGTACGCGCTTGCCTGTTGCAGGCGCCTGCGTTCCTGTGACACAAATGCATGCATGAATGCGAATTGACAAGCCTGTATCAGCCAGATATGGCTGCATGTGCAAGAGTGGTGGTGCACTACTACTAAGATGAAGGGCAGATGATTAGCAGAAAATGTGTGGCGCAATCTAGGGTTGCACAACAGACAGCTCGCCAGAGTTTCAAGTCTGCCCGAGCAAGAAACTGGAGACACTCCTGTATCCTCCGGCTACTATCATCAATTTGGAACGTGAATTTACTGGTTGCTGCGGTGAACTTCAAAGAAGCAGATACTTCTAGATCGCTGACACATAGCCTTGTTGCTCCACGCTTTGCTGCGTCATCCGTGTGCTTATTGCTGGGATAAAGACGCAGGGCCGGGCAATAAGAAGTGCGGCTTGCTGCACGCGGGTGCCGCCTGTGCCTCCCGCTGCGCGCAGCGATGGTTAAGGTGGCTGTGAAGTGGGCAAAGGAGACGTACAAAGTCGAGGTCGACCCACAGGAGCCGGGCCTGGTGTTCAAGCACCAGCTGTTCAGCCTCACCGGCGTGCCACCGGAGCGCCAGAAGATCATGGTCAAGGGCGGTATGCTGAAGGACGACGCCGACGTGGCCAAGCTGGGCCTGAAGGAGGGGCAGAAGCTGATGATGATGGGCAGCGCGGACAAGGTGCACCCCGCTGGCAGTCCAGCTATCATGCTAGCCGCTTGCGCGGACTCTGCTGCACAGAGCTCCTGCGCGCTGTCACTTACCTAAATAAAAAAGAGTTTTCTGCAGAAGCAGCACAGCTGCTGGGCGCTGGTCTGAGTCGCCTACAGAGCACGCGGCGCCCTCAGAGCCGCTGACGCGCACCCGCGCCGGCGCACAGCTGCCGGAGGCGCCGGCCAAGGCGCACGTATTCCTGGAGGACCTGCCGGAGGACGAGCAGGACGCAGCAGGCTTCGCCAAGTACGGCGCAGGTGCGGCGCCCTTGCGGGTCCGCCCAGCGCGCGCCCGCCCTGGGGCACGGCGCGCGTAGCGCGCGTCCGCAGGCGCCGACGGCCCAGTCGGCTGACACCTGGCTGAGGACGGACGCGCATGCGAGCGTGTGCTGGGGCCCGACCCGTTCAGGGCCTGCGGCAGTACTGATCAGTGACGACCCGCAAAAACTGGAAACTAGAAAAAAAAAAAAGTACTACCAAAGAAAAGGCCAGCGCGCATGCCTAGGCCCACGGGGACAGGGCGCCAGAGCGTTGGACTCAAACAGGCTGGGGCGCGGGCGGCAAGCGCGCGCGCGCGCCGCGCAGGCCTGCAGAACCTGGGCAACACGTGCTACATGAACAGCACGCTGCAGTGCCTGTACCGCGTGCCGGAGCTGCGCGATGCGCTGGCACGCTACGACGGCCCGGGCGCGCCGGGCGCCGCGCTCCCGCTCGACGCTTCGCACAGGCTCACGCTGGCGACCCAGGACCTGTTCAGGGTGCGGGCCGCCGCAGCTGCGGCTGCCGGGGCGGATGCGGCTGTCCTGAAGGCAGGCATGCTGTGCAGCCAATGGCGCCGCCGCTCCTGCTCCCTTACGCCGGTGCTGGTGCGCCATGCTGGCGCAGTGCAGCCGCGGCGCGCACGCGCGCCCGTCTGACAGCAGCAGCAGGCCGGCCACGCGCCTGCGGCTGGCCCTGCAGGCTGGCAGCCAGCTCCCATCTGGTTATACATTAGAACAGGAAAATAAAAGTTGATAATAAATACGAGCGCTGCGGCAGGACCTGGAGCGCAGCGCGGTGCCGGTGATGCCGTTCCGCTTCCTGTCGCAGCTGCGCGCAAGCTACCCGCAGTTCGCGGAGCAGGGCCGCACGGGCGCGTACAGCCAGCAGGACGCGGAGGAGTGCTGGAGCCAGCTGCTGTACACGCTGCGGGAGCGCCTGCGGGCGCGCCCCGTCCCCGTGCCGCTCCCCTGGGCAAAGCCGTATGCGGGCGCGAGACAGTCTCGGCCCTACGTCGAGGAGCGCTGAACCCGGCCGCCCCTACACGCTGCGCGCGCGCGGGTGCCTGCTTCCCTGGAGTGCTGCAACCCGCCTCGCCTTGCGCGTGGCCGGTGAGCTGCTGGCTCGCCTCACCGGCAGCATGCCCGCGGCGCACGGGCTCGGTCAGTGTGGGCAGGACGCTGATGCAGCAGGCGCAAGGCCTGATCAAGCTTTCCAAGCATGGTCAGGCACGCGTCGCGTCCTGGCAAAGTCTGGGAGTGCCGCAATGTTCCGTCGTGGCCCAGAAGAGTTTAGGGTAGGCTTGTGAGCGCCAGGACCCAGAGGGCGCGAGCGCGGACCCGGTCGTGCAGCGGCTGTTCGGCGTTGGCCTGCGCACGCGCTTCACGTGCGCCGAGAGCGGCGAGGCCGAGGGCGAGGACGCGACCGTGTTCGAGCTCAAGTGCAACATCACGTCCGACGTCAACCTGCTGTCGGAGGGCCTGCGCCTCGGCCTGGTCAGCGACCGCGAGAAGAACAGCGCCGCGCTCGGGCGCCTCGCGCTCTTCCAGGCGCGCGCTCCCCGACTGGAAGCGGAGGACCTTTTTTTGCATGTGTGCATGCGAGGAGCGGGATGCTGTGCCTGGGCATGTGGCTTCCCTTGCTGTCTACCGGAACAAGCAGCGCATTGCTGGTTGGAATTTGCATGAGTGGCTTGCAGAGCGCTCGACATTCTGTTGTGTCCAAGCATGTCTGGGTGGCGGCGAGCTGCAAGTGCTGGGGTGGCCGCGAGCTGGGGGGGCGCGGCCCACACTCCGGCCGCCGGCGTAGGGCAAGAGCGAGATCACGCGGCTGCCGCCGCACCTGACCGTCCAGATGGTGCGCTTCTTCTACAAGGTGGACGTGCAGCAGAAGGCCAAGATCCTGCGCAAGGCGCGCCCGCCGCCGCGGCCCCTGCTGCAGGGCCCCGCGCCGCTCCAGTTTGACGCGCAGTGGCCGCAGGCGCTCGTAGTGTGCACTGTAGTGCACGTGCACTGGCGCGCCTGGCGATGGGGCGATGGAAAACCCAAAACCTAACCTTAACACTGCAGGCAGCCCCTGCCGTGCTGCCAGCAGAGCGGCGCCGCGCCGCGGCCGCGCAGGTCGCCTTCCCGCTGGTGCTGGACGTGTACGAGTTCTGCTCGGCGGAGCTGAAGAAGGAGCTGGAGGGCCCGCGCGAGGCGGCGCGCGCGGCCGCCGACCGCGCGGCCGGCCTGGAGAAGGCTGCCAAGGTGGCGCGCCGCACCGCCTACCCCCATCCCCTCACCCCTAACCCCCGCCAGCGCCTGCCTGGGGGGGCCGCCGCAACCGTGGCGCTGCTGCCTGCCATGCGGCAGTCTGGCAAGCACAGGGTCGAAATGGCACTCTGGCACCCGGCTCATGACACGGTGCCCTGGCCCCCGCATGGCGCGGGTGTGGACCCTGTCTGGCGGCGCCCTGTCCCGGGAGTATGACCCGCAGGCCGCAGGCGGCCGCGCCGCGCCTGACCTCGCTGCTGCGGCAGGCGGCCAAGCGCGCGGACGGCTCGCGGGCGGAGGGCGCGCCGGCCGGCAAGGCGCCCGCGGCCGGTAAGGCGCCCGCGGCCGGCAAGGCGCCCGCGGCCGGCAAGGCCGCCGATCCGGCGGCGGCCCCGCCTGCGGCCGAGGCCGCGCCAGCCAAGGCCGAGCCAGCCGCAGCCGCGACGGCGGGCGGCGCCGCGGTGCGCCCTGTAACCCGAGTGGTCTCATCGTCCAGCAGCGCCGTGTGCAACGTCTGCCTGCCCAACAGGCGTGTCCATCGGCCGACACAGGGCCGCTCGCCAGCGCCGCCTCAATGCTGCACACCCACTTAACGACCTGCTCATGCCCAGCCACCCAGTCGCGGTAGGTGCACACCCTGTGCAACCCCGGAGATAACCTTGTAAGGGGCGTGCGGGGTACAGGCGCCAGCGGAGAAGCCCGCCGGCGGGGACGTGGAGATGGCGGACGCGGCCGCCGCGCCGGGCGGCAGCGGCACACATGCGGCGCCCAGCGAGTTTGCGGGGCGGCAGACCGGTGCGGCTCGATGGGCAGCTCGTTGCTGCAGGGTCGGGCTGTGCAGACAAGCACCAGGTCGCTCACCAGCCAGGCTTCCCTGGACCAAGCCAGGGATAGGTTAGGGTAGGGTAGGGTTCGCTCACCAGCCTGGCTGGTGAGCCAGGCTTCCCTGGGCTTGGTCCGCATTTGCGGTCTGGTGCTTGAGCCACGCATGCGGCGTGCCGCCCCGCAGCCGCCAGTCTCCGCCCCTCGCGGGGCGCCCGCAGGGCCCGCCCGCGCGCGCCGCCCACGCGCGCGCCGCGCCGCCGCGCAGGCATGTACGACCTGGTGGCGGTGCTCACGCACAAGGGCCGCAGCGCGGACAGCGGGCACTACGTGAGCTGGGCGAAGCAGGACGACGGGCAGTGGATGCAGTTCGACGACGAGGAGCTCATCCCGCGCAAGGCGGACGAGATCGTGACGCTGTCTGGCGGCGGCGACTGGCACATGGCCTACCTGCTGCTGTACCGCGCGCAGCGCGTCTAGGGCGGGCGCGGCCTGAAACACCAGGGTTTATTTGCCTGAGCGCAGAAGCTCCCGCCTATGCACGCGGCGGGATGCCTCAGCTGCGTCCGGGCCTTGTGCCCAGCATGCAGCGGTCCCCGACGATGCTATAGGGCGCCGGGCTTGCGCGGGCCGCCGCAGCGGTCTGTGTGAAGCGCTGGGCGTGCAAGGGCTACTCGGCGTGAGCGCCGCAAGGCTCGCGGGCGCGTTGTGCAGCTCAGCCTGCAGCCTGTGAACAGGGAGTGTGAGCCGGGAGGGAGTGCGAGCCGGGAGGGGGGCCGCGCGCGCCTTTGAGCTGGCGGCGGCCGCCTCGATGCCCGCGTCCAGCCGGAAGCCGAAGCGCGCGCCGAAGCGCACCGCGCGCAGCACGCGCAGCGGGTCTGCGCCGCCCGGACACGCCCGGCACTCAGCGTTCAGAGGAGGCTGGGGACTGCGACTCCTGCAGCACAGCCATGCCAAGGACCTGTGGTGTGAACGACAAGTGTCCAAACGGAGCAGAGGCATGTAACATGCATGCCTGCCGGCTCGGTGCTGCCAGCTAGGAGCACCAACTGCTACATGTTCACTTCAGCGATGTGCGGAAAGACGTGTTGGAGAAGAGAGGAAGACACTCCATATACGAGGTAACCCAAAGTGCCATGTGACCTTCCTGGCACCTCCGCCAGGCCAGAAAGCCCATGTTGAAGGCATGCAGGCGTGCTGGGGCGCCCCCTGCACCTCTAGAAAAGCCGCGCGCACCGTCCATGAACGTCTCGGCGGCGGGGAGTGGCGTGCGGATGAGCCGCGCGTCCAGGTCGGCCAGGCCGCGCCCGGTGAAGTCCTCCACCACGCCGCTGTCGACGCGGTAGAACAGGCTGTTGATGGTGAAGTCGCGCCTGCCGTGGCGCGCCCGGTGTCAGGGAAAGGTGAGACCCAAACCTAACCCACCCTGCGGTCACTGCTCCGCCTCTGTCAATGCCTGGGCAAGCAGGCTCGCCACCGCGCAGGGCGCGCCGGCAGGTGCGCCGCAACCATCATCGCATCTGCAAGGTGCTGCTATCATGGCCAGGCGTGTCGGCTGACCGACCAGAACTTCCCACCTCCAGTTCCCCCGGTGCAGCTCTGCATGCTGACACGCTATCTGGCAGGCCTGCATGCGCTTGCGTGCTGACTCGCCGCCGGGCGCCTAGTATCGGCAAGGCCCGCGACGCGCGGCCCTTGCACGCAAGCAGGCCAGCACAGCGGCCGCCAGGTCCGCGCGCTCTGCTGCAGCGCATGTTCACGAGCGCTGCGCCGGCCCCCTGCGTCACACGCTGCGGCCCGCAGGCCCGCCCGTGGTGGCAGGCCGCAGGCGCGCGCCGCATTGCGTCCTCCTCGGGCGTGCCGATGTCCATGGTGGGGATGCGCGAGTCCGCATAGCTCTCGCTGCGCAGGTTGACCAGGTCGATCTCCAGGCCGGCCAGCTTGAGGCGCGCGGTCTCCAGGTGCTTGGACTGCTCCGGGTTGCTCAGGATCACCGCGACCTGCGCCGAAGCGCGCGCTGCCCGTGTCAGGGGCGCTGCCTGTGTGAGAGGCGCTGCCTGTGTGAGAGGCGCTGCCGCTACGGCCAGGCGGAGCAGACAGGGTGATCGCCAGGCCCATGGACCACTCCGAGGCGCTCGGGGTGCTGGCAAGCTACACAGCGGCGGGCGCCGCCTTTGTGGCAGCGCGCGTGCCAATGCAGTAGAGCAGGAGGGGCGCTCGCGGCCTCTCCTGTAGCTGCGTACCAACAGGGGCGCTGCCGCCAGAGCAAAGGCAGGACGGGAGGGCTGCAAGCTGCCTCAGGCCAGCACCGTATCAGGTGCAGCAAGCCGTAACCAGGGCAGCAAGGCTGGGGCCGGGGCCGCCAAGCAATTCCTATGGCCCTGCCAGAGCTCGAGGCACATAGCAGTTTGGTTAAGAGGGCGGCGTGGATGGGGCAGCTGGCAGGTGTCTGACGTGCAGGCAGCTGCATGCAGCTGGTGGGTGTCCGGCGTGGCGCAGGCGCTTGGTGGGGGGCCTGGCAGTGGGCTTGCAGCAGGCAGGGCGCGGCGCGGGCGGCCACCTTGAGCGCGCTCTGCGCCTGGGACGCGAGGTACTTGTTCACGTCCTCGGCGAACTCGACGCCCTTCTTGTCGCTGAGCGCAATGTCAATGTCGTGCGACTCCTTGCCGAGCAGCTTGTCCCGGACCCATCCCCCGGCGCAGCGCAGCACGGTCTGCGGGCAGGCATGCTCCACCACCGCGCGCAGCACGCTGAACAGCTCCTTCTCCTGTTCGGTCAGGCGGACGTCGCGTGCGGCTGCGGCCGCCATGACGCGCTGGCGGGAATGATGAGCAAGCGCGCGCACCAGCCTGGCGCTGCAGCACCTGCCGGCCGACGCTCTGCACGGTGCCAGCAGCGCCGCCCTCAGGATCATGGCCTGCGGGGCATTGTATGTTCCCAGCAGCGAGGCAAGGTCTCCCAAACACCTGTCCTCCTCCTTTTCAAAACAGGCTACCCGCTCTTCCAGCATCACACATCCCAGCTGAAGGCTGTCGACCTAAACAGCGCATCGCGCTCAGTGGTGCCGCGTCCTGATTGCATGGCAGTGAGTAGCTGCACTGGCAGTGTGCATGCTTGATGCACTGCGCGTCCTCACTTGAGCGGCCCAGGCAACGGCAAGCACTTGTTGTTACGTCATGAGTGAGCACGCTGCGGCTGCAATGCACAGAGCGCAGACATGCACATGTGCATGTGGTCGAGCAAGCAGCGGGCTGCGGGCAGGCCCACGCGCGCCGCGCCTCGCGCCCGTGCGCTCTGCAAGGCAACGCCACTCGTGCCTGCAGAGTAAACGCGTGCGACGAACGGGTGCGCATGTGGCAAGGGGTGGACAGCAGCACACTGTCCGTGCAGGCAGCGGCCCGCGCCTGCCAACATGCTGTGCGTGCGTGCAGGCCTGGCCTGGGCGTGCAGCGCCGGCGACGGCCGCGGCAGCGACACCAGGGACGCTGCGCGGAGCGGCGAGCTGCGCCTGGACAGGGAGCCGGCCAGCCCGCAGTGGGCAGGTTGCGCTCAGCTTATGCCCGGTCCAGGCTCACTTGGCCCTGCGGCGCTTGAGGAAGGGCTCGCGCTGCGCGCAGGGGACTACAGCCCGGGCGACCAGCTCGGCAAGTACCGCGTGCTGGAGGTGCTCGGCCGCGGCAGCAACGGCGTGACGTACAAGGCGCGCGCCGGCCCGCACCGCGTTCCGCTGCCAGCTGTTGCGCTCGCACCCCCATGCCCCCACGCCTCACCTTGGCGACACCCCATATTGGCCAATACCAAGCCAACACCGGGCCGGTGCGCGCGAGCCTGGGCGCTGTGAGCTTCAGCCGCGCGGCCGGCGCGCGCGCGGGCAGGCCGAGGACGAGGAGGGGCGCGCGGTGGCGGTGAAGGCGCTGTCGCTGCGGCGCATGGCGGGCTGGAAGGCGCTGGAGCTCTTCGAGCGCGAGGCGGCCACGCTCAAGGGCCTGGCGCACCCATCGGTGCCGCGGTGCGCTGCTCCCGAGCACCTGTGCTCTTCCCGCCGGCGTGCCATGGTCTGTCCGGGTACAGCCTGTCTACCACGATGCATGCTTTACCTCGGTGCCGCAGTGCACTTCCGCCGGTGTGCGCCTCTGCGTCCTCCGGCCTGCTCTGCTGCCACCGCATGTGGCGGCAGGACGGGCCCTGCAGGGGGCGCCGGGTTGCGGGCGAGTTGCCCGGCGCGCGGCGCAGGTACGTCGACTACTTTGAGCTGGACGGCGAGCGCGACCGCGGCTTCTTCCTCGTGCAGGCGCGCGCGGCACTGGCGCACGGACGGGCGGGCCCCTTGACAGTTGCTGTGTGACAGCAAGGCATGCAGCGCCCAGGGAACCGTCTTGGCATCAGGCCTGGCTGCGCCGATCTGTAAGCTAACCTCCTCCGCGCTGTCCTGCGCAGCGAGTTCGCACGATCGCTGCTGGTCCTTTGTTGAGGTCAAGCAGGATTACAGTCTGATGTCTTGACTGGGCGAAGGGTTGATGCGAATGTGGGAGGCTGAGGGCGGGCGGCGGCGGGCACGCAGGAGCTGGCGGAGGGCCGGTCGCTGGCGGACCTGGTGGCGGGCGGCTGGCGCGCGGACGAGGCCGAGGTAGCGCGGATCGCGCGCGAGCTGCTGGAGGCGCGCGCCTGGGCTGGCCCTAAACCCTATACCTGTTGCAGCGCATGGTAAATAAGTCCACATACGCAAAAACGTCATGACATATATATACATGTACACATACATGGTGAGGGCTGCGGCTGTGCTGTGCTGCAGACCGGCGGCGCGCGCACGAGAACTTTTCTGGGCAGGGGCGCAGACGGGGGCGCCGCCGGCCGCGCAGGTGCTGCAATACCTGGGCGAGCGGCGGCCGCCGGTGACGCACCGCGACGTCAAGCCAGAGAATGTGGTGCTGGGCGGCGGGCGCGCGGGCGGGCGCGTGTTCCTGGTCGACTTTGGCGGCGTGCAGGTGCCCTAACCCCTGCCCTAGCACCCGCCGCCGCTCGCCCGCCAGCGGCGCCGGGGCCGCGCAGCCGACCGCTGGCGCTGCGCAGCGGCGCCGGGCGGGCGCCCTGCCGCTGCGCGCGCCGCAGCGCACATCGCGGGGCAGCGCGACCTCATATGCTTTGGAGCGCCACCTGAACATCAGCGCACTGAAGTACTGAAGTGGTCCATACCAGCGCGTGATCACTGTGTGGCTGCGCCCAGGCTGCGGCGGCGAGCGACCTGGCGAGCCTGGGCTCGACGGTCATTGGGACGTACGGCTACATGGCGCCAGGCGCGCGCCT
>JAABUX010009960.1_pt1 | contig 10689 bp, 16 predicted proteins | sample 5561851 | NCBI WGS metagenome assembly JAABUX01 (sample SAMN10711883, study PRJNA513361) | rock metagenome | isolation source: Antarctica rocks | place: Antarctica: Victoria Land, Richard Nunatak red sandstone | collected 2016-01-03 | reverse complement strand
CCTGGCAGGATGATGATGTCGGGCTTGTCGGCCTGCACTCAAGCACATTGTGGTTCTTAACACAAGTCCAGCTGGAATGCTGCTCATCCTGACTGCTCACGCTCTTCGTGCCTGTGTTTCGTTCTGATCAGTCAGCAGCACCACAAGTCGAGACGTCGCGCTGCCTTGAGAGGTCAACTACTCCAAAATCATTGGCTGGTCGAAAGAACTCCTGGGACCAACCTGCTGGATCCAGTGGCCCATGAAAAGAGCACACAACACTGCGATGACTGGCTGATATTAAGCATCAAAACAGCTGCAAACTAGCACCAGAGTGACAGGACCCAAGACTCACGCAGCGGTTTCGTCACAACAAGGCTGAGTATCAGACGCTGCTCGATGAAGCGGTCAGATGTTCAGGCCGCCTGTATTGTCAGAATGCTCATGTGTTGTGTGCCATTGCGGGCCTGCCCGCGGACGCGCCTGCATGTGGGTCAGGGTGGAACTGCTGTTGAACGTCTGCCCAATGTCGGCGAAGCAGCCCATGCGGAAGGGGTACCTGTTGGCGATGCTGCTGCAAGGCACCTGCCGCGCACTGTGACGAGGACAGTGGAATTACTCATGAGCACAGAACCGTAGACGAGGGATCGAGCGGCCCCGTGGCAGAGCCCAGGACGACGCCCACCCAAATAGCAGGTTCTCTTGATGCACACGCTGATGCTTGCTTTTATTTGCTCCAACGAGGGTCAGGTCAGCATATAATATGAGCGTTGCATATCAGCGTTTTGATCTCAGTAGTGACACAAAAAAGCACCTTGAAATGGAACACGGCGCTGACGCCATTGGCCTTAGTCGGGTCGCCGACCTTGTAGTAGTACGTACTCCCTGCTTGCAGGCTCGAGATCGTCACCTGCGGTTACTGCACAACCAGGCCTGGTCCTCACATACGACTAGCGAGGAATTAAGCGTGCATGGCTTCACGAAGCAATCACGCCAAGCAAACAGTGCAGCACGCTGACCAGGACACAGGTACATATGTGCTGTCAAACAATTGCTGTGACATGCTTGGGGCTTTTGGAGCACCCTGCGGGCAGGCCCTGCAATGACATGATGCCTCAAACGCCCTGAGGTGTAGGAGGGGTTGGTAAGAGGCCGGCGATGGCCGCTCACCCTGTGAATGACGGGCGAGGAGTAGTCGCCGGTAGGGTAGCTGGTGTACACGGCGTTGGAGGTCGCCGGGTCGGCCTTGATCAGCGCGCCTCCGCGGCCGCTGGGCACGGTGTTGGCGCCCGCGGGCCCGACGCTGGGCTGGTAGCTGCTGATCCACACGTACGACAGTGCGTCGGCTGCGGCGGGGCAGAGATTACAATCAGGGTCTAGGGCTGGGATTCTGGAAAAGGTTAGGTCTGAACGATGGGACAACAGCCTGCACACAAACTCCGTGGTGCGATCGAGCCTGAAGCTGGCGCAAAGCAGGCGCAGGTCCTGAGTGTACGTGAAGCCCTGCAGCGGGAAGACCGTACTTGGCTTGGAGACGTTGAGCGGGTTGACGTTGTAGACGCTGGTGGCCGTGTATGGTATATCTGGCAGCGTCTCTGTCACGTGTCCCGTGACCCACGTGATGAACACCGACGTGAAGTCCGTGGCTGAGCGCGGACACCACAATGAGAGTCTGAGAGGTGGATGATGGTGCATGCAGACACGAGCGGAGCAGTGCAGTGATGCCTCCAGATGCAAAGGCAGACATGCGCAGCAACCGCCCGCTTGAGGAACAGCTCTAAGTCAATTGCTGCGCATGGGCAACTAGTCCGCATGGTTGCACTGGACTTTGGGTGGTGTGCCTGAGGGTTTGGACGGGGCTGTGGTAAGGATATATGAGACGCACCCGCGGGCGTCACGTGGACCTGCTGCGGCACGTACTCAGCCGGCTCCGGGAATGCCGAATCGCTCCAGCGGCACCTCTTAACGTCGCTGGTCGCGGTGGCTGCGCTGCTTGGGAACTCCTGCAGGAGCAGCAGCCCTTTGCGGACCTCCATGGGTGCCATGCTCAGCGGCCCCCGAGCTTTTTTCGATTTGCTTTCTTTCGAAAGGGGGAGCGGGTGGGACCAGCGTAAGCAGGCTCTATGTCGGCCCGCCAGCATTGACGTGCTGCAAGGACGTCTACAACCCACGGCTCCGGCATTGATGGCGCTGTGCAGGGGCTTGCAATGGCGTGACACGACGTCTCGCAGTGCGCGGCACATGCCAGCAGTGATGTGCTTGGCTCACGAGCGGAGCACTTCTTGCGCGTTGTCGGGACGACCAGGTGCCCGGCGATTGGGGTGCAGGAGGGACATGCCTGCGCGACGCAGCCGGGCGGCCGCGCGTAGCCGCCGTTGTCGACCTGCTTCGCGTAGCACGGGCACTGGCTGAGGTTGCACATGGGACTCGCGGTGCAGGCGGCGGGCGCGGCTGCCACGGCGTGCCTCATGCTGCACGCTGCCAGCAGCGCGGCCAGGATCGCGGCCGCGCGCATCGAGGCTGGCGCTGGCTCAGCGCGCATGACAGTGCTGCGGGCGTGCAGCTCGGCTGGGTAGCCTTCGTGACGCGCCGTCTGACGGTAGGTAATCTGGCCGCTGGGGTTGACAAAGCAGAAGCTCGCAGGGTTGGCCAGCGACCCTGTGCAGCGTTGCGGTCTATCAGAATGTGCGCACGGAGCAGCTCTAAAATTTCTGTGCCACGCACCCGGGGATCTGCAGCAGCAGCCGCAGAGCCGCTGACAGCACCGCCGAGTTACCGAAGTCAGCTGAAACCGCTGCAGCGAAGGTATCGGATCGGAGAATCTTTTTAGGCAGCGCATCTGTTTCTGCAGCACAAGGCTGCAATTGGAGCTGGTGCACCAGACAGATGTTCTGAGCCTGACCTGGCTATGATGCCAATGACGTGACGATCAGCTGCTGGCGTACAGTGGACCACGGCCCCCCGGTCTCTGGCAGAATTCGCCGCGTGCTGCTGCCGACAGTTGAGCCTTTGCCAAGCCGGCTGCCAACGCGCTTCAGGCGATGGCATCTGCCATGCACTGTGGGAGGCGCTGCTGTACACTGACATGTGGCACCGCAACACACCTGAGCAGGTGGCGACGGGCAGGCCTAGGGCAGCGTGCCCGGCGACCACCGATGCGGCTTCTGACGCTATTGAGTTCTTTACCTCTCCGGAGTGAAGCGAGGTAATGATTGAACGCTGCCCGACGACTGAGCGCAATGCTGAGTTGCGCACACCGTCGCGCAAAGGTGCTCACGAGCGTCTCTGCAGCTCAAGATGCTATACACTGCCCAGCAAAGGTGCAGCCTCATACGAGACTGGTAACGGACGATTTCTGCAGTGGCCGCAGGCTGCAGCCTGCACAGTGAGCGGGCTGACTGTTGCGCTCAAGCCTGCGCGTGCGGTCGTCGCACTCTGCTGACGCAGACGATGCGGCAGTGCATGACAAGGCATCACCAGGCGCCAGCGCAAGCGGGGCCATGTCTCTATGCTGCACACAGTAGTATTCAAAGCAACGCGCCACCTTCGCGCCTGCAGTGCAGTGAAGAGCTAGCGCTGCCAATCTGACGACCAGTTGTTGAACCGCATTAAGCCAACGCAAGCCACCCGTTGGAACACCATGGCAGATTACTTACAGTTGGCACCGATAGATGCGAGGAGACGCACCAAACACACGGCCTAAGCGTAGCTGGATGTGGTGCAAACGGATAACACCTGCTATGAAGAGTCATCCCACTGTATCGTCACGGTGCAAGTGACAGCCTTGAAAACTACTCAGACCCGCATGCTCCAACGCCTCACAGGGACCTACACGCGCAGCTGCAGGACCAGGCTGTGGTTGTACTGAGCACACGATATCTTCAAAACTTGAGGCCCTCGAGGCATAACTGAAAGAATGAAAGGTGCCCACAAAGCTTTGTGATCTGCCCCCACTTTGCAAATTTGCCTCTGCTTGCAGCACTTGCTGATCTGACTCGGCTGCGCTGGTCGAAGGCAGCGGCCCGACTTGCTACTGGCCCTGTTGTGATGCGGCGAGGGACACAGCCCTCCCACCATGCTGCGGAGAGAGACACAGCCCTCCCGCTGTGATCCATGGGCTAGCTGGGTCCGAGGTTATTGTGCGACTGACGATGTGTGACGATGACTGACGGGGGAGGGTCCGCTCGTTGTTCAGCCGGTCACGTAGCCCCGGTTGGCGCATTTCGTGTTGGTCGCCGTCGCGCGCGTGATGACCACCTGCAAGCATCACAAGGGTTATTGCATTACTTTCCCTGCATGCGGCCGACGCAGTCATGCTAGGTGACGCGAGCAATGGCAGGTGGCTGCTGCGTCGCCAGGGCCTTGCGTGACGCTGGCTCAAGTGCAGACATCGACATTCATGGGCACTCAGCAACAGCAAGGAGCATCATGACTCGACGTCGCAGAGACGTTCTTACCTTGTCGCTGGTCTTGGAGGCGGCCGGGTCCTGGTTGCGCTGCCAGTTCCAGACGGCGGTGGTGTCGTTCATGAAGTCCATGAGGCCGTGGCCGAAGCTGGACTCCCGGAACGCAGACCACACCTGGTTTGACAGCAGCGCATACGCTTCAGGCCATGACGACAAACCGCCGCCCGCTGTGGTGATACCGGCAAGATAACCCACAACTCGTGAACACATCGAGCTAGATGAGGGTGCAACGAACCAAGCAGGCAGCTAGTGGGAATTTGCCGCATCACGACAGAGTCTCGATGTCACTGGGTGCTCACATTGGGCTGTATGTCTGCCTGGGGTTGGATAAACTACTGGTCAGGTATACTTTGCCAAGGTCGCACCGGATCCGTGGTGCTGTAGCTGTCGGGGCCCTCCTCATTGCCGGCGTCACCGACCACGAAGTAGACCGGGGCGCACTCATCGATCTGTGGCAGAGAAGTCGACACGTTGTGGGGTGTTCAGATGCCGATGCTCACGAACAGGGCATGTCGTGTGCGCGACTGTGCCTGCATATGCTGCTCGGCGGCGCAGGTGACACAGCAGAGGCTGCTGGGTGGAACCACCGGAACATGGCAGGTCGCGGCGGCTCGTCGGCACTGCGGCTAGTTCCTACGACCGGGTCTGAGGCCCGCCTGAAGCGAGAGGTGGCCAGGCATACCGTGCCGTTGTAGACGGGGAAGCTGCGCTCGTAGGCGTGGACGTGGCCCGTGATCACAATGTCGACGCCGTATTTGTAGAAGAGCGCCTCCAGGTACTCCTTGAAGTAGGTGCCCAGCTGGTACGTGCCCTGGCTGGAGTAGTATGGCTCGTGGAAACCCACCACCAGCCACCTGCACAGCACCGGGGGCGTGATCGTCGCCATGCGCACACGCTCTCTCTCTCACCGACTGACATCCGGCGGCGTGGGGCAAGTGTGCTGCGCGTGACTCGCGGCGTGTCACTGCGAGGCAAACTGATGCCCCCTCTGCACACAGCAGGCACGGTGAAATTTGGGCGTTAGGTTAGGTGAGTGTCAATATGCGCTGCAAACCCCGTGGCACTTGTGCTGCGAAGGTGGCAAGAGTCAAGCCGACGTATGGCTGGCTGTTGCCTCCTCAATCACGGCCAGGCGTTTTTATTTAAATTGACTTTTAAGGTTGGGGCGTGGGTGAGCAAGCTCATGGGAGCGCACGGCTTGCTCGCGCGGCTGTACTGCGCCAGATGGGAGGCGACCCACTCGTACTGGTCGGACACGAACTGGCCGCCGTCGGGGCACGACCGGCTCATGGGCGAGTTGGGGTTGCAGGTCGGGTTGTAGTTGCTCAGCTGCGCGTGACCAGGCGACAGGGGTCAGAGACCACACGAGAGGGTGTTCTAGAACTAAATATACACTGAATATACACGTGTTAGAGCTTGCTCTGCCAAACAGCTGCACCTGCGTCACCTTGACCCGCAAAAGCAGACAGGTTCGGACACTGTTCGTTCCTCGGCAGAGCCCACAGTGGAGCTCGATGTGCAGGAGAATAATCACGCAACACGAGGCGGTGTGAATTTGTGCGGCGAGTGCGCACCATGATGATGTGGGTCGGTCCGACATCGACAGAGTACCAGAACGGCGTGGTGGAGCCGGAAGACACGTAGGGCGTCGGGTACCGGTGCCTACGCAAGTAGAACAGGAATGGAATGGAGCTGAACCTCGACGACGGCACCGCACTGTGGCGCTTGTATTGCATGCGGAGCCTCGTGTGTCCATGTCGTCTGGCAGGGTGTCGGAGTCGATCATACCGGCTTGCCCTGTTTGTCTCGCAACCTCCCATCAGATGCACATGCCTGCCACTTGTTGATGAGCCCAAGGCGAATGATGGTCTGTTGCGGAGTGTTGCAGATTACGCACAAGAGAGAGGTCGAAATAGGCTCGCAAAGGTGAGAGACGGGGTTGGCTAGGTGCCAGCGTGAGAGTCAGGCACAGGGTTTGTTCTTGGGGAAGGGTCGCACAGGAAAGCGCGGGCGCAGTCGCCCCCCTTGGCGCCCACCAGTCCCGGGTACACGCAGCCGGTGGTCTGCGTGTAGTCATCGCCGAACTCGAGCTCCATCTCCTCCTCGTGGTTTCCTGCGAAGGTCGGGGGCAAATGCCTTGTGCACCTACCAAAGCTCTGCGTCAGGATGTTGCAACTGGGTTGTGTTGCAGACCCCACTCAGTGGCTTGGGTAGGATGCCCCCCACCAATCATTTGATCACGTGTCTAACTTGATCCCAGCAGCATCCTCCAAGCCCAGTATCCTTCTTAGCGTTTCACTCAGCACCCAGCCTGGTATGCGGACCGCTTACCAACTTCAAACAGGCAGGGTTTGGAAGATGCAGCGCATGCTCGCAGATGGCAGGTGTTTGTGCGAGGCCTGGATCAAAGGCCCGGACGGTGGCGGGGCCGCACGCGTGCGGAAGAGTGGCGGCAGGTTCACGAACGCACCGATACCGGCGATCAGGGGCACATTGGCGAAGACCGCCTGCGTGAGGCGGCCCCAGATGTCCCAGCGCGGCTGGTAGCCGTAACGGTTGAGCTCGTCGTAGTCGTCAGCGTAGGACAGATCACCAGTGAGCAACACCGCGCCGGGGGTGTCGGCCTGAACACGAGGAGGACGGCCGTGTGAGAGATGTCGTGTCATCACATGCACGTGCAGCACATGTCGGATAATTGGCACCCAGCAGAGCAGAAGCACGTGAGCAGCAACTGCCCGGGACCACATGTTGGCTGAGACTCCGAGTAATTGCTGGTCTAGTCTGCGCGATGGCCGAGCAAAGGACCCACCAGCAGCCGCTGCAGGGTGGTGCTGCTGTTGAAGGTCTGGCCCACGTCTGCGACGCAGCCCAGCCGGAAGGGGTACCGGTTGGCAATGGCGGTGCAGGGGACCTGCCGCCATCGGGCAACTGACTTCAGAAATTATGCCGATGGTTGTCCAGAGACACACATCATCATCTCTAGCGACCTCGCGGAGCGGTGCGGCCAAGGACAGCGTAGAGCGTCACATCCACACGGAGCCGAGTCGACGGCATGCTCATCGGTGTTGTCGTTCCGTAGACCTGCCCCTCGCTGAGCAACACAAGCGTGCATCAGCATGTTGCTTGAGAAAGAGGATGTACGAGCCCGAGCAAGAAGCACCTTGAAGTGGAAGACCGGGCTGACGCCGTTCGGCTTGGTTGGATCGCCGACCTTGTAGTAGTAAGTGCTGCCTTCTTGCAGATTCGACACCGTCACCTGCACTCTCAGCACGTACGTCTTGTCCCACAAAGGGTCAATGCGAGCTGTCACTTCAACACACCTGGCGCAAGTACTGCGGGACACCAAACAGAGCAGGGGTAGAGGGCTGCCTTCTACACTATAGCTGTGACGTGCTGGCGGTTTGTGCACCGCCCTGTGAGATGGTAAGCGGGCGCAGTAAAGTCCACGGTTCTCGAATTGTCACGAGTGAAAAGGCACTGACAAAGAGCCAGGGCCGGAGAGGGGTGCACACCGTGTGGAAGACGGGCGAGGAGTAGTCGGCCGCGGGGTAGCTGGTGTAAACCGCGTTCGCGGTCGTGGGGTCGGCCTTGATCAGCGCGCCGCCGCGGCCGCTGGGCACGGTGTTGGCGCCCGCTGGCCCAACGCTGGGCTGATAGCTGCTGATCCACACGTACGACAGCGCATCGCCTGCAGGCAGTGTAGCCGATGACAACGTGAAGCACAGCTACGGCCACCCCGAGCGACATGCTCGTGCACTCACACACCGATCAGCGCATCTCCTGCCCCGATGCCCAAGCGGATGTCCGAGAAGAGCCCAACGGGGGAGAAACACGCGGGCTTTTACATTTCATGACACCGGGCGTTCGGCGGTTTGTGCTGAGCTCGGGCCGCTGCTCGTCATCAACCTTGGGCACGTGTGGACCACTGACTTTCACAGGCTCATGCAGAGCAGGTGGTCAGTCGCTGCCATGCTCATGTTCTCCGTGCAGCTTGCAAGTCAGCCTTGCGAGGAAACGGGTGCTGGGGTTAGCTGCCAGCAGGCACAGGTTCTCAATGGCAGAAGGAGCCCCGCAGCAGCTGAGAGACCGCACCCGGCGCGGACTTGTTGAGCGGGTTGACGTTGTACGGGTTGGTGGTTGTGGGCAGGTCCGGCGAGGCCTCGGTCACGTGGCCGGTGGCCCACACGATGTAGAATGATGACAGGTCTTGCGCTGCGCACAGGGCACGCATCTGGACGTCAGGGATTGCGTCACAGTTCGACCGGTACCAGGAACCAGGCATCCGCTGAACACGAGGACGTGCCGAGCAGTTGACCTCTCGAGGGGCTCGGGGCTCGATCGCTTGGGAAAGCAGCCCACAGGTGCAGCGATGACGGCAGGGTATGCTCACTTTGAGCTGCAGCCTTGCGTTGCGCACAACATGCGGGTCATGAAGCAGGAGCGCGCATCTTCGAACTGCTCGCTCGGGCTCGCACAAAGCTCGTGGTATTGCATCGATCTGCACGGCTATGGCCATCAGAAGGGGGCATCAGACACGCACTGGCGGGCATCACGTGGATCTGCTGCGGCACGTACTCTCCGGGCTCAGGGAACTGCGTGTCGGCGTAGCGGCACGTGGTGGTCGTCGACTGCATGCAGCACCGCCCGACTGAGCAGGGGTTTGTCGCTTACACCTGGATGCAGTTGGTTGGACGACACATCTGCAGCATAGCGAGCTGTTTTTCGAAAACACCAGCGATTGGCCAGGTTGCTTCCATCGCGCAGCTGCTCCTACTCGTGCAGCACAGCCAGGTGTAGCTGGTCCACCGCGCAGCCGGCGAAGACAGTGACATGCAGCTGCCCGGCCGCTGTGAAAGCGGCGGGGTATGGGGGGAGCAGCGGCGCAGGGACAGCGCACCGACGGGACGCAGCCGGCCGGGCGCACGTACTTGCTGCCGTCGATCTGCTTGGCGTAGCACGGGCACTGGCTGAGGTTGCACTTGGGGCTCGCCGTGCAGGCGGCGGGCACAGCGGCGTCAATGTGCTGCACGCCGGCAGCCGCGAGGAGCAGCGCGGCCAGGCACACGGCTGGCAGCATCGTGCTCTGAGCGTGCGGGTGACGGGCGAGCTTCCTGCGAGCAGGTAACAGTCTAGGTGAGCCGTCGTGTCACCACGGCCGTTAAACGGCATGTAGAGACCGGGGGTGACTAAGCGAGCTCACTTGCGCGGTCGGGGGCCCAAGCACTGAGCCCCTTGTCGGGCGATGAGCACGGAACAGCTCTGCTCTGCTTGCACGTCACAGATTGCGGCACTTGCCTTGGTGTTTCACTGCCAGCGAGACTGCTGCAGCGGCAGGCGAGCCCTAGTAGTCACCGTAGCACTGACAACCGCGGAGCTTCCGAACGTCGAAGAGCATCTGGCTAAAAAGGCTGCTGGGCGAATCTTTCAAGGCGGGGTGTGGAGTGCTGCAGCACGAGTATGCGGACGGGGTTGCCGCCACCAGAAGGTCGCTAGGAGCCCGACAAACTGTTATGCGCACGTGACGGCAGCTTCCGAAGCGTACAGTGGATCACGGCGGCCGGGTCACGGGCAGGCAGTAGGTAAAGCGTGTTCTTGCTGCTGCTGACAGCCCCGCCTTGTTCCAACGCGCTTTGGGCGGTCGCATGTGCCACGAGCTGCAGAAGGATGCTGCGCACGGACATGGGGCACTACAACGAACCTGGACAGGTGCCGGCGGCTCGGGGTTGCGTACGCGGCGGCCACCGATGCGGCTTCTGAAGCTATTGAATGTCCCCTGCTCTGCAGGGCGGAGCTAGGGATGAACGGAGGTGGCTGAGTGCAATGCCGCAGCTGTGCACACCGTCGGGCGCCAGGGAAAAATGTGCTGACCAGCATCTCTGCAGCTGAAGATGCCAGACACGTCACGCTGGCATGCGCAGTGGTGCAGCCTCACGGGACGCTGTAGATGGCGCTCGGGCTCTGCACTGGCTACAGGCACCGACCTGCACAGTGAGCAGGCTGTGTGTCCGGCTTGGGCCTGCGCACGCAGTCATTGCACCATGCCAAAGCAGACGGCGCAACGATGCATGACGCGACACTCGAATGTAGCCGGGTGCCCACGTAAGAGGTGTATTCTACTGACGCTGGCGCGGTGTTGCAGCGCATGCCGGCATGACGACAAGCGCATGAAACTTGAAACTTGAAACTTGAACGCCCAGTGGGCGTAGATGAAGGCGATGGGACCCTGAGTGTCCACCCCTGTCAT
>JAABUX010009959.1_pt1 | contig 10690 bp, 9 predicted proteins | sample 5561851 | NCBI WGS metagenome assembly JAABUX01 (sample SAMN10711883, study PRJNA513361) | rock metagenome | isolation source: Antarctica rocks | place: Antarctica: Victoria Land, Richard Nunatak red sandstone | collected 2016-01-03 | reverse complement strand
ACCGAGCTGGGCGCAATTCCACTATGGTTCCTGGCGAACGCGAGACATAATATTCCAAAAAATCCCGATTTTTGCTTAAGTCCGACAGGCTGCTAGGCAGCCTCAGCCGCGGCCACCATGGCTCGGGCAGCCTGTTGGCGTCCCATGGCCGCATCCAGCGCCGGAATGTCTGTCTTATCCGCCGCCGCATAGGCAGCGTCAGCCTCAGCCAAGCGCGCGTCAGCGACCCGGCGCGAAACCTCAGAGACCGGGATGGCCTCATCAGCCAGCACGGTGCAGCGCTCCGGCGTGATCTCGGCAAAGCCGCCGCTGACATACAGCCGGCTCGTGGGGCGCCCACCCTCATGCAGGGTGATCGTGCCGCCCTGCAACAGCACGATCATCGGCGAGTGGCCCGGCAGTACGCCCATTTCGCCCTCCGCCGCCGGGATCACGGCCATGTCCACCGGCTGCGACAGCAACAGGCGGTCGGGGCTGACGATCTCCAGCAGCGTCGGCATCAGGCGGCGACCTTCATGCCCTCGGCCTTCTTCACAGCGTCCTCGATGGTGCCGACCATGTAGAACGCCGCCTCGGGCAGATGGTCGTACTCGCCGTCGACAATGGCCTTGAAGCTGCGCACCGTGTCAGCAATCGGCACGAAAATGCCGGGGCTGCCGGTGAACACCTCGGCGACATGGAACGGCTGCGACAGGAAGCGCTCGATCCGCCGGGCGCGGGCGACAACCAGCTTGTCGTCCTCGCTCAATTCGTCCATGCCGAGAATGGCGATGATGTCCTGCAAGCTCTTGTAGGTCTGCAACACGCGCTGCACCTCGCGGGCGACCTCGTAGTGCTCCTGGCCCACGATGCGCGGGTCGAGGCTGCGCGACGTGGAGTCGAGCGGGTCGACGGCGGGGTAGATGCCCTTCTCGGAGATGGCGCGGTTCAGCACCGTGGTGGCGTCCAAGTGGGCGAAGCTGGTTGCCGGCGCCGGGTCGGTCAGGTCGTCTGCGGGCACGTAGATCGCCTGCACCGACGTGATGGAACCCTTCTTTGTGCTGGTGATCCGCTCCTGCAACTGGCCCATGTCGGTGGCCAATGTCGGCTGGTAGCCCACCGCCGACGGGATGCGGCCCAGCAGCGCCGACACTTCCGCGCCCGCCTGGGTGAAGCGGAAGATGTTGTCGACGAAGAACAGCACGTCCTGTCCCTCCTCGTCGCGGAAGTATTCGGCCAACGAGAGGCCCGACAGCGCCACCCGCGCGCGGGCGCCCGGCGGCTCGTTCATCTGGCCATAGACCAGCGCCACCTTGCTGCCCTCGGTCGTGCCCTCGCCGAGCTTGATGACTCCGGCGTCGATCATCTCATGATACAGGTCGTTGCCCTCACGGGTGCGCTCGCCGACGCCTGCGAACACCGACACGCCGCCGTGCGCCTTGGCGATGTTGTTGATCAACTCCTGGATCAGCACCGTCTTGCCGACGCCGGCGCCGCCGAACAGGCCGATCTTGCCGCCCTTGAGGTAGGGCGCCAGCAGGTCCACCACCTTGATGCCCGTCACCAAGATTTCCGAACTCGTCGCCTGGTCCTCGAAGGATGGGGCGCTGCGGTGGATCGGGTAGCGCATCTTGGAGTTGACCGGGCCGCGGTCGTCGATTGGCTCGCCAATCACGTTGAGGATGCGGCCCAGCGTCTCCGGACCGACCGGCACGCTGATGGGTCCGCCGGTGTCGATCACCTCGCTGCCGCGCACCATCCCGTCGGTGCTGTCCATGGCGATGCAGCGGACGGTCTTTTCGCCCAGCTCAAGCGCCACCTCCAACACCAGGGTGTTGTCGCCGTTCTTGGCATGCAGCGCGTTCTGGATGAACGGCAACTCGCCCTCGAACTGCACGTCCACGACTGCCCCCAGCACCTGCGTCACGCTGCCGACGTTGTTCTTCGCCATTATTGTATCCCTTTCCCGACCAACCCTAGATCGCTTCCGCGCCCGAGATGATCTCGATCAGTTCCCTGGTGATGTTCGCCTGGCGCGTGCGGTTGTAGTTGAGCGTCAGGCGGTTGATCATGTCACCGGCGTTGCGGGTCGCGTTGTCCATCGCGGACATGCGCGCCCCCTGCTCGCCGGCCGCGCTCTCGATCAGGGCGCGGAATAGCTGGATGGCCATGTTGCGGGGCAGCAACGCCGCAAGGATCGTCTCCTCGTCCGGCTCGAACTCGTATTGCGCCTGCGGCCCCGTCGTCTCGGCGGGCGCGGCCTCGGGCATCGGCAGCGGGATCAGCGGCGCCTCGGTCGGAACCTGGCTAATGACCGACATGAACCGATTGTAGACCACGGTGCATACATCAAACTCGCCCGCTGCCAGCATGGCCGTGATGCGCGCCGCAACCTCGTCCACATCGGAGAACTCGACCCGCTTCTTGCCGGCGAAGCTGTATTCGCCAATCAGCCGGCTCGCGTACTCCCGGCGCAGATAGTCGCGGCCCTTGCGGCCCACGGTGATGACCTTGACGGTCTTGCCCTCGCCCTCCAGCCGCATGATCGCGGTGCGGGCGGCACGGCCCACGTTGGTGTTGAACGCGCCCGCCAGGCCACGGTCGGCGGTGACGACGATCAGCAGTTGCACCTGGTCCCGCCCGGTGCCGACCAGCATCTTCGGCGCCGTCGGCGACCCGGCCGCGCTCGCCGCCAGAGCCGCCAGCATGCGCTGCATCCGCTCGGAGTACGGCCGCGCCGCCTCCGCCTGGGTTTGCGCCCGCTTCAACTTGCTCGCCGCGACCATCTTCATGGCCGAGGTGATCTTGCGGGTCGACTTGACGCTGTTGATCCGCGCCCGAAGCGCCTTGAGGCTGGCCATCAGGCGAACGTCTTGGCGAAACCGTCCATGAAGGACACCAAGGTCTTTTCCACGTCCGGCTTCATCTCGCGGCTGTCCCGAATGCTGGTGAGCACGCCCGGCTCCCGCACCTTCAACTCGGAGATCATGCGGCGCTCGAACTCGCCCACCTTGCCGACGGGGATGCCGTCCAGGTAGCCCTTGGTGCCGGAATACAGGCTGATGACCTGCTCCTCAATCGGCATCGGGCTGTACTGCGGCTGCTTCAGCAACTCGGTCAGCCGTGCGCCGCGGGCCAGCAGTTTTTGCGTGGAGGCGTCAAGGTCGCTCGCGAACTGCGCGAACGCCGCCATCTCGCGATACTGCGCCAGCTCCAGCTTGATCGAGCCGGAAACCTTCTTCATCGCCTTGATCTGCGCCGACGAGCCGACGCGGGACACCGACAAACCGACGTTCACCGCCGGGCGGATGCCGCGGAAGAACAACTCGGTCTCAAGGAAAATCTGCCCGTCGGTGATCGAGATCACGTTAGTCGGAATGTAGGCGGACACGTCACCCGCCTGCGTCTCGATGATCGGCAGCGCCGTGAGGCTGCCAGCGCCGTTCACCGCCGACATCTTCGCCGCACGCTCCAGCAGGCGGCTGTGCAGGTAGAACACGTCGCCCGGATAGGCTTCGCGGCCCGGCGGACGGCGCAGCAGCAGCGACATCTGGCGATAGGCCACGGCCTGCTTCGACAGGTCGTCATAGCAGATCATCGCGTGCATGCTGTTGTCGCGGAAGAACTCGCCCATCGTGCAGCCGGTGTAGGGCGCCAGGAACTGCATCGGCGCCGGGTCGCTGGCGGTGGCGGCGACGACGATGGAGTATTCCAGCGCGCCGTTCTCTTCCAAGGTGCGGACCAACTGCGCCACCGTCGAGCGCTTCTGCCCGATGGCGACGTAGATGCAGTAGAGCTTCACGCTCTCGTCGGTGCCGGCGTTGACACCCTTCTGGTTCAGGATCGTGTCGATGATGACCGCCGTCTTGCCGGTCTGGCGGTCGCCGATCACCAACTCGCGCTGGCCGCGTCCAACAGGGATCAGCGCGTCAATCGCCTTCAGCCCGGTCTGCATCGGCTCATGCACCGACTGGCGCGGGATGATGCCCGGCGCCTTCACCTCGACCCGGCTGCGCTTCACATCGGTCAACGGCCCCTTGCCGTCGATCGGGTTGCCAAGCCCGTCGACCACGCGCCCCAGCAGGCCGCGGCCCACCGGCACGTCCACGATGTCCCGCGTGCGGGTCACGGTGTCGCCCTCGCGGATGCGGGTGTCATCGCCGAACACCACGACGCCGACGTTGTCGGTCTCAAGGTTCAGCGCCATGCCCTTGATGCCCGCCGACGGGAACTCGACGAGTTCGCCGGCCATCACGTTCTGCAGGCCGAACACGCGGGCGATGCCGTCGCCGACGGACAGCACTTGCCCGGTCTCGGCGACGTTCTGCTCGGTGTCGAACGCGGCGATCTGCTTCTTCAGGATTTCCGAGATTTCGGCGGGACGGATTTCCATCTTAGGCGGCACCCTTCATGGCATACTGCAATCTTTGCAGCCGGGATTTCAAGCTGGTGTCGTACAACCGTGCGCCAATGCGGACCACAAGGCCGCCCAACAGGCTGGGATCAACGGTGTCTTCGATGTTCACGGTGCCGTATCCGGCCTCGATCATGCGGGCGCGAAGCTGCTCGCGCTGCACGTCGGTCAGCGGATGAGCACTGGCGACCTGCGCCACGACGACGCCGCGCTTGCTGGCCACCAGGGCGGCGAACGAAGCGACGATGCCGCGCAGCACGTTAAGCCGGCGGTTGTTGGCGACGACGCCGACGAAATCCTGGATCAGCTTGCTGAAGCCCTGCTCGGCCAACACCGCGGTCGCGGCGGCGCGCGCCTGCGTCACGTCGATCAGCGGGCTTTCAAGCAGGCGGCGGAGGGGGGCACTCTGGTCGATCAAGCGGCCCAGCGCATCCATCTCGCCCACGGTCGCATCAATTGCACGGATGTCCTCGGCCTGCGCATACAGCGCCGCCGCATAACGGCCGGCAAGGGTGCCGCCGGAGGAGTTGGAACCAGAGGCCACAGGTCACAGGTCACTTTCGCTTACGGTTGCTAAGAAAATTGACTTCGGATGCAAGCCAAACTTACGCTCATGTAAGCCAGACTTGCGTAAGTTGGGCGTCTACCATGTGGTCCTGCCTGCTGCAACCAGTGTGCGGCGCTTTAAAGGAACGACACAGGGTCCACGTCGACATCCACCCGCGCGGAGCCGGGCACGCGCACCTGGTCCAGCCAGGCCCGCAGCAGCGGCTGCACCGCGATGTCGCGCCGGGTCTTCATCAGCAGGCGGCGGCGGTGCCGGCCGCGCAGGATCGCCAGCGGCGCCGGCGCCGGCCCCAGCACCAGAACGCCGTCCTCACGCGGGGCGGCATGGCCGAGGTCGCGCGCAACCTCGTCCGCCGCCTGCGCCGTGTCGGCGCTGACGATCAGGGCGGCCAGGCGGCCATAGGGCGGCCAGTGGCCGGGCTTGCGGCCCTCCGCCTCCGCCTCCATGAACGCTTGCAGGTTGCCGCCGATGAGCGCCTGCATCACCGGATGGTCGGGGCTGAAGGTTTGCAGCAGCACCCGGCCCGGCGCCTCCGCGCGCCCCGCGCGCCCGGCGACCTGGTGCAGCAACTGCACCGTCCGCTCTGCCGCGCGCAGGTCGCCGCCGGCCAGGCCAAGGTCGGCGTCCACCACGCCCACCAGGGTCAAGTGCGGGAAGTGCCAGCCCTTGGCGACGATCTGGGTGCCGATGATCAGGTCCACCTCGCGCCGCTCTATCATATGTGCGGCCTCGGCGGCGGCGTGCGGCCCCGGCAGGGTGTCGCTGGCCATCACCAGCCGGCGGGCTTCGGGAAAGACCGCGGCCACCTCCTCCGTGATGCGCTCCACGCCGGGTCCGATGGGCACCAGGCTGTTCTCGGCGGAGCAGTGCGGGCAGAGGGGCGGGACCGGCTCGGCATGGGCACAGTGGTGGCAGGTCAGCACGCGGCGCGCACGGTGCTCGACCAGCCACGCCGTGCAGTTCGGGCAGTTCATGCGGTGGCCGCAGGCCCGGCACAACGTGAGCGGCGCGTAGCCGCGGCGGTTCAGGAACAGCATGGCCTGCTCGCCGCGCGCCAGCGTTTCCTGCACCGCCTCGACCAAGGGCGGAGAGAGGAAGCGTCCGCGCTCGGGCGGAGCGATGCGGAGGTCGATGGCCGCGACCTCCGGCAAGGTCGCGCCGCCATGCCTCTTGTCGAGCGTCATGCGGCGGTAGCGCCCGGCCTCGACGTTCGCCAAGGTTTCCAAGCTGGGCGTCGCCGACACGAGGACGGCTGGTGCCGCGGCCAGGCGTGCGCGCACGACAGCCATGTCGCGGGCGTGGTAGACGACGCCGTCCTCCTGCTTGAACGCGGTCTCGTGCTCCTCGTCCACGATCACCAGGCCAAGGTCGGGGAACGGCAGGAACAGCGCCGAGCGTGCGCCGACCACCACCGGGGCCGCGCCGTCCGCCACCGCCCGCCACGTCAGCCGCCGGGTGCGGGAGGCGAGGTCGGAGTGCCAGACCGCCGGCGCCACGCCGAAACGGACGGTGAAGCGCTCCAGCCACTGCGAAGACAATGCAATCTCCGGTAGCAGCACCAGCGCCTGGCGGCCCTGCGCCATGCACTCGGCGACGGCTTCAAGGTAGACCTCGGTCTTGCCGGAGCCGGTGACGCCGTCCAGCAAGGTGACGCTGAAGCGGCGGCTGGCGACGGCGCCGCGCAGGGTTTCGCTGGCGGCGGCCTGCGCGCCCGATAGGACGGGGCCGGGATGGGCGGCGTCGGGCGTGGCGAACGGCGCGCGGGCCGGCAGGGCGACCGGGAGCAGCAGGCCCGCCTGCGCCATGCCACGCACCACTCCGGCGCTGACCCCGGCCCCGCGCGCGATGGCGGAGGTTGTCTGCGGCGCGGCGTCGGCCAACAGCGCCGACACGCGGGCGCGTGCCTCGGTCAGCGGCCTGCCCGGCCCGTCCTCAGCCAAGCGCCAGCCGGCCGCGGGCGTTTCCGGCTGCAATGCGTTCACCCGCAGCGCCATCGCCAGGACCTCTCCGGGAGCGGCGAGGGTGTAGCCCGCCACCCAGTCGATGAAGCGGCGCAGCGCGGAGGGGATCGGCGCGGTGTCCAGCACCGCCGACACCGGCTTCAGCTTGGCGTCGGCGACGGAGGGTCCGGCGGGCGCGTCCCACACCACGCCAACCTCCTCTCGCCGGTTGAGCGGAACCAGCACGATGTCGCCGGGTTGAGGGTCAAGCTCATTGGGGACGGCGTAGTCGAAGGTGCCTTGAAACGGTCTTGGCAACAAAACGGCGATACGCTTCGTGGGCATTGCAACCGGGGGTAGGCTTGCGAAGCCCAAACCTATATCGTCATGCTCAATAGTGCGTCGGCTTGCCCGCATGTGCCCAGACTTCGTGATAATGGGTTCGTGGTGGCGACTTCGCAAAGGCAACCGGCCCCGGTCGGCTGATGAACGGAGAGGGAACATATTGCGAGATGAGGCATCAACCCCTGGAATGCAACCAGGGCAGGCCATGGCTGCCGAGCCGGCTGGCGGCGGCGTGGCCAAGTTCCTGCGCGCCAACCCTGGCTGGCTCGCGGCGCACCCCGAGTTATATGCCGTGCTCGAACCGCCGACCCGTGTGCATGGGGACCGAATGGCCGACCATATGGCCGCCATGCTGGACCGCGCCCGCGCGGGCGTGGCGGCGCTCGCGCACGTGACGGTCGAGCGCCGTGCGGCCGATGGCTTCGCCGAGCGGGTGCAGGATGCCGTGCTGGCGATGATGGGCGCGCGTGACTTGGCATGGTGCCTGCAACATGACCTGCCGGGGCTGTTGCGGCTAGACAGCGTCCGGCTTTGCGCCGAGGCCGGGCACCGCGCAGTCCCCGCGGTCCCCGGCGCGGTCCAGGTGCCGCCGGGAACTGTCGCAGCGGCACTGGGCCGCCGCCGGGCGCTGGTGCGGGATGCGGTCCGCACGCCGCTGCTGCATGGCGAGGCCGCCGCTTTGGCCGGGCGGGAGGCGCTGGTGCGGGTTCCATTGCCGGACTCCCCTGCCCTGTTGGCGCTCGCGTGCCGGGACGGGCGGGCGCTGGCGGGCGCCGGCACGCCGGTGCTGGCGTTCCTCGGCCAGGCAATCGCGGTGGCGCTGGGGCGCGGATGACGGCGCCTGAGCGGGCCGCCGAGTCTGTCACTGCGTTCCTCGGCTGGATGGCGCGGACGCGGCAGGCCTCGCCGCTCACGGTCGAGGCGTATGGCCGCGACCTCGGCGCGTTCTTGGCGTTCCTGACGAACCACCTCGGGGCGGAGCCATGGCTTGCCGATCTTGGGGCGCTGACCCAGGCCGACCTGCGGGCGTGGCTGGCGCATGAGGCCGGGCTGGGCACGGTGAACGCGACGCGGGCGCGTCATCTGTCCGCGGTTCGCAGCCTGTTCCGCTTCCTGGCCCGGCACCGCGGCGTGTCCAACCCTGCGCCGGGCCTGCTCGGCTCGCCGCGCGTCCAGCCGCCCATTCCCCGCGCGCTGACGCCTCCCGAGGCGCTGGCCATCGCGTCCGACATTGGCGAGGCGACCGATACGCCGTTCGTCCAGGCTCGGGACACCGCGCTGTTCACCCTGCTTTATGGCACCGGCCTGCGCATCAACGAGGCGCTGTCGCTCGATGTCGGCAGCGTCCGGGCCGATGCGGACACGCTGCTGGTCCGTGGCAAGGGCGGGAAGGAGCGGTTGGCGCCGCTGCTGCCGGCGGTGCGTCAGGCGTTGGCCGCTTGGCTGCGGGTGCATCCGAACCGGCAGCCAGATGCGCCGCTGTTCGTGGGCGTGAGGGGCGGGCGGCTGGCGGCGCGGGTGGCGCAGCGCACCATGGAGACATTCCGGGCCATGGCTGGCCTGCCGGCCCACGCCACGCCGCACGCCCTGCGCCACAGCTTCGCGACCCATTTGCTCGCCGAGAGCGCCGACCTGCGCTCAATCCAGGAGTTGCTGGGCCACGCCAGCCTATCGACGACCCAGCGCTACACCAGCGTCGACCCGGCCCAGCTTCAGGCCATCTGGCACCGCACGCATCCGCGGGCGCGGGAGTGACGCGCAGCCGCTCGGTCAGGTGGAAGCATCGAAGCCGGGTGTCCGGTAGCGGCGGAACCGAAAGTTCGACTCAGCCATGCTCCAGAAATTCCAGGGCATGACGGGTTATCAGTGGGCAGATTGCTGCACTGGCGGCTCCTGGCGCTTACCGCGCGTGGGAAGTCGGCGCGGGCCGTCCAGTGGGCTGTTCAGTTCTCGAAATAATGCGGCGCTTCGAGATCGGCGATGAGGCGCGGATGAGTTGGACGCCATCCCAGCCTCTCCTGGGTGCGCGCGTTCGAGGCAGGATTGTCCACTGAGGCGACAAAGGCAGGCGGGCCGAAATGGTCGGCCGCCGCCCGGTGACCGCCCGGCCGACTACCTGCCGTACGGCGTCGACACCATCGTCATCCCGTTCACCTGGTCCGGCCCGCAAAGGCGGCGGCTGCCCTGGCGGCGGTTCGGCGGCAACAAGGGGGTGACCGGGCCCGGACCCTACCCGCCGCGCTATGTGGGCCAGAGTGCTGCGATAGCGGAACGAAACTTTGCGAGGGCGTTGCGGGACGCTCAACAAACAAGCACTGAGCTTGCGCCCTCCGCCCTTCAAACGCTGCGTGGGAGTTCCCACAACTTCTACCCTCATGACGCGGGCACGGCAGCCGCTGCCGGCGCGACCGCGCCCAGCACACAGGCAGTCCGGATCAAGGCCGCGGCCGATGCCGGGCTGAGCGGTGGCAGTGGCGCCGACGGCGGCTGGGGCAGTTCTGCCAGCAATACGGAGGGTTTTGGCGCGACCGCGCCGGACCAGGCCAGCGCCATCCTGGCAAGCTCTCCGCTTTCGGGCGCCTCACCGCCGACCGACGCAGGCACGGCAGCAACCGCCGACGCAGGAGCCGCCGCGGCCGGGGTGGACAAGCCCAACGACCCGACCGCACCCGTGCCGGTTTTTGACGACCAGGGCAGGCCCGTCCTGATCCCCGCCGGACCCGACAAGGGCAAACAGATGCTGCGTCCAGCCAGGCTCGACCCGCATTTCCTTATCAACCAGGGGACCGCGGACAGGAGCTACTACGACGCCCTAACCCACAGTCCTGTTTCTGACAATGGCGGCGCGGACCTGGCCATCCTGTCGCTTGAACTCATGCAACTGTATAAGCTCAAACAGGGTGGCGAGTGGGACGCACAGCGCGCCGGCGGCAAGAACTACCCGGACTACGTGGACTACGCCACCGTCGCGATTGGCCTCTACGCGGCGTCTTCCGGCATCCCGCGTGACGAGATCTTGCGCGCGCAGGACGCCTACGCTGCAAGATACAGCCGCTACCCACCAGACACCGTGATGGACAAGACCTACACCCACCTGCCGTTCCGCAACGTCGCCAACACGGACCTGGGTTTCCAGCTCTACCGGTCCGGCGGCATCCACGCCGCGGCCGGACCCTGAATGGGGCGGGAGCGGCCAACGCCTGGGCCCGCACGGCGCCGCCGCTGGCGCATGGCGCTCGGCCTGGGTGCCGTGCTGCTTACGTTGCTTGCCGCCGTATGGGCTGTGACCGGAGACGGAGACGGAAAGGACACCTGCGAGCACGCCATCGTCGCCCGCGTGCCCTCTCCCGATGGGGCATGGGAGGCCAGGATAGACGAGGCCGTGTGCCTGTTCGGGTTTGGCACGGGGGCCGTCGTCGCGGGGGTCCATCTTGTCTCCACCCG
>JAABUX010009958.1_pt1 | contig 10691 bp, 7 predicted proteins | sample 5561851 | NCBI WGS metagenome assembly JAABUX01 (sample SAMN10711883, study PRJNA513361) | rock metagenome | isolation source: Antarctica rocks | place: Antarctica: Victoria Land, Richard Nunatak red sandstone | collected 2016-01-03 | reverse complement strand
CCGCCACACCAGCTTCGGGTCCTCACCGGCGTCCAGGGACTCCAGCACGGTGCGACCGCCGAGCCCGGAGATCACCTGGTCGCGAGACAGCGAGTCCGCGTACGCCGGACCGAAGGCCTTGCCCATCCGCTCCCAGAAGTCCGTCAGCCGCACCGGCCCAGTCTGCGGCAGCTGTCGGAGCCCCCCGCTAGCGTCTGTGGGCATGGCGACACATGCGCTCCTCGAGGACGCGCTGGCGAGGGCGGAGGACGAGGCTGGCGCCTCCCTGCGCGCCACCGCCGCCCTGGTCCGCGAGCTGCGGCGGGCCCAGGTCAGCGCCAGGGAGGGGCAGGCGCGGGAGCTGCGTCGCGGGGTCGCCGCCGCCCGCCAGCAGTGGGAGGTGCTGGGAGAGCGACTGGAGGGCCTGGAGTCGGCGTACGACGTCGACGAGACCGAGCACCTGGCCAGCGGTGCCTTCGTCGCCGAGGTGCTGGCCGAGGCCCAGCGCGCCGGGGTGGTGATCAGCCCTGATCCCGACGCCCCCGACCGCCTGCTGTCCTATCCGTCCGTGGTGCGCGTCCTGCCCGGCGAGGCGGCCGTCGAGATCGACAAGCGGCGCGAGCGGAGGCTGCGGCCCTCGTTGCTGGTGGCCCGGCTGGGTCGCAATCAGCAGCGGCCACCGCGGTTCCGGGCCGAGGCCTTCGTGGAAGCTCTGGCCGTGGGATACGAGCTGGTAACCGCCAGGGAGGGGCGCGACCCGGGAGCGGTGGTGCGGCTGGACGCCGTCTGGTCCGTGCTCACCGTCCTGCCGGGGGCGCGCACCGACTATGGCCGCCCCGAGTTCGCCCGCGACCTCTATCTGCTCGACCAGTCGGCGGTGGTGGGCACCCGCGACGGCCGGCGCTTCCGGTTCGCTGCCAGCACCGGCACCCGCGGCGCCGGCGTGTTGACCACGGTGGCCCGTGGCGGCCAGCAGCAGCTCTACTGGGGCGTCAGCTTCGTCGCGCCCCCGCCTCGGGGGGACTGATCCATGACCGGGGTTCTGCTGCCGCAGGGCGGCGGCACGTTGCGGGTCACCGACTGGCTCGACGTCATGGAGGCCGACTACCTGCGCTCGTTCCTGCCATCGGGTGGTGCCGCGGTGAAGCTCGCCGTGCCCGGGAGCAGGGACACCGCCGAGGAGGTCAGCCGTGGGCTCCGGGAGCGGGCCGTTCACGCCGGGCTGGCGGTCGCCGGCGTCGACGCGGCGTCGACCCGGCTGCACATGGTCGACGACGTCTTTGCCGCCGTCAGCTCGCAGCTCGACTGGCGGGCCGTCGCGAGGGGATGGCTGCGCCGGGCCTACGCCGACCTCGGGCTCGACGGCGCCGACCAGGTCGGGGTCGAGGGGGTCGCCGAGCAGTCCGAGCTCGACCCGCGCGAACTGCAGCGCAGCCTGCGCCGTCGGCTGGAGCAGACCCTGCTGGCCGACGCCGCCCTCCCCCGAGACCTGCGCACCGCTGTGTTGCGTGTCGCGCAGGGGGAGGCGGCGTTCCCGGAGGCGCGGCCGGAGGAGTCGGACGCGGCGCTGGCCTGGCTGCGGGGCGAGCCCCTGCCCGCCGCCGCATTGCGCATGCTGGGGATCTCCGGCCGGGTCACGCGCAGCACCGCCCGGGCCCTGCTCGTCTCGCTGGGCCGGGTGCTCGTTGGCAGCGGCGGTCCCGACCTGGCTGGTCTCGTCGTTGTCCTCGATGCCGACCGGCTGGCGGTCGCGCGGCGGCCCCCGCTGGAGCAGCGCGAGGGCAGCTACTACACCCGGGCCGCGGTCCTGGACGCTTGGGAGGTCCTTCGCCAGCTCATCGACGCGGCGGAGCAGATGGCCGGCATGCTCGTCGTCGTGGTGGTCCCGCCGGAGCTGGTCACTGACGAGGGGCGCGGGCTCCCGTCGTACTCCGCCTTGCAGCTGAGGGTCGCCGACGAGGTGCGAGATCGGCGGCGTGCCAACCCCTTCGCCGCGCTCGTGCGCCTGGACGTCAGGCTGGAGGCGGTCCGGTGACGAGTGTCGACGCGGCGGCGGCCGACGGCGCGCTCACCGCCCGCCGGGCCGTCGAGGCACTGCGCAGCGGGGTGCCCAGTCGCACCGCGGTGGCGGTGCTGGGCCTCGGCCAGCCCGTGGTCGAGGACCGCTTCGGCGTGGTCCTCGACGCCGCCGAGGACACCTCGGTCGCCAGCGCCGGCCTGCTGCTGGGTGGCGGCTTCGGTGCCGGCAAGAGCCACACGCTGGAGCACCTCAGCGCGGTCGCCGCCCGACGCGGCTTCGTGGTGAGCCACGTGGTGGTGAGCAAGGAGACGCCGCTGCACGACCCGGCCAAGCTGCTGCGCGCCGCCGTCGAGACGGCGGTGCCGCCGACGGAGCAGGGCTGGCGCTCGCCCGGCACGGCCGTGACCGAGGCGCTGGCCGCGCTCGACGCCGACACGACGGCGTACGCCGCACTGCTGCGGCACGTCACGTCGCCGTCCTCGGGCCTGGACCCGCGCTTCGGCGCGACGCTGGCGCTGGCGGGCCGGCTCGACGGCCCGGCGATGGGCTACCTCCGCACGGAGGTGGGTGAGGCACTCGAGCGGTTCTGGAGTGGAGAGCCGCTGCGCACCCCCGAGCTGCGCCGCTGGCTCCGTGCGGCCGGGGAGCCCCGACCGGACCTGCCGGCGGTCGCCGCCCGCGAGCTGGCGCGGCAGCGACTCGCATTCCTCCCCAGGCTGTTCCGGGCGGCCGGCTGGACGGGGTGGGTGCTGCTGGTCGACGAGGTCGAGCTGATCGGCCGGTATTCGTTGCTGCAGCGCGGTCGGTCCTATGCCGCGGTGGCAGATCTGCTGGCGCTTCCTCGCGAGGATCGCGGCCTGCCGTTGGTCCCGGTGCTGGCGCTGACCGACGACTTCGAGGCGGCGGTGCTCGTCGGCAAGGACGACCGCACCCAGGTCCCGGCGCGGCTGCGCGCCAAGGAGCGGCCGGAGTACGACGAGCTGGCCGCCGCCGCCGTGGACGGCATGCGGGCGCTGAGCCGCGATGTCGTGCTGTTGCAGCCACCCGACGACGAGGAGCTCGACCGCGCCTATTCGGTGCTGCGGGAGCTGCACGGCCGCGCCTATGGCTGGGCACCGCCACACGTCCCGGGCCTGGAGCGGCTGCAGGCCACCAGGATGCGCCAGCACGTCCGCGCCTGGATCAACGAATGGGACCTCGTCCGCCTCGACCCCTCCTATGCGCCGGTCACCGTCGCTGGGTCGTTGGAGAGCCGCTACGACGAGGAGCCGGAGCTGGATGCCGCACAGCAGTAAGGCCGGCCCGCCGTTCCAGGATGAGGAGAGTTCGTGAAGGCCATTCAGTTCGCGACGTACGGCGGCCCCGAGGTGCTGCGCCTCGTCGACGTGGAGGAGCCACATGCCGGGCCCGGTGAGGTGCGGATCGCCGTCCGTGCCGCCGGGGTGAACGGCTTCGACGGGAAGGTCCGGGCCGGTTACCTGGCCGAGCAGATGCCGCTCACACTCCCAGCGGGGACGGGTCTGGACGCCGCCGGCGTCGTGGACGAGGTGGGCGAGGACGTCGTCGACGTCGAGGTCGGTGCTGCCGTCTTGGCTCCGGCAGATCGACGTACGCGGAGTTCGCCGTGCTGACCAGCTGGGCCGCCAAGCCCGAGGGGATGTCTTTCGAGGAGGCCGCCGGTTACCCGGTGCCGGTGGAGACAGCGATCCGGATCCTCGACCAGGTCGGGGTCACCGCGGGCCAGACGCTGCTGGTGAGCGGCGCCGCCGGTGGCGTCGGGTCAGCCGTCGTACAGATCGCGCGCGCCCGGGGCATCACGGTGGTGGGTACGGCGAGCGCGCGCAACCAGGACTACCTGCGCTCGATCGGCGCCGTGCCGACGACCTACGGCGACGGGCTCGTCGACCGGGTCCGGGGAGTGGCCCAGGACGGGGTCGACGCCGCGCTCGACATCGCCGGGTCCGGCGTCATCAGTGAGCTCATCGAGCTGACCGGTGAGCCGTCGAAGGTGGTGTCGATCGCCGACTTCAGCGCGCCCCAGCAGGGCGCGCAGGTCTCGACGGAGCCCAAGGACCCTGCCGGTGCGTTCGCAGCGGCGGCGCGGCTGTTCGACGACGGCGCGCTGCGCACCCCGGTCGCCCGCACGTTCCCCCTCCCCCACGCCGCTGAGGCGCAGGCCGCCAGTGCGGCCGGCCACGTCGCCGGTCGGTTCGTCCTCACCATCCCCTGACCCGCTTGCGGCGTGGGTCTAGCGGCACCCCCGCGCTGGGCCGCCCGGGTGTCGGCGAGACGGTGGAGCCGGCCCAGTGCCCGGCCGTGTGAGCCGGGCCGGCAGACCCGTGCCGCCGTCCCCACCAGCTGCGTCCAGCTGGGGTTGGTCAGGAAGAGGCTGTCGCCCCGCGCCCCGCAGCGTGGCGCCGATCAGATCGGCGCCGCGCACCGGTCCGGCGACAGAACCACCGTCTGCTGATCGCGCACGGCGGACCGCTCGCGGGACTTTGTCGGAGCGCCCGGCGACACTGCAGGCATGGACCCGCTGGCACGCTTCTCGGCCGCGACGCGGTCGTGGTTCGAGGCCAGCTTCCCTGCGCCGACGCCCGCGCAGGCGGGAGCCTGGGAGGCCGTGAGCACTGGGCGTGACGCGCTGGTGGTGGCCCCGACCGGGAGCGGCAAGACGCTGGCGGCGTTCCTGTGGTCGCTGGACCGGCTCGCCGCCGAGCCGCTCCCGGACGATCGGCTGCGGCGCTGCCGGGTGCTCTACGTCAGCCCACTCAAGGCGCTGGCCTTCGACGTCGGGCGCAACCTGCGCGCCCCTCTCGCCGGCATCCGCGCGGCCGCGCAGCGACTCGGGCTGCCCGAGCCCGACATCTCCGTCGGCACCCGCAGCGGCGACACCACCCAGGAGGAGAGGCGGCTGTTCAGCAAGCGGCCGCCGGACATCCTGATCACCACGCCCGAGTCACTGTTCCTGCTGCTCACCAGCGCGGCCAGGGAGGCGTTGCGCGGCGTCGAGACGGTCATCGTCGACGAGGTGCACGCGGTCGCGGCGACCAAACGCGGAGCCCATCTCGCCGTCAGCCTGGAGCGCCTGGACCAGCTGCTGGAGCGACCGGCGCAGCGGATCGGGCTTTCCGCCACCGTGCGCCCGCTGGAGGAGGTCGCCCGCTTCCTCGGTGGGGCGCGCGAGGTGACCATCGTCAACCCGCCGGCGACCAAGACCTTCGAGCTGTCGGTGGTCGTGCCGGTGGAGGACATGAGCGCCCTCGGTGAGGGGCTCGGAGCGCCGCCACCCGGCGCCAGCGCCGCCGGAGCCGAGGCGCGGGCGAGCATCTGGCCGGCGTTGGAGTCCCGGGTCCTCGACCTGATCGAGTCGCACCGCTCCACGATCGTGTTCGCCAACAGCCGCAGGCTCTCCGAGCGGCTGACCGCCCGGTTGAACGAGATCGCCACCGAGCGGGCCTACGGCGGGGACGAACTGGAGCCGGTGCCGCTGGAGCCGGTGCCGCTGGAGCCGAGGCCGGAGGGATCCTCGGGCGTCAAGCCGGTCGGGCTCGTCCCGCTGCGGAGACCCCCGGCGCAGCTGTCCGGCCAGGCTGGCACCGGCGGCGGCGCGGCCGTCGAGGTCGCCCGGGCCCACCACGGCAGTGTCAGCCGCGAGCAGCGGGCCGAGACCGAGGGGATGCTCAAGGCCGGGCTGCTGCCGGCCGTGGTCGCCACCTCGAGCCTGGAGCTCGGCATCGACATGGGCGCCGTCGACCTCGTCGTGCAGGTGGAGTCCCCACTCAGTGTGGCGAGCGGGCTGCAGCGGGTCGGGCGCGCCGGCCACCAGGTCGGCGCCGTCAGCCGCGGCGTGATCTTCCCCAAGTACCGCGGGGACCTCGTGCAATGCGCCGTGGTCGCCGAGCGGATGGTCGCCGGCGAGATCGAGGCGATGGCCTATCCGCGTAACCCGCTCGACGTCCTCGCGCAGCAGATCGTGGCGATGGTCGCGATGGAGCCGTGGACGGTGGAGGAGATCGCTTCCGTCGTACGTCGCGCCGCGCCGTTCGCCACCCTGCCCCAGTCGGCGCTGGAGGCGGTGCTCGACATGCTGTCGGGGCGCTACCCGAGCGACGACTTCGCCGAGCTGCGCCCACGGGTGGTCTGGGACCGGGTCGACGGGGGGCTGACGGCCCGCCCCGGCGCGCAGCGGCTCGCGGTCACCAGTGGCGGCACCATCCCCGACCGCGGCATGTTCGGGGTGTTCCTTGCCGGCGATGGTGGTCCCGGAAAGCGGGTCGGCGAGCTGGACGAGGAGATGGTCTACGAGTCGCGCGTGGGCGACGTCTTCCTCCTGGGTTCGACCTCCTGGCGCATCGAGGACATCAGCCATGACCGGGTCCTGGTCACGCCAGCGCCGGGGATGGCCGGCAAGATGCCCTTCTGGAAGGGCGATGCGCTGGGGCGCCCGCTGGAGCTGGGGCGCGCCCTCGGGGCCTATCTGCGCGAGCTTGCCCGGCTGCCGGACGACGCGGCCGTCGAACGAGCCAGGGCCGGCGGGCTCGACCCCTGGGCGGCGCGCAATCTGGTTGGCTACCTCCGCGAGCAGGCGGAGGCCACCGGCGTGCTGCCCGACGACCGCACGCTGGTGGTCGAGCGCTTCCGCGACGAGCTGGGCGACTGGCGGATCGCCGTGCACTCGCCGTTCGGGGGACAGGTCAACGGACCGTGGGCGCTGGCCATCGGGGCCCGGCTGCGCGAGCGGCTCGGGATGGACGCCCAGGCGATGCACTCCGACGACGGCATCGTGATCCGGCTGCCGGCCGGCCTGACCGACACGGGGGACGAGGCGCCCCGCGCGGAGCTCGCACTGTTCGAGCCGGACGAGATCTACCCGCTGGTGCAGGCCGAGGTGGGCGGATCGGCGCTGTTCGCGTCCCGGTTCCGCGAATGCGCCGCCCGGGCGCTGCTGCTGCCCAAGCGCAACCCCGGCAAGCGCTCCCCGCTGTGGCAGCAGCGGCAGAAGTCGGCGCAGCTGCTGTCGGTGGCGAGCCAGTACGCCAGCTTCCCGATCGTGCTGGAGACGATGCGCGAGGTGCTGCAGGACGTCTTCGACGTGCCGGGGCTGACCAGCCTCATGCGTGACGTCGCCGAGCGCCGGGTGCGGGTCGTGGAGGTCGAGACGCGCGAGCCGTCGCCGTTCGCCCGGTCGCTGCTGTTCGGCTACATCGGCGCGTTCATGTACGAGGGGGACGCGCCGCTGGCCGAGCGCCGCGCACAGGCCCTGTCGCTGGACCCGGCGCTGCTGGCCGAGCTGCTCGGCCAGGCCGAGCTGCGCGAGCTGATCGATCCCACCGCGCTGGCCGAGGTCGAGGCCGAGGTGGGTCTGCGCGCCGAGTCCCGGCGGGTGTCGGACGCCGAGGGGGTGGCCGACCTGCTGCGACGGCTGGGCGACCTGACCACCGCTGAGGTGGTGGCGCGGGGGGGCACGCCGCGTCATCTCGCCGACCTGGAGGAGTCACGACGGGCGGTCCGGGTGCGCATCGCCGGCGAGGAGCGCTGGATCGCGGTCGAGGACGCCGGGCGGGTGCGCGACGCGCTCGGCGTGCCGCTCCCCGTCGGCGTCGCCGAGGCCTTCCTCGAGCCGGTGCGCGACCCCCTCGGCGATCTGGTGTCCCGATGGGCGCGCACCCATGGGCCGTTCGTCCCGCAGCAACCGGCGGAACGCTTCGGCCTCGGGGTGGCCGTGGTCGACGGCGCGCTCGCGCGGCTGGCGGCGGTCGGTCGGCTGGTGCGCGGGGAGTTCCGCCCCGGCGGGACCGACGTCGAGACCTGCGACGCCGAGGTGCTGCGCCTGCTGCGCCGCCGGTCGCTGGCCCGGCTGCGCCAGGAGGTGGAGCCGGTCCCGCCCGAGGCACTGGCGCGCTTCCTGCCGCAGTGGCAGTCGCTGGGCTCGTCCTCGGGTCGGGGCGCCGCCGCGCTGCTGCGGGCCGTCGAGCAGCTGCAGGGCGCGGCGGTCCCGGCCTCGGCGCTCGAGACGCTGGTGCTCCCCGGCCGGGTGGCCGGCTATTCCGGGTCGCTACTCGACGAGCTCACCGCCAGCGGTGAGGTGCTCTGGGCCGGCGGCGGATCACTGCCAGGCAACGACGGGTGGGTCACGCTGGTGACGGCGGACGCGGCCGACCTGCTGCTGCCTCCCACCAACGCCGACGTGGTGGTCGAGGGCTCGGTGCACGAGCGGATGCTGGCGGCCCTCGACGGCGGTGCCGCACTGTTCTTCCGAGCCCTGTCCGACCGGGTGGAATCGACCGACGACGCGGGGCTGCTCACCGCGCTCTGGGAGCTTGCCTGGGGCGGTTGGATCACCAACGACACGCTCGCTCCCCTGCGCACCCTGCTCTCCGGTGGCCGCACCACGCACTCCTCGAAGCGGGCGCCGGTGCGGGCCCGGCCCTCGCGCTACGGCCGGCCGGTCATGCCCACCCGCACCGGGCCGCCGACGGCCGCCGGCCGCTGGTCGCTGCTCCCCGCCCGTGAGGCCGACGAGACCCGGCGCGCGCACGCGCTGGCCGAGGTATTGCTCGACCGCTACGGCGTGGTGACGCGCGGCGCTGCCGTGGCCGAGCGGGCCCCGGGTGGGTGGGCGGCGGTCTACAAGGTGCTGTCGGCGTTCGAGGAGAGCGGTCGGGCCCGTCGGGGCTACTTCGTGGAGGGGCTCGGCGGCGCGCAGTTCGCGACGCCGGGCGCGGTGGACCGGATGCGCGCGCTGGCCGCCGCCGCGCCGCCGGTGGAGGACGTGGAGCCGCTGTGGTCCACGCCGGTGCCCGGGGGGTGGCAGGTCGCGACCGAGGCGCAGCGCCGGCGCAAGGACGAGGCCCGCGCGCTCGTGCTCGCGGCGACCGACCCCGCCAATCCCTACGGCGCGGCCCTGGAGTGGCCCGAGCACGGGGGCACCCACCGCCCGGCCCGCAAGGCAGGCGCTCTGGTGGTCACCGTCGACGGGCACGCGGTGCTCTACGTCGAGCGGGGCGGCAAGACCCTGCTGAGCTTCGCCGGAGCCGGGGACAGCCGCCTCCGACCGGCCGTCGACGCGCTCGCGCTGGCCGTCCGCGACGGCATGCTCGGCAAGCTGTCGGTGGAAAAGGCCGACGGCGCAGCCGTGCTCAGCACCCCGCTGGGACTCGCGCTGGAGGGCGCCGGCTTCCGCCCCAGCCCGCGCGGACTGCGGCTGCGCGCCTGACCTCAGTTCGCCGAGTAGTGCGGCTTCAGGGTGCGGCGCAGCACCCGGTCGAGGACCCGGTCGGGGGCCAGCCGGGCGAGTCGCACCTCACCTCTACCGCCTGATGTTCACCACCCCGGTCGCCGACCCGACGGCACCGCCTGCCCGGCTCGACCTAGCCCACCTGCCGGGCCACAGTGCAGTCATGCGACGTCTACGCGAGGTGACGGCGGGCCTCGACCCGGCTCCTCGTGGGTCCCGGCACCGGCGGCCCGGCGGAGGTCCTGCCGGCCCCGCCGCCGCGCTCGCGCTGGTGGTCGTGGTCCTCGCGGGTGCCGCGGGCGTCGCGCTCCTCGCCGGCCATGCCGGCCATGCCGGCCAGGCCGGCACGACGGCCGCACCAGCAGACCAGTCGCCCTGCGGTGCAGGTGACCTCCGGCCCGGCTCGGTCGACGAACCCCGCACCGGCGCTGCCGGCGGCGTCGACTTCCTCGTCGAGTACGCCGCGACCAGGGCCTGCCGGCTGTCCGTGCCCGGCCTGCTCGCCGTCGTAGCCGCCGGCGCGACCACCACCGCCGCGCTGGCCGCCGCGGGGCCCGCACTGCAGCTGGACAGTGGGGGGCGGGTCGTCGTCAGCGTGGCAACGCCCGACCCGGGCTGCAACCCGCAGGACGACGGCGATGCCGGCAGCCTCATCACCCGGGACGGCACCCGACTCGACATCCCGGCCGGGCTGCACCTCCAAGGGATCACCCGGTGCCGGGGTCTGGGGGCGACGCTGTCCCGCGCGGAAGGCACCGTCCCCGTGTCACCGCCCGGCGCCGTGAACGCACCAGCTGACCGCTACTCCTCCTCCCCGTTGTCGACAACCGTCGGCGACGTCGACGGCGACGGCCTGGCCGACCGGGTCGCCCTCGACAGCACCGACGGCAGGCTCACCGTCACGACCGCGGCGGGCGCCACGGCGACCGGGCTGCTCACCGGCGCCGCGGCAGAACCGGCCATCGCAGCCCTCGCAAGGCTCGACGGTGTGTCGGACCTCTTCGGGGCCGGTCAGGGCCTCGTCCTGGTGGGAAGACCCAGAGCGGACGCGGTGTCCAAGCAACAGTCCGCGTACCGCCTCTCCGGAACCACCCTGGTGCCGGTCTTGCAGCGCGACGGGACACCCTTCGCACTGGCCGTCGAGCCCGGTAACGCCGAGGTCTTCGCTGGGTACTCCTGCGCCGCCGGCGTCATCAGCAGCTCCGCGGCGCACACCACCGGGGACTCGACGTGGGAGGGCGGTGTCACCACCCGGGCGCGGTTGTCGGCGGACGGTCGGGTCGAGATCCAGGCCGTGGACCGGCCACCCCACAGGCTCGATCGGACCGGACTTGCCGAGTTCCTCGGCGTCCACTGCCCAGGGCTGGACGCGAACGGCGACGCGGTCCGCGCCTACCACTGACCGGCACCTCACCGTCGGGGGGCCCGCCCCCGGGGCGCGGCCGGGGGCGG
>JAABUX010009957.1_pt1 | contig 10692 bp, 12 predicted proteins | sample 5561851 | NCBI WGS metagenome assembly JAABUX01 (sample SAMN10711883, study PRJNA513361) | rock metagenome | isolation source: Antarctica rocks | place: Antarctica: Victoria Land, Richard Nunatak red sandstone | collected 2016-01-03 | reverse complement strand
GTGGGTGATCGCGCCCTGCCGGACATAGGTGATGATCTCCATGTCCCGGTGCGGATGCGGGTCGAACCCCGTGCCGGCGGCAATCTGGTCGTCGTTCCACACCCGCAGGGCACCGAAGCCCGTCCGCGCCGGGTTGAAGTAGTTGCCGAAACTAAAATGATGGCGCGCATGCAGCCAGTCGTTTTGGAACTCGCCCAAACTGGCGAACGGACGGATGTCGATCATGCACGCCTCCATTAAGCTGCTTAGCCCCTAACGTGGTAAGCGGGCCGCGCATTGTCACGCCTGTCCGTTAACCACCCGGCGCCGGGCAGCGTCCCGCCAGCCGCGTCACCGGGCCATCAAGTCACCGCGCCATCAAGACGGGCAACGCCGCATTCTCCAGCACGTGCCGGGTCACGCCGCCGAGAATCAGTTGCCGAAGGCGGGAGTGGCTGTAGGCGCCCATCGCGAGCATGTCGGCGCCGAACTCCCTCGCGGCGGCCAGCACGCCGCGGCCCACTTCGCGCTCCAGCGGCCGGAACTGCGCGATCTCGGGCCGGATGCCGTGCAGCGCCAAATAGCTGGCGAGCTCGGCCGCCCCAGGGCCGCGCCGCTGGTACTCGTCGGCGGACAGCACGCGCACCGCCTCGGCGCGCTGCATCCAGGGGATCGCCGCATGGACCGCGGCGGCGCTCTCGGCGGTGCCGTTCCAGGCGACGCAGATGCGGGTGCCGATCGTCGGCCCGGCCTTCTGCGGCGCGATCAGCACCGGACGCCCGCTGTCGAACAGCACAGCGTGCAGCGCGTCGGAGCTGGACACGTCGTCCCCAGCCTCCGGATGCGGCACGACGGTCAGGTCGGCAAGCCGGGCAAGCTGGGCGACAAGGTCCTCCTCCCGCCCGGTGACGCTGGTGAAGTCCGCGGTGGCGCCGGCCCGGAAATGCGGCTCGGCCACCACGACGCCGTGCGCCGCCACGAACCGGTCGAACATCGTGCGCACGGCGTTGCTGCGGTCGGTGCTCTCCTTCTCGGTCGCCGACATCATCTCCTCGATCATCGCGCCCGACAGCCCCTCGCCAGCCAACGGCGCCACGTCGCGGCTGTCGACGCGGACATGCAGGGCGGTCACGTGCGCATCCCACATCCGCGCGACAATGAGCGCCGTGGACAACGCGGCCTCGCCGGCGGCGGTGCCGGTCAGGGGCAGCAGCAGCTTGCGTATGGCCATGGTCCAAGCTCCTCGATCACAGATGCCGGGAGAATGTTACCATACTTTGCTTAGCGCGCACCTGCACAGTTCTGCCGGCCACCCCTCGCCCAACTATCAGCCCCCAAGCTGACCATCGCCTGATAGCCGAACGAGGCGGCGCTACGTCCGCGGCATTGCCAGCCGTGCCTCACGCAGCGCTGCCCCAGCATCGGTCGCCTCTATATGGCGCCAGTCCCCAGGCGGCACGACGGCAGAAACGGCGCGCAGCACGGCGACAGTCGCATCCGACGCATCGCCCAGGCGCGCTGCGACCCGATGCTCCAACTCGGCCATCGGCGCGTGCAGCCACAGGCCCACGAACGGCACCCCCGCCGCCCGCGCCGCCCCTGCCACGCTCTCGCGCAGGCCAGGATCGAGGAACGTCGCGTCCACCACCACCGCATGACGGCCAGCGATGGCGTCCCGCACATTGGCCAGCAGCGCCGCGTCGGTGCGGCGGTGGCTCGCAAGGTCGTAGGCGCTGCTTGGCAGGCGGACCTCTGGCCGCACCGCCTGCAACCGCTTGCGGACCTCGTCGCTCCGCAGCACGAGCGCGCCGGGCGCGGGGCCGAGTTCGGGCGCCAGCCCTCGGGCCAAGGTGGTTTTCCCCGTCCCCATCAGGCCGCCGATGGCGACGACCACGGGCGCCACTGGCTGCAAGGCGGAGAGTGCAGCGTCGAGGTAGTCGACTCCGCCGTTGCCGCGGCTCGCCTCGACATGCGCGCGGACCATCGCCCGCATCGACAGGAACGGCGGCAGCAGCCCGACCAGCGCCGCATCGCCGCTGCGCCCCACATAGCGGCCCAGCACGCGGTTGGCGGCAGCGCGCGAAACGCGGTGCTCCAAATCCATCAACAGGAACGCCAGATCGTAGCCGAGGTCGATGATGGCCAAGTCCTCGTCGAACTCCAGCGCATCGAACGGCGCTGGCCGGCCCTGCCACAGCAACAAGTTGCCCAAATGCAGGTCCCCATGGGCACGGCACACGAAGCCGGAAGCCGCCCGCCGCTCGATCAGGCCGCCGCCCGCGTCGATTGCAGCCAGCATGCCATCCTGCCACCGGCGCACCGCATCCGCTGGCAACCCGGCCGCAAGCGCCGAGCGGCCATTGCCGAGCGCGACACCGCGCAGGCGCAGCACGGGCTCCGCCACCTGCACCGGCGCGAGCGCCGCGTGCATCTCCGCCACGGCGTCCGCGGTGGCATCCAGCAGCGCCGGCGTCAGCGTCACCGCGTCCAGGAAGTCGCCTTCGGGCACGCGGGCCATGCGCAGCACCCAATCGACCGCGCCGTCCGGCCCAGTGCCAAACCCGAACCCACCGTGCTGCCGCACTATGGGCGCCACGTCGCGATAGAGGCCGGGCGCGTAGGGTGCGTTCAACTCCAACTCGCGCTGCAGGAACCGCCGGCGGTCGCCTATGCCAGAGAAATCGAGGAACGGCAGCCGGACAGCCTTTTTCAGTTTCCAAACGGTGTCCGCACCGCGGAACACAGCCGAGATGTGCGTCTCGACCGGTGGCGCCCCGGCCAGGCCTTCCAGGAACGCCGCAACTTCCGCCTGACCGGACGGAACCGCCATTTAGGGGTAAAGCGCCCCGGTGCTCCAACCCTCGCCCGCCCGCGTGTACACCCGGCGGTCATGCAGCCGGAACGGCATGTCCTGCCAGAACTCGATCAACCGCGGCCTCACCCGAAACCCGGACCAGTGCGGCGGGCGCGGAACCGTGTCGCCGGGGTAGCGTGCGTCAAGCTCGGCGATCCGGCGCTCCAGCTCGCCGCGCGACGGCAGCGGGCGCGACTGGTCCGACGCCAACGCGCCAAGGCGGGAGATGCGGGCGCGGGTCTTGAAATAGCTGTCGGCCTCTGCGTCGCTCACCGCCTCGACGTCGCCCTCGACCCGGACCTGGCGCTGCAACGTCTTCCAATGGAACAGCAACGCAGCGCGCGGGTTGGCGATCAACTCCCCCCCCTTGCGGCCCTCCCGGTTGGTATAGAAGACGAAACCGCGCGCGTCGAAATCCTTCAGCAGCACGATCCGGGCAGAGGGCACGCCGTCGGGGGTGCAGGTGGCGACCGTCATCGCGTTCGGGTCGTTGACCTCGGTGCCCTTGGCCTCGTCGAACCACGCCTGGAACAACAGGAACGGGTCGGCGGCGGCAGGGATGCCGCGGGCTTCAAGGGACGGAAGCGGGGTGTCAGGCATCGCAGGCCTCCTCGTTGAGCGCGCCATGCCGAGTTGGGGCCGCCTCGCCAATAACAACATGCCCCGCGGGAGACTTTGCAACAGCCCCCACGCCTAAACCGACGACAGCACCGCCGGCGCCAGCTCGGGCACCTTGGCCGCCGGGTGCGCCGGGTTGCGGAAGCGCAGCTCGCCATCCGGCGCGCTGTCGGGCTCCGGCAGGCCGAACAATTCCAGGCGGGACACGCAGGTCACGGCGACCACGTTGCGCGCCTCGGGGTGGGTCATGAACTTGCGGGCCTCGCCCTCCAGCTCCAGCTTCTCGCGCAGGCCCCGCCACTCGGCGCGGTCGGTGTCCTCGATGAACATCGCGAGGATGCCGGGCCGGGTGCCGGTCAGGCGGGCCGGGGCAATCGCGGCCATGCGGCGGCGGATCGCGACCGCAACCTCGTCCTCCTGCCCGGCCCGCGCCGCCATCACGAACACGCCGCCGCCGGCGGCCGTGACGAACAGGTGCGCCTCCGGCCCGAACTCCCGGCGCAAACGCGGCATCAGCCCCAGCTCGTCCGCCTGCGCCGCCGCCAGCATCAATGGATCGAGCCGCAGCACCGCCGCCTCATCATGGTCCGCCCGGCGCGACTCGCCCAGCATCGCGGTGATGCGGGCGTGCAGGACGGCCAGCAGCCCGCCGTCCTGTCCCTCCCGCAAGCCCTGCGGCAGGGTCATCTTGAGGATGTAGCGGCCTGGGTGCGAGCACAGCCAGGTCTGCAGCTCCGGGTCGATGCGGTCCACCAGGCTGAACCAGGCGCCCCGGTGCACGCCGCGCCCGTCCTCGGCGGAGATGACGTCGCAGGCGACCTCCGCCTCGACGCCGTCCCGGTGCAGCAGCAGGTCGAACGGCGCCGCGTCCTCAAGCCCGGCGAACGCCACCGCGAAACCGCGCGACCGCTGCAACTCCGCCGTGCGCAGAAGATGGAACGACGGCACCAGGCAGGCGTCCTCGACGATGGCCGCGCGGAGCAGCGCCGCAAGCCGCAGCCGGCCCTCGTTGGGCAGCGTGTCCAGCAACGTGACGGCAGAGGCGGCGAGGGTCGCGATCCAACGCTCGGCAGTGCTGGCCGGCCGGCCCGATGCGTCCCGCCGCAGCCGCTCGATCGTGAGCTCAATGCAGTGGCGCTGCGATTTCTGCCGCCCCGACCGGGTCTGCGCGCTCATGCCGGAGCGCAGTTTAGTCAGTCGATCACGCCAAAGACGGATGCCGATGCAATCAACGAAGGCGTCGAGCGCGGCGGAGTCGATGGGATCGGGACACGGCTGCATTTAACGTACATCCCTGCCACTACGAATGGTTGCGCGCAATAGAATGCACCAGCCGCGCTGCAATCGCACGACTAATTGCGCGACAGCCGTGCCAAGCACGACGCCCCCAGCGCTTTCGCCCGGCACCGTGACAAACAATCCACCAGCACGCAGGCCATCGTTGCCTTGCCCACCAGAGCCGCTCGTGCGCCAACGCGCAACCTGCCCCTAATCTCCATGCCCTTCATGGCAATGATCCCCATCAGCGCCAGTGCGCGGTTTGCGTCTGCTCACCATAAACTTACCATGAATGGGTTGAGACAGATACGCCCAGGCGCGGCGGGACATTCTTGGCAGCAATCCCGATCACCGCATCCACGTATACGCGCGACCCCGCCTTGCGGATCACTGCCGGCTCCTTTTTCTACTCGGCAAACGCCAAGTTGTTGGGACAGAGCAGTGGGTCCTGGTCAACGATGCCCCCAATCCCAGCTTGCCCGGCCGACGGTGTGCCCACCCCGTCCATGCCGTACTATCCAGCGGGCGCTCGTTCACGACGTAGATGATCTCCGGCTCACAGCGCTCATCTTAGGTCGTGACGCGGAACAGCTCTCCGGACGTGTCTTGGCTTACCGTTCCCTGCCCTCCGATACCCCTGCTCTTCAGTTCCCAATCACGGGTTGCTGGCGACGTTGATGTCGGGCGCCGTCGGGTTCTTCATGCCGACAACATGGTAGCCGCTGTCGACATGGTGGACCTCCCCCGTCACGCCCGAGGACAGCGGGCTCAGCAGATACAGCCCAGCGCCGCCTACCTCCTCCAGCGACACGTTGCGCTCCAACGGCGAGTTATACTGGTTCCAGCGCAAGATGTAGCGGAAATCGCCAATCCCGCTCGCCGCCAGCGTTTTCATCGGCCCGGCCGACAGCGCGTTCACCCGGATGCCCTGGCCGCCAAGGTCCGCGGCCAGGTAGCGCACCGACGACTCCAGCGCCGCCTTCGCGACCCCCATCACGTTGTAATGCGGCATCACCCGCTCGGCGCCCAAGTAGGTGAGCGTCAACAACGACCCGCCCGCCTGCATCAGCGGCACCGCCCGCTGCGCCGCCGCAGTGAACGAGAAACACGAGATGTCCATCGCCATCAGGAACGCCTGCCGCGGCGTGTCCATGTACTTCCCGCGCAAATACGTCTTGTCCGCGAACGAGATGGAATGCACCAAGAAGTCGATCCCGCCCCAAGCCTCCTTGATGGCGGCGAACGCGGCGTCGAGGCTCGCGTCGTCCGTCACATCGCAGGGCACGACGACCGAACTGCCGACGCTCTCGGCCAACGGCCGCACCCGCTTGCCCAGCGCGTCGCCTTGGTAGGTAAAAGCGACCTCCGCCCCCTGCGCCACGCAGGCGGCGGCGATGCCCCAGGCGATCGACCGCTCGTTCGCCACTCCCATGATCACGCCGCGCTTGCCCTTCATCAGGGTGCCTTGAAGAACTGGGCTGCCGTCCGGCATGGGGAACCTCGATGCAAAGTGGGGTTGGCCGTGGTGGCACAGGCCGGCGAAAGGGGGAAGCCCCCAGGCGACAGGGCCGATCCATCGCCTCGGAAATGTTGCAGCGCAAAGTCCGAACCGTCACGCTCTTGCCACGTTGATGCGCGACGGTAAGCGGACCAAAGAAGGAACACCGGCATGTCGGACTGCGACGCGGCGGCAAAGCTCGACGAGCTGGACCGCATCCTGAACGACCCGGACGTGCCCATGGAGCCGGCGCGGGTGTGGGCGCTGCTGGCGGAGATCGCGCAACTGAACGCTGCCTGCTAGGGCCCTAGCCCCGCCGGGCCGCAATCAGGAACTCGCGGTTGCCTTCTGGCCCGGTGATCGGGCTGTCCGTGACGCCCAGCACCTGCCAACCCGGCAGCGCCTCCCACCATCCGCGCACACGGGCACAGACCGCGCGATGCACCCCAGCGTCCCGCACCACGCCCTTTGCGCCCACCTGTCCCGGCCCGGCCTCGAACTGCGGCTTTATCAACGCGACCGCCCAAGCCCCCGGCGCGCACAGGGCCAGCGGCGCCGGCAGCAAGGTCGCCAAGCCGATGAACGCCGCATCGCACACCAGCGCCCTGATCGGCTCCGGCACCTGCTCCCGCGTCAGGTAGCGCGCGTTGGTGCGCTCGCGCACCACGACCCGCGCGTCGCTGCGCAGCCGCCAGGCGAGCTGGCCATGCCCCACGTCCACCGCATAGACCCGCGCAGCGCCATGATGCAGCAGAACGTCGGTGAACCCCCCGGTGGACGCCCCCACGTCCAGGCAAACCAGCCCCGCCGCGTGCAGCCCGAAATGGCCAATCGCGTGGTCGAGCTTCAATCCGCCGCGCGAGACCCAAGGATGGTCCTGCCCGCGCACCTCCAGCGCGACGTCAGCCGCAAGCCCGTCCCCGGCCTTATCGACCCTCCGGTCCCCGCTCCAGACCTTGCCGGCCAGTATGAGCGCCTGCGCGCGGGTGCGGCTCTCGACCAGGCCGCGGTCCACCAGCAACTGGTCCGCGCGCCGCTTCGGCAATGGCGGCTGCTTCAACGCTCCCTGGCGACCACGTAGCCCGCCAGTGCGCGCAGCCGGTCGGCACGGCCGTCAAACGCGGCAAGATACCCAGTCGCCTGGCCCGCCAGCATGACCGCCTGCGCCTGGGCGCGCTCAACGCCCAGCAGCGCCACCACGGTCGCCTTGCCGGCCGCCTTGTCCTTCCCGGCTGTCTTGCCGATGCCCTCGGTCGTGCCCACCGCGTCCAGCACGTCGTCGACAATCTGGAACGCCGCCCCCAGGTCCCGCCCATAGGCCGCAACCTGTGCCCGCAACGGCGGCGCGGCCCGGCCAAGGATCGCCCCGGCCTCCGCGCTGTACTGGATCAGCCGCCCGGTCTTCAACGCCTGCAGCCGCGTCACCTCCTCGTTGGTCAGCGCCTGGCCCTCGGTCGCCATGTCGATCATCTGCCCCCCCGCCATGCCCCGCGCACCGGAGGCCAGGCCGAGCGCTGCCACCAGCTCGCACCGGGCCAGCGGGTCGGAGTGGGTCTCGGCGTCGGCCAGCAGCTCGAACGCCCGCGCCTGCAGCGCGTCCCCGGCCAGAATCGCCGTCGCCTCGTCGAACCGGCGGTGCGTGCTGGGCTGCCCGCGGCGCAGGTCGTCGTCGTCCATCGACGGCAGGTCGTCGTGCACCAGCGAGTATGCGTGCAGCATCTCGACCGACGCCGCCACCCGCGCCGCCGACGCCCGCGCCACGCCGAACAGCCCCGCCACCTCCATCACCAGGAAGCCGCGCATCCGCTTGCCGCCCCCGAGCGTCGCATAGCGCATCGCCTCGACCAGCCGCCGCTCGTGCCCGTCCGGCAACGGCAGCAAAGTGTCGATCGCCTCCTCGACCACGGCCGCGTGCTCGGCGAGCGCCGCCGGGACATCGACCGCCGTGACCGCGTTCATCAGTCGAGCGCCTTCAGCGCTACGCTGCCATCCGCCCGCTCGACGATCGCCTGCACCCGCGCTTCGGCCTGCGCGAGCTTCATCTCGCAGTGCCGCCGCAGCAGCGCGCCGCGCTCATAGGCGGTGATCGCCTCCTCAAGCTTCTGCTGGCCGCCCTCCAGCCCGCGCACGATGCGCTCCAACTCGGCCAGCGCGTCCTCGAACGACAAGCCGGCAACCTCATTCGCCATACCCTGGGGTCCCTCAAGCCACGCGCACTATTGCCGCATCAGGCGGCGGACGTGCAAGGCGGCAGAGGCCGCCAGCGCTTTGAGGTTGTAGCCCCCCTCCAGCACCGACACCAAACGGCCCCCGCAATGCTTGTCGGCCAGGGCGACCATCTCGTCGGTGAACCAGCCGAAATCCTCGGTGTCCAGCCGCAGCTCCGCCAGCGGGTCGGCGCGGTGGGCGTCGAACCCGGCCGACAGGATCAGCAGCTCCGGCTCCCAAACGTCGATCGCCGGCAGGCCGACACGCTCCCAAACACGGCGAAAGTCCGCGCCGGTCGCCCCAGGCGGCAAGGGCAGGTTCAACACGTTGTTGGCCACCCCCCGCTCCTCGGGTGCGCCAGTGCCGGGATAACACGGCACTTGATGGCTGCTGACATAAAGCACTTCGGGCTGCGACCACAGGATGTCCTGGCTGCCGTTGCCGTGGTGGACATCGAAGTCGACCAAAGCGACCCGCTTCACCCCCCATCGCGCGCGGGCATGCAGCGCCGCAATCGCCGCCGTGCCGAACAGGCAGAACCCCATCGCCCGGCTGCGCTCCGCATGGTGCCCCGGCGGGCGCGTGGCCACGAAGGCGGCGCGGGCCCAGCCCTCCATGACCGCGTCCACCGCCGCCACAGCGCCGCCCACCGCGCGCGACGCCGCCTCGCGGCTGCCGTGGCCCATGCTGGTGTCGCCGTCCAGGTGGACGAGTTCGCCCGGTGCCGGGTCGATGCCCAGGATGGCGCGGACGTAGCCCGGCGGATGCGCCAGCTCAAGCAGCGCCACCGTGGCCTCTGGCGCCACCTCGCGCAGCAAGGGCACGAAGTCCGGGTGCTCCAGCGCGTGCAGCACGGAGCGCAGGCGCTCCGGCGACTCCGGGTGGTAGCCGCCGTTGTCGTGCCCCAGGCAGGCCGGATGGGTGAACAATGCGACGGTCATGCTGGCTCGCTTGTTGAAGGTTCGGCCTGGGGAGGTTCGGCCCGGCGGCGAATGGTGAAACTGAACACCCCTGCGTCCTCCGCCTGCGCCACCAAGGCGTGCCCGGTCTCGCGGCAGAACGCCTGGAAGTCGGCAACCGCCGCGCGGTCCGTGGCCAGCACGCGCAGCCGGTCGCCCGGCGCCATGCCGCGCAGCGCCCGGTTGGCGCGCAGCACCGGCAACGGGCACTTCATGTCCTTCACGTCGAGCACGGTCTCGGTCATGGGCGCATTATCTCCATACGGGCCATGGCAGATCAAGCGGGGGCAGATCAAGCGGGGGCAGATCAAGCTGGCAAGCGCGGCGGAAGCCGGTATCCTGCCGCCATGGAATATCGGATCGGCATCGACCTGGGCGGCACGAAGATCGAGGTCGCGGCACTCGACCCCACAGGCCGGATCGCCTTCCGGCGCCGGATCGACACGCCCGCCGCATATGACGGCATCATCGCCGGCATCTCCGCCTTGGTGCAGGCGGCCGAGGCGGAACTCGGCGCGCGGGCCAGCGTCGGCGTCGGCATCCCCGGCATCATCAGCCCCGCGACCGGCCTGGTGAAGAACGCCAACTCGCAGGTGCTGATCGGCCACACGCTGGACCGCGACCTTGCGGATGCGCTGTCCCGGCCCGTCCGCGTCGAAAACGACGCCAACTGCTTCGCCTTGAGCGAGGCGTCGGACGGCGCCGGGGCCGGGCACCGCTGCCTGTTCGGCGTGATCCTCGGCACCGGCTGCGGCGGCGGCATCGTCGTCAATGGGCAGGTCCTGCCGGGGCGCAACCACATCGCCGGCGAGTGGGGTCACACCCCCCTGCCCTGGCCGCGCGCCGACGAGTGGCCGCAGCCTCCCTGCTGGTGCGGCCAGGTCGGCTGCCTTGAACTCTATTTGGCCGGCCCCGGCCTGGCCCGGTCCTGCGGCGCGCCCAACGCAGCGGCGGTGGAACAGCGGGCCGCGGCCGGCGACGCCGCAGCGCTGGCGGCGCTGGAGCGGCACGCCGACCGGCTGGCGCGCGGCCTCGCGGTGGTGATGAACGTGCTGGACCCCGACATCATCGTGCTGGGCGGCGGCGTGTCCAACATGGCGCAGCTCTATGAGCGCGTGCCGGCGCTGATCCCGCGCTACGTGTTCAGCGACGTCGCTACGACGCCGGTGGTGCGGAACCTCCACGGCGACAGCAGCGGCGTGCGGGGCGCGGCATGGCTATGGCCTGCTGGCGCAGGGGACGATGAATGACCCCCATTGGAACGCGGACCCTCGCCTGACGTTGCTGCCAAACGCCTG
>JAABUX010009956.1_pt1 | contig 10692 bp, 6 predicted proteins | sample 5561851 | NCBI WGS metagenome assembly JAABUX01 (sample SAMN10711883, study PRJNA513361) | rock metagenome | isolation source: Antarctica rocks | place: Antarctica: Victoria Land, Richard Nunatak red sandstone | collected 2016-01-03 | reverse complement strand
CAACGCCGTCCGCATCGTCACGGGCAAGAACTCCATTCGCCACACCATGCGGAATGCAGTGCTGGACGTGCGCGTTCTCGCCGACATCCTCAACCATATGCCTGTCGCTTGATGCGAAATCCCTGACGAACAGATGGACCCGGCCACCGGCGCTATCCACCGGCGCTATGCTAGGCAACACACCGCAGGCCCTGAGCCACCTGGCGCTGATCCATGCGGCTTTGGCCGTGGAGCAGGGAGAGGAATAGGCGGCGCCCGCAAACGTGCCGCGCCCGGCCGCTGCCGGTTGATTCCGGCAAAGCCTAGGCTCCGCTGGGCAATCTGGCCCATTGCGCCAAGACCTTGTCTTGATGCACATGGGCTGATGTGCATGGGCTAGAACCTATTAGGATCTTGTTTTGACCCTTTGCGAGTTCACGCCATTCCTGGGCAATGCCTGCCATAAATGGTCATCAGTCGGCAAGACCGATGGGACGGAAGCAGATGCAAACGGACCATCATCTTTCTGGCTGAGGAGAGCGGCGCCATGAGCACCACTGATTTTGCGGACGACGGCCTTGTAGGCGGCGGCCACGGCGTCGCCGGGCAGTCCACGGGTCCGCTACGGACACCGGCCTGGCCGCGCCGGGGCGTCCGCGGCGCTGCGGCGTGCCTTGAGCTGCCGACGACCAAGGCGTTGCTGTTCACGCTGCAATGGCTGGTCGTCGGCTTGGTTGGCCTCGCCTGCCATGTGATACTGGTCCGCGAGATCAGCCCGGCGTGCTTCGCCATCCTTATGGTTGCCCTGCTTTTTCTGCACCGCCAGAATCCGTTGGCGGGCTTCATGGTCTATCTGCAGATCTTATTGTATCAAAACGTCGTCGTCAGCGTTTTCTCCAGCAGAATGACCGCTGCCGATTACACGCTGCTGTCTGGGACATCGTTCATCGGCGGCCTCGTGCTGGTCAGCGGTCCTGCATGGCGGATGCTGCGGTCGCGCCGGCCATTCCGAGCGGGCCATCCTGGCATCGTCAAGACCACGCGCTACATCGCCATTGCCGTCGGTGTCGCCCTGGCCTACACGGCCTATGGCGCCGTTGTCGCCGCTCCGACCTCCGCCGTGGTGGGCTTCCGCAACGCAACCGCAATATTGTTCGCGGTGGTCATCGGCCTCGATATCGGCGACACCTGGGGCTACCGGACGGTGGCGACCTGCTTCCTGGCGTCGGCGTCGTTCGGCGTCCTGCTCGCTTTGCTGGAGATCGCCGACCCGGTTTGGTATCTCACGCTGGTCCACGCGGCCGATTTCGGCAACCTGAAGAACTCGCTTTCGGTCAAGGCGCATATGTTCTCGGCCGACAACCTCATCGACACGATGCTCTCGCTGCCGTTCAACACTGATCTGCTTTCGGCCTTGATGCCCGGCCTGACCTACCGTTTTGGCGGGCCGAACATGCACTCCATCAGCTATGGCTACGTCCTTGCGGTCACGGAACTGATCCTGCTGTCGGTCGGGCAGGTCGGCCTGGTTGTGCCGCTCCTGCTGCTTTCGTTCCTGATCGGGGTCAAGGGTTCGGCGATCCTGTTCGGGGCAACCGTCCTGCTCTACTACGTGTGGCGGACTACATCGAGCGTAAGGCTGCTGCTGTCATGCGGGATGGTGCTGTCGGCCGTCTACGTCGGATATGGAATTTGGTCCGGCCAACGGTCCGGCGACTACCATGTGATCGGCTTCATCGGCGGGGTGAACGGCTTCCTGGAGAACCCGCTGGGCCATGGCGTCGGCGCCGGCGGCAACCTGAGCCTGGGCACGTTGACCGCGACGAAGTGGCAGGAGTACCAGCATAGCGGGGCCGCCAACGTCGGCCTTGAGAGCGCGGTCGGCGTGCTGATCTATCAGATGGGCGTCGGCTCTGCTGCGATTTTCGCGGCCTTCGTCACGCTGCTGCGGGCCGGCCCATTTGGGATAAAGTGGCGCAGGCCGAAGGCGACGGACCTGTTGTTCATCGGGTTTGGCATCGGCCTCGTGAACGGTGTGTTCCAGGAGGAGGCGTACTCGCCCTATGCCGTCGGCTTGCTGGCCCTGTTCTGCGGCGTCCTGGTCGCGAACGGGCAACGCCCGTCGAGACTACTTGACGTAACGGGATCGTAGTGGCCATGAGCAGAACTCGACAATCCAACGTTGGCCGAAGCCGCTTGCGCCTCTTGCCCCTGCTTCTCACAGCCGGAATTTTTGCGGGACCTGCTCTTTCAGCACGCGCCCAGACGAGTCCCGGCCCCAAGTCGCCGGCGTTGTCGTCTTGCGTCAAGAAGGTGAATGCCACCCATCCGCTCCGCGACGATGGCAAGTCGGTTCCGCCGGACCGCTTGCAGGCGCTCTCAAAAGGCGTGAACCTGACCGACGTCTTCACCCCGAGCATGTCCACGGCGCGCGTCGGCCAGGACATCACGCAGTTGCGCAGCCTCGGCCTGCGTCACGCCCGCATTCCGCTCGATCCCAGTTGGGTGATCTCCTGGCGGCCGGACGGCAAGCCCGACGCACGCCTGGCCCGCCTGGACGACACGGTCTGCTCAGCGCTGTCATCGGGCTTGGCGGTCATATTGGACGTGCATCCCGAGGACAGCCTCGCGCTGAAGGACGCGGCGCCGCCGGACAACGTCGACGCGCTTGCGCTCGCGTGGGACCGCCTGGCCGCACGCTACTCGGCGTTCACGCCCGACCTCATGTTCTTCGAGGCCCTGAACGAGCCCGCGTTCAGCAACGCCGCCCGCTGGGACCGGGCGCAGCAGGTTCTCTTGGCCCATATCCGCCAGGCTGCGCCGCACCACACTATCCTGCTCACTGCAACGCCCGACAGCACCGCCGGGGCGCTCGCGGGCCTTGCCCCGGTGGACGATGCCGACGTCGCCTACGTGTTCCATTTCTACAGCCCCATGGTGTTCACCCACCAGGGCGCCGATTGGGCTTCGCCTGATCTCGGCTCAATACGCGGCCTGGTCTACCCGGCCGAGCCAGGCAACGCGGCCGGCGTCCGCGACCGGGCCGTGGCGGCGGACGAGAAGCCGCTCGCGAACTACCTGGCGTCCTATGCCAACGCCGATGCGATTCAGGCCGAGATCGATGTCGCCGCGCACTGGGCGGCGTCGCACGACGCCCACCTGGTCGTGACGGAGTTCGGCGTGTATGGGGCCATAGCGCCGCAAGCCGCCAGGGTGGCCTGGCTGCGCGATGTCCGCAAAGCCTTGGAGGCGCGCTCGATTGGCTGGACGGTCTGGGAGTACCGGGGGGGCTTCGGCATCGACGGCGACCTCAGCCGCGGCTGCGGCTCCGAGCAGTCGGTCGGCAGTGCGCTAGGGCTGTGCCAACCCGGCAAGACCCAAAGCAGGCGGTGAGGGCGGATCTATGCAGGCCCCTCTTGGCGCGGCGACGCCGCCGACCTGGCCTCGGGCCGCGCGAGCCGGCCGCTGCGCCGCCGGACGCGCCAACTCCTTTAAAGGGCTGAAGGCACTGGCGCGTCAAGTCCGGGACGCTTTGCGGTTCGAATGTAATTCTTAGGTTGCTCAATCAAAAGCTATGTCATCCTGCGAACCATTCGATCTAGTCCTATTCAGCCGCGCGGCCCCCGTCCTCCGGCCCACGACGTACTGGGAGCGTATCGATAAGTTCTCGGTGCGTGAGCAAAATGGAATTGTGATTTAGATGGCGAATACCTCAAGGGCCACAATCGACGGCCTGGCCTCCCCTGAGTACGGCCGAAGCGATGCTGGGCCATGCCCTCCCTCGACCGATGCCGGGCGCCGTTGGCACGTCGTGCGTACGGAGACGGTGGGCATCCCAGTCCACGCCCTGCGCGCGGCCGTGCCCGGCCAGGCCGCCGCCGCCGTGCTGGACCTTGTCGACGGCACGCCGAAAGACGTCGTCCTGGTGACGTTCGTGAACCCTGGCGTGGTTCCGCTGGCGCGCCGCTCGGCTGCCTTCCGGCAGGCGCTCCGTGAGTTCGACTACGTCCTGCCGGATGGCGTGGGGATGTGCCTCGCGGTGCAGTGGCTGCACGGCCGGCCAGCCGAACGGGTCAGCTTCGACACCACGTCCCTGGCGCCCGTCGTTTTCGGTTGGGCCTCCTCGCACAGCCTCCGTGTTGTCCTGGTCGGCGGTGCGCCGGGCGTGGCGGACACCGCCCGCGCCCGCATCAGCGAGAGCTTCCCTGCACTCCAGATCGCCGGCAGCTTCGACGGCTTTGGCGCCATGGAGGCCAAGGCCCGCGCGGTCCGGGAACTCGAACCCGATATCGTCATCTGCGGCATGGGCAGCGTCCGGCAGGAGTCGTTCCTGCTGGAGTTGAAGGCCCAGGGCTGGCGCGGATGGGGCTTCACCTGCGGCGGCTACCTGGACCAACTCAGCCAGGGAATGGCGTACTACCCCCGTTGGGTGGACGCCGCCAACCTCCGCTGGGCCTATCGCCTGATGCGGGAACCCGGCCGACTGTGGCGTCGCTACCTGATAGACTACAGTCATTTCGGCCTGCTCGTCTGCGCCGCCCGCATTGGCAGGCCAAGGCGCGCACGCGCATGACCTTGACAGCGCGCGATAGTACTACCCTACGGGGCCACGGCCGTTCGTGGTCCTATCTCAATGCTGCCCCGCCGGGGCAACATGGCTGGCACAAAGTTTGGAGGATATCAGCTTGAACGTCGTGATTGACGCGGCATTGGATGAGTGGAACGCGGACCCGCGCTCCTCTTCCGGCAGGTCTTACGACCAACAGGCCGCCCCGGAAAGCGCACCGAAGTGGGACATCAAAGGATGCCTGCGGCGTCGCAAGCGCCGCATCCTGAGCGTGGCAGCCTTGGCGATGGCGCTGGCCGCCGCGGTCATCTTCGCGATCCCAAAGACATACCTCGCCACCAGCGCCGTCATTTTCCAAGGGGACCGCCCAGAGGTCATCCGGCTCGGCGACGCGCAGAACGGCGCTCCGTTCGGCCCGGACACGCTCGCAAGCGAGGTCGAGCTGCTCCTGTCCGAGGAGCTGCTTGAGACCGTGGTCAAACGGCTCAACCTGGTCGCCGACCCGGAGTTCAACCCGGCTGCCGCCCATGAGACGGGCCTCAAGCTTCCGCCAAGCGTCGCAGAGTTCGTCGCACCCATCCTGACCCCGGTCCTGCGGGAGAGCCAGAAGCTTTTTGCCCTCGCGCGGCCAGAGGCCCCGGCCCAGCCGGCCGCCTTGACGGCGCAAAAGGAGCTCAGCTCAACGGTCTTGGCCGTGAAGGCCCGGCTCACCGTCTGGCCGGTCGGGGTTTCCCGCGTGATCCGCATCAGCTTCTCCTCACGCCGCGCCGAGATGGCGTCGCTGGTCGCCAACACGATCGCCGATGTCTACGTGGACACGCTGCTTGCGAACAAGACGAAGATGACGCAAGAGGCCCATAGCTGGATCGACCAGCGGCTGAACGAACTCCGTGAACGCGCGTCGAAGTCCGCGCAAGCCTACGAGAAGTTCCGGTTCGACAGCGGCCTCGCCAGGGGCAAGGACAGCACGATCACCCAGGAGCAGATCACCCAGGTCAGCAGCGAGCTGACGCTGGCGCGGCAGCGCAGCGCGGAGGCGCAGGCCGTCCTGGCGCAGACCCGCAGCGGCGGGGCGGTCGACCTCGACATGCTGGCGAGCGCCACCGGGTCGCAACTGCTGCCCAAGCTGCGGGAGCAGTTGGCCACGGCGACGGCCCAGCAGGCCGAGGGCGAGGGCCGCGACGGCGCTGCCCTGCCGAGGGGCGTCGCGGTGCGGGCGCGGGTCGCCGACATCAACCGCTCGATCGCGGCGGAGCGGGACCGGATCAAGCAAACGGTGCAGAGCCGGGCGACCATCGCCAAGCTCGCCGAGGACCGGCTGGTCAAGACGCTGGGTGACCTCACGGCCAAGCTTGGGCAGTCTGATGGCGACGTGGCGCGCATGCAGGCACTGGAGCGCGACGCCAACGCGGACCGCGAGCTGTATACAAGCTTCGTCACCCGCGCCCGGCAGACCGACCCCGAAGTCAACTACCAGGCGGCGAACGCCCGCGTGCTGTCGCATGCCTCCGTGCCGCTGGAGGCGACGTCCCCGAACAAGAAGCTGCTGCTGCCGGTGTCGTTCGTGCTGTCGCTGGGCCTGGGCATGGTGGCGGCAATCGCCAAGGAGAACGGCCGACGCGGCTTCACCAGCATGAGCGTGGTCGAGCGGAAGATAGGCGTGACGCCGATCGGCTTGATCCCGCTCGTCGCCCGGCGGAACCGCTTCTCGGCGCGGGCCTTTGAGGACGCGGTCGCCTTCACTCTGGCGCGCGTGACGATGCCGTCCAAGGGCGTCGTGCCGCGCAGCCTGTTGGTGACGTCGGCGTTGCCGCAGGAAGGCAAGACAAAAACCTCGATTGCGCTGGCCGCTGCCGCCGCGGCGCGGGGCTTGAAGGTGCTGCTGGTCGACGCCGACCTGCGGTCCCGCTCGCTGTCGTCGGCTGCGGGGCTCGACCGGAGCGACCGGACCTTGATCCAGGTGCTGCGGCGCGAGATCGAGCTTGAAGAGGCCATCCACGACAACACCGACTGGGGCTTCCCGGTCCTGCCCGCCAGCGCGTTGGCCATCAGCCCGATGGGCCTGCTGGCCACTGGAGAGTGGGAGGGCATCCTCCGAAGGCTTGAGCAGAGCTATGACTTGGTCGTGATCGACTCGCCGCCGGTCCTGGTGGCCGGCGACACCTGGCTGCTGGCGCGGCACGCGGACAAGACGGTGGTGCTGTCGCGCTGGGGATCGACGCCCATGCCGACCGTGGAGCTCGCGATCAATCAGTTGGTCACGGCGCAGGCCAACGTCGCCGGGCTGGTGCTGACGATGGTGCCGCCGCGTGAGCACTCCACGTATGACAGTGGGGACGCGGTGGTGTTCTCGCCGAAGATGACGCGCTACTACTCCGGCAACCGCCGGCTGTCTTGATGGCGGCGCTCGGGTGATGCGGCGAACGGCGCCGATGCTGCGGCGTCGGGCGTCGCATCCCGAGCATTGCGCTTCCTGGGCACTGCGTTCCCTGGGCGTCTCATTCTGTGGGCATTGCGTTCCCTGGGTTAAGGCGTAGACAGCGCACGGGTTCCTTTTCAGCCTACTGGGCCCAAGCAAGCTCGGGACATAGTCAGATGACCATTATGCGGGTTGCAGTCGCCAAGGCGACATTCTGGGCAGCGCTGGAGACCGGAGGAGCCCAGGTCTCCACGTTCCTGTTCTTTGTCGTGTTCGCACGTATCCTGACGCCTGACGAGTTCGGCGTGTATGCGCTCGCCCTCGCCATCGTCGGCACGGTCAACATGGTGCTGTTCCAGGGCTTCGGCGACGCATTGATCCAGGTCGAGACGCTGGATGAGAACTACACCTCGACCGTGTTTTGGACCAACATGCTGCTTTCCGTGGGCATGATCTTGCTTTTGCAAGTCGTCGCCCTGTTGGGGCCGACCCTGTTCAACGAACCCATGATACGCCCGGTCATTGCCTGGCTGTCGCTGCTGTGCATCCCGCGGGCGTTGATCAGCGTGCATTCGGCGCTGCTGCGGCGCAAGCTGGACCTGCGGATCTTCGCGATCCGGACGATCCTTGGATACCTTATTGGCGGGACCGTGGGGTTGGCGTTGGCGGTCAACGGCTGGGGCGTGTGGTCCCTGGTGGTGTCGCAGTTCGTCCAGGCCGTCGTCATCGTGGTCGTGATGTGGCGGGCGAGCGACTGGCGGCCTCATCTGCTGTTCTCGAAGCCTGCGTTCATTGAGCTGCTGCATTTCAGCAAGCACTTCATGGCCGCCAGCATCATCCGGTCCTGCATCGACGATTTCGGCAGCGTGTTGATCGGCCTCAGCCTCGATGTGACAGCGGTCGGATATTATGCGCTCGCGCTTCGTGTCATCCGCGCTGTCATCACCGTGACCATGACGCCGTTGCAGCTTGTGATGATGCCGGTGCTGAGCCGGATCGCCGGCAACCGCGAACGGTTCGGCGCCGCCTACACCGATATGATCGTCATGGCCAGCACAGTATGGGTGCCGGCCGTCGCCGGGCTTGGCTTGCTGGCGCCCGACCTGGTGCCGATGGTGTTCGGCGCGCACTGGGAGAACGCCATCTCGATCCTGCAGGCCATGTGCTTCGCCTCCGTGATCATGCCGCTCTGGGCCTTTTCCGGCCAGGCGTTGTCGGCCATTGGTCGTCCCGACGCCTTCGCACGGCTCGCTTACTGGCAACTCGGCCTCTATTGCCTGGTCTTTCCGGCCGCGTCGCACTTCGGCGTCAATGCCGTGGGCTGGGCCTGGTCGGCGCTCTCCGGCATCATGGTGCCGGTTGCGCTGCTCACCGTGCGGCGGTCGTTCGGCCTCGACATCGGAAGGCTGCTCATGAAGATGGCCCGGCTCGTGCTGGCCGGAGCAGTCATGGCTGTAGCGCTGTTGCTAGTCAGGACGGTCCTGCCGCCGAGTGCCTGGGCCATTGCGGGTGAGATCGTCGCGGGCGGCCTCATCTATGCTGCGGTGCTGGAAAGCTTCTTCCTGCCCGGGCACCTGGCCCGCATTGTCGTGCTGGTGCGCGGCTCCATACCGGCTCACGGGTCTTAATCAAGGTGAACAACGCATGATCCCCAAACGCATACACTATGTATGGGTGGGTGGACCGTTGCCGGACGCCCAGCGCGTCTATATCGACAGCTGGCAGAGGACGAACCCCGACTACGAGTTGACGCTTTGGAACGAAAGCAACATTGACTTCTCGATGCCCTTGCTCAAGCGCGCCTATGATGAGCGCAAGTGGGCGAAGGTCGCGGACATCACCCGGCTTATCGCGGTTTCGCGCCATGGCGGCATCTATCTCGACACCGACATCCGCCTCTGCAAGTCGCTCGATCCCCTGTTGCACCACAAATGCTTTTTCGGCTTCCAGAACCAGCAGCCGTCGCGGGACTGGGTTGCGAACGGCGTGATTGGCGCAGAGCCGGGGCATTGGTTCATCGCCCATGCGCTCGCCAGCCTGTTGAGCATCAGGCCCATGCCCGCCGGCCTTGAGCGGCCCACCACGTTCGGGCCGAAGCTCATCACGCGGCTGTTGGTGGCCGAGGGCTTGCAGGCCTACTCGCCGGCAGGCGTGCGGGTGAAAGACATTTTCGTGTGCCCGACAGAGTATTTCTTCCCCTACCCTTACGAGGTGGAGTTCGACCAGTCCTGCATCACGCCCGAGACCTACGGGGTGCATTTTTGGGAGCGGTCCTGGGAAAAGACCGTGCCTGCCTGGATACGGTTCGCGAAGGCGGTCCGGGACCGGGCGCTTCGCCTCTCCAAGCAAACGGCCTAGCCATCCGAGCGGGAACCGATGTCCTCTCCCCCGCTCGGCCTACCCGGCGAACCCTGCGCAACAGACCCTCCAGTCCCGGACAATGACCAACCAGCCGTTTCTCTATGCGGTGTTTCCAGCGGTTCGCCGCTGGGCAAAGTCATGGCGACGGCGCTGGCCGGGCTGGCTGAAGCTGCATTCGATGGCAGTGAGCCTCCGGAGCCCCGACGGTGGCGCCAAGCCGTGGACGGGACCACGTTGCAATGGTGGTCGGAGGCGTCCCCAGGCCCCCTCCGAACCGGCGTCGGCGCACCCGCCATACGCCTCAATATGCGCTGGCAGGAGGTTGGACGGCCCAGCCGGACGTGGTGCATCGTCGATGCCGCCGGGTTTCCACTCTTTCACCCATTCCAGGCGCTCGAAGCCTGCCAGTCGAAGCCGTATGTCGCGTCGCTCAACCTGATCGAGAGCTGCGACGGCGGCGGCACATGGCAGCTTGTCGCCGAAGCGCATGTCTCAAGCGTCAGGAGCTATCGTGAGCTGCTTGATGTCCTGGGGCGCACCAGCGCGCGGCTGCTGCAGATGGGGCTCCGGGCCGGCGCGGCTCCGCGGCGTCCATGGAACCCTGGCCTCCCGGCTCCCCGCCGGCCCGCAGCGTTGCTGCGTGCGCAGGTTGCGAGCGGGCTTGCCTGGTTCCTAGCCCGCGTCAGCGGCGATGTGTACGGGATCGCGGTGCTGGACCAGCCGGCGGCCGAGTTCACGAAAAGCCGGACGCTGAGGGTTCAACAATGGCTGCAGATACCGGCGTCACAGGGCTTTATAGCCGATCCGTTCTTCTGGCCTGAGCGGCCGGGCATGATCCTGTGCGAGACGTATTTTCATCACACAGGTCTCGGCGAGCTCACCGTCCTGTCGGTCGACGCCGGGGCAATCACCCGGTCAGAGCCGATGCCGTTTGGCTTGGACGGCCATATCTCCTACCCGTCAACGTGGTCGGAGGATGGGCGTGTCTTCTGCCTGCCCGAGATGGCGTCGTCGCGGCACCAGGTTCTGTATGAGCTGCGGCCCGGAGCGGCGCCCGAGCCGTTATGCGTGATCAACGAGGGCGCAGGCATGGCCGATCCGACCTTGATGAAGGTCAATGGCCTATATTGGATTGCCTACACCGACATCGACGTTGGGTTGTACGACAACCTTTGCCTGCTCCATGCCGAGCGCCTGGAGGGTCCGTGGCAGGCGCATGCCAACAATCCGGTCAAGATCGACCCGAGGTCATGCCGGCCCGGCGGGACGCCCTTCTGGGTTGATGGCCACCTGTTCCGCCCGGCCCAGGACTGCTCGCGGGAATATGGCGGAGCGCTCATCGTCAACCGCGTCGAAGCCTGCACGC
>JAABUX010009954.1_pt1 | contig 10692 bp, 7 predicted proteins | sample 5561851 | NCBI WGS metagenome assembly JAABUX01 (sample SAMN10711883, study PRJNA513361) | rock metagenome | isolation source: Antarctica rocks | place: Antarctica: Victoria Land, Richard Nunatak red sandstone | collected 2016-01-03 | reverse complement strand
GAAGCCGCTGTCGCACCACTACCACTCCGCCAGCGTATATTTAGAGGCAAGAAACAGCGAGTGCAAAGCACACAGTGGACTGCGCGGCTCGCAGCCCAAGCAGATCAGCTGCAACCTAGTCCATCGGCAATACGAAGTAGCGATGGCATTGACGCGGAAAAGGCGTCGGAAACCTCTACGCCCGAGGCAGTCGGCATCGATGTCACTCTTCGACTCGAGGGACCCTACTTCTCGCCTGCCGATCCCTCAAATTACGACACTGTTGTCTGCTTAGTAGCAGGCACAGGCGTTAGTGGAGCCTTAGCCATCGCTGCGGCTTTTAACGCGGCTGCTATGCAAGATTCCATAATGAAAGAGACACATATACGTAAATGGCGCAGATGCATCATCGTATGGAGCGTCAAAGATTCGGATGATATCGAGTTGCCTTTCATCGAGCTAAAGGCTGAGGGACTAGAGCTGAGGAAGTATCTCACTGGTTCTGGGAGAGCTCGAGTAGACCTGCGTCAAGAGTTATCGGAGATCTGCGTGAAGGCAAGACAATACAGTGGCAGGTCTTGGGTATACATATCAGGACCGAACAAGTACATCGAGTCTGGCAAAGAGGCTTGTAAGGAGGTCGAGTAACAGACTAAGCTGGACTTTTACGCCGCGAGCTGGGATATATGATATGGCATCACGGATACTTTGAGTAAATTTGATGAACAGACTATGCAAAGTTACACAAGATTGAACGAGTCCGAAAGGGACGGCCCAAGAATGTTAGGGTGTGCTCTCCGACAACTTCTTTGATATTGCTTAGGCTAGTTCTTTGTAAGGGCCTTCGGATACGAGTATCAGCCTTTAAGCCGGATCAACATTAGATCTAGAACACATACGATATATATTTAGCTGATATAGATTCAGAATAGCTTCTTCTCTACGAATTTACCATAGAACTTGTGTTCTCAAAATCACTGCTTGCAGAGATGTATCAAATATCCTCAGGCGACCAAGCTTTCGTGAGGGCCCTCGAGAAAAACTAGCCCAGGTGCGGAATTTAGAATGCGTAAACTCCGTCCCGACGTGTCGCGTTAAAAATCACTTTACTTCTTCTTCCACCCACAGCCACTCACTTCCAATTTTTACTTGACATCAAAATCAATTACACACAGCAGCGATGGAGACCACCAAAAAAGAGCTCAATGATCTCTTTGCGATCCCTCCAGTGACGGACCTCACCCCTAACGTCCTTGGCGAGTTGCAATCGATCCTCCGCATCCACTCAATTTCCCCGCAAGAATTATCGTACAAATGGGAATCATACACAATGAAGATGGGGACGGAACAGACGAAACTAGACCTCACCACGGCTAGAGCGTTCAAAAAGACCTGCAAGAGAAGCTAGAAAGAGAATCACGGGGAAAGGCGCATGTTCGTAGTGCGGATAAGAGAGGTGCGCACGCAACACCGAAGAGCGCTACGAAGGGCGGTGATGATGTATTCGGGATGTATATTGGAATTTCGGACAGTTTTATATGGAACTGGTCGAAACATAGGCTCGAGGGAGTTGTACCAAACAATCCATCAAAGTCTACTGCTTCCACCTGAGACAAGAAAAGTGGTCGAACAGTGTAACGAAAGACGAAAGCGGCCTTTACAGGGAAGGCTCAAAAGCACGCTAAACCAGCAGGTAGGGCTGAGCGGGTAGAGAAGAAGTGTAAAGAACCCCTTCGAAAGAACGGCCTCCATCTTCCGGACGAGTAAGGAATGGCAGCCCTCAGCGTGACAGGTAAGCATTTTCATTCGGCCGCTGTCGATTTACGTCATATCCAGATCCCTTCTCCAGCTACACGAAGAAGGTTTCTTTATTCGGATCCCAGACTTTCCGGTCATGCGGGGTTTGCATTGATCGTCAGATCTCGGTACTAAAAAGATCAATGCGTCAGCATGCTCTTCCCCATGCGGTTAGTAGCGAACGGAGTTCCTGAAGAAGTACCGCGGACTGGCCGGGCGTCGAGCGGGTACGGCCAATCGCGTAGCCAGCTCGGATCAAGCTATCCCCATTAAGACGAAGGCGCATTGCGGAAAGTGACGTCGAGGCCAGAACAAAACCCTAAGTTGATCGAGATAACTCCGCTACAGGGCAGTTTCACAACATACTACTTAGTATATGGGGTTGTTTCGCCCAATCTGAATTTGGAATCTCTGCTGCATTCCTTGTCTCTCGTCTTCCCCTCAACTCAAAACAGACACTCAACTTATTCAAAATGCGTTTCTCCTCCATTGCCTCCCTCTCCACACTTGCTGGCTATGCCGCCGCGGCTCCAGCCAGCCCTTTCCCCTTGCCAGATGGCTTCCCAATGCCCAACCAAGCCCAGCTCGCGGGAATCGGGTCGGTGGCCGGCGGCAGTCTTCCCAGCAGCCCGCTCCCTACCAAGCTCACCCCAACGGGAACCGTGACTCTGCAGCTCCTCGCGTTGAACGAGCTCTTCGAAGTTGCATATTTCACCGAGCTGTTGCACAACATCACAACGAATATGCCCGGCTATAATGTATCCAAGTACAATACAACATATGTTACCGAAACGATCAAAGCCATCATGAAGGTAAGAATCTCATGCCCTTTTTAATTCACTCGATACGTCAATACCGTTTTAACAATACTTTAGCAAGAGGAACTGCACGCCCTCGGCGTTAATGGCATTCTCAAGAGCGCAAACCAGACCCCGTTCACTCCCTGCCAATACAAAGCCCCAGTCAGTGACTTCCTAAGCGCCATTACCTTGGCGCAAACATTCACCGACGTCGTCCTCGGAGTTCTACCCATGGCACAAACCGTTTTTGCAATGGATGCAGGCGATGAGACGCCTCTGGTCAATCTGTTCGGATCGGTCCTCGCCCAAGAGGCCGAGCAAGTCGGCTGGTTCCGTTCGGTGCAGAAGAAGATCCCCTCCGCTGCGCCGTTCCTGACGACTGAGGGTCCAGCATTCGCTGTATGTATTCTCTCATCAGATCTCCTTAGCCAATTTCCTCAACGATTGAGAATCCTTCGCTGACGCAAATGCCAACGCAGTACACCTTCCTCCAAACCGTCATCGTCCCCGGTTCCTGTCCCGCAGAACTCGCCACCGTCAGCAAAGCCGTCCCGACATTCAAGCCTCTGACCGTCATCAGCAAAGACCTGGCCGCCAAGAACGAGACCGTCTCCTATAGCGTGCCCGGCACTGTCTCTGCGTCAGCAAACTCCGTCGTCTATCTCTCGGGCCAGAATCTCCCTGTCACCGTGCCCATCTCGGACGTGAGCTCTAGGGACGGCATGTCGTATTTCAGCGCTTCGCTCCCGTTCCAGAGCGCTTCGCAATTTGCGAAGGGTTTGACGATCGCGGCGGTTGTGGAGGGGTGTAGAAAGCAGTTTACCAATTCGAGTGAGGTTGCTAGTGCGACTGTTTATGGACCGGGGATTATTGAGATCGATTAGGTGGTTTCAGAAGGGTCAGTGAGGTGGTAGTTGTATATATGAAGATGATATTGTCACCCTCATTATACTGTTTATGATCAAAATCAACGAAAGGATTCTCCTCAACAACCTGCTTGTCAAGTTCCTTATTTTCTTTTGCAAACCAATTATTGAAATAGCCCACAATCCTTTAGCAACGCTGTGAACTCGTCTGTGTTGTGATGATTGATGGACGATACCAAGGCGCGAATGGCTCCAGCTCTGTTACACCAAGGGTGACATCGTCTAAGGCTGTTATATTACACACGCAATCTCCTCGACAGGAAAGCACCAGAATCTCTTTTCACGCTCGAATAGGACTCCCATTCCGCCAAATCCGCCAGGTTGAAGTATTGATCAGGTGTTACCGTTCCGCCACGATAACCGGCGATGATGAGATCACCTCGTCTTCTCCTGCCACCAGCAGGATCGGCCCAAGCCTATATCATCGCTGGCGACTCTCGAAGGAGAAACGACAATTTTTAGCTTGAGACATACGTTTTCGAAAAATCGGATCGATCGGTGCTGTCATGCGAGGAGCTTGTCGCAGTATCATCCTCCCACGATTGACGAGGTTTCCACGACGCCGTTCTTGGCGAGTGCATAGCGAGACCAAATCGTCGACGATGGAGATTTGCCGGTCAAGGTTCCCATCACATTTGGCGGAAGACGGCGGATCGAAGAAGACGTGGACGATACGTGCGAAAGAAACAGGATGTGTTGGGTATCATAAACGCCCTCGCGACATTCCAAGCAATGCTCATTCCTCAATGACAGCGTCAGGGTCGTTGTAGGCCACTCTCAGTGCCTCCGCCTTCTCCGCCTTGAGCGCTTCCCGCTTGACACCATATTTGACAGCCTCCAGCACATTGTCCACGGTAGCTTTCGGCGCGAAGCGTGGTTTCGTGCCCTCTTGGAACACCCCGGTCTGGATAAGTATCGAATACCAGGTATTTTCCGACAACGGCGATTCATTGTATTCATTCGTGCCCCTGATATCTGATTCCGGAGTGTCGCCCACAAAGTAGACTGTCTCTGGCGGTTTGTCGATACCGTAGGTGTCTTTCCTCCGAGCTTTCTTGGTCTCTCTTACCAATGTCGAGCCCGTGGATTTTGAGCCAGAGGCCGCAAGTTGCGACGACTCCTGGATGGAGTTCGTCAACGAAGATTTCATAATGATGCCAGCGAGCCCTCACAGGCCACGCCGTTGCGGTTGCCGATATCAAGGACATCAATTGGAACCCCGCGGCTTTCGCTCAACTTGCGATCCCCACCAAGCAAAAGGAAGTTATCCAGGTACTGGCTGAAGCCCATACAAGCCGAGAGACTGAGCATACGTTCGATGAATTTATCGTGGGGAAAGGGCTGGGCTTAATCATTCTTTTACAGTATGGTCTCTAACCTCATTTTACCAATTTCACGGAGCTAATCCTTTTGCCAGTGGGCTTACAGGCGTCGGCAAGACTTTGACAGCTGAGGGTATATCTGAATATCTTCAAAGACCACTCTATTCGGTATGTTACACCACTGATGGACAAGACTGCTCTTGATGCTGACTTGGCAGATCTCCGCTGGGGAACTAGGCATATCTGTGGAGAAGCTTGAAGCGCAGTTGCCCCTGATCATTCAGCGCGCTGATAAATGAAACGCCGTCCTTCTCGATGAAGCCGACGTATTTCTGGAGCAACGCTCCCTCCATGACGTCCACCGCAATGCCCTCGTCTCTGTGTTCTTACGAGAAATAGAGTATTATCAAGGGATCATGTTCCTCACGACTAACCGGGTCAAGCAGATTGACGACGCTATCGCGAGCAGAATACACCTCCCGTTGAAGTATGGATCGCTAGGCCTCGCTGCCAGAAGGGACATCTGAGAGAGCTTCCTGAAAAAGGCTGTCACCAAAAAAGGAGGGGCATTTTACAGCCGCAAGGACCTTGACTTTCTTGCGAAAAAGGACCTCAACGGTCGCCAGGTACGCAGCCGGACAGATTGTTCATAAGACTCTCATACTGATTGATTATATGCTTCAGATCAAAAACATTGTATCTACGGCTTACGCTCTAGCATCTCGAAAGAGAGATCGGGTAACCATGTCTTATCTCGAGGTCGCTATTACCGCCGGCGAGGACTTCGAATGTGACTTCAAAGGGGCAGGTCAAGTTGGCAACATGCAATCTTATGTATAGTTCTGTCCTATCACTGGCTACGTACGAGCTTTCCTACTTGTCTGTACACACTCTTTATTCGGAATGGAAATGAAAACTGGAGGACGGAAGCCAGTAAATAGTTGATTCGACTGAGTGGAGTTCTTATCTAAAGTAATATGAGACGGTCTTCAAATGCACTTCTCTTCTGCCAAATCACGAGCGGTGTGTCCGCTGCTGTCGACCGCGGAGACCAATGCACCACCGTCGACCAAGAGCTTGGTGGCTTCCCCATATCCTAGTTGAGCGGAAAGATGTAATGGCGTACGGCCAAATCTGTCCACATGGGACGCTTCCGCTCCCTGGCCGATCAATAATTTTATCATCTCCTGAATGCCTCTTTCGGCCGCCAGATGCAAGGCGGTCCTACCTCCATGGTCCTGCGCAGACATGGCCGCTCCTCTGTTGAAAAGCAATGTCACTAACTCGCGAAAGAAGCTCCTCCGCCGCACTCTCACGTCCACCAACTGATGCCCAATACTGCGCCGTTCGTTGGTATCTGTCGTGCTCCGATACTGAGGCGTTATGTTCTAAGAGTAGCTGTACAACCGCTGGTGGCCTTGACGCGCAGCCTGCAGAAGGGGCGTGGAGTCGATTGGATCTCGTGGAGAATGCTGGGTGCCCTGTTCCAATAAGCGCCTGACTTCTGCTATATTTCCTTCGGCGGCAGCTTTTACAAGGCAAATCTCATCATCCAAAAGGTCAAGCGACGTTTGGCAACTCGGACAACGGCAAGTCTCGAAAACGGATTTGGCCAAACAGGTCTCATGTGTCCAGTAGGGACATTCACACCGTAGCGTTACCCACTTCTTCCCCAATCTCCAAGCCTTCTAGGCAAATACAGCATGATTCTGCGGCTGTGCTGCCGTCGACATTCCTTCGGTGGACCACAGTGTCTGACAACGTCAGGGTCGTATCATGATAGGCCCGACGCAATGCACCAGGGTCTATGATAAGCGCCTCTATTTGGACCGGTGACCGAGAACGTGATGCTAGAGAGCGTGAATAGAGTGTGCGACTTCAACCGACTTTCCGACCTGGGTTTAGGACTAAGAGGATGTAATTCGGATGACGAAACAGGGTGTCACAGCAGCTCGTCCTTTGTCCTAGTCCCAACGTTAGAATGGGAGAGAGGCTTTTTACTTGCTATAGCTAGTGGTGGCTTGAATTCAGCCACAACAGGTTAACTCATCACTATAACCTAGCCCTCTCACCTTTCATCATCTTTCAGCTCCAATTTCTTTAGTCTTCGGGAGCGTAGCTGCTATGTCTTATCTACAGCCTAATCTCGTTCTTCGTGGCACTTAGCGAAAAGCTATATACACTATCCTCCGGCTAATACGAAGTGACTATCTAAACGTCTAGCTCAGATAAAGGTATAAAGCTCGGCTAGGGCAATCTAAATATCTTGATATCCTTGCTAATATGCGATAGTAATAATTAACAGCGTGTAATTCTTAAAGAAGCCTATAACAGCCAGTTATTTAACGCTAAAGTTAACGCCCTTAAGGGATACCTTCGTAGCTACTACTCCTTTCGATAATTAGCCAATTTAATCCCGGATTAGAAGGTCGTGGTATATAAATACCTTGCCGACAACCTCTATAACGTGTTATACTCGCGGCCTTAGTAGAAGCTTAAGGAAGAGGAGGTTAAAAGGGTAACAAGGGTCGTGCTTAAGGGACTAGCGATAATGTATGAGAAGAATATAGCCTATACAGGTATATTGTGAAACCGAACCTCTCTATAAGTTCTTAGTCTACCATAATTCTACTAAAGCCCGGACTACAGACATTAAATCCGATAATATTATCATTGATTTTAACTAGTATAGTATATTTAGCAGGATTAAAATAATTGACCTAGGTAATTCTATTAGAATAGGGCTAACTATATACTATCCCTTTACTTATCCAACCTATCGCGTACTAGAAGGGTTATTCAGACTGCCCTAGATAATAAAGGTGGATCTATAGTCTCTTAGTACGCTAGTAAGTAGTAACTACGAGTATATAAACGTATAAAACTAGTCTCCTAATTTTTATATATAGATAATATAGGGACTTACTAGAGTAAGAATATTTAGTCCGCCTGGGGTAGATAAGAAGGACGAGATATATAATATTATAATCCTTACGCTTTAATATACTTATTTTAAACCCTTCCCTCGTAAATACGTGGAACTTTCGGACGCTATTATAATAGGAAACCTTGATAGTATTAAGGGGCTTGTTACTTAAAGTAGAGGTAGGAAAAAATACAGGAATACACTTACTACTAACTTTAGTACGGAGACTATAAGTTTCCTTGATAAACTTATAAAGCTTGACCTAAGAGACTAACTATTACCTTAAGAGCTTCTACAAGACTAATAGCTTTCAGGCGTAGTAGATTAATTTCTCGTATTATTCTATATTAGGTTCCCCTTTTAAAGGACGTAGTTACCTACCTATTTACAATATATATAATTTACAGAGTATTTACAAGGAATTAAAGAATATACCTGATTATATAATAATAAAATTGCAGCTAATAAAATATATTCAAATCTTTAGCCATTTAATTATAAGTATCTTCCTTTATCTTAAAGGACTAATATAATAGCTAATTATATATTAATTATTAACGCTACCTCTATTATACGCTACTTAACCTTAAACCGGCTACCCGTAATATAGTACTATACTCCTCCGCTAACGCTGATTTCCTATACTTATTCTACTATATCTTCCTAAGGCATCTTAAAATACCTCCCTATTCCGCCTTATTTAAGCTGAGAGGTATACTCTTAATCGTACCCTAGTTGTAAAACTAAAAGAAAAATTAACGTAGTCTTAATATCTCTATTACTTATGCCCGCCTATAATAGTATCCTATCGGCCCTTATTTCTTTAGTATAATATACTTAGTCTTAATATATTTGCCGTCCTTATTAAGGCAGACCACGTCGATATAGTTATCGGTCTTATATTCAAACTCGCTTCATCTAAGATTAGTATAGTATCTGTGTTAGGTATACTTATTAAATACCTACCGCATAACGACTTTCGCCGTATTCTTAGGTAACGCCTTATCGCTATTCTAGATAATACCGATTATCCTAGGTTTAGCTACGTTAACCTATGCCTCGGATCGTTTAAACGTTTGTATCTTAGTCGCTACTTCGAGTATAAACCGCTGGGAGGCCTTTTAAATTGTAGCTAGAACCACTTTATCGACGATCCGGTTACTAGCTATATTTCATCAAGGAACGATTATACAGGTGGGTTTGGAAAAGTCGGATTACTAAAAGTGGCTCAAGAAGATTATAGAAGGATGTTTATGAGATTAGAATGCGTTAGGTGGAGCAACGAAGATATAAGGATGAAGCAGGTATTTAAAAGGAAACTACAGCACGTAAAAATAAGGGAGACCAAGATATTCCCAAGGAAGGTAATAACTTATTTCGATGCTGAGTATACCACCTAACCGTGAAACGCTCTCCTATAAGAAGCAGCTCTGGGCGTAGCAAGTAGAGGCTTCCTTATTAAAGGATGGCGTTGAGGGACTTCCCGTGTCTGGAATCTAGCTTACTAGTTAGTAGGTGCATTGCTAGGGAAGCAGCTCTTGCATCAGGATAGCGAAGCCGTCATGTAGTAAGAAGGTAAAGGGTAAAGGGGTCCTACTTACTGGAATGACGGCCTATGACAGGTAGTGCCAAGCAGCGCTAAAGGTCCTCGTAGCAACCTACAAGGCACTAAAAGCAAACTATCGAGATTGAAAATCTCGATTTTGCTTGTCAGGACCGGGTGCAAAGCGAGTCAGATGCAACTATAGGATGCTCTCTGACTTGAAGGTACCCTTTAGTAAGGAAGAGTCTTGAGCTCTGGTCTTCGTTTTAATGAAAGGTTCTCTTATTCTTCATAGGATGTCTAAATATACACGTCAGGATTTGGATCACTGGCAAGTACAATGAGCGTTAGGTGGCCCTTCAGATCTCCCTTGTAAGACATTAACACAATTTCCATTATGATCTGCCCAATTTATATCCACGCTACGCTCCGCCGTCTGCCTCGAAATCCCGCAACAACCGACGCTAATTTTCTAATTCGCTTCTAGGCAACCATGTTCTCTTCGAACGCACCTTATATGCATAGCCCCTTCCTCTCCGACTCTTGCCAGTATTTCTAGTAATCTCCCACTCCTCTTCTTTATCCTGGGCTGAGCCTCGACGACACTAAGGGTGCTGGGGATTGGGTGGTGTGATGGTTACAGAGTGGAAGAACCACAATCGCTGCTCCTCTGTGATCGTCTCTCGAGGATGGGCCCTTTCGATGCAGGGGTAGAGCGGCGCTGGGAGAAGTCGGGCGATCAAAGAATTCGTGGGTAGGTTCGGTGAGGGGTTGAGTATTCAAGCAAGCGTGGTTCTGTAGCTGTTCCCTAGAAATGGAGCTGTGCAGTTCCAATCTCGGACTTCACGCTTGTGGTCTTGATGGGAGCGCAGGCCTCGCCGGTGTGAATATCGTCATCCTCAACCACATTTGGGTTTTCTGTTCAATGTTAGAGGGAAACCTCGTTGTACAGTAGAAACGTACCATCGGGACTCACCTTGGCTATTATCGTGTGACTCGAATCCGAGATGACCAGAGTCTCTGCGCAGGTGAAGAGCTTGGTTGGAATTTGAAGTTGGAATTCCAAAACACACCGAACGGGGCCAGACGAGAATTATATATACCTGCCTCCTCTTCTCCAACACCCTCAATCGCCGATCTCTGGCCGTCACCGCTCATCCATCTCATACCTTGCGGGACGCGCTGCTGCAGCTCTCGGCCATTGGAGCCTCGTATTCGATTTATGCGCCATGCGGGCTGAGTTTTCGCTGCGCCCCTCGGAGATGTGTATGCATCAAGTCTCGTCAGCTGCTGTTGCCTGGATCTTCGAGCTGAGACGGCGACAAAAGATCGGTGGCACTGCTTCCCCACGATCAACAGCAAAAGGCCAGATCCACTTCTCGAAGCCACGTCACCCGAA
>JAABUX010009953.1_pt1 | contig 10695 bp, 15 predicted proteins | sample 5561851 | NCBI WGS metagenome assembly JAABUX01 (sample SAMN10711883, study PRJNA513361) | rock metagenome | isolation source: Antarctica rocks | place: Antarctica: Victoria Land, Richard Nunatak red sandstone | collected 2016-01-03 | reverse complement strand
ATCTGAAAACCGCATTGTCCCGCCAAACAGCCGGAACAAAATGAAGATTTTCCAGCGCCCGCCAATCATCTGCAAGGTTCTTTCGGCGGGGCAGCCCGCCATCATGTCTTTCATTAATTTTTACTCTCCTACACGTACTATACTTTTAGAGAGTATAGCACAAAAAAGTGCATACTAGACAGAGAAGAAACAATGCACCATACTAAGCATGTGCCGGCTGACATGGAGCGGGCAAGATACACAGAACAAGATACACAGAAAGAGCTGAAATACAATGACCGATACGGAAAAAACCGCTGTGGCGCAGGAGTTCCTGGCGGGCCTGAAGACCCGCGACTGGGACCGGATTCGGGGCGTAATGACCGATGACATCACTTGGACCATGCCCGGCGGCAGCCTGATCTCCGGCGAAGCGCAGGGCGTGGAGGCCGTCCTGGCACGCGCGCGGCAGATTGCCGGCTACGGCCTCGACTTCGCGCTGAACCATATCTTAATCGGCCAACATCACGTCGCGCTGTCGCTGCATAACACGGCGACGCGCGGCGATCTGAAGCTTGACGAATACCTTGCGACCGTCTGCTTCCTGCGGGACGGCAAAATCGCCGCGATCCATACGTTCCTGTCCGACATTGACGGCATGAATGCCTTTTTTGTTTGACGCCCGCTGTACAGCCGCAGGAAAGAGAAAATTATGGAACTTTGGAAGACGCTCTCCAACAAAGAAAAGACAACGGCGCTTCAGCGAAGCATCGAAACCGGCAACACGCTGGATCTGAACCTGCTTCATCCGACCCGTTACAAGCAGCACAATCCCAATCTTGGAGACGGAATAGCCGCCATCGCCGCCATCCACGATCTGCTACCCCGCGACAAGGTTTATGCTCATGTCGTGCGGGCCTTTGAAGACGGCGATTACAGCTTCGTGCATGTCGATTATCATCTGTTTGGTCCGACTGTGGCCTTCGACATTCACCGCTATGAAGACGGCGTGGCCGTGGAGCATTGGGATAACTTGCAGGACATGCCGCCTGGACGCAACAAGAGCGGCCGCACCATGACTGACGGCAAAACTCAGGCCACGGATCACGACAAGACAGAAGCGAACAAAGCCCTCGTGACGAACTTCGTGCAGGAGATCTTAGTTCAGCAAAAGTGGGACACTCTCGCGGCCTACTTTGAGGGAGACAACTTGGTGCAGCACAACCCCCACATGGGAGACGGAGTGGCTGAGTTCCTGGCAGTCCAGAAAGAATGGGAGACGGCAGGTATTCCTGTCCGCTACGAAACGCTGCACAAAGTGCTGGGAGAAGGCAATTTTGTACTGGCGTTCAGCGAAGGCTCTGCTGGGGGAAAGCACACCGCGTTCTACGACCTGTTCCGAGTAAGCAACGGGAAAATCGCCGAGCACTGGGATGTCGTTGAAGAAATCCCCGTCCCAGAAGACCGGAAAAATACCAACGGCAAGTTTTGAGGGAGTTAGCGCCTCTGCAGCAAATAGAAGTGAGCAGAGGCTCGACGAAACCCTGCTCCTCACTGGAACACTCCGCAAGCAGGCCATGGCCGGCAATGCAAAAAGACTGCTTCCGCGTCCAGCAGCGCCGCCGTCTGCGCCTCCCAGGACGCGCCGCTCAGTGGGTAGCCGTGAATGAGAACCACCGGCTTGCCCGTGCCGTGGTCTTCATAATACAAATCAATCGAAGTTGTATTCTCTTTGCCGACAGTGACGATCATAGTGATCTCCCTCGCTTCTTTGCTATTCGTAGATACCCGGAGCCAACCAGGCGCAAACAAAACAGGCTCTCCAGAATAGCCGCTTAGAAGGGCCAGAAGCAGACGCCCTGCTGCTTGGCGCTGGCATCGGCGGCATACGGCGAGAAGGTCTGCCCCCGGCTGGCGGTATAGGCGGCGCGAGCCGCGTCGGTATTGGCGCAGCTTCCGACATAATCTTCCGTGCCGATCCAGAACGGCCGCCCGCCGGGCGTCAGATGCATCTCCCGCCACGCCGCAAGCTGCCCTTCCGCCTGAGCGTCATGCTGAGGCGCGTAGACTTCCTCGTGCGCGACTCCGTCCAGAAGGCTGGGGAAGGAAACGCCGCCGGTTTGCCCAAGCCGGGTCACATCACTGGTGGCGTTCTGCATTACAAACAGCAGCGCCGGGTACTTCTCGCGCAGGCGGCGGACCAGATTCAGCCCGCCCTGGCGGCAGGCGGCGTCGCAGGGGCCGTTGGCATCGTTTGGCCCATGCTCTACCAGTTCCAAGTTGTCGAAATAAAAGCCGTCTACGCCCTGAGCGACCAGGCGCGGCACGACATAGTTCAGGATCAGGTTTTGGTAGTCCGCGTTTCCCAGGTTCATCCAGGTCTCGTCCGGGTAGCCGCTGTACGACCCGAGATGGGCGGCTTGGTTATCCTGCCCCGACACAAACCCCGCCGGGACTCTGGTCCAGTAGGTACGCCCAGACTCCATCGAACCCAAATTCAGATAGCTGATAACCTTGTTGCGGCCTCCGGCTTTAAGCTGCGTGATCTGTGCCGGGGAGAAGTTTCCGCTGCCGGGATCGGCATCAATGTTGATGATGCGAAATGTCTGGGCGACTCTGCCCAGATCACCCATCTGCGCGGCGGGGCCATAGCAAGATACCCACGGCGCAGCGGCGGGGAAGCCCCGGCCTGTTGGACTGGAAGCGGGCGGAGAGGGAGCGGGCGCACTGGCGGCAGGCGGAGAGACTGGTGAGCTGGAGGCAGGCGCAGCGGCGTCTTGAGATGAGCCGCCGCCCCCGCATCCGGCAAAGCCGCAGGAGAACGCGGCGGTCAGCAACAGAACAAAGGCAACAGGCACATGGTTTTTGAGCATCATAGTAGAATTATTCCACAAAGTTGCTTGAATTGTAGAATCAACCAGCCCTGCATTTCCCTGTTTTGCTCTGTGCCGCAAACTGACGATTGTGCACGAGTGGCGGCGATGATGCTACGGCAGGTAAAGTATGCCGCCAAAGAATTTCAGGGTGTCCTGAATATGGGTATCCCAATACTCCCAGTTGTGTTCGCCTGCGTTTTCTTGGTACTCATGCGCGATGCCGATGTCCGTTAAATGCTGATGCAGGGCGCGGTTTTCTTCAATGAGAAAATCGTCCACGCCGCAGTCTATTCGCAGGGCAGGCAGAGTAGCCCGGTCAATGGTCTCGGCCAGCGCGAAGATGTCGTTCGGGCCGCCCAACGCATTTTCGCCTATGATCGCGGCCCATTCGCTGCCCCTTTCAAACGTGCGGCGGCCAAAACCGACCGCGCCGGAATGGCTGACGGCGGCCGAGAACAAGCCCGGATGCTTCAGCGCCAGCTTGACCGCGCCGTAGCCGCCCATCGACAGCCCGGCCAAAACCCGGCCTTCGCGGGTTGGGAGTGTGCGAAACGTCCTGTCCACGAAGCCGACTAAATCGCGCGTGAGATACGTCTCAAAGGCTGCCTTTGGGTTCGCCTGCGAGTCGGTATAAAAAGAGCGCTCCCCGTTCGGCATGACCACGATCAGCGGCAGGCCGTCCACATAACGCTCCAAGCTCGTGCGCCGCGCCCAGGCCGTGTGGTCATCGGACAATCCATGCAGCAGGTACAGCACGGGAAACGGGCCCGGCTTTTGGTCCGGCACAATTGCCGTGAAAGACGTCATCTTTTCCAGCACCGTGTTCTGGTTTAAGTGAAACTCGCAGATTGCCATTGTTTGCTCTTTCAGCAGAGGCCGGGCCATTCTATTAGTTATATAGAAACCCCCGGCAGGGAAATGTCCTTCGGACATAGAAACTGCCGTGCGTATCTAAAATCTTCGTCCGAAGGACGACTTCTTGACGGGGGTTTCTACACCCCCGGCTCATCCAGCAGCGCCAGCGTCAGTTCGCGCCGCCGGGCATAACTCGTCTCGGACACGGCAGGCGTCGCCCCGACTGTTGACACCGGCCCCTCCAGCTCAATCCACGACCGGCAGCCGCCGTAGGCGCGAAGCACCGGCAGAACGATTGGCGACGGCAGCGTATACGCCCGCAGCAGCAGCACGAAGACCGGCTTGTAGGGTTCCCAGTCGTAGCGCCCATGAATGAACTGTTGACTCCAGATGTGCTGGGGCGCGAGGCTCAAAAGTTTCGCCCGGTCGTCTACTCGTACTACGTCGGTGACTTCCGCCGCCGCTTCGATGCGTATCTCGCCCGGCGGCAGCTTTCGGCCTTCTTCCTCCCGAAGCCACTGCCCAAAGCACGGCTGCAAGTCCCCTGCCCGCTCGGTCTCATGTTCGTAGGTCGGATAGATCAAAAACTGCCGCGCTTTGAGGTCAAAGTCGCCCGTGTCTTCAATCAGCCCGCCTTTGCGGAGCAGAATAATCTGATGCCCTTCCAGCAGCGATCTTTGGACGACCGCCCACTCTTTGAGTGCTGTCGTGAGTTCATGTTGCAACATAGATTTGTCCTATTACACAATTCTGCTTTTAAATATTTTGTCTAATTCAGGCAAGTGGGTCTGCTTATGCACTGCGGCTTGCAGATGTTGATATGCTTTTGTAACACTGCCATCGTAGGAATCAGGTATCGAGTTCATACTCTCCTTACAAGCTTTTTCGACAGCCAGAGCAGCTTCTTTTACTTCGCTGCCTAATATCCATTCGGATTGGTTAGCAAAAAAGTTGAGTTCCCTAGCAGTCTGGCCTTTCCAGCGCTCTTTGAACAAAGGCTTTTCGATGTCAGTTTGCCTTGTGAACTCAGTAAGACCTCTCCTGAGATACTCAGCCTCAATAATTAATTTGTTAGCTGCTTCAAACTTCTTCTCAAACACAGCCTCGTACAAGCTAGTTTTTTGATTGCGAACGCTTACTATTAAGCTCACCGATGCACCTATTATCGCTCCAAGTAGTGCCCCAAGAAACGGAATGAATATCGCCAAATTGATTTTCTCCTCTACGGAAAACTCTGTTGCATGCATTGTACCCTACCGCTCCGGCAACAGCGGGTATAATGGCATTAGCCGACTCAGGAGGAAGCCCGAATGGCACCGACTTTAGAAGATGTAACAGAAGCGGAAGTTCAAGACGCGGCCCCCTACCTCGGAATGCCCATCACGGAAAAGAAGCTAATGCGCCTGCCGGATGACGGGTTTCTTTACGAACTTGTAGACGGCAGATTGGCAGGGCAGCCATTCAAGCCGTTCCTGGCGGGTATCATCACCGTGAACATCGTCGGGCTGATGGGACCATACGCTCGCGGTCACGGGATTATGACGCTCGGCAAGGCTGGGTTCCGCATGGCGAACGGCAGTATCCGGGTTCCAAGCACATCGTACACACGCAAAGGGCGTTTTCCTGGCGGTCACGCACCGGATACGTTTGGCGATCTGGCTCCCGACTTGTGCGTGGACATTATTTCGCCCTCGGAAAAAAGGGCGGACATGGCCCGCAAGGTGCGCGAGTATTTCGACGGCGGCGCGGTGCAGGTCTGGCACGTCTTCCCGGAGCGGCAGCAGGTGACGGTATTTACGTCGCCGACGGACATGCAAACTCTCGGCGCGGACGGCATTTTGGATGCCGGCGGCCTCCTGCCCGGCTTTTCGTGCCGCGTCGCCGATTTGTTTATTTTAGAGTAGAAAATCATTATGCAGTACCGCAATTTTGGAACCACGGATTTACGCGCCTCCGTCGTCGGCTTCGGCGTTTGGACCGTCTCGACGCGCATGTGGGGCGTCACCGATGAGGCCGTTCGCCTGCGCCTGCTGCGGCGGGCGTTCGCGCTGGGCGTGACGTTCTACGATACCGCCGATGTCTACGGCGACGGCCTCGGCGAGACGATCTTGGCCGAAGCGCTGGGGCAGCACCGAGACGAGCTGACCCTTGCCACCAAGTTCGGCTACGACTGGTACACCGCGCCCGGCGAGCAGCCCGGCCAAAAAGAGCGCCCCCACGACTGGTCCCCGGCGTTCGTCAAACGCGCCTGCGAGGAAAGTTTGAAGCGCCTCGGCACCGACCGCATTGACCTGTATCAGCTGCATAACCCGCGTGTAGACGCCTTGATGAGCGACGACCTGTTCGCGGCTTTAGATGAGCTGAAAGCCGAAGGCAAGATACGCCACTACGGCGCGGCGCTTGGCCCGGCCATTGACATCCGGCAGGCCGAAGAAGGCGCGACCGCGTTTCGCACCCGGCAGATGACTTCCGTGCAGATTATCTACAACTTACTGGAACAGATGCTGGGCGCAGATGTATTTGCGGCGGCCCGCGAGACCGGCGGCGGGGTGATGTGCCGTGTCCCCCATGCGTCCGGCCTTTTAGAAGGCTCGTACAACGCAGACACCGAGTTTGCCCCCGGCGACCACCGCAATTTCCGCGTGTCCACAAGCGACAAGCGCAAAGCCTGGCTGGAAGACGGCCTCCAAAAGATTGAGCAGCTTGATTTCTTAACAAGAGGCACAGGCCGGACGCTGGGCCAAGCCGCCCTGCAATGGCTCTGGTCCAACCCGCTTCTCGCCGTCGCCCTGCCCAACATCTACGACGAAAAGCAGCTTGAAGAACTCTGCGCCGCCCCCGACACGCCCGCGCTCACCCCGGAAGAAGCCGCCCAAGTGCAGGAGCTTTATACGCACAACTTCGGCCTGCCGACGGCTCCGCCGCTGTAAAAACGGACAGGAGAGGACGCTCATGACGCTGGACAAGACTGATTTGGACACTCTCGCTGTTGTCGTCTGCACCATCTGGCGCGAGGGCAATTATCTTGAGGAAACCCTCAGCAGCTTGGCTGACGAGCATCCCTTCAGTGCTGATCAACCCGTGTCTCTTGTGCTTGGCTCGCCTCTGTCCGCATATGTTGATCCTTACCGGCAATCCGGGGTCAGCATTGTTGACATGGGGCCGTCTGCATGGTCCTGGATCGAGAACCTGGCGCTGCGTCACCGGGCCACCTGGAACTACTACCGCTGCCTGCCTCAGCCTGCCGGCGGTTCCGGCGGGACATTGGTGATTGAGGATGACATTCGGTTCGCTCGCGGCTGGCTGTCACGGCTCACGGCCACGCTTGCGGCTTTGGAGGAGGCGTCCATTGGGGATTTCGTGCTGTCTTTATACTGCCCGGCGGACTTTCCGCTGAAAGCCTACTTCCGGGGACAGTTTTACGCCGAGTACCCATTGGGGCAGTTCTACGGCACCCAGGCCGTCTACTACACGGCCAAAACGCGGCAAGGGTTTGGAGCCTTTTTGAAGAAGCATGGCGTGGTCGCCAATCAAGAGCCGTATGACGTTCTCCTGTGGCAGTATTTATCTGAGGTGGGTCTGCCTCTGTTCGCCACTGCGCCGAGCCTGGTGCAGCACAGGGGCAAGCGAAGCACCGGCTTGGGCGGCTGGCACGACGCCCCAAGCTTCCTAGAGGACGTGACAGGGCCACTGCCGGAAACGCCGCGCTCGGCAGAAAACATCGTCACAGAAAAAGAAATAAAATAAATTTGTCAGGCACTTGACAAAAGATGCGGGGGGGGGGGGTACAATCGTCCCAACAGTCGCCGGTAAGTCAGGTTTCTGCTTTAGGTTCAGTCGTTCTACGGTCTGTCGTTAGGTTCAGGAGTTTCTTATGCCGCTGCCGATTGCATCTCCCTTGCCTTCGTTTGAGGGCGCGACGGATTGGCTTGACGGGCCGTTTGCCCTCAGCGCCCTTCGTCAGCGCCCTCTCCTGGTCCAGTTCTGGGCCGTGTCCTGCCCTGTCTGCAAGATCAACATGCCCGGCGTCCTGTCCTTCCTGGAAACCTACTGCCATGAGGGCTTGCAGCTTGTCTCCGTCCATATGCCGCGCGGTGAAGCGGACATGGACGTTGAGCGAGTGCGTGATGCTGCTTTAGAAATTTCCCTGTCCGGTCCCTGCGCGATTGACAACGACTACACGCTCGGCGACTTGTTCCAGACCGGCGGCGTCTGGCCCTGCTACTTCTTTTTTGATGCCGAAGGCCGCCTGCGCTCCCGTGCGGCAGGACAGCTTGGCTTGAAGATGGCAGAGAACTCTTTGAAGCGTCTTTTAGCGACTGAGCCGTTGCTTATCTAATCGCGGTTATTGCTCATCAAGAGGGAGGACAGAAAGAGAGCCAGTATGCGTATTGAAGACCGAGAAGAGTTCATTGACCATGTGGCCCAAGCGGTCATTGACAAGATTGAAGAGCGCGACCGCATCGAGGGCATGGTCAGCCTCGTTGTCGCCCGCGTTCTGATCCTGCAAAAAGGGCAGGCGCAGGCCACGTCCCTCTTAGCGGAAGCGGCTCATTCCCACAAGGATGGAGCCGCCGAGAGCTTATCAGAAAGATCATCAGAGACATCACCAGAGGAAAACACACATGTCGAGCAGTCTTAACACAGAACAAAGCACTGACAGCGGCACAGAGCAAGTGGAAACGATGGACCTTGCCACCGCACAACGAGTAGAGCAGGAGAAGATGACACGCCGGGCCGCTTTGCGAAAGCTGGGATTCGGGGCAGGCTTCGCGGCATTTGCACTGCTGGGCGTGGACGACTTCGCCCGCATGGTCGGTCAGCGCATGGAGCGCATGGCAGGGGACAACAAAGTAGCCATGCAAGTGGCTCAGGAGTTTCAGAGTGCGGGCATTGCACTCGCCAGCGGTCCTTATTACGTTGTACCGTGCCAATCACACTGCACCAAGCAGGAAAAGATAGATCTAGATAAATGTCTGGCTACACAAAAGGCTTGTGTGGCCAGTCCTGATGCGTGCTATTATCAAGCGATGAATTGTGAAGATTACGCGATACGCAAGGCTCTAACATGCGACACGAACAGTGATCCTAATTGTTGAGCTACAGTAGTTCAGCTTTGGGGATGCTCGGCGTGCGCTCGAAGCCACAAACTAATAACCCACCCGGTTGGATTGAACTACAGTATCTTGTGAGAAGTGAAATATACAGAGGAGCCGGAAGGAAAGCATTTTTGAAGTTTAGCTTTTATCCGGTTTTTCACATTATGTAGCAATCACACATCTACTCGCCGGGCGGCAAGTTCTTCCTGCATATTCCGACAAGCCTTAGATACATAGCAAACGAGGAGTTTACTTTGTTCAGCACCATTAGTAAACCAGGCGTAGTATTGGTCTGCACAATACTGTTATTTGCTCTTTGTTACGGCGGCTATGTGATGGTACAAAGCATCAGTGCAAAACACGAGCAGGCAAAACAGTTAGACCAGCGCAAAGCAATAATAAGCAAACTTACACCTCAACAAAAAGCGAACTTCCAGCAAGTGCAACAGCAATCGCTTCGAATAGAACAGGAACAGATACGAGAGGTTCAAGCAAGAAAGCTTTCAGGTAAGTCACTCAAGGATCACTAATCGTCAACCCAACACGCTTGAGATACTGAGTAGATACATGAGATGTTGCAACAAAAATGATCGAGCTTTTACTTTAGTCGAATTGCTGGTTGTTATCGCGATTGTGGCGACCCTCGTTGCGTTTTTGTTTCCAGTGTTCAGCAGGGTGCGGGAGCGCGGTCGGCAGACCGCTTGCCTTTCCAACCTGCGCCAGCTTGGCCTCGCGACTTTTCAGTATGCTCAGGACAGCGATGACCGCTATCCCTATGGCGGTGATCCGTCAGACCTAGACACCGATAGCTGGCAAAATTGGCAAGGCGGCAGGTATTGGCCCGACATCCAGCAGATGCAGGCAAACCACCGAAGCCTACCGAATGTCATGGCTGGGTACGTCAAGGACCGAAACTTGTGGCAGTGTCCCGATGACAACGGCTTCGACTTCGGCGGATCCTTTGAAGATATTCCACTGTCAGCGCATCCTTCCTGCTTCCAGGCGTTCGGCATGAGATACGCCTACACCACGTCATTAGCGCTCGACGGACAAACCATCGGCAATGTGCGGGCCTGGAGCCGACAGCCACCCTACACTGAGCATGACCCTGTGGACGTTCCCTTACTTTTTGATCATGTGGGCCACTGGCACGGCGGCACGGAGCCGAGCGAGGAACGGCTGAACATGGTCATGGTAGACGGTCATGCCATCAGTGTTACCCGTGATCGTGCCAACAAACTTAATAGTACTCTGTTCTCAATCCCAACACCAGGCCAATCGTAAGGGAAGCTAAAGGTATTCAAACAGCTCGGCAAGTCTGACGACTCCGTTTGACAGAAAGCGGCAAAAACACAAACAAATGCTATGCTTCAAAGAATGCAGCCCAATTCCTGAGAACTATCTCCCATGCGTTTCACTCGACCCGCCGCCCGACTTGCCATCCCGAAAATCCTTCACCACACTTGGATCGGTGATGACCCGCTCTCGGAAGCGGCACTGGAAATGATCGAGAAATGGCGGCGGCATCACCCGGATTGGGAGATGCGCCTGTGGACACGGGACAACCTGCCGCCGCTCCAAAACCAGGCCCTCTATGATGCCCGCAAGAACACCGGCCACCGGGCGGACATCCTGCGCTATGAGCTGATGTACCAATTCGGGGGCGTCTATGTAGACATGGACATGGAATGCCAGAAGCCAGTAGATGGCCTGATCAAGAACTGTGAAGGCTTTGCGGGACGGACGGAACCCATATGGCAGATCGTCGGGACGCAGTACTTGGAAATCGCCATTCTAGGGGCGGTTCCCGGCCACCCCCTGTTCGCACGGGTCATCGACAGTCTACCGGAGTGGTACGAGGCGCATTCGGATTACTCCGTTCCTGC
>JAABUX010009951.1_pt1 | contig 10696 bp, 8 predicted proteins | sample 5561851 | NCBI WGS metagenome assembly JAABUX01 (sample SAMN10711883, study PRJNA513361) | rock metagenome | isolation source: Antarctica rocks | place: Antarctica: Victoria Land, Richard Nunatak red sandstone | collected 2016-01-03 | reverse complement strand
CCCTCCGCCGATCAGTTCGATATACACCTCCGCGAGCAGGCGCGCGTCCACCAGCGCGCCGTGCTTGACCCGCGCGGCGCGATCGATGCCGTAGCGGATGCAGAGCGCATCGAGGCTGTGCTTCGCGCCGGGTAAACGGGCGCGCGCGAGCATGATCGTATCGATCGCGCGCGTCATCGTGAGCGGCGGGTGGCCGCAACGGCCGAACTCGTGGTCAAGGAAGCCGATGTCGAACGGCGCGTTGTGCGCGATCACCGGAGCGTCGCCTATGAAGGCGATCAGGCGCGGGGCGTGCTCGGGGAACGGCGGATGTTGCTGAAGGAAGGCTTCGCTCAGACCATGGACAGCTTCCGCGCCCGACGGCATCGCGCGAAGTGGGTTGATGTAGCAGTGGAATTCCTGGCCGGTCGGCACGCAGCCGATGAGCTCGACGCAGCCGATCTCGACGACGCGGTCGCCGCCGCGGGGATCGAGCCCGGTCGTCTCGGTGTCGAGGACGATCAAGCGGCCCGCGAACAGGCGTGGATCGGACAGGCTCATCAGAACGCCGACGGGGCGGGGGAGACGACCGCAGCGCCGCCCGGTCCGATCTGGCGCACCTCAAGCGCGCGCTCGGCGACGCCCGCGCCGTTGAAGCGAAACGCGCCGTCGACGCCGCTGAACCCAGCCGGATCGGCGAGCGCGCTACGTGGAAAAGCTTCGCCGATCGACCAGCGCGTGGACGCCGCCTGGACGAGCAGCACCGCATCGTAGCCCAAACTCGCCAGTCGTGAGGGACGGCTGCCGTAGCGCGCGCGGTACCGCACGCTCATGCGCGCAAACCGCGTGTCGGGCACGGAGGCGAACCATGCGCCGCGCACCGATGCCACGCGCGACAGGCCGGGCTCGCTTCCCCAGAGTTCGGTGCCGAGCAACTTGACCCCGCTCGCGCCGTATTGCGCCAGCGCCGGACCGAACGCGGCGACCATCGGACCGTTATCCGCGATGAGCAGCGCCTGGAATGGCACCGGGGCGACCCGCTGCGCGATGGGGGCGACGGTACCGTCGGGCCTGAGCGCCGCCGCGCCGGCTCCCGCCAAGCGACCCTGAAATCCCGTGATCTTGCGCGCGGCGGCGGCGAGCTGCTTGCGGTCGCGGGTGTAGGTCGCGATGCCGGTCACTCGCCCATCCGCCGCCTGCACGGCGCGCAGGAAGCTGGTCGACGCGCGCGCGCCGTAAACGCCTGCGGGGAGCAGTGCGGCGAACCGCTCGACGCCGTGCGCGCGCGCGAAGCCGACGACGCGCGCGATCGACTGGGCGGGCTGGAAGCCCATGACGTAGGTTCCGCCGCCCGCGACGCCGGTATCGTTGGTGAAGCTCAGCATGGGCACACCCGCCGCCGACGCGACCGGCGCGGCGGCGCGCACGTCCCCGGCGAGCAGCGGCCCCAGGATCACACCCGCGTGCGCATCGACCGCCGCCTGCGCGGCCGCGCGCGCGCCGCCTGGGGCGGCGGTATTGTAGGTGGTCAGGCGAAAGCGTGCGTCGTGGACATCGGTCAACGCGAGCAGCGCGGCGTTCGCGATAGACTGGCCGACCGCAGCCTGTGGGCCGGTCGTCGGCACCAGCAGCGCGACACGGTTGCGCACCTCGGGCGGAGGGGGCACCCTCTGCTCGGGCGTCGGCGGCGAAGGTTGGACCGGGCGCGTGAGGGGCGGCGGCGGCGTAACTGCGGGAGTGTTGGTCCGCTGCGTCGCGCACGCGCCTGCGATCAGCGCGAGGGTGGTCACGGCGATGCGCGCTCGACTCGATTGCACGGGTCGCCCAAAGAGTTTCACGCGCATGGACACCTCGCCGCTCACGCCAGGACTCTACATCGTCGCCACCCCGATCGGCAACTTGGGCGATATCACCGCGCGGGCGATCGCGGTGCTGGCCGCCTGCGACCTGATCGCGGCCGAGGATACCCGCGTAACGGGCGGGCTACTGCGCCATCTGGGCCTCAAACGACCGATGACGCCGTATCACGACCACAACGCTGACGCTGTGCGCCCCGGCCTCGTCGCGCGTCTGGCCACCGAGGCGATCGCGTTGGTCAGCGACGCTGGAACACCGATGATCTCCGACCCGGGCTTTAAGCTGGTGCGAGATGCGCGGGCGAGCGGGCGCGCCGTGGTGACGATCCCCGGCCCATGCGCGGCGATCGCGGGCCTGACGCTCGCTGGTCTGCCGACCGACCGCTTCTTGTTCGCGGGCTTCCTGCCCGTCAAACCCGGTGCGCGCGCCGCGGCGATCGCCGAGGTGGCGGGCGTGCGCGCGACGTTGGTCTTCTACGAATCCGGACCTCGGCTCGCGCGCACCTTGACTGCGCTTAGCGAAGGGCTGGGAGATCGGCCTGTCACGATCGCGCGCGAGATCACCAAGATGCATGAGGAAGCCGTCGTGGGGACGCTTGGTGGATTGGCGACGCGTTACGAGGATGCTCCGCCGAAGGGCGAGATCGTGATCGTAGTTGGCCCGCCTGTGTCGCCGACTGTGGCGAGCGACGATATGCTCGACGCGGCGCTCGACGCGATCGCGACGATCATCCCTCTCAAGGAAGCCTCCACGATTGTTGCGGAACGGCTGAACTTGCCGCGCCGACTGGTTTACGCGCGCCTGCTGACGCGGCGCGCAGAAACTTGATCACACCCCCATTGCGCCGCGCTTGCCTGCGGATCAGTCTGTCATCCTGACGGCAGGAGTCGGGCGAATGATCGGAACGTTGGCGCTCATCGAAGACGAGCAGATCGTGCTCGACGAAGCCGCGCTGACGCTGGCTGCGCTCGACCGGGAGGACAGTCCGGTCGAGGCGGAGGCGTTGCTCGCTCCGTACTTGACGCGCGTGGCGTTCATCGCGGCGCAACTCATGGCGCGCTCGACCGGGATCGGCTCGAACCAGACGCGGGCCGAGATATTGAGGGCGCTGATCGCCGACGAGCATGGCTTCACCGGCGACGAGGTGAGCTTTGGCGAGGATGCGGGCGCCGACATGATGGCATTGATCGATTCGGGTCACGGCCTGCCCGTCGCGCTGTCCATCCTGTACGTCGGCGTCGCGCGGAAGGTGGGCTGGCGCGCGGTGGCATTGGGCGTGCCTGGCCATGTGTTGATCCGCGTGGGCGAGGAACCCGGAGCGGTATATCAGGACCCCTTCGACGAAGGCCGCGTGCTCGACCAGCGTGGTCTGAAGCGCGTGATGACACGTGTGCTGGGCGCGAACGCGCTTCCCGATCCCGCCTACCTGGCCCCGATGGACAACCGCGGCACGCTGATCCGCCTGTTGACGAACCAGGCCGCGCGCGCTCGGCGGTCGGGCGATCTGGACCGGGCGCTGGTGCTGCATGAGCGCATGACCGCGTTTGCGCCGGGGGCGACTACGCTCTGGTGGGAGCGCGCGCGGCTGGAGCAGCTACTGGGTCGGTTGCGAGCGGCGCGCGCGAGCTTGGTAGCTATGCGCGAGACTACGCGAGACGGGGCGCTGCTGGGCCGGATCGAAGCGGCGCTCAACGCGCTCGCGCGGTCGGCGAGCTAAATCCGCCGCTGAACCGTTTACGGCGGCGTCGGATCGCGTCTATCGCGGCAGCGATCATGCGTGTCGACGAGTTCGATTTTAAACTGTCCCCCGAGCTTATCGCGCTGCGTCCGGCGCAACCGCGCGATAGCGCGCGGCTGCTGTTGGTCGAGCCCGACCGGCTGTCGGATCATCGGGCAAGCGATCTGCCGGGTTTGCTGCGCGCGGGCGACGCGCTGGTGTTCAACGATACGCGCGTGCTGCCGACGCAGTTGTTCGCGCAGCGGGGCGAGGCTGCGATCGGTGTGACGCTGATCGAGCAGGTGGGGCCGTTCGAGTGGTGGGCGTTCGTCCGCAACGCGCGGCGGCTGGCGATCGGCGATCGGCTCGAATTCGGCCCGACGCTCGCGGCGACGTTGGTGACGCGGCGCGACGATGGGGCTTGCCGGTGGATGTTCGCGTGCCAGGGTCCGTTGAGCGCCGCGCTCGAGCGGGTGGGTGCGATGCCGTTGCCGCCGTACATCGCGGCGCGGCGTCCCGCCGATCTGGCGGACCGGTCCGATTATCAGACGATCTACGCGCGGGTGGACGGTTCGGTCGCGGCGCCCACGGCGGGGCTGCATTTTACCCCGGCGCTGTTGGCGGCGCTGGGCGAGGCGGGGATACGGCGCGAGACAGTGACGCTGCATGTGGGGCCGGGGACGTTCTTGCCGGTCAAGGCGGAGGACACCGCCGATCACCTGATGCACGCCGAACGGGGGACAGTTTCGGCTGCGACGGCGGCGCGGCTGAACGCGGTCCGGCACGGCAGCGGCCGGGTGATCGCGGTCGGGACGACGAGTCTGCGATTGCTCGAGAGCGCGGCGCGGGGCGGGGGCGGGATCGAGGCGTTCGACGGCGAGACCGCGATCTTCATCGAGCCGGGGTATCGCTTCCGGGCGGTCGACGGGCTGATGACCAACTTCCATCTGCCGCGGAGCACGCTGTTCATGCTGGTCTGCGCGCTGATGGGGCGCGAGCGCATGCGGGCGGCCTATGCCCATGCGATCGAGGCGGGGTACCGGTTCTACTCGTACGGCGATGCGAGCTTGCTGCTGCCGTGATGCGGGCCTAAGCTGCGTGAGCCAGAGGGTTGGACGGCCGCCGGTGGGGAAACTCGCGGAGGAAAGTCCGGGCTCCATGGACCCACGGTGCCGGGTAACGCCCGGCGGGGGCGACCCCAGGGATAGCGCCACAGAGATCGAACCGCCCCATGGCGTCAGCCGGAAGGGTAAGGGTGAAAAGGTGCGGTAAGAGCGCACCGGGAGCCGGGCAACCGGGTTCGCATGGCAAGCCCCACCGGGAGCAAGACCAAATAGGGGCGGTGGCAGGGTCCGCCGATGCCGCCCGGGTTGGTTGCTCGAGGCGATGGGCGACCATCGTCCTAGAGGAATGGCCGTCGCCCCGATCAGGGGTACAGAACCCGGCTTACAGACCCTCTGGCATCGAGGGCGGGGGAGCGAAGGTCACGAAGGTCAGTCTCGGGGCGGTTTTCGTGTCGGTTGGCGGGGGTGACGGGCGGTTTGGCGGATTTGTTTCAACAGCTCCATTATCCGGCAGGCGATCCTACAATGCAAGCTCTCGGCTAGCTTTGCTGGCGGGCTGGTTCGTCGACCTGGAACCGTTATGGTGTGCCCTACGAGGAGGACCGGCCGATGCGCGCACGAACGGGGCGATGGAACACGGTAGTGGCAGTGGCGACGATCGCTGCGCTGGTAGGGGCAAGGGCGCAACCCGCTCCCGCTCCGGCGCCCGCTCCGGCGCAAGGTGTGCAGCAGGCGTTCGATGCGGCGCAGACGTTGATGGACGCGCGCAAGTTCGTGGCTGCCGAGGCGGCGTTTGCCGCGCTCGAAACGCGGTTGGCCGCGTCGAAGCGGCCTACGTCTCGCAGTCTGGCGGTCGCTCGGTTGCGGCACGCGCAGGTGCTCGAATTGATGGGCGACGACGCGCGCGCGACCGCGTTGCTGCTGGATGCAATGCCCGCGCTTAGTGCTCCCGCCGACGTGACGTTGCGCGGTGAGGCGCTGCTTTCGCTTGGCGAGGCGGAAGAGCGCGTGCTCGATTTGTCTGCGGCGGCGAAGCATTATCGCGCGGCGCTGGCGCTACTGTCGCCCGATGCCGCGACCGACCGCTTGGCGATACGGATACGTCTTGGCCGCGCGGCGATGTTCGACGACCCAGCGAAGGCGGCGGGCGAACTTAAAGCCGGGCTTGCCGAGGCGCGAACGTTGCTCGTTGCGACCAAGCCCGTGCTGGCGCAATATCTCGCGGTGTATGGCCGCGCGCTGCTCAATGCCGGGCAGATCAAACCCGCGCGCGCGGCGTACAGGGAGGCGCTGTCGCTTTCGGGCGGGCTGAGCGACAGGGTGCATCTCTCCGACCTGGTCTTACGCGGCGACGCTGCGCTCGCGGCGGAACTGGATCATGATCATAGCGAAGCGGCCAAGCTGATCGCGTATACCGGGGCGGGACAGGATGCGGGTGTCTCGCTACGCCTGCCGCCTGATGTCGATCCGCCCGCGTGCGGCGAGGACATCCGTCCCGACGATATGGCGGTGGTGCAGTTCAGCCTGGCGGATGATGGAAGTGTGAGCGGGGCGGTGCCGATCTACTCGGCACACCCCGGTCCGAGCGCGGTGGCGTTCGCGCGCGCGGTCGCATCCTGGCAATGGGAGCCCGCGGACGCAAAGGCGATCAAACCCTTCTTTCGATACGTGGCGCGGCTGGAGCTGCGCTGCACGACGCGCGCGGATCGGCTGAGTGTGAGCGATCTCGTCAAGAGCGAGGTGAACGCCTGGCTCGCGGCCGAGCCGAGCGTACATTTACCGATCGTGATCGATCATACGGCAGCCGACGCGGCCACCGGTACCGGTGCCGATGGATCGTCGCCGCAAAAGGGGCGCTTTACGATCTGGGTGCCGCCCGGCTCGCCCGATGCACACCAGCGCCGGGCAATGTTCGATCGTGGGCTGGCGGTTGCGACCGATCGTAAGGCGCCGCCAATGGTGCGCGCGTGGATGATCACGAGACGCGATGAGATTGCGATCGATAACAACTATTATTCTCGCAAGCACCGCTTTGCTGCGGAATCGCTTGCGCTTGTAACCGACGCGGCGTTCGCCGACGCGCCGCGCGTGCGCGCGTGGCTGGCGGTAGTCGCGGCGCAGGCGGCGAGCGATGACCGGCATCTATCGCAAGCGAACGCGCTGCTAGGCGATGTGCTGGCGATGCCGGTGGCGACGCTTGCCGCAGACGATCCAATCCGGCGCGCGGCTGCGATCCGGCGGGCATCGCTGCAGACCGCGCTCGGCGACCGAGCGGCGGCGGTGGTGACGTTTTCGCAAAGCGGGGTCGATCCGAGCCAGTGCGCGCTGCTCGACCAGACACCAGTGGCAGTTTCACGTTCTTCGTCCAGCGCGGATTATCCGCAAGAGGCGCTTCGCATGGGGTTCGAGGGCTGGGCGGTGACCGAGTTCGACATCACCGCCGACGGCCGCACGCGGTCGCCGCGCGCGGTGATCGTCTATCCGCCGTTTTGTTTGGGGCGAGTTCGGCGGCGATCGTCAGTCGATCGCGCTACAAGCCGACGTTCCGACCCGATGGTGCGCTGAGTTGCGGCGGCTACCGTGACCGGGTGCTCTACAAGACCGAGTATGGAAGGTAATCGCGTTGCGCGAGATCGAGGACGGGGTGTTTGTCGGGGGGCAGATCGCGCCTGCGGATGTCGGTGCGCTCGCGGCGGCGGGGCTCGGGGTGATCGTCAACAACCGGCCCGATGGCGAGGAAGCGGGGCAGCCGATGGGCGCAGCGATCGCGGCAGCGGCGCGCGCGGCGGGGGTGGTCTATGTGAGCGCGCCGGTGGCGGAGGGTATCGCGCCGGAGGCGGTCGATGCGATGCGTGCGGCGCTGGCGAGCGAGGGGGCGGTGCTGGCGTTTTGTCGATCGGGGATGCGCTCGGCGCTGGTGTGGGCGGTAGCGCGCGCGGGCGAGGGGCGCGAGGTGGACGCGCTGATCGCGGCGGCGCGCGGAGCGGGGGTGGAGCTTGGGGCGTACCGGGCCATGCTGGTGGTGGCGGCGGATCGTGGAGAGCGTGACGAAGTTCGATGAGCCGCTGCGGGTAGGATCGCCTACGCCCGCGTGACCACCCCGCCCTTGATCGTCATGATCACGCGGCCCTGGGTGGGGACGCCGTCGAAGGGGGTGTTGCCTGCGAGGCCGGGCGTGGTGTCGGAATCGATGCGCCAGGGGGCGGCTTCGTCGAAGAGAACGAGGTCGGCGTCTTCGCCGACCGCGATGCGGCCGCCGGGGAGGCCGAAGGCGTGCGCGGGGGCGGTGGTGAGGCGGGCGAGGAGATCGATCAGGCTGAGGCGGTCTTCGCGCACGAGGGTGAGCGCGAGGGGCAAGAGCGTGGCCGCGCCCGCGGCGCCGGGGGCGGCGTCGGCGAAGGGTAGGCGCTTCTCGTCGTCGCTGCGCGGATCGTGGCCCGAGGCGATCATGTCGATCGTGCCGTCGACGACGCCGTCGATCACCGCGCGGCGGTCCGGCTCGGAGCGCAGTGGCGGCGAGAGGCGGGCGAAGGTGCGGTAGTCGCCGATCGCGACCTCGGTCTGGAACAGGTGGTTCGGCGTGACGGCGGCGGTGACTCGCACGCCTTTGGCCTTTGCTTCGCGGATCAGCGCGACGCCTTCGGCGGTGGTGACTTGTGCGATGTGGATACGGGCGTCGGTGGCCTCGGCCAAGCGCAGGTCGCGTGCGAGGCCGAGCGCCTCGGCAAACGCGGGGGCGGCGGGGAGGCCGAGGCGCGACGCGCGTTCGCCCGCGGTGGCGACGGCGTGCCCGGTCAGCGTCGGCTCCTCGGGGTGGACGACGACGGGGAGATCGAAGGCGTTCGCGTAGGCGAGCAGGCGGTGCATGACGGCGGCAGACGCGACGGCGCGGCGGCCGGTGGCGGCACCGACCGCGCCTGCCAGTTTGGCCAAGCCGATCTCGGCGAGTTCGTGGCCGTGGAGGCCGCGCGTGGCGGCGGCGAGCGGGTGGACCCAGACGTGGGGTTTGCCGATGCGCTCGGCGCGCTCGATCAGCGCGGGATCGTCCAGGGGCGGCGACTGATCGGGCATGAGGAGGAGGCGGGTGATGCCGCCCGCCAGGCAGGCTTGCGGATCGGTGCGGAAGGCGAGCGCGTCGATGAGGCCGGGCGCGAGGACGAGGCCTTTGGCGTCGATGCGCTGGGCGTCGTCGGGGATGGTGGGCGGATCGATCGCGGCGATGGCGCGGCCGTCGATCAGCAGCGTGCCGGGGCGGTCGCGGCCGCTGGCGGGATCGACGATGCGAGCATTGACGATGGCGATCATGCCCAGCCCTCGATGCCGCGCGCGCGCCTCGTGAGGACGTCGAGGCAGGCCATGCGAACCGCAACGCCCATCTCGACCTGCTGGGTGATGGCGCTGCGACCGATATCGTCGGCGACGCTGCTGGCGATCTCGACGCCGCGGTTCATCGGGCCGGGGTGGAGGATGAGCGCGTCGGGTGCGGCGAGTTCGACGCGCGCCGGGGTGAGGCCGTAGAAGCGGAAATATTCGCGCGCCGAGGGGACGTACGCGCCCTCCATGCGCTCGCGCTGCAGGCGGAGCATCATGATGACGTCCGCGCCTTCGAGGCCGGCTTCCATCGTGGGGAAGGGCTCGACGCCGAGGCGGTCGATGTCGGCGGGCATCAGCGTGGGCGGGGCGACGACGCGGACGTGCGCGCCGAGTGCGGTGAGGCAGGCGAAGTTCGATCTGGCGACACGACTGTGCAGGATGTCGCCGCAGATGGTGACGGTAAGACCTTCGACGCGGCCTTTGCGCCGGCGGATGGTGAGCGCGTCGAGCAGGGCCTGGGTGGGATGCTCGTGCGCGCCGTCGCCTGCGTTCAGGACCGGGCAGCCGACCTTCTCGCTGATGAGCTTGGGCGCGCCCGACGCGCCGTGGCGGATGATGATGACGTCGGGGCGCATCGCGCCGAGCGTGAGCGCGGTGTCGAGCAGGGTTTCGCCCTTGGTGAGCGACGAGGCGCCGGGTTGCATGGTAATGACGTTGGCGCCCAGACGCTTGGCGGCCATCTCGAAGCTGAGTGCGGTGCGCGTGCTCGCTTCGAAGAAGGCGCTGACGACCGCCATGCCCTGGAGGCGCGGGTCGCGGCGGGGGCGGTCGCCGGGCGGCGCGATCCAGGTTTCGGCTTCATCGAGCAGGTAGGCGATCTCCCACGGCTGAAGGCCCGCGACGGCGAGGAGGTGTGGGTGAGGGAAGGCGTGACGACCTTCGGGGCCGCTGCGCGCGGGAGCGTGATCGCCGGGAGATTTGGACGCGCGCATCGGGGCGGGGTTAGCGCGGCGCGCGCGTGCGGGCTAGGGTTCGACGACGGCGATCGTTACGTTCGCCGCCCGGGTTGGTTCGCTTGGCTATGATCGGGCGAAATCCGCCCGGAAACGCGAAGGGCGCGCTGCAATCGTGTGCGACGCGCCCTCGTGACGAAATCGTGATCGGTCAGGCGGCGCGGCGACGGCTGCGCAGACCGAGGAGGCCGAGACCGAGGCCGACGACGCCGAGCGTCGCGGGTTCGGGCGCGCCGATCACGGTCGGCGCGGGATCGGACGAGAAGCTGCCCGTGCTCGTCGCCTTGAAGGTGTTGAGCGCCGCGTTCGTCGCCGCGTTGAGCGGCGACAGGATCGAGGTCAACGAGAACGCGAAGTCGCGGTTGATGCTATTGGAGAAGCTGAGGAAGTCCGACGTGTAGGCGATGTTGGAACCGCCGGTCGTGTCCGCGGACAGCGAACCCGACGTTCCCTTTTTCTTGCCGAAGATCGTGCCCGTATCGAACGTGCCCGAGAGCAGGTTGGCACCGACGGCGTAGGTCTTGCTACCGATCGTGATCGGCGCGGTGCTGATGAAGGAGAAGCTTCCGGTCAAGTTCTCCTGCGCAATGTAGGTGATGCTTCCCAGACGTAAGGTCGTCGCGGGCGTCGCGGTCACGGTCGCGTCAAGGGTGAATGCGGCGACGCCCTTGGTGTCATCGATGAAGGCCTGCGACAAGGTCGGTGAGGTGAAAACAAAATCGACCTTGGCGGCACCCGCCGTTTTGTTGGCG
>JAABUX010009950.1_pt1 | contig 10696 bp, 6 predicted proteins | sample 5561851 | NCBI WGS metagenome assembly JAABUX01 (sample SAMN10711883, study PRJNA513361) | rock metagenome | isolation source: Antarctica rocks | place: Antarctica: Victoria Land, Richard Nunatak red sandstone | collected 2016-01-03 | reverse complement strand
GATGCGCTCGGCGTCCAGGAACGGCGCGGATTGCACCGCCAGGGTCTGCGCGCGCGCGACCCGGCCGAATTGCGGCGTCAGGGTGAGCGCCACGATCAGCACGAGGTTGCGGGTGCTGGGGCCGAACACGGCGACGATCGCCAGCGCCAAGATCAGGCTGGGGAACGCCGCGACGATGTCGAACAGCACCAGGATCGCGCGGTCCCACCAGCCGCCCAGCACCGCGGCCGCCATCCCGAGCAGCACGCCGGGCGCCGCGGCCAGGGCGATGGCGGCCAGCGCGACCCCGATCGCGACGCGGGTGCCGAACACCAGCCGGCTGTAGATGTCGCGCCCGACCTGGTCGGTGCCCAGCCAGTGCGCGAGGCCGGGGGAGCCGAAGCGGTCCATCACGTCCAGCGCGGCCGGATCGTAGGTGGCGAGCAAGGGGGCGAACAGCGCGAACGTGACGACCAGCGCCACCAGGGCGGCGCCCGCCCGGCCGGTCCAGTGTCGGAAGATGCGCCTCATCGTTTAAGGCGGCGTAAACGTGGGTCGATGACCGAGTAGCTGAGGTCGACGGCCAGATTGGTCAGCACGAACAGCAGCACCACCACGAACACGGCGCCTTGCAGCACCGGGTAGTTGCGGCTGTCGATCGCGTCCAGCACCAGCTTGCCGAGGCCGGGGCGGGCGAACACGATCTCGACCAGCACTGCGCCCCCGAGCAGCCGTCCGACGCCGAGGCCGAGCACGGCGATGGTCGGGATGACGGCGTTTTTCAGCGCGTATTTGAACACCACCGTCCGGCGCGGCAATCCGTAGGCGAGGGCGGTGCGGATGTACGGCTCGCCCATAACCTCCAGCATGGAGGTGCGGGTGAGGCGGGCGATGTAGCCGATCCAGCCGACCGCGAGCGACGCGATCGGCAGGACCAGCCCCGCCGGGCCGCCGCCGCCGAGCACCGGCAGCCAGTCGAGGGCGGTGGAGAAGACGATCAGCAGCACGATCGCCACCACGAAGGCGGGAATGGCGATCACGGCGACGCTGGCCAAGGCGAGCACCTGGTCGAACCAGCCGCCGGGCCGCAGCGCCGCCAGGCAGCCGAGCGGGATGCCGAGCGCGATGGCCAGCGCGATCGACCCGAACGTGAGCGTCAGCGTGGTCGGCAGCGCCGCCGCGACCAGCGACGTCACGCTGCGGCCGGAGATGACGTCCACGCCGAGGTCGCCGCGTCCGAGGGCCAGGAAGAAGCGCAGCAGCCGCTCCGGCACGGGGCGGTCGAGACCCATGGTGGCCACGAACTGCCGGGCGTATTCCGGGCTGGCCTGCGGTCCAAGCAGGGTGTCGGCGGGATTGCCGGGGACGACGGCGCTGAGGGTGAACAGCAGCAGCATGGCGCCGACGAGGGTGGCCGCGGTGGTGGCGAGGCGGGGCAGCAGGATGGACCGGACGGACATGGACAGTATCCCTACCTCAACCGGCTTTTTGTTGACAGGCTGCGGGCGCTCCCGGCCATAAGGCCGCGTGCGCTGGACCCTCCCCCTCCTGCTATGCGGCTTCGGTCTCGCCATGACGCCGGCGTCGGCATCCGACCGGTTCTTCAAGACCTCCGACGGCGTGCGGCTGCACGTGATCGAGGCCGGGCCGGCGCTCGGGCGGACGATCGTGTTCGTGCCGGGCTGGACCATGCCGGCGTGGATTTTCCAGCAGCAGATCGCGTTTTTCTCCAGGGAGTACCACGTGCTGGCGCTCGATCCGCGCGGGCAGGGCGACAGCGAGGCGCCGGCGGGCGGCTACGAGCCGACCCGGCGCGGCGCCGACATCGCCGACCTGATCGCGACCCAGGGCGGCCGCCCGGTCCTGCTGGTCGGCTGGTCGCTGGGCGTGCTGGACAGCCTCGCCTACGTGCACAGCTACGGCGACCGCGCCATCAGCGGCCTGGTGCTGATCGACAACTCGATCGGCGAGAACCCGCCGCCGCGCCCGCTGCCGCCGGTCCAGGTCGGCCGCAACGTGCCGCCGGTGGCGCGCGATGTGTCGGTGGCGCGCTTCGTCCGGGCGATGTTCCACCGGCCGCCCGGCGAGACCTATCTCGAGCGGCTGATCGAGACCGCGCTGCGCACCCCGCCCGACGCCTCCGCCGCCCTGCTGGCCTATCCGGTCCCGCGCAGCTTCTGGAAGGCGGCCGTGTACGCCACCAAGCGGCCGGTGCTGTATGTCGTGACCTCCCGCCTCACGGGCCAGGCGGGCAACCTGGCAGCGCACGATCCGTTCGCCGAGGCGCAGGTGTTCGCCGGTTCCGGCCACGCGCTGTTCGTGGACGAGCCGGACCGGTTCGATGCGGCCATGCTCGACTTCATCCATCGCCGGGTGTGGCCTCAGGTGAGACCGTGACCCCGGCGCGCGCGCGGCTGGCGCCGCTGTTCCTGGTCTCCGCCGCCGCCGTCGGCTACGAGACCGCGCTCACCCGCTACTTCGCCGTCGCGAAATGGTCGGAATACGGGTACTGGGTCATCTCGATCGTGATGGTCGGCTTCGCCCTGAGCGGCGTGACGATGGCGCTCGCCCGCCCGGCCGCCTTGCGCCACGCGGCCGGGCTGCTGGCCTGGCTGCCGGTCGCGTTGGTGATTACCGCTGCCGGCGGCTACTGGGCGGTCACGGTCAACCCGTTCAACCCGCTGCAACTGCAGAACGCCGCCACCTACGGTCCGCAAGTCGGCAACATCGCCCTGTACTACGCCGTGCTGCTGCCGTTCTTCTTCCTGACCGGCCTGTACATCAGCCTCTGCTTCGTGCTGAACGAGACCCGGATCGGACGCACCTACGGCGCCGACTTGTGCGGAGCCGGCGTCGGGGCGGCGCTGGTGCTCGGGCTGATGTTCGTGCTGCACCCGTTCGACCTGGTGCCCGCCCTGCTGGTACTGCTCGCCGCGAGCGCGTGCTTCGCCCCCGGAAGGTGGCCCACGCTGGCCGGCCTGCTCGCGCTCGGGGTGGCGGAGGCGGCGCTGCTGCTGGGCGGGCAGGCCGCCTACAACGATTTCAAGGCGATCTACGCGCCGCTCCACGTGCCGGACAGCCGAACTCTGGCCGAAATCCGCTCGCCGCGCGGCCTGTACGCCCTGCTGGACGACTTCACCGAGCGCGTGGACACCGACGTTTCCAACGATGCCGGGTTGCTGCAGACGCCGGGTCCGCCGCAAACTTTCGGGCTGTACCGCGACGGCGCGCGGATCGCGGCACTGCCCAAACCCGGCGCGCTGGACGTGGGCTACGCCGCCGCCGCCTTGGACGCGCTGCCGTACCAGCTCCAGCCGAAGCCCCGCGTGCTGCTGGCGGGCAGCTCCGGCGGGTTCCGCATCGCGGAGGCGCTGGCGCTCGGCGCACGCCAGGTCGACGCGCTGGAGCCGGACCCGGTCGTGCTCGGCGCGCTCCGGTCCGGCCTGGGCGGCTCCCCCGCGCTCGCGGCCGATCCGCGGGTCCGGCTCTCGCCCGACGGCCCGGTCGCCGCCGCGCGCGGGGCGTCCGGCTACGACCTTGTCGACCTCTCGGCCGACTTCCTCGACGAGGCGGAGGCCAACGCGACCGCCTACAGCGCAGAGGCGATCGCCGCGTACCTGCACGCGCTGAACGGGGGCGGCATCGTCTCCATACCCGTGTCGATCCGCGAGTTCCCGGTGTATGCGCTGCGGGTGCTGGCGACCGCGCGGCAGGCCTTGGCCATAAACGGCGCCTTGGACCCGGCGTCCCACGTCGTGGCGTACCGCTCCGCCTGGAACGTCCGCATCCTGCTCTCGAACGAGCGTTGGACCGAGGCGCGGATCGCGGCGGTGCGAAAGTTCTGCGATGACCGCTCGTTCGACGTGTCCTACTACCCCGGCATCGACGTCGCCGCCGCGCGCGCGGGCCTCTACAACGACTTGCCCGCGGTCTCGTTCGACGACGGCGCGGTGACGTCCGGCGCCGGGTCGGAGGACGCGATCGCCGACGAGGCGGGCGCGGTGCTGCACCACGAGCCGACCGCCTCGGCCGACGCGTTCAACCTCGCGCCGATGACGCTCGACCAGCCGGCCTACTACGCCGTGCTGCGCCTGGCCCATCTCGGCACCCTCTTGAAGCGGCTCGAAATCCTGCCGCAGGCCGAGATCGGGCAGTTGGTGAACCTGGCGGTGCTGGGGCAGGCGGTAATCATCGCGGCGCTGGTCCTGCTGGTCCCGCTGCTCAGCCGCGGCCGGGTGCGGGCGGGGCGGGGCGGCCTGGTGCGGCCGATCGTGTATTTCGCCGCCCTCGGCCTGGGCTTCCTGTTCATCGAGATCGCCCTGATCGAGAAAGCCAGCTTCTACCTCAACGACCGGGCCAGCGCGTTCGCCCTCGTGCTGACGGGTATGCTGGTGTTCTCCGGCCTGGGCAGCCTGCTGGCCGAACGGGTCGGCACCGCGGGGCTCGCGCTCTCGACCGGGGGGGTCGCGCTATGGTGCCTGGCGATGTCTGCCGGACTGGAACCGCTGCTGCTGGCCACCCTCGACCTGCCGTGGCTCGCCCGCGCGGGGTTGGTGCTGGCGGTGCTGGCGCCGGTGTCGGTGGCGCTCGGCATGCCCTTCCCGCTCGGGTTGGCGCGCGTGGGGACGGGCAACGGATCGTTCCTGCCGTTCGCCTGGGCGGTCAACGGCGCGTTCTCGGTGGTGGCGACGCCGTTGGCGAACCTTTTGGTCGTGCAGGGCGGGCTGAGCTGGGTTCTACTCGGCGCGGCGGTTCTGTATAGCGTCTGCCTCGCCGCCTACCCCTCCGTCCGAAAGCAACGCTCGTGGCAGCCCTCTCCGCTTACCTGACCCGCCGCCGCCTGTTGGCCGGGGTCGCTGCCATGCCGGTCATCGTCGCCTTGCCGGCCCGGGCCGTCGCGTCGCCATGGACGCGCGAGGCGTTCGAGACGGCGATGCGTCGCTCCGGCCGGCCGGTCGAGCTGTCCGATGCGCAGTTCCAGGCCATCCAGGCGCGCAAGCCGGCGGCGATGCGCCGGATCGAGGAGTACCTGCATGAGCGTCTCGGCGGCGCAGATCCGGCGATTATGAAAGCGTTCGCCGAAATCCCCCGCGAGTACTACCACTACGTCTATTCCGACCACCACGCGGCGCCGGGCGACGCCTACGAGGACGACCCCAAGCCTTGGGCGCTCGGCTACGGCTCGGCCCTGTCGGACTATCTCGGCCAGGCCTACATGACGCAAATCTGCAAGCCCGGCCCCGGTGACGTCACGCTCGAGATCGGCACCGGCAGCGGCTTTCAATCCTCCCTGCTATCGCGGATCGTCAGGCGCTCCTACTCGATCGAGATCATCGAGCCGCTCGGCCGCGCGGTCGGCAAAATCTTCGAGCCACTGGGCTACGACAACGTCGAGACGCGCGTGGGCGACGGGTATTTCGGCTGGCCGGAGGTGAAGGGCGGCTTCGACATCATCATCGTCACCTGCGCCGCGCAGTATGCCCCGCCGGAATTGTTCAAGCAGCTGAAGCCGGGCGGCCGCATGATCATCCCGATCGGGCAGCCGTTCAAGCGGGGCCAGGTGTTGTACGTCTACACCAAGGATGCCGAGGGCAAGGTCCACTCCAAGCGCGACGTCGGGGTGTTCTTCATCCCGATGACGGGGGCGATGATGAACCGCCCGAAGCCGGCTGGCGCGACGGAGGCGGCGACGCCGGCGATGGCCGAACCGCCGACCGAGTCAGCCGCATCCAAGTAGCGGCATGGCGCGCAAGCCTCCCCCGTCCCGCGCCGCCGCGCCCGCGGTCCCGGCCGCCCTCGAACGACTGGCGCGCCTGGCCGCCGCGGGGACCACGCCCGACCGGCTGGTGCGGGAGGCGTTGAAGATCGTCGCCGAGTGGAAAGCCGATCCCGACCTGGACGCCGGCACGTTGCGGGAGCGCCTGGAGACCTTGCGCGACGACCTCGCAGCCGGCGCCGCCGATGCAGCGGAGCAGGCGGGCGACGTCGACCAGGGCGACAAGGCCGCGGCCCGGCAAGCGACGTCGACGCTGCGAGGCTTGCAAGCCGTGCACGAGGCGGTGGTTGCGGAGATGCTGGGGTAGCGATGCTGCCACGCTCGGGCGACGTATCCGCGTTTACGACCTCGATACTCCTCAGGACGCTAACTCACATGGATCGTTGATGTCGTTCCGTCCATTTTAGGTCCGACCAGGCAGGCGACCTGCCCGGGCTTCCGACGAATGGCAGGATGCATGCTCCAACCCTACGACACGCCAAGTTTTTCACCGTCGTCCTTCTGCGTCGACATCCTCGATGGCGTCGATGATCTCCGGGAAAAGCGCGTGCTGATCCTCGGTCCCGATGTCGGGATCATGTGCGAGCTGATCCGGCGGGAATGCAGGCACGTGATGGAACTCGGTCAGCACGGCTGCCCGAGCGCAGGCACGGTCGATCTCGTGATCGTTTCATCGAGCGGCACACCCCGTGCCGCCGCCTGCGCGGTCGAGCGTGCCCGGCGCGCGCTGACGCTTGATGGACGTATCGTCGTGCTGACGACGGACTGCCCGTCCGAATGGCTGGGCCGCGCCATCAGGCGGACCCTTCGAGGACACGGCTTCTCCGTCGTCCGGACCCGACAAGCCCTCGGCCGGGTGGTGTTCACGGCCGCCCTCAATTTTCTTGGATCGTTCGTCCACGCTTGAGCACGCCACCATGGCGAGGGAGGGTCAACAGACCATGAACAAATTGGCGCTGGATGTTCACCGTCACGTCGATGCAAGACTTCACGTCCTGAACAGTTTGACCCGGCTCATCGTGCTTCTTGCACTCGTCATGATCGGAGCCGGTTTCGTCCAAAACGTGACGGCAGCGCTGGAAGACGCGTTCCATGGAAACCCGCACATCGCGTGGCCAAGCCGGTGAGGCCGTCACATAAGCCAGCGTTGGCCAGCCTCGACGACGCCTCCCGACAGTTTGCCCACGTCTCGGCCGCCCGGATCGGTTGCTATGCGGCGATTGCCGCAGCCGCGTGGCTGTTGTTCACGGAGCACTCCCTCGGCGGCCTTGCCGACATCCTTCAACTCTCGTGCACGGTGGGCGCCTTGGCAGCGATCGGACGAGCCTGCCGCGTCGGAGAGGTTGTGAACGCCCCTTCGCTGAATTTCTGGGATGAAAGCCTGGCTTTGAATTTCCTCAGCCTCGGACTCCGGCTCACACGCCATCTGGTCTAGCTTACGGCCGCACCGGGACGTTCCAAGTGCCCGCCGCATACTCCGCAATCGTGCGGTCGGAGCTGAACCAGGCCATGTTGGCGGTGTTCAGCACGCTCGACCGCCACCACGCCGCCGGGTTCGCCCATTTCGCGTCGACGGCCTCCTGGGCGGCCACGTAGGCGTCGAAATCGGCCGCGACCATGAAGCGGTCGTCGTGCAGCAGGCGCTCGACCAGCGGACGGTAGCGGCCGGGTTCGCTCGGCGAAAACACGCCGCTGCCCAATTCGCCCAGCACTTCCGTCAGCGCCGGGCTGGCATCGACCACGGCGCTGGCCTCTAGGCCGACGGCGAGCCGGGCCGCGGCCTCGTCGGAGGTCATGCCGAAGATGAAGATGTTGTCCGCGCCGACCCGCTCGAGAATCTCGACGCTGGCGCCGTCCAGCGTGCCGATCGTCAGCGCGCCGTTCAGCGCAAGTTTCATGTTGCCGGTTCCGCTCGCCTCCATTCCGGCGGTGCTGATCTGCTCCGACAGGTCGGCGCCGGGGATCAGCGTCTCGGCCAAGGTCACGTTATAGTTCGGCATGAAGGCGATCTGCAGCAGGCCGCGAATGGACGGATCGCCATTCACCACCCGAGCCACGTCGTGCGCCAACCGGATGATCTGCTTGGCGACCGTGTAGCTGGGCGCCGCCTTGCCGGCCAATATCTTGACCCGGGGCTGCCAATCCCGCGTCGGCTGGGCGCGGATGGCGTTGTACTGCGCCACCGCCTGCAGGATGTTGAGCAACTGGCGCTTGTACTCGTGGATGCGCTTGATCTGCACGTCGAAGATCGCCGCCGGGTCCAGGCTCAGGCCGAGCTGCTGCTGCGCCAGCCGGGCCACCGCCAGCTTGCGCTCGTGCCGCTGTGCCCGGAAGGCCGCCTGGAACGCCGGGTCGTCGGCGTGGGCCGCCAGCTCGCCCAACGCCGCCGGGTCGCGCAGCACGCGCTCGCCGACGGTGTCCACGATCAGACGCGTCAGGCCGGGGTTGCCCTGGTGCAGCCAGCGACGGAAGGTGATCCCGTTGGTGCGGTTGACGATCCGGCCGCCCAGCGCGCTGTCCAGGTCGTGGAAGGTGGTCCGCCGCATCAGCTCGGTGTGCAGGGCCGAGACGCCGTTGACCGAGTGGGAGCCGACGAACGCAAGATGCCCCATGCGGACCCGGCGGCCATGCTGCTCGTCGATCAGGGACAGCGCGGCCAAGGTGCCGTCCTGGGCGCCCGCCGCACGCACCTTATCCAGATGGCGTGCGTTCAGAAGGTAGATGATCTGCACATGGCGGGGTAGCAGCCGCTCCAGCAGCAGCACCGGCCACATTTCGAGCGCCTCGGGCAGCAGCGTGTGGTTGGTGTAGCTGAAGGTCGCCTGGGTAATGGGCCACGCCTCGTCCCATGACAGGCCGTGCACGTCCATCAGCAGCCGCATCATCTCGGCGATGCCGATCGCAGGGTGCGTGTCGTTCAACTGCACCGCGTTCATCTCGGCGAGGTTGCGGACGTCCGGATGCTCGATCAGGTGGCGGCGGAACATGTCCTGCAACGATGCGGAGGCGAAGAAGAACTCCTGCCGCAACCGCAACTCCTGCCCGGCGGGGCTGTCATCGCCGGGGTAGAGCACGCGGGAGATGGATTCCGCGCGCACCCGGTCGGCCAGCGCGCCGACGTGGTCGCCGCGGTTGAACTCGTCCAGCCGCAGCGGGTCCGCGGCCCGGGCGGACCACAGTCGCAGCGTGTTGGCGTGCTGGCCGCCGAAGCCGATCACCGGGGTGTCGAAGGCGACCGCGAACAGGGTCTCGGCCGGGCGCCAGGCGTAGCTGATCCGGCCATCCTCGTGGATCGACTCGACGCTGCCGCCGAAGCCGATGCCGTAGGAGAACTCGGGCCGCTGGAACTCCCACGGGTTGCCGGCGGACAGCCAATCCTCCGGGCGCTCCTGCTGCCAGCCATCGACGATCGTCTGCCGGAAAAGGCCGTAATCGTAGCGGATGCCGTAGCCGAAGGCGGGAATGCCGAGCGTCGCCATGCTTTCCATGAAGCACGCGGCCAGCCGGCCCAGGCCGCCATTGCCAAGGGCGGCGTCCGGCTCCTGCAGGCGGATGCGGTCGATGTCCACGCCGGAGCGGGCGAGCGCCTCGCGCATCGGCTCGATCAGGCCGAGGTTGCCCATCGCATCGAAGAACAGCCGCCCGATCAGGAATTCCAGCGACAAATAGTGGACGCGCTTGGCCTTGTTGGCACGCGCCATACGGGCGGAGGTGGTCCAGGTCTCCACCACCGGGTCGCGCACGGCCAGAGCTGAGGCGACGAACCAGTCGCGGTCGCTCGCCCGCGCGGGGGTCTTGCCGATGTTGTACAGCAGCTTGCTCAAGATGCGGCTGTGCAGGGCGTTGATCTGGTCGTCGCGCCTATCGAGCGCCGGCGGCGGCGTATCCTGGTCCATGTCACGATCCCTTAAGGTGGCAGGAAGAATGCCACATCCGTGCCAACATCCGACCCGGCGTCAGGCCGTCTTGTCGCCCCCCGCGCCGAGGGCGGCCTGGGCTGCCGCCAGCCGCGCGACTGGCACGCGGTACGGGCTGCACGACACGTAGTCGAGCCCCACGCTCTCGCAGAACGCGATGCTCGCCGGGTCGCCGCCGTGCTCGCCGCAGATGCCGAGCTTGAGGTTGTTCTTGGTGCGCCGGCCCTTGTCGGCCGCGATCTGCACCAGCGCGCCCACGCCCTCGATGTCGATGGAGACGAACGGGTCCTTCGGCAGGATGCCCATCTCGACGTAGTGTGGCAGGAACTTCCCCGCGTCGTCGCGCGACAGTCCGAAAGCGGTTTGCGTCAGGTCGTTGGTGCCGAAGCTGAAAAAATCGGCAACCTCGGCGATCTTGTCTGCGGTCAGGGCAGCGCGCGGCAGCTCGATCATGGTGCCGACGCTGTAGTCCAGGGTCTTGCCGGTTTCCTTGAACACCTCGGCCGCAACCTTGTCGACCTGGGCGCGGGTGATCTCCAGCTCCTTCTTCATGCCCACCAGCGGAATCATGATCTCCGGCACGGGCGCCCGTCCGCCGTCCTCGGTGGCGGCGATCGCGCCCTCGAAGATGGCACGCGCCTGCATCTCGTAGATCTCGGGGTAGGAAATACCCAGGCGGCAGCCGCGGTGGCCGAGCATCGGGTTCGCCTCCGCCAAATCCGCGGCCCGGCGCCGGATCGCGTCGAGGTCCTCGCCCAGCGCCGCCGCCACCTCCGCCAGGTCCGCTTCCGCGTGGGGCAGGAACTCGTGCAGCGGCGGGTCGAGCAGGCGGATGGTGACGGGCAGCCCCGCCATGATGCGGAATAGGTCGCGGAAATCGTCGCGCTGGAACGGCAGCAGCTTGGCCAGCGCCGCCCGCCGGCCTCGCTCGTCCGGCGCCATGATCATCTGCCGCACCACGCCGATGCGCGAGGGGTCGAAGAACATGTGCTCGGTCCGGCACAGGCCGATGCCCTCGGCGCCG
>JAABUX010009949.1_pt1 | contig 10697 bp, 11 predicted proteins | sample 5561851 | NCBI WGS metagenome assembly JAABUX01 (sample SAMN10711883, study PRJNA513361) | rock metagenome | isolation source: Antarctica rocks | place: Antarctica: Victoria Land, Richard Nunatak red sandstone | collected 2016-01-03 | reverse complement strand
TATTGCCATTGATGGAGCTGTTCTCGATGGTCAGCGTCGCATTGCCGTTGTTGAAGATACCGCCGCCGATGAACGCGGTGCTGTTGTTGACCACCGTGCTGCCGAACAGGGTCAAAGCCCCCGCGTTGTCGATACCGCCGCCATAGGTCGCGGCGTGGCCGCCCTGGATGGTGACCTGCGCGATCTCGACGGTCGCCGTGACCGCCACGACGCTGCCGGAGTTGCTGGTGTTGTTGCTGCCGTCGATCACGGTTTGCCCGGCGCCCGCTCCCACGAGGGTGAGGTCGTGGGCGATGGTGAGGCCCTCGCCGTACGTGCCGGCGGCGACGTTCACGATGTCCCCGGCCCCCGACTTGGCGATGGCCGCGCCGATGGTCAGGCACGGCGAATCGGGCGAGGTGCAGAGGTTGCTGTCGGATGCGTTGGCGTTGTTGCGGTCAACATAATATATCACCCCCCTGGCCGGACGTACTGACGCGGACGACGGAGTGGTGGAACGAGCGCGGGCGGCGAGGATCGCGCCGGCGCCTCCGCTGGAAGCGCGGCCGCCGAGGCCGACGAGGCTCAGCGGCAGGAGCAGCGCGAGGATTATAGGTAGGCGAAGAGGATAGCGCATCGCGTCTGGACCTCCTTAACGGTGTGGCGCGTCACGGCGACTGCGCGCGACGACAGGGGACTACGGAACCCTGACCAGTTGTTCCACTTATATAAACGTCCGGGCGCATCATTTTAGCGCGATGCCGCGCTACTGCGTCCCACGTCGTCAAACACGTGTGTTCTCTCCTTGTCTCTGTCGATGAATCATCGCGCGTGGCTCAAACAGGGACAGCCAGCACCGTTCAGCCGTGCGGAGCGTCCCCGTCCCCTGCAGTGAGGTCAGCTCCCGCTCCTATCTCCCAGTATGGGACCGCCCGTGGCCCCTGACCAGGACGTTCGCCCACATTTCACCCACATTTTGCCTCCCTTGACGTCTTCCAGCTACCTGTGCCGGCCGCCGCTCCAGTTGTGTCAGTCGATCGTCCATTTTTCCTCTCCTTCCTCCGGTGTCCGTGACGCTGGCAACTCCATGATGGCCGGACGGGGCGCCGGCGGCGCGCCGTCCTCCATCCGTCCCACCACGGTCCCCAGGTACGCCAGCAACGCCTCGGGGTCGCCGAAGCGCCGGCTCTCACCTTCGGGCAGGTGCTCCAGACGCGCCACCCACTGCTGGCCGCTCACGGCCCGGCTGCGCCAGATGCGCAGCATATAGGCGTCCTGCTGAGGCATGGCCTTGCGCTCCCTTCTTGTCGCGGCCGAACGGGCGCGCATCGTCTCCGATGGACCTATCATACGATCGGGGCGTGACGCCAGCGTGACGCGGCCCGGAGCCCCGGTCAAGGGCCGTCGGACTCCATCGTCGGGCGTGATCCTGCCGTTGATCCCGTGTTCTTGTGTGCCCCGCGTCGCCGTCTTGTGTCCACGTCTTGTGTGCATCGCGTCGCCGTCTTGTGTCTGTACCTTGTATCTGTACGAGGTTCTAGCGGTTGTTCAGGCTATCCGCGGGAGACATCCCGCTCGCGTTGTCTTTCTTGGTCTTGCTCGTGGCGCGCAGGGATGTCCGGGGCAGCCATCGCCGTCCATCGTCGCCATGCTCTCTGTTATGGGCTTGTCGGAGGGAGTGGACCACTCACACTCGCTACAGTTACCCCTCACAGTTGCCCTCGCACCTGTCCCGCACACCCGCGCGGGCCACAGCCATCGCGTCCGTTCCTTCTCCGCTACTCGGACCTCTTCCTTCCACATCACCGTGCCCGTGTCAGCATATCCTGAGCATGTCTTGCCCCCCGCTGTCGCCAGCGGTTTAGAGAGAACGGGTCGCGCCATACGGGGCAACGTGTCGGCGCCATGGAAAAGGTGCGAGGGCAGGGGAGCCAGGCGGGAGGAGGAGCCTCCTCCCGCCTGGCTCCCCTGCCCTCAGTCACCTGATCCGTCCCCGATCAGGCACGTCCCCAAGGTCGGAAAACCGTTCCAGGGAGACGCTAGTACAGCTTGGCGCAGATAAGTTTGCGTTCCCACGGCAACCTGCGACTGACGTCGCATGGCAAACCACGGACACTGACGTGTCTTGGCGGCCCACACGTACCGCCAAGGTATGTCAGCCAACATGTACTAGCGGCGTCGACGGAAAGCACGGCGACAGCCTATGCGCGGCCGCAACGATGATGCTCTCAGGGGACCGCTTAGTGTGACGCGGCCTGGTGGTAGACCACCCAGTCCAGGCTCTCGATCTGGCCGCCCCGGATGACGAAGAGGTGGGAGCACTGGCCGGCTGACTGGCCGCCAGGGGTGACCGGGTGTTCATAGCTCAGCACGACCGTGGGGCTGAGCAGGCGCGTGCTGTCTTGCGCCCAGTGAAACCCCGGAACGATCTGATGCAGGTGGCGATAGAAGCTCCTAATCGCGGGCCGTCCGTGGAAGACCGTGGTCATCCCGCTCGGGGTGGAAAAGGTCACCGTGGCGTCCGGCGCATACAGGGCGGCCACGGTGGATAGGTCGCCGCTCTACATGCCGGCGGTGAGCGCCTGCTGATAGATCGTGACCACCTGCATCGCGGCCGGCTGCCGCGTGGCGGCGCCTGCGGAGGCGTGGGGGGCCACGAGGGCGCCCAGGGCGAGGGTCACGGCGAAGGCGAAGCCAAGAAGGCTGTACTGTCGCATGGGATAATCCTTTCGTTACATACTGTGACCGTTTGGTTATGGTGTACCGAGTACCGAAGGTCGGCGCGGCGCCGTGGTGAGACCTCGTGTCCTCCTTTCCTGTCCCTGGCGGCTCCCTCTCAATGCGCGCCGCCCTATGCCCTCAGTCTGCGTTCCTCAGGTGGGCTTGAACAGGCGGAATGGGCAGGATAAGGGGCGGTTTTGCGTTTCCGCCCCTTGTCCCATGGGTTGCCGAGGAACGGGACCGCGCCGCGCGCCTGTGAAGATAGACGGCCGGGGACGCCATGTGCTACCATGGCAGGGAAGGATGACTGCCGCCGATGAGCACCCAGCCCCTCCGCTCCCACAGCTCAGCGCCGTTCGGGACGCTGCTCAAGCAGCGCCGGCACGAGGCTGGCCTGACACAGGAAGGCCTGGCCGAGCGGGCCCAGGTCGGCGTGCGCACGCTTAAAGACATCGAGAGCGGGGCTACCGCCACGCCGCATCCCGACACCGCGCGGCGGCTGGTGGCGGCGCTGCCGCTGGACGCGGAGCAGCAGGCCGGCCTACGTGACGCGCTGCGGGCGGCCCCCCACCGGCGCGTGGCGCCGCTCATGCTGGCTCCGACGGAGTTTCCGCCGCTCCAGACGCTGGCGAGCCATCCCCACAACCTGCCGGCGCCGCCCACGCCGTTGATCGGGCGGGCGCATGAACTAGCGGCGGTGGGCGGCCTGCTGCGGCGCCCCGAGGTGCGGCTGGTGACGCTGACGGGGGCGGGCGGGAGTGGCAAGACCCGCCTGGGGCTGCAGGCGGCCGCGGAGGCGCTGGAGGAGTTCCCGGACGGCGTGTTCTTCGTGTCGCTCGCGCCCCTCGCCGACCCGAGCCTGGTCGCGCCCACCATCGCGCGCACCCTGGGCGTGGAAGGGGTTAAGGGGCAGCCGCTCCACGAACGGCTCCACGCGTATCTGCGCGAGAAAGAGGTGTTGCTGCTGCTGGACAACTTCGAGCAGGTGGCAGAGGCGGCCGCCGCGATCGCCGCGCTGTTAGCGGCCTGTCCGCGGCTGCGGGTCCTGGTGACCAGTCGGGCGCCGCTACGCGTGCGCGGCGAGCACGAGTACGGGGTGCCGCCGCTGGGCGTGCCTGATCTCGCCCACCTGCCCCCGCTCCCGGCGCTCGCGCGGTATGAGGCGGTGCGGCTGTTCGTCGAACGGGCCCAGCAGGTCAAGGCGGACTTCGCGGTCAGCGCCGAGACCGCGCCGGCCGTGGCCGAGATCTGCGTGCGACTGGACGGTCTGCCGCTGGCCATCGAGCTAGCCGCCGCCCGTATCCGGCTCCTCCCGCCGCCGGCGCTGCTCCACCGTCTGTCCAGCCGCTTGACCGTGCTGGTCGGAGGCCCGCGCGATCTCCCTACCAGACAGCAGACCTTACGGGGAACCATCGACTGGAGCTACGGCCTGCTGCCCCGGGAGGAGCAAGCCCTCTTTGCGCGGCTCAGTGTCTTTGCCGGTGGCTGCACGTCCGAGGCCGCGGAGGCGGTGTGCGGTCTCGACGGAGAGGCGGACATCCTGGAGGGGATGACCTCGCTCGTCGAGAAGAGCCTGCTCTGGCAAGAGGGCGCGGACGAACCGAGGCTCGTCATGCTGGAGACCATCCGCGAGTATGCGGCGGAGCGGTTGGAGCAAGCGGGGGAAGCGGAGGGTATCCGGCGCGCGCATGCGGCGTACTTTGTCGAGCTGGCGGATGAGGCCCGGGCGGCCTTTGAGGGCGGCGTCGACCCGACCTGGCTTGACCGGCTGGAGCGGGAGCACAACAACATGCGGGCCGCCCTCGCGTGGCTGGCGACAGAGGACGAGGACGGCCAGGCGCTGCGGCTGGTGGCCGGGCTGTGGCGGTTGTGGTGGATACGGGGCCCTATTTGGGAAGGACGCGTCGTGCTGGACGCGGTCCTCGCGCGCACCGCTGACACGCTGTCAGCAGACCGAGCGATTGCGCTGCGGGCCGCGAGCCATCTGGCCATGGAGCAGGACGACCTCGCGCACGGGACGGCACTGGCTGATGCGGCGGTCGATCTGGCCCGATGGGTGGGGGATGGGGCGGCGCTCGGGGATGTGCTGATGACGCAGGGCCTGTGCGCGCAGGGTCGCGGCGACATCGAGCCGGCCCGCCTGATCTATGAGGAGAGCCTGGCGCTCGCGCGCGGGCTGGGACGGCTGCACCGGGTCGGCATCATCACGCGGCACCTCGGACAAATCGCGCGGCAGCAGGGAGACGGCGGACGGGCGGGCACGCTGCTCCAGGAGAGTATAACGATCCATCGGGAGCTGAACGACGTGCGGTCGCTGATGCGTGACTACCTCGTGCTTGCCGAGGTGGTGGAGCAGCAAGAGACGCCTGAGCAGGCGGAAGCGCTCTTCCGGGAGAGCCTGGCGCTGGGCAGACAGGTGCGGGAAATGGGCATCATCGCGCATCTCTTTGACGCCCTGGCGCGGCTGGCAGCCGCCCGTCGTGAGCCTGTGCGGGCCGCGCGTCTCGCGGCCGCCGCCGCGGGAGTACGGGACACGTACCACATTGCGGGTGGGGAGGTTGAGCGGGAGCCGCGGGAGAGGGGTCTTGCCGCTGTCCGGGCGGAGCTGGGGGATGCCTGGGAGGCGGTATGGCAGACAGGGCAAGCCATGAACCTGGAGCAGGCGATCGCCTACGCGCTGGACCAGGCCGAGCCGCCCGCTGGGTAGTTGCCGGGGCTGATTGACCTGATCGACCGTATGTCTCCGACAGCAGACAGCCAGGGTGTGACGCTAGCGTGACGCGGCCAGCAGCCCCTGGTCGAGGGCTGTCTGCCTCCATGGTGGGGCGTCGCCCTCCCGTGGGTCCCGTGTTCTTGTGTGCATCGCGTTGCCGTCTTGTGTCCGTACAAAGTTCTAGCCGCCGTTCAGACGATCCGTGGACCACATCCCGCTCACGTTGTCCTTTTGCCCCGCGCCTCGATGACGCTTACGGGGGCGGCTGTCGGGATGATCCGCGTCAGCGTGAAGCCGGCCCGCGGCCAGCAACGCGTCGAACTCGGCGGCCGTCCGCTCTCGCCCGCCCAGCGCCACGAGCATGTTGAGGTCCTGAAACTTCCCCGGATCGGACGTGTTGCCGGGGGCGAGGACGTGCTCGACCAGCACGAGCGTCGCACGCGCCGGCATGGCCGCGCGGCGCGTCCGTAGGATCGCCGCCGCCGGGTCGTCGTCCCAATCGTGGAGGATGCTCTTGAGGGTGTACGCGTCGCCCCCTTCCGGGAGTGACGCAAACATATCGCCGTCCATGGTACGGCAACGCGCCGCTACCCTGGCGGCCTGGAGCGGCGCCGCGGCCTCCGCGACCACGTGGGGCAGATCGACCAGGATGCCCCGCATGGTCGGGTGCGCCGTCAGGATGGCGGCGAGGAGCGCGCCGTGTCCGCCCGCCACGTCGCCGAGGGTGTCGATCCCCGCGAAGTCATAGGCCGCCACGACGGCCGCGGTCTCCAGCGTCGAGAGACCCGTCATCGACGCGTTGAAGACCGCGTTGTCCGCCGGATGCTGTGCCAGGTAGGCCCACAGATCCGTGCCGAAGACATGGGGCATGGGCGTCTCGCTCAGCCTGCTAGGGCTCGTGGCCCTGCTCTAGGGTGACGACAAGCGCGCGACGGTCCTGTGCGAGGAAAGTCTGGTCCTGTCGCGGAACGTGGGATACGCCTGGGGTATGGCCGTCTCACTGATGGTCCTGGGGATGGTCGCGCAGGAGCAGGGCGCTTACGAGCGCGTGACGGCGTTGTTCGAGGAATGCCTGGCGCTGTCCCGGCCGTTGGGGGCAGGCGCCGGGTGTCGCGGTGAGCCTTGAAGGACTAGCGCGCCTGGCCTGGGTCCAGGGACAAGCAGAACACGCCGTCCAGCTCTATGGGGCGGCCGCGGCCCTGCGCCGGGCGGCCACGACACCCTTACCGCCGGTTGAACGCGCCTTCTATGACCAGATCGTGACCGCGCTGCACGCAGAATTGGCAAACGGCGCGTTCGAGGCGGCATGGGCATTGGGCCAAGCCATGTCGCTTGAGGACGCGGCCGCCGCAGCTCTGTCGCGGTAGAGTGTGTGTTGACGGCGACGCCTGCCCGGTCGGCTAACGGCGTGACAAGGTGGAGGGCCGGCCCCGCGCTAGTGGGCGCGTAGAGCCGACCCTCCGATACTATGCCTGCGTCTGATGCGCCCTCTCAGGACGTTGGTCAGCCCGCCCGTGTCTCACCAAGGCGAAGATCGGTCGAGCCGGCCCGCGTCTGTCCGACTTGAAGAGTGGCTGTGGTGCTCATGGCGTCCGAGCCTCCTTCCGTCTGAACGACGCCGTCGATGCGCCGTTGACCTTACCACCTAGCACGATGCGTGCCATAAGGAGCTTCGGTGGGTCTGGAGGAGTCCGGGCTCTCCTCATCACGCACCCGTGCTGCTTCATCCGCCTCCGTCGGGACGGCGGAGCGCGTCAGCCACTCTGCTTCGCGGCTGTTGACGGCCGGGCGAGCGGGCCGGGGCAGGAGCCCGAACAGACGGCGCAGCCCCTGGCGCATGGCGGCCAGCATTCGCGGACACTTGTCTCCGCTCCATGGCCGGAGGCGCCACGGATCCGACGCTATGCGCCATACGCTCCGTCGCCCCAGGCGCCGCACAGCCCAGGGAACAGGTGACGCGGACGGTGGGACACCGCTCACCTCCGCGGGCGCACGTCGTCCATCCCTACCCCCCGCCTGCCAGTGCGGGGCGATTTCGGCGTTGGCCACGACGGCGAAGACGGGCCCGATGGGCCGGTTTATCGCCACGATCATGCTGCTCTGGACCATCATGCTACCTTTGCAAGATGCGCAAAGACGATCTGGCCTGCCTGTAGAAAGATAGGCCAGGCCTTCCGTGATCGGACGCCGACATTGTGTTCGCGAAACCGTCACCCCTGCGCATGCTCGGTGCCAGTACTGTACCACATCGAGTCGGCCACTGTGTACCGCTATCGTCGCGCCGCGCCGCATCCCGCTCTCTGGGTATACGCGCGCCGCGCCGTATGTCGTTCAGGATGCCGGCGCCGTGGGGATGGTCAGGCTGGGGTCGTTCCAGCGGCTCCAGACAAGCTGCTGTGTGAGTGTGTTCTTCCCACTGAGTGTGGTGAGTGTGTAGGTGCTACCGTGTCCATCTCAACGGGCCGGCCGGTCGCCGCGTTCAGCCAGTACGTACCGTGTCCCGTGATGGTGTACGACGAGGTGGTCGTCGATGTGATGCCGTAACCCGTACACATCTGCTGTTGCACGACCTTGCGCCCGGCCGGCGACATCTGTATGCTCATCCGCACGCCCAGGGCCTCCATCGCTCGTGGGTCCACCATAGCGGCATAGCCGGCGGCGTAGGCGGCGACGGTCGCGGCTGGCGCCCGACAATTCCACGCGCCCGCGGAAGACTGGCGCATGCAGAGATGCGTCCCGGTGAACACCAGTTGACCGATCGTGTGCCTCGTCCCTATCTTTGTGTCACTCGTGATGTACTTCTTTGTCACGTTGTTATAGCGCGCGGACACAAACTCGATGTGAATGACGATGCCGCCGTTGCTCGTCGAGTCGGACACGAGCTTGTCGCTCTGCGCGGACGCCATGGCGTTGAGCATCTGCATATACGCGGGCGGGATTGCTGCCTGGCTCTGCGACGCCTGTGCCGCGGACGGGGATAGCAGCGCCGGTGCGCCAAGCAGGGCCAGCGCGGCGACGGTCAGGACGAGCGGTCGAGATGTCATGTAGTTCACGGTCGTATCCCTTCTCTTCTGTGCTCCGCCGCCCACCTGGTCTAACAGGCGGGCAAGGCGGGATGTCATAACTCAAACGCGGGCGTGGGCCGTGGGCTACCGGCGCAGGGTGGGGTTGGCCAGGATGATGCCGTCGCCAGAGGCGTCGGTCAGGCCGATCGAGGTCACCCCGCCGAGCGGGATAGTGATGGTCGTGGCGGGTTGGCCGTACACTTTGGTGATGTCTCTGACTGTCTTGCCGTCGACGGTGACGACCAACTCGCGCGTCGAGCCGGCGGCGACGTCATCGGGGACGCCCACCGCGAACGAGAACGACGCATAGCCGGGGAACTTGTGCGCGAAGAGCGCGACCTTCGAGCTGTAGAAGTCGAGCTTGATGGCGTGGGCGTAGCTGTTGCCCCCGACCAGGCTATGGGGCGCGTCCTCCGCCGCGGAGACACCGCCGAAGTCGGCGAACGTGAGGGCGCGGGGGCCGGCCGCGCGGGTGGGCTGCGTGCTTGCAAGCAGGGCTGTCCCGGCCAGGGCGAGCGCGGCAATGATGCGGAGCGAGGTCATGGGCTTCATGGTCGTGTCCTTTCTGTCTGTACTCTTTTGTGCTTTGCTGCCCGTCATACTAGGCGGACGATGTGGACGATGCGGACGTTCAGGCGCCGGGTCTCCGTGTCCCGTCACGCGGGAGGGTCGGGGCTGGACGGAGCCTCGGGGTCGAGCCGCGCGCGCAGGTGGGCGAGCAGCGCGTCGAGGTCGGCAAATCGCAGGTGCTCCCCGTCCTGCAGCCCACTCGCATCAAGCTAAGAAATGAGCAGGGACGCTCTTTTGGCATCATAAGGGTGTAGAAGACCTTAGGAGCAAAGGAGTGTCCCTATGACCACGGTAGCAGATTTGACCCAAGCGCTGCAGGCCCTGTTTACCACAACAGCGGATCACCTGGCCCGGCGGACCGGCTTCGTCCAGCGGGCCTCCAAGCTGAGCGGAGCTGCCTTTGCCCAGGCGCTGGTGTTTGGATGGCTGGCCAATCCGCAGGCGTCGGTGGAGGCGCTGGCCCAAGCGGCGGCGGCGGGGGGGGCGCGATCAGCGCGCAAGGACTCGATCAGCGCTTCACGGAGGCGGCGGCGGTCTTCCTGGAAGACATGCTCGCTGCGGCGGTGCAAATGGTCATCGCCGCCGATCCGGTCGCGATTCCGCTCCTGGAGCGCTTGACGGCCGTGGTGCTCCTGGATTCCTCGACGATCACCCTGCCCGCGGCCTTGGCCCTGTGGTGGCCGGGCTGTAGCGCGGGGACGGCCGCGCTCAAACTGCATGTGCGCTATGATCTGTGTCGGGGCTGCCTGAGCGGGTTGCTGGTGCGGGAGGGGCGCCTCTCCGACCGCAGCACCACGATGCAGACTGCTCCCCTGCCCGCGGGCGCGCTGCGCATCAGTGATCTGGGCTTCTTTACCCTCGGGGTGTTCGCGGCCATGACGGCGCAGGGCGTCTATTGGCTCTCGCGTCTGGCGCCGGGCACCGCCATCTATACCCCCGACGGCGCGCGCTGGGATGTGCTGGCCCTGCTTGCCGCGCAGGGCACGGCGACGGTCGACCTCACGGTGACGCTCGGTGTGGACCAGCGCCTGCCGGGCCGCCTGCTCGCCGTGCGCGTCCCGGAGGAGGTGGTCAACCAGCGCCGTCGCCGGCTCCGCGCCGACGCCAAACGCCGGGGCAAAACGCCGAGCGCGGCCCAGTTGGCCTGGTGCGCCTGGACCATCGTGGTCACCAGCGTCCCGCCCACGCTGCTCTCCCTGCGTGAAGCCCTGGTCTTGCTGCGCGCCCGCTGGCAAATCGAACTCCTTTTCAAGCTCTGGAAAAGCCACGGCCACATCGATGAGTCGCGCAGCGCCAACCCCTGGCGCGTGCTCACGGAGGTCTTCGCCAAACTGCTCGCCATGGTCGTCCAACACGGGCTCCTCCTGGTCAGTTGCTGGGCGTTTCCCGACCGCAGTCTCCTGAAAGCGGCCCAGACTATTCGTCCGCACGCCCTCTCCATCGCCAGCTCCCTGGCCTATCCCGCGTTTTTGGACCACATTCTCGCGGTCGTCCAACGCTGCGTCGCGGCGGGCTGCCGCCTCAACCGCCGCAAAAAGCACCCTAACACCTATCAACTCCTCCTTGAGCCCTCCTTGGCAGGATTAGCTTGATGCGAGTGGTGGCCCGACTGCACCGCCCCCGCCAGCGAGCGGCACATGGAACGGAGA